>ENA-ORBV01017743-ORBV01017743.1-microbial-mat-metagenome-genome-assembly--contig:-NODE-17743-length-10138-cov-5.270152_pt1 | contig 10138 bp, 6 predicted proteins | sample MGYA00237777_ERZ505514 | MGnify/ENA primary metagenome ERZ505514 (study PRJEB26160, sample SAMN06269048) | microbial mat metagenome | isolation source: Oligotrophic lake microbial mat | place... | reverse complement strand
GAGCCGTGGCCTCTGGCCGAGGTACGTACAGCGAACGCAGTGAGGGTGGGGGCTGTTTCATTTCAGGCAGAGGGTGGGAGTTGCCGGGTGACCGGCGCGGTTGGTGCGAGTGGTTTGCCGTGGAACTGCACCCGCTTGAGCCAGAGCCTGGCCGCTTGCAAATGGATGCGCGATATGACGCCCAAGGTCATCGCCGGATGGCGCCACAAGGCCTTGCGCACGGACGCCGTGCTCACTGGTTCGAGCACGCCGCTGACGCTGGTCTGCAGCACGGCGCCATCGCCATCGCCATCGTACAAGTCGATCCGGGCCACGCTGCGCTGCTGGCCGGCGTGCCAGGCGCGCATGAAGCGGAAACGGTAGCTGCCTTCGACCTTCAGAAACGGGGATACATGGAAAACCTTGGCCGCCTGCAGCGGTGTGCCGTAGGCGGGGCGATCGAGCAGATAGCAGTGGCGCTCACCAAAGGTGTTGTTGACTTCGACCACGATCGCACGCAGCGAGCCGCCATCGTCATCGGCGCGGCGGTGGCAGAACCAGAAACTCACCGGCTTGAACGTATATCCCAGCACCCGCGGATAACACTGCAGCCAGACCTCTCCGCTGGCGTCGTGGATGCCTTCGCCGTGCAACAACGCGTCGAGCCAGCCCAACGCACCGCCCTGCTCCGGGCTGCGGCCGTCGCCGTGGTCGCTATCGAAAAAACTCAGCGCCGCCCGGCGATTGCGCGCCAGCGCCGTCCTGGACGCCGGGTGCGCCGGGTCCTGCATGGCGCGCAGCGGCAGCAATAAGAAGTAGCCGGCGTAGGCGAACGCGTTGCGCACAGGCCGCAGCCGCGTGTGTCGCACCGGGCCGAAACCGAGTTGCGGCAACGCGCTCTCGCTTTCGTGCGTGGTCGCGTGGGGCGTGCTCACTGGGGTACCCTGCGTGCTTCGCACTGCGGGATTCGCCTCGGGAACGGCCCAGCGGCTCATGCTGCTTGCAACTCGAGGTGTTCAAGGTCGCGCATCAGGTGCTGGGCCACGCTCTGGCCGGCCTTGAGGCCGTCTTCGTGAAAGCCATAACCCATCCACGCGCCGCAGAAGTAGGTGTTGCGCTGCCCTTGCAGTTGCGCGACCGTGGCCTGGGCTTTGATCGCCCCCTGGTCGAAGACCGGGTGCGCATAGTCGAATTCGCCCAGAATCTGCCGCTCTGCGATCGGGCGTTGCGGGTTCAGCGAGACGATCACCGCTTGTGTCCACGGCAGCGGCTGCAAGCGGTTGATCAGGTAGTGCAGGCACACCGTTTCAGCGCCGGATGCGCCGCCCGCAGGCGGCAGGTTTTCGTAGTTCCACGCGGCCCAGGCGCGCGGGCGCGTCGGCAGGACGCTGGTGTCGGTGTGCAGCACCGCGTGATTGGGTTGGTAACGTATGGCGCCCAGCGTTGCGCGTTCGGCATCGCTCGCGTCGTGCAGCAGGGCCAGCGCCTGGTCGCTGTGGGTTGCGATGACGACCCGGTCGAACCGTTCTGCGCCGTGCTCGGTCGTCACCGTGACAACACCGGCATGCCGGTGGATGGCGCGCACCGGTGTGCACAGGCGCTTGTCGGCGACACGCGCCAGGATCTTGTCGACGTAGTTTCGCGCGCCGCCCTTGACCGTGTGCCACTGGGGCCGGTTGCTGACCTGATTGAGACCGTGGTTATGGCAAAAACGGATCATCGTGGAAACAGGGAATCGCAGCATCTGCTCTTTCGGGCAACTCCAGATACAGGCGATCATGGGCAGGAAATACCAGTTGCGGAACGCGTCGCCGAAGCGGTGGTGGTCCAGGAAATCGTGCAACGGTTGCTGCAGTTGGCTCTCCGTTCCCGTCTCGGCGATGTGGCTTGTAAGCGCATTGAAGCGGGCCAGGTCGCGCAACATGCCCAGAAAACGCGGGCTGAGCAGGTTGCGCTTCTGGGCGAAGACGCCACCCAGATCGCTGCCACTCCACTCGACGCGGCGCCCGTTGGACGCGCTGGCCTGGACCGAGAACGACATGTCCGACGGGGTGGTGTCGACGCCGAGGTCGGCAAACAACTGGATCAGGTTCGGGTAGGTCCGTTCGTTGAAGACGAGGAATCCGGTGTCCACACCATGGGTGATCTGACCGTGCGGGCCGGGCAGGCGCACATCTACGGTATGGGTGTGTCCGCCGAAGTAGTCTGCGGCTTCGAAGATGGTCAGGGCAGCCCTGTCGGCCAAGCCGTGCGCCACCGCCAAGGCCGAGATGCCCGAACCCACGATGGCGACTTTCATGGCGCGCGCCCGCTTTCTGTATTGACACCTGCCAGTGCCAACAAGTTTCTCTCGCCCGTGTCGGGTGGTGTCTGCGTCATGCCGAAGATGGTTTGGAAACTCATGCGGATTATTCTATACCAATCAGTATCGTTTTTACACTTGTTGGTAATATGGCTATACATGATCGCGTGTTTCTGGCAGCCGTGGGCTTGTCGTCGGGCAGATAGGGACGCATCGGCGCGTACTGTCGCCGTTGGGGTTGACCGATGGGTCGATGTTGTCCGGCGACAAGCGCACATTAAAATCCAGTGGGTAAACCGGGGTCGAGCCCCACCGTCAAGCAAAGGCCGTCATGCTGTATCCCGAATTGTTCAAGCAACTGGAAGCCGTCCGCTGGGATATGGGGCGCGACATCCCCTGGGACACGTTTGACGCCAGCAGGCTGACCGATGAGCAGGCCCGTACGATCCGTTTCAATGCCATCACCGAGTGGGCGGCGCTGCCGGCAACGGAGATGTTTTTGCGTGACAACCGCCACGACAGCGATTTTTCGGCCTTCATGTCGATCTGGTTCTTCGAAGAACAAAAACATTCGCTGGTGCTGATGGAATACCTGCGGCGTTTCCGCCCCGACCTGCAGCCAACCGAGGCCGAACTTCACAATGTGCGGTTCGAGTTCGATCCCGCACCGGCACTGGAGACCCTGATGCTGCATTTCTGCGGCGAAATACGCCTCAACCACTGGTACCGCCGCGCCAGCCAGTGGCATACCGAGCCGGTCATCAAGCAGATTTACACCCGGCTCAGCCAGGACGAGGCGCGCCACGGTGGTGCTTATCTGAAATACATGAAGCTGGCGATCACCCGTTTCGGGGTGGAGGCCAAGAGCGCCTTTGCCAAGGTCGGTGTGTTGATGGCCAGTGCGCGGCGCACGGCCCAGGCCATGCATCCGACCAATCTGCATGTCAATAAGGCCTTGTTCCCGCGCGACACGGTGCAAAGCCGGGTTCCCGATCCGCAGTGGCTTGAACACTGGCTGGATCAGCAGATCAAGTTCGACGCCAGCTGGGAGTCCAAGGTGGTCGAGCGGATCCTGCACAATCTCGGCTTGCTGTTTCATCGCAGCTTTGACACCGTGCAGGAACTCAACAAGTACCGCAAGGAGCTGGCGCGTGAACTGGCAATGCAGCAGCCGGATGGGGCCACGGCCGTTCTACCAGGGGCGGCTTGAGGCCGGTGGGCCGACGGTCAGCGGCAACATGCGGTCCAGCTGGATCTGGACCTTGCAGTCACCCAGTGCAAGACTCGAGGCGATACGAAATTCGCGTACGCTGGTGTCGCGTATCGCATGTTCCCCGGTCGGTATGCCATCGCGGTTGACCAGCACTGCGACGCGCGGCATGCTGGTATTGGCGCCGCGGCGCACGACGACGGCCACTTCCTGGTTGTGCAGGCGCACCAAAGACCCCGGCGAATACACACCTACTGCCTTGATCAGGGCGGCGCCCGCTTCATCGGTGTCGCGATTCTCGTCAAAATAGATGGCCTGCATTGCCGCCGCCGCCGAATCGGGCCGGCGTGACGCGCGTGGCGACAGGTGCGCGGCGAACTTGTCTGCCCGCTGCAGCAGCCGGGCCAGCCGCTGCCCCGGCGCACGTGGCGCCAGCGGGCCGGCATCGGTTGCATGGTGGTCGCGCACGGCCTCCAGGCAGTCGGCGTCGGCCACGCCAAAGCGGCGCAACAGCGCCGCCGAGCGTGTCCCATGGTGTTCCAGCTGTTCGCGCTGCGCCTCTGTCGGCGCCTCGTTCTGGGACGCCAGCTTGTCCTGCAGTTCGGTCATCGAGATATTCATCATCAGCGCCGCCTTGCACAGACTGTCTGCGCGTTCCTGCGGCCAACCGAGCACGTCGCGTGCCGCCAGAGCGCAAATCACACTGACCAGCATCGAATGGGTGGCGCTGTAGAGCTGGATCTCGCTGGATGCGAGGTGGAACAGCGCAAACAGCGCGCCATCCGGATTGCGTTGCGTCTGTTGGCTCAGCCGCAATTGCAGGCGTTCGAGCTCGTCCGCAAAATGGTCTCCGTCAAGGTCGCGCAGCAAACGGTTGCCCTGCAATTGCAGGTCCAGCCAGTCCAGTTCATCGCCCAGGTTCCGGTTGCGGGGAATGTTCAGTTCGTTCGTGGTCAACTGCGCCTTGGCGATCTTGCCCAGCGGCCGGTCGTCGCGCACCAGTTCATGCAGTTTTCCGACAAACGCCTTGTGGTGTTGCTCGGATTCGGAGACGTCGACGAAGAATTCCTTCCCGCGCCCACGCACCGCCTCCAGGTCATCGCGCGACACGATGACGTAGCCCTTGCGCGCCAGCAAGGTGCCGGCCTCGTCGCGCAGCGAAAACGCCAGCGGCTGGCCGATCACGATCGACCCGTGGGTGACTTGTACTAGGTTCATGGTTGCAGGAAATTATGCATGGCTAAAACAGCTTCGGTCGACCCGCAGCATCAGTCTCGTCCTAAGCCACGGGCGATTCGAAAACCGCCGTCCATAGGGCCAGCACGTCGTCACGTTGCGCCACCAGCAGGTCGTCTGCGACCTGCGTCGCCTCCTCGTTCAGGCGTGCATGGTGCTGGACCCGGCGCAACTCTCTGTAAGCCTGCGCCGCCGCAAGACCGACGCCGGGCGGTAGCAGGGCCACGTCCTGGGCGCGTTGCAACAAGGCAATGTTGCCGACGTTTTCAACCAGCTCTGGGTGTCGGCAGGACTGCGACAGGACCAGGAACTGCACGACGAACTCGACGTCCACCATGCCGCCCGGGCTGTGCTTGACGTCGAACCGCCCCACCTTGACGGGGTGGGCCGCACGCACTTTGTCACGCATGGCCTGGATCTCCGCGCGCAATTGAAGCGCGTCGCGTGGCGCAGTGGTCACGCTGGCCCGAATGGCGTCGAAGCGCTGCTGCATTGCATCGCTGCCGAGCACGAAGCGGGCCCGGGTCATGGCCTGGTGTTCCCAGGTCCAGGCGGTGTTGCTGCCGCGCTTTTGCTGGTAGTTGGCGTAGGCCTCGAAGCTGGTCACCAGCAAGCCGGAGTTCCCGTTGGGACGCAAGGCGGTATCGATCTCGTACAGATCGCCTTCGCCCGTCTTGACGGTCAGCCAGTTGATCAACTTGCGCACGAACAGCGGATAGACCTCGGCCGCGCGTTCATCGTCGTCCTCGTAGACGAAGACGATGTCCAGATCGCTGCCGTAGCCCAATTCCAGGCCGCCGAGTTTTCCATAGGCGATGATGGCGATCTGTGCGTCGTCGCGATGCCGGTTCTTGAGCCGGCTCCAGCACCAGCGCGACGTGACGCAGAGCACCACTTGCGCCAGTGCGCTGAGGTCGTCGGCCACCTGCTCGACCGACAGCACACCTTCGACATCGCGTGCCAGCGTGCGGAACACTTCCGCATGGTGAGCCCGGCGCAGCAGGTTGAGCAGCGTCTCGTCGTCGTCTTCTTCCGTGGCCTGCAAGGCACTGCGCCGCTGCTCCAGCTCCTGCTCGAACTCGGCGCGCTGGAAGCGTTCGCCCAGCATCGTGGAGTTTGCCAACTCGTCGATCACGCCGGGGTGCTGCAACAGATAACGCGCGGGCCACTTGGCATTGCCCAAAAGGCGCAACAGGCGCTGGTGCACCGTCGGGCGCTCCAGCAGCAGGGCCAGATAACTCTCGCGCCGCAGCAGCGGTTCGATCCAGTCCGCCAGGCGCACACCCGCCTCCTCGCTGACTTTGCCCTCGCCGATCCAGCCCGACGTGCGCACGATCAGCCGGCACAGCCGCAGGCGCGATTCGTCGCGCAGCGCGAGGAAACGCGGGTTGCCCCGCCAGGCCGATACCCGTTGGCGCAGTCCTTCGGGCAGGCTCTGGAGCAGATCGTCGAAGCCTGCGGGCGATGCCATTGCCGAACTCGCGCCGCCGCAGGGCTTGCAGTCGGCCTTGCCGCCGCCGAGCAGGGCGTCGAACTCCTGCGCCACCACCTCCCGGTGGCTATCGAGCTCGGCCAGGAACGCTCCGGTGCTGGCGTGTCCCATGCCCAGGGCGATCCAGGCCAGATCGTCGTCGCGGGTGGGCAGCACATGCGTTTGCTGGTCGTCCAGGTACTGGATGCGGTGTTCGACCTGGCGCAAGAACACGTAGGCACCGGACAAGGCCTCGACCGTGGGCGGCGGCATCAGGCCGGCGCGCGCGAGCCGGGGCAAGGCGTCGAGTGTGGCGCGGGTGCGCAGTTCCGGGAACTGGCCGCCACGAACGACCTGAAGCAGCTGGACGATGAACTCGATCTCGCGAATGCCGCCGCGCGAGAGCTTGACGTCGTTGGTCCGCTCCGGGTGGCCCGCACTGCGCCGGGCCGCGTGTTCGCGAATTTGCCGGTGCAGCACGCGCAAGGAATCGAATACGTTGTAGTCGAGGTAACGCCGGAACACGAACGGCAATACCGCGGGCCGCAGGTTGCTGGCCGAACCCCGCGTGACGCTGTCGCCGGGCGCCACCACGCGGCTCTTGAGCCAGGCGAAACGTTCCCATTCCCGGCCCTGCACGTGAAAATACTCCTCCAGCGCGCCCAGCGAGACGGCCGGCGGGCCGGAGTTGCCATTGGGGCGCAGTGCCAGGTCGACCCGGAACACGAAACCATGTTCGGTGGTGTCGCCGATCAGGCCATACAGCGCGCGCACTGTCTTGGCGAAGTACTCCTGGTTGGAGATCCGGCCGTGTCCGTCCTCGGTGCCCGCGGTCTCGCCATCGTTGTCGTAGACATAGACCAGGTCGATGTCGCTTGAAACATTGAGCTCGCGTGCGCCCAGTTTGCCCATGCCGATGACCCATAGCTGGGCCCGTTTCCCATCGCTGCCGACCGGCATGCCGTGCTTGCGGTCCAATTCGATGTGGACCTCGCAGCAGGCCGTGTCGAGTGCGAACTCGGCCAGCTCCGTCATTGCCAGCGTGATCTCGCGCACACCGGCCCGGGCGTCGCAATCGAGCTCCAGCAGGCGCAACAGGACCACCTGGCGCAGGATGCGCAGCGCAGCGCCCACATCGGCGCCGTTGCCACGCAGGTGTGCGAACAGGGATGGATACACCGCGTGTCCGGGTCGGTCGTTGCCCAACAGGGGCAACTCGGCTGCATAACGGCGGCGGATGCGCTGGCCGAATCGCGGGTAGTCCGACAGGCTTGGCGCCGCAGTGGACGCGGGCGACTCGTGGGACGACATGGCTACGGTTCTGTCGGCGTTGTGATCAAGCTTGGCGGTCATAATTCCTGAGTCGATCGCGCATGCACGATGAATGAACTGACACCAGCACCACCGCCAACCCGTCTACTGAAAAGCCTGGCGTTTGTCGCTCGCTGGTCGTTGACGCTGTTGTTGTTGTTGTGGTTGCTCTTCTTAGCGTCGTGGGGCGCCCTACATGTCTGGATTGTGCCGCGAATCGGAGAGCTTCGCCCGCAGCTGGAAGCGACCGTATCCCGGCTCGCAGGCATTCCCATTCGTATCGAATCGATCAGCGCGTATTCGACCAACCTGCTGCCCGCTTTCGAACTGGGCAATGTCCGGCTGCTGGACGAGCAGGGACGCGAAGCGCTGCTTCTGCCCACCGTGCTGGTATCCATGTCGCCGCGCTCGCTGCTGGCCCTGAAGTTCGACCAGGTCCTGATCGAGCGGCCGGTGCTCAATGTGCGCCGCACCGTGGATGGGCAGATCCGGGTGGCTGGCCTGGATCTGTCGCGCGGCGAGACCGATGTCGATATGTTGGACCGGCTCTTTTCGCAGCCGGAGCTCGTGATCCGGCGCGGCTCGGTGGTCTGGACCGACGATTTGCGTGGCGCCGCGCCGTTGGCCCTGCGCGACGTCGACGTGGTGCTGCGCAATCGCGCCCGAAACCATGACTTCCGGCTCGATGCAACGCCTCCGCCGGATTGGGGCGACCGCTTCGGCGTGAAGGCGCGTTTCGAGCAGCCGTTCCTGTCGCGCGGCAATGGGCGCTGGCAGGATTGGTGGGGTCAGGTCTACGCCGACTTCTCCCGCGTCGATGTGGCGCAACTCAAGAAATACGCCCAAGTCGGGGTCGAGGTGGACCAGGGCCGTGGCGCCGTACGGGCCTGGGTGGATGTCCAGCGTGCCCGGGTCGTCTCGGCGACCGTGGACGTCGTGCTGGCGGATGTGTCGGTGCGGGTGGATTCCGGGTTGGCGCCGCTGCGCCTGGCATCTTTGTCGGGTCGCCTGGGTGCCAAATTTGTTCCCGACGGATTTGAATTCGCCACTCAGGACCTCGCTTTTGCCACCGCCGATGCGATCCGTTGGCCTGGCGGCAACCTCACTCTCAAGCAGCGCGACGCTGGCGCCGGTCATGGCGCGTCCGGCGACTTGACGGCCGATCGCATGGACCTGACCGTACTGGCGCGGATTGCCGAACGGTTGCCGCTGGGCTCCGCCCTGCACCGGGCGCTGGCGCGGCATCGACCCGCCGGGCTGGTTGAACATATCAAGATCGGTTGGCAGGGGCCGCTCGACATGCCCGAGCACTACCAGGCGCAGGGCCGGGTGACCCGATTCGCCGTCGAGTCCTTCCCTGACGACACGGGCGCGAAACCGGGGTCGACGGCCTCCATCGGTACACCGGGCATCCGGGGCGCTACGGTCGACTTTGCGGTGACCGATTCCGGTGGCAAGGCTACGCTTGCGATCAACAACGGCAGCATCGATTTTCCAGGCGTGTTTGCCGAGCCGGTGGTGCCGTTCCAGCGCTTGTCAACCGACCTGGCGTGGCAGCTCGATGGTGAGCAGGTCCAGGTCCAGTTAAACAAGCTGCGCTTTAGCAATGCCGACGCAGACGGCGAACTGCAACTCAAATGGCAGACCGGCGACCCGCGCCGTGCCAGCAGCGGCGCGCGATTCCCGGGCGTGCTGGACATGCAGGGCACTTTGAGCCGGGCCAACGCCAGTCGCGTGTACCGCTATTTACCGCTGGTGGTGGAGCCGCCGGTGCACCGATATGTGCGCGATGCGGTTCAGGGCGGCACCGGCAGCGGCGTGCGTTTCAAGGTCAAGGGCGATCTGTGGGACGTGCCGTATGCCCATTCCACGCGCGGCGAGTTCCTGATTTCGGCGCCCATCAGCGGCGCGACACTGGCCTATGTGCCGCGCTCGCTGCAAGCTGCCGACGAAAAGCCATGGCCGGCGTTGACCCGGCTGTCGGGCGAACTGGTGATTGACCGCCAAAGCCTGACGCTCAAGGGTGTGCGTGCCAGTGCGGACGGTTTGCCGGCGCTGCAGATCGGCAAGGGCGATGCGGTGATCGCCGACCTGATGCAGTCCAGCGTCGTGGCGGTCAATCTGGAGTCGCGCGGCCCCCTGTCGGACCTGCTGGCCTTTGTCCACCAATCGCCATTGGACGCCATGACGGACCAGGCTTTGGCGCGCGCCACTGGCAGCGGCATCGCCGACCTGCGACTCAACCTCAACGTCCCACTGGACGACACGGATCGCACGACCGCCCAGGGCGCGCTGGTCTTGCAGGGAAACGATATTCAGGTGGCGGCCGATATTCCACGCCTGGCGCGTGCGCGCGGAACGATCGGTTTCACCGAGTCCGGGTTCAGCGTCCACGCCGTGCAGGCCCGCATGCTGGGTGGCGACATCAAGCTCGACGGTGGGACGATCGCGCCAGCCGTGCCACCGGCGGCAGCGGCAGCGGCAGCGGCAGCGGCACCATGATGTGGCACGTCTTCGGCGCCGCGCCGGGCAAGCCCATCCTGCTGCTGTTCCACGGCGGCTCGGGCTCGTGGATCCACTGGATCCGGAACGTAAAATCGCTCGCAAAGCACTTCGCCGTATACGCCGC
>ENA-ORBV01017741-ORBV01017741.1-microbial-mat-metagenome-genome-assembly--contig:-NODE-17741-length-10138-cov-7.925852_pt1 | contig 10138 bp, 8 predicted proteins | sample MGYA00237777_ERZ505514 | MGnify/ENA primary metagenome ERZ505514 (study PRJEB26160, sample SAMN06269048) | microbial mat metagenome | isolation source: Oligotrophic lake microbial mat | place... | reverse complement strand
GGCGGTTTCTTGGCCGCCTGCACACGGTGGGCGCGCGCCGCCCCTTCCTGCACCGGCGCTCGATGGATCCAGCGACCTTTGGCCATGCGGCACGACAACGCTTGCTCGACGGTGACTTCGTGCCCGACACCGAACGTGCGCTCTGGACCCGTGGGTGCGATGCCGCATTGGCCCTCGTCGATCACGCGTTCTCGCAACTGAGCGGCGTGCCGCGCCTGCGCCTGCACGGCGACTTCCACCCCGGCAATATCATGTGGCGCGACGAGGGGCCGCATGTGGTCGATCTGGACGATGCCTGCACCGGCCCGGCCGTACAGGACCTGTGGATGCTGCTGTCAGGCGATGCCGAAACCATGCGCCGGCAGCTGGCGCAAATCCTGAGCGGCTACCGCGTCTTCCGCCCCTTCGATGACCGCGAACTGGCACTCATCGAGCCGCTGCGCACCTTGCGAATGATCCATCACAGCGCCTGGATCGCCGAACGCTGGACCGACCCGGCCTTTCCGGCGGCCTTCCCATGGTTCGGCAGCGCGGCCTACTGGTCGCAGCAGGCCACGCAGTTGCGCGAGCAGGTCCAAGCCATGGGCGAGCCGCCCTTGCTGGGCTGACGCGGCACTCGCGTCAGGCCGTCAGCAGGCGCGTCACCCGCTGCACATGCTCGGCCGGGTTGTCGAGGTGCCCGCCTTCGGCCAACCAGGCCTGGTCGAAGAGCAGGTGCGCGAGGTCTTCGAAGTGCGCCGTATCGTTCTCGATGCGCTTGACCAGCGCGTGCTGTGCGTTCACTTCCAGGATGGGCAGGCCTTTGGGCGCCTGCTGACCGGCCTGCTTCAACATCCGCGCCAGGTGGGCGCTCATGTCGCCCTCCTCGACCACGATGCAGGCCGGCGAGTCGACCAGCCGCGTCGTCACGCGCACGTCCTTGGCGCGGTCCTTGAGAGCTGTTTTGAGCTTCTCCTGTAGCGGGGCAAACGCGGTGGCCGCCGCTTCGGCTTCCTGCTTCTCTGCCTCGTCCTGCAGCGTGCCCAGATCAACGCTGCCTTTGGCCACACTCTGCAGCGCGTGGCCCTCGAATTCATACAGGTGGGAGAGCATCCACTCATCGACGCGATCGACGAGCAGCAGCACCTCGATGCCCTTCTTGCGGAAAATCTCCAGCTGCGGACTGGCCTTGGCCGCCGCCAGGGTGTCGGCGGTGATGTAGTAGATGGGGTCCTGGCCTTCTTTCAGGCGTGCCGCGTAATCAGCGAATGACACACCGTCGTCGGCGTGGGTTGAGGCAAAGCGCAGCAACTTGGCAAGGCGTTCCTGGTTGGCGTGGTCCTCGCCGACACCTTCCTTGATCACGGCGCCGAAGTCCTTCCAGAACAGGGCGTACTTGTCTTTCTGATTCTCAGCCAGGTCTTCCAGCATCGATAACACGCGCTTGGTCGAGCCCTCGCGGATGCCCTTGACGTCGCGGCTCTCTTGCAGCAACTCGCGGCTGACGTTGAGCGGCAGGTCTGCGCTGTCGATCACGCCCTTGACGAAGCGCAGGTAAACCGGCATCAGGGCTTCAGCGTCGTCCATGATGAAGACGCGCTTGACGTAGAGCTTCACGCCGCCGCGCTTGTCGCGGTTCCACAGGTCAAAGGGCGCTTTGGCGGGGATGTAGAGCAGCTGCGTGTACTCGCTGCGGCCTTCGACCCGGTTGTGCGTATAGGCCAGCGGCGCGTCGCTATCGAAGGAGATCTGCTTGTAGAACTCCTGGTACTGCGCGTCGGTGATGTCGCTCTTCGAGCGCGTCCAAAGCGCCGCGGCCTTGTTGACGGTTTCCCACTCGTCCTTGAGCACCGTCTCGGCCTTTTCGGCGATCCACTCCTCCTTCTTCATCAGGATCGGCAGCGAGATGTGATCCGAGTACTTGCTGATGATCGACTTCAGCTTCCAGGTCTTGAGGAACTCCTCCTCGCCCTCGCGCAGATGCAGGGTCACCTCGGTGCCGCGCTCAGCGCGGGTGATCGTCTCGACCTCGAACTGGCCGCTGCCATCGCTGCTCCAGCGCACGCCCTCGTCGGGCTTCAACCCGGCGCGACGCGACTCGACCGTGATGCGGTCGGCGACGATGAAGCCCGAGTAGAAACCGACACCGAACTGGCCGATCAGGTTGGCGTCTTTCTTCTGGTCGCCTTGCAACCGGGCCATGAACTCGCGGGTGCCGCTCTTGGCGATCGTGCCCAGGTGCGACACCGCCTCGTCGGCGCTCATGCCGATGCCGTTGTCGCGGATGGTGACGGTCTTGGCCTCAGCGTCGAAGCTGACGTGGACCTGCAACTCGGGCGCGTCTTCAAAGAGCGCCGCGTTATCCAGCGCCTCGAAGCGCAGCTTGTCGCAAGCGTCGGAGGCGTTGGACACCAGTTCGCGCAGGAAAATCTCCTTGTTCGAGTACAGGGAGTGGGTCACCAGGTGCAGGATTTGCTGCACCTCGGCCTGAAAGGCGAGGGTTTGTTTTTGGCTCATGGTCGTGGTCGTGGTCGGGGCAGAAGTCATCACAGGCTGACGGCACATGGGGGCGCACGGCAGCCTGTCAAGGGCAGCCTTCTCAGCGGTAGCGGTCGATCGTCAGGCCCGCCATGTCGATGGCCGGCGGGCGGCCCGCAATCAGGTCGGCGAGCACGCGAGCGGTGCCCGCCGCCATGGTCCAGCCCAGGGTGCCATGGCCGGTGGCCAAGTACAGGTTCGGCAGCTCGGTGCTGCCCAGCACGGGCGTGCCGTCCGGCGTCATCGGCCGCAAGCCACACCAGAACTCGGCTCGCCCCAGGTCGCCGCCGTCGGGGAACAGGTCGCCCACGACATGCATCAGGGTGCGCCGGCGCGCCTCGTGCAGTTGCAGGGTATAGCCGGCCAGTTCGGCTGTGCCGCCAACGCGAATGCGGTCGCCCAGGCGGGTCACGGCAACCTTGTGGGTTTCATCCATCACCGTCGACTCCGGGGCTCCGCCAGCGTCCGTGATCGGCACCGTGATCGAATAGCCCTTGACCGGGTAGACCGGCAGACCGATGCCGAGCGGCGCGAGCAGCTTCGGCGAATGACTGCCCAGCGCCAACAGGTAGGCATCGGCCTGCAGACGGCCCTGGTCCGTCACCACGCCGGTGACCCGTTTGCCGTCGGTCAGCAAGGACTGGACCGTGACCCCGAAACGCAAGTTGGCGCCGCGCGCCGCCGCCATCTCGGCGATGCGCTTGGTGAACTTGAAGCAATCGCCGGTCTCGTCGCCTGGCAGGCGCAGACCGCCAACGAACTTGCTGCGCACACGGGACAGTGCCGGCTCATGCTGAATGCAGCCAGCGCGGCTGAGCACCTCGTAAGGCACGCCATAGCGGTCGAGGATGGCCGTATCGGAAGCGATGCCGTCGAGCTGCTGCTGGGTGCGGAACAGTTGCAGCGTGCCCTGCATGCGCTCATCGTATTGGATCCCGGTGGCTGCACGCAGGGCCACCATGCAGTCTCGGCTGTACTGGGCCAGGCGAACCATGCGGCTCTTGTTCAGCTCATAGCGCGCAGCCGTGCAATTGCGCAGCATCGCCAGCACCCAGCTCACCATATGCCAATCGAAGTGAGGCCGGATCACCAAGGGCCGGTGGTGCATCAACAGCCACTTTACCGCCTTCAGGGGCACACCGGGCCCAGCCCAGGGCGCCGAGTAGCCCGGCGACACTTCGCCGGCGTTGGCAAAGCTGGTCTCGAGCGCGACACCGGGTTGCCGCTCGACCAGGACCACCTGGTGGCCTTCCCCGGCCAGTTCATAAGCCGCGGAGGCGCCAATCACACCACCGCCCAGTACCAATACCTTCATCGCGTCGCCTCCCGACCTCCAGTGTACGAAGGCGCGGCACAATGGACGCATGATTGCACCTGATCTGTTGCCGCGCCGCGAATTCAACGACCCCGACGCCGCACTGGCCCATGCGCGCGCCATCTACGACGCTGGCGTCGCCCATCTGCGCAAGCACCTGCAAGGCTTCCTTGACGGCCAGAACCCGGGTGAGCGCGTGCGCGCCACCTACCCATTCGTACGCGTTCGCATCGACACGGTGGCACGCGCCGATTCGCGCTTGAGCTATGGCTTCACAGCCGGCCCGGGGCGCTACGAAACCACGCTCACTCGACCTGACCTGTTCGCCAACTACTACCGCGAGCAGTTCCGCCTGCTGTTGCGCAACCACGCGGTGGCGCTGGAGGTGGGTGCGAGTGAGCAGCCGATCCCGGTGCACTTCTCGCTGGCGGAAGACGACCATCTCGAGGGCACCTTGACGCCGCAGCGGCGCCTGTTGATGCGCGACCTGTTCGACCTGCCCGACCTGGCCGCCATGGACGACGGCATTGCCAACGGGACCCATGAGTCCAGCCCGGGCGAGGCCCAGCCGCTGGCCCTTTTCACAGCCGCGCGGGTGGACTATTCACTGCACCGTCTGCGCCACTACACCGGCACCATTCCCGAGCACTTCCAGAATTTCGTACTGTTCACGAACTACCAGTTCTACATCGACGAATTCATCAAGCTCGGCCATGCCTTGATGGCCGACACGGCCAGCGACCATATTGCCTTCGTCGAGCCTGGCAATGTGGTGACGCGCCGACACGGCACGCCCGCCGACCCGCGTGATGCAGCGGGTGCCGCGCCGCCGCGCCTGCCGCAGATGCCGGCCTACCACCTTGTGCGCCCCGGAGGCGCGGGCATCACGATGGTCAACATCGGTGTCGGTCCGGCCAATGCCAAGACCATTACCGACCATGTCGCGGTGTTGCGACCGCATGTCTGGATCATGCTGGGCCATTGCGCCGGGCTGCGCAACACACAGCAACTCGGCGATTACGTCCTCGCCCACGGTTACGTGCGCGAGGACCATGTGCTCGACGAGGAGTTGCCGCTATGGGTACCAATCCCAGCCTTGGCCGAAGTGCAGATGGCGCTTGAGCGAGCGGTGGCTGATGTCACCCAGTTGTCGGGCTACGAGCTGAAGCGCTTGTTGCGCACCGGCACTGTGGCCTCGACCGATAACCGCAACTGGGAGCTCCTGCCGCACCCTGGCCCCGAGCGGCGCTTCAGCCAGAGCCGCGCCGTGGCGCTGGACATGGAGAGCGCGACCATCGCGGCCAACGGCTTTCGCTTCCGCGTTCCCTACGGCACCCTGCTCTGCGTGTCGGACAAACCCCTGCACGGCGAGATCAAGCTGCCCGGCATGGCCAACCAGTTCTACCGCGAGCGGGTCGATCAGCACCTGCGCATCGGCATGCGTGCGGTCGAGTTGCTGCGCGCGTCCGGTGGCGAGCAACTGCACAGCCGCAAGCTGCGCAGCTTTGCAGAAGTGGCCTTTCAATAGCCCTTCTCGCCGTGGTGCGGCGGGCACGCCCCGGGGGCCGGCGCCCTTGTGCGCACGGCGCCGATCCTTTAGGCTGACTGCGCTATCACCGCCAGGGGAATGCCCATGCCAAGCGCGTCGATCACCACGGCCAATATCCGCACGCTTGCGCTGGTCGGACCGCAAGGCGCTGGCAAGACGAGCCTGGCCGAAGCCCTGCTGGTGCGCGCGGGCGCGATCGGCGTGGCGGGCAGCCTGGAGCGCGGCACCATGGTCAGCGACTTCGATGCGCTGGAGCGAAAGATGCAGCACTCGCTCAATACAGCGGTGCTGCACATGGAGCACGTGGGCACGCGCATCCACCTGATCGACACACCAGGATCGAGCGACTTTATCGGCCAGTCCCTGCCAGCGCTCGAAGCGGTCGAGACCGCCGTGGTGGTGATCAATGCCGCGAGCTGGCGAGTCAGTGGCATCGATGCCATGGCCTTGCGCATGATGGCTTACGCCGCCGAGCGTGGCCTTGACCGGCTGCTGGTGGTCAACAAGATTGATGCCGTAGGCGCCGACCTGGGTGCCTTGCTGGCCGACGTCCAGGCCACCTTCGGTCGCGAATGCCTGCCCCTGAACCTGCCCGCCGCGGGTGCATCCAGGGTCATCGATTGCTTCCACCAACGCGATGGCCAGAGCGACTTCAGCAGCGTCGACGCCGCGCACCGGGCGCTGGTCGAACAGGTCGTCGAGGTCGATGGCGCTTTCGTCGATCGCTACCTGAACGACGGCGACATCGATGTCAGCGAACTTCACGCACCCTTGGAGCAGGCCCTGCGCGAAGGGCACTTGATCCCTGTCTGCTTTGTTTCAGCCCGCTCGGGCGCCGGCGTGGCCGAGTTGCTCGACGTCATCGTCAAGCTCTTGCCGCACCCCGGCGAGGGCAACCCGCCCGCATTCCTGGAGGGCGTGGCCGAGGCTGCCCAGCCCAAGTTATCCCTGCCCGACCCCGACGCGCATGTGCTGGCGCATGTGTTCAAGGTCACTGTCGACCCCTTCGTCGGCCGCATGGGCCTGTTTCGCGTGCACCAGGGCACCGTCAGCAAAGACAGCGTCCTCTACATCGGCAACGGTCGCAAGCCCTTCAAGGTCGGCCACCTGTTTATGTTGCAGGGCAAGGAACACGTGGAAGTGCCTCGCGCTGTGCCCGGCGACATCGTCGCGGTGGCCAAGGTCGATGAAATCCACTTCGACGCCGTCCTGCACGACGCCGCCGAAGACGACCACATCCACCTCAAGCCGCTGCCCTTCCCGATCCCCGTTCACGGCCTGGCCATCGAACCCAAGCGCCGCGGCGACGAACAGCGCATGTGGGAGATCCTGACCAAGCTGGTCGATGAAGACCCGTGCCTGAAGGTCGAGCATGTCGCGACCACCAACGAGACCATCGTCTACGGCCTGGGTGAATTGCACCTGCGTGTGCTGCTCGAGCGCTTGCGCGAGGTCTACAAGTTCGAGGTCAACACCCGGCCACCGCGCATCGCCTACCGCGAGACCGTGACTGCGCCGGCGGAGGGCCACCACCGCCACAAGAAGCAGACCGGCGGCGCCGGCCAGTTCGGCGAGGTGTTCCTGAAGATCCAGCCACTGCCGCGTGGGGGCGGCTTCGAGTTCGTCAACCATGTCAAGGGCGGAACGATCCCGAACCAGTTCATCCCGGCGGTCGAGAAGGGCGTGCGCGAGGCGCTGACATTGGGTGTGATTGCCGGCTACCCGCTGGTTGATGTCAAGGTCATCGTCTACGACGGCAAGCACCACACCGTCGATAGCAAGGAAATCGCCTTCATCACGGCTGGCCGCAAGGCCCTCATGGCGGCGGTGCGCGCAGCGCGGCCGATCATCGTCGAGCCCATCGTGGGCGTCGAGATCAGCGCGCCGGCCGGCGCCATGGGCGACATCACGGGCGACCTGTCGTCACGGCGCGGGCAGGTCAATGGCACGCACAACGGCGCGGTCAGTGCGATGGTGATCCGGGGCCAGGCCCCGCTCGCCGAGCTGGCCGACTACCAATCGCGTCTGAACGCGATGACGGCGGGCCAGGGCCGCTACACCATCGCGTTGTCGCACTATGAAGCCGTGCCTCCGGCCATCCAACTGCAGCTCATGTCCCAACACCGCGTTCAAGACGAGGACTGAACTGCGTGCGCTGCGGCCCGGCGAGCGACTCAACGCGCGGGTGACGACACAGGCGCCTGAAGTTACCCCGATTTCGCGGACACTTTTTCAACCCGAGAAGGAGTCCGATATGCCTACCCCGAAGCCGCCCTATCCGGCGGCGTTTCGTCAACAGATCGTCGAGCTGGTGCGCGCAGGGCGCGGCGTCAGCGAATTGGCGCGCGAGTTCGGCTGCAACGCCAGCAGCATTCACGCCTGGCTCAATGCCGATGGTATGCAAGAGGGTGGCACGCCCATCGATCAGGCCAAACCGCTGAGTGCTGTCGAACGGCAAGAACTGATCGAACTGCGCCGGCGCTTCAAGCAAGTTCAGCAGGAGCGCGACATCCTGGCAAAGGCTACGGCCTGGTTCGCCGCCAAGAGCGAGAAGACGTCCGTCACGTCTACGAACTCGTGAAGGCGTGCCAGGCCGACGCCCCCGTGCGCACCCTTTGCCGTGTACTGCGCGTGTCCACCAGCGGGTTCTACGACTGGCGGGATCGCTCACCCAGCCCCCGTGCCCAAGCCAACGTCGTGCTGGCGCAGCGGATCAGCGAGGTTCATCGCGCCAGCGACACGACTTACGGCATGCCGCGCATTCACGCCGAGCTGGCAGATCTTGGCGTCACTGCCAGCCGCAACCGTATCGCCCGGCTGATGCGGCTGCACGGGCTGCGCGGCGTCAGCCGCAGACGCGGTTGGTGCGTGACCACCAAGCGCGACAAGGACAGCCGCCCGGCGCCTGACTTGGTGCAGCGCCAGTTCACCGCCACCGCGCTGAACCAGTTGTGGGTGGCCGACATGACCTACATCCCCACCTGGGCTGGGTTCGGCTATCTGGCCGTGGTGCTGGATGTCTTCAGCCGCAAGGTGGTGGGTTGGGCATTCGGGCAGCGGCAGACGGCCGATCTGGTGCTTGCCGCACTGAACATGGCGCTGCAGACCCGGCGCCCACGCGGCGTCATCCATCATTCCGACCAGGGCAGCCAGTACACCAGCCTGGACTTCGGCAAGCGCTGCACACAGATGGGCGTGCGCCCGTCAATGGGCAGCGTGGGTGATGCCTATGACAACGCCATGGCCGAGAGCTTCTTCGCCAGTCTGGAATGCGAGCTGATCGACCGCCGCGTGTGGAAGACCTTCGCGCAGGCGCGGATGGACCTCTTCACCTGGATCGAGGGCTGGTACAACCCGCGCCGGCGTCACAGCGGCATCGGGCAGCGCTCGCCGATGAACTTCGAGAAAGCACTGCAGGCCGCAGCAGGCCAACCATCTGCTGCCACCGACGGGTTACCCAACGGGTGCTTCGCACCTGTGGACAAGCCGCCTCAGGCTCGCATGAAGCAGCCGTCGGCTTGTCCACAGGCACGCCCCTTGGATAACCCTGCACATGAGCGCGCCATCAAAAAGAACCCCACTCAGCCCGCGAAGGCTTGAGTCTCAATGTGTCCGTGGAATCAGGGTAAGTCCAAGTCCAGCGCGTGGTCCAGGCGCTCCAGGTCTGGTCCAGCGTGGCGGCAACCTCCACAGTCTTGTCGATCGCGCGCTCGGCAGCATGGGCGCCGGCCGCGCCGAGCATCAAGGCCAGGGCGGGCAGGGCACGACAAATCCAAAGCAGAGGCTGCATCGCTTGCGCTCCTGTGGCCAGGCCAGCGGATGATCGTCAGGGCCGGCAGCCGATTCACTGGGCAAGCGACCTTTATCATTGGCCCATGTCCCTTCCCGTGCATGACGTAGCGCAAATCCGGCTTGACAACGCACTTCGGCTCTTCGACGAGTTCGTTCAGGCCGCCGTCAAACACCCCGACGCGGCCACCTTGCGAGGCTTGGAAGGGCGCTTTGCCGAGCGACTGCAGATCCAACCCAGCTACTGGAGCCAGATCAAGAGCCGCTCGCGACAGATTGGCGAGCGACTCGCGCGCCAGTTCGAGCAGCTCTGCCACAAGCCGCCGGGTTGGATGGACCAGGCTCAAGGCGGGCCGAGTGCAGCCACCCGGCCCGCCGTGAGTGGCGCACAGCGCCCGCCCGAAGCCCACGACAGCCCACTACCGCAAGACGACGACGAACGTTTCATTGTCGGCTTGGTGTTGACCTACTACCGCCGCCACCCCCAGCGGGCGCGGACCCGCCTACTCGATCTGCTGGGCGAAGTGCTGTTGCCGACCACCGCCACACCCTCTGCGGGCAAGCGTCGCCCTGTCGCGCCAGAGCCAGCCAAGGACGAGGCACTCGACCTGTGGCGCCGCACACAGACCGGTGTTGCGCCGCTGAAACACCGCAAGCGCTGATACCGCGGCCCCTGCTCGAGCGATAAAAATAGCTTGCGCAAGATAAGTTTTACTTTATCATTTGCGCAAGTTTTGGTCTGCCGCCAGTTCGGTGCGCCTTTAACGACACCCCGCCTTTCAGCCCAGCCCAGGAGCCCCATGCCCACAGCTTCGTTCGCCCACGCCGGCTGCTGCTGTGAGCCGCGCTCCTCTGCCAACACGACCGCACTGGCCTGCGCCTGGCGGCCGGCAATCGTCGATCACTGAGATCGGCGCGCCGCCGACCGGGCCCGGGTGCAGCAATGCCTCGGGCCTTTTGCATTGCGA
>ENA-ORBV01017738-ORBV01017738.1-microbial-mat-metagenome-genome-assembly--contig:-NODE-17738-length-10139-cov-5.645895_pt1 | contig 10139 bp, 5 predicted proteins | sample MGYA00237777_ERZ505514 | MGnify/ENA primary metagenome ERZ505514 (study PRJEB26160, sample SAMN06269048) | microbial mat metagenome | isolation source: Oligotrophic lake microbial mat | place... | reverse complement strand
ATATACGACAGCAGCAGCCATGATTAGTGAAGATCGCGGTGAGGGGATCACCATAACGACTGATAATTCTGGGAGCATGAATGATACTGAGAAAGAGGGACGGGGAGATCCCACTCAAGCAGAGACATCCCAAGACGACGTTGAAGAACCGGGCGAGAAGCAGGAAGAGTCTACGGTGGAGACGGGGGAATCATCATCGGGCACCTTTACAACGTCGGAATCTGTGGGTGCAGCTGCTGGAGCTACGGCAGGGGCTACTACTACCAGCAGCAAAAAGACTGAAAAGTCTCCTGCTCGACTGTCCAAAATTCGCCACAAAAAGAGCACTACAGGTACTGCTGCTACTGCTAGTAGTACTGCCACTGGCGGTGGGAGTGGAACTACGCCACGGCGGCACAAATCCAGTGGAAAAAAGACCTCTTCCATTAGAGTTTTAGAGAGTGAAAATCCAAATGGAACTTCCAAAACCGACAACAATAATAATTCCAAGCGTGATGCCTCTGAAGAAAAAGACAAAATGGCACAGTCTGAAAGGGTCAGTTTGACCTCTACTAGAAAATCCACAAGCAGCAGAAGAATCAGAGACAGAGAAGAAGGAGGAAGTGCTTCTGATAAATTGTCAGGTTCAGATCGAGCAAGTTTCAGAGCTAGCAAAACCGACAAAATGGCACAATCTGAAAGAATCAGTTTGACCTCGACTAGTAAATCCCCCAGCCGTAGAAAAATCAGAGACAAAGAAGGAAGTGCTTCTGATAAAATGGCAGGATCTGAACGTGCCAGTTTCAGAACAAGCAAAACTGACAAAATGGCGCAATCTGAACGAATCAGTTTGACTTCCAAAAAGTCTCCCAGCAGCAGAAAAATCAGTAGCAAAGAGGGAGGAGGTAGTGCCTCTGATAAAATTTCTGGTTCTGATCGTGGAAGCTTCAGTAGTCGAAAGTCGACTGAAAAAGAAACAGGCAACAAAACTGATAAGATGGCACAGTCAGAAAGAATCAGTCTGGGTTCCAAAAAATCTCCTAGTGTCAGAAGGATCAGCAGCAGCAAAAATGGAGGAGGAAGTGCATCGGATAAAATGGGAGCATCCGAACGTGTGAGTCTCGTTCGGAAAACGTCATCCCGTTCCAATATCAAGGAAGGCTCCGACTCAGCAGCTGCCTCCAAAGACCAAGGAATGGCACAATCAGAACGGATCAGCTTGAGCCGGAAGGCGTTAACTGCAGCTGGTGAAAAAAGCGATACGTCTGACGCTGACGATCTTCCCAACCTCAAGGATATGAAACGCATGAGCCGAAGACGGCTGACGACTGGTGGCAGTAAAGGTAGCAGCCGACGAAAAGTCTCAAGTGAGGACGGAAGCGGCGACCCGGACAACAACGACAGCGGCAAGCAAGCACCCAACGAAATGGAGGGCTGTCATGGAAGCAAAAACAGTCACTCATCTTCATCCGATCCCACAAATGAAGACAGCACAAAGAAGTCATCTTCTGTGCACAATATTGAGGACGAGACGGCGGGTTCAGAAGTAGACAAAATACGGCCGTCCAAGGAGAGGCGTTCCAGTAGGGGGAGAAGTCAAGGTACCTCAAGTGGTGATGAACGACCGAAGACGATGAGGGACAACAGTGCGCCGCAATTGATGGCAAACGACAACAATACCAGTGGTGAGCAAGGAGGAGGGCAGAGGATGATCGATGCTTCCGACCGCCACAGCTTCAGTGGGTCGGTTGATCGACGAAGGCAACTATTGGGGGAGGAAGAGGGTGTGCCCCAAAAAGGCAACGACGAAGCCACGAGAAAGCATCTAAAGCAGTCGTCTCTAGAATCTACTACAGCGGATGTGGGAATACAAGAGAAAACTCCGGATGATCCAGTCAATGAACAGGAATCTGAAAAGTCCAAGTCTGACAATGAAGATGCAGCAGCAGTAGACTCCGGAGCAGCTATGAAAAGTAAAAAAAGCAGCGATTCAAAAAAGCACGCCAAAGAAGTGAAATCCGACTCTTCGAAGAAAAAGGAATTAGCTGAATTTCAGTTCTCGCAAGTAGTGTTTGACTCGGTTCACTTCGAGTCTCTGAATTTTGATGGTGTTTTCAATGCGTTCGAGGATGAGTCAGAAAAGGAGCCCTCTTCGGACGATGACGCTTGTAACAAGGATACTACCGCAGCAGAGTCAATGAAAGATCAAATCGAACAATCCACCAGTCGCAGTCAGAACGTATCGGATGAAGCGCCAGAGACCACGCTAAAAGCGCCACGGAAAACACCCAAGGAACCGAAACAAAAAGCCGAGGAAAAGGAGAAAAAACAAGATTGTCCATCTAGTAAGGAAAATGACAAGCTCGACAAGAAAAACGAGAGTGTACCGCCCGGCCACGTTGCAGTTTGGATCTGTAAGAACTGCAACGAAGAACACGACGAGGCCGTGATTAAATTTTGTGGCTTATGCGGCGCTGATCGCCCAAAGAAAAAATCAATAACACCGCAACCCAAAAGAAGGATGCGAAAGAAGCCAGGCAGCTCGGTCTCTCCTAAAGGGGAGGGTGCACGCACGAGTCACCAGAAAGCAATGCCACAAAGACCTGCGTCCACTGGCAGTTTGCGTAAAGTTCGATCAAAGGACGGGGTTACTATGACACCCAGATCTCGATCCAAAGGGAGAGCTAGGCCAAAAAGCCTCACCGACGATGACGTTGATGAAAGCATGGTTATAAAGTGTTTGGACGGAGGCGGACCAGAAGCCGTTGCTGTAGATCTGGAGCTAATGAATAAGCAATTCGATACTTTTGACTCTGTGGGTGCTTCGAAATCTGGGGAACTTCCCCAAACACCAAGTAGAGGTAAAAAGATGTCAATCCGACGTTCCAAGTCCGATGTGACAGGCCTTCCTTCATCGAAACCTAGCGCAGCACTGCCAACCCCTTCGGGTGCTCGCTCAAAACCATTTGATGCCAATAAGACAGGAAAGGCACCAGCAGCCATCCCCCGCCCTAGCGCTCGAAAGGCGATCCCGAGACGTGCCAAATCCAGTAGTACGGAGTATTTACAACAGCTGCAACAGCAGACGGATCTGCTTGGTGAGGGAAATGCGGATAGTCTCGGACTTTCGCAATCAGCCCACACAATCGGTGTAAAATCTGGTGTGGCTGCTAGGGGGTCCATGTTAAAAGCTGCCTCGTCGCGTTTCCTGGGGGCATTTTCGAAAATTACCAAGAAAGACGACGCACTCTTGCTCAATGATGACAGCGACGACGATGATGATGAATTTGCAAATGACGCGCCAAAGGACAATGAGGCAGCGTTGTTGGTTGACTTCCCTGGTGTCAATATGAATTTGGCCAAGTCGCCAGTGCGTCCTAGCCCCACTTTGGGATTGGCCAAGCCAGCTATACGAGCACCGCAAACCGACAACACCAAAGTCAACGCCATATTCAACAAATGGAAGAGCTCTAGTCATGGTGCCGACGACAAGCAAGAACTAGACGATAGTAGTGATGGCAGTGCCAGCAAGGGCGCCCCCAGCTATCTTGACGTGGACATTGACGAAGACGAGGACTTGTTGGAAGAGGAACTCCCCGATCCTACCGTGACACCACGACGAATGAAACGAAACGTTCTTACCAGGCCAGAGCATGTTACGCCAAGAGGGAATGCAAGGGACAGAATTCGTCGTGCTTCTCTGGCAGTGATGGCTGCCAATAATGTTGCGGAAGCAGCTGCAAAGCCAAAACCAGCCCCCATGATGACGCCCGGAAGGGGTAATACCAGAGAACGAATCCGCAGAGCATCCCTCACCAACATGCAGCAGGCTCCTGATCCCGGCCGGACGCTGGAGGACGTCATGACCACGCCTGGAAGAGGGAAACAGAGAGGTATGGTCCGTAGAGCGTCACTTTCTTCACTTGATGACACTGATTCAAAACCAGAGCCACCCAAGAAGGAAGAGTTGGCCCGACAGCAAGTTCCTCGAACGGGTGGCCGTCGGCGACGAGCTTCGCTTGGAGGCGGCGATGCGCTCCTACAACGAGCACTTCAGCACATTCCAGATGATCCCATGGGATATGTGCGCGACGATGTGAAGAAAGAATGGCAACAGCAGGAACGTTTAGAGGAAATGAGAAAGCAGGCTGCTACCAATTCAAGAGCTGCCCACTTGTCCTCAGTCCTAGCCGATGGTTTTTTCCAGACTGGCAGCGGCCCTAGTGGCCATGGCTAATTTTAGGCTTATCATTATATGGGTGCTCCAACACTTTGCATACAAAAATAAATTGCCGCTGGTAGTAACTTGATAGGAATGAATACACACAATGTTGGATATCCACTTTCTTTTCGGAGGAACCGACCTGCTTGTGCCCACAACCTCTGGCACGCGTGGTGCGCCTACCGGACAACGAGAAAGACTGGAAATTGGCCAGTTTTGATACAGCGGAATGTTTTGAAGTTTTATTAGCAAAATATCTATGTGTCACTTTTAGTTGCCCCCAGTGAAGACCGATGTGACGCTTGAGGCAAGATTTACCATTCGATCGTACGAGACAGAGGCTGCGTATCCCACGGTGGCAACACCCTTTGAAAAGCAACCACCACCACCACCACCACTGGACCCTGCTCCTGTTGCTGGACAGGTATCGTCTTCGACCTGTTCTCGTATCCAGGCATCATAAAAGGCTACCTTGGTATACACATCTTGGTATTCACTCGCACATCCTCCATAACCAAAGGATACAATGCCCACTTGGACACCCGTAGCAGTGTCCATCAAAGGGCCGCCAGAATCCCCATTGCAGTCTCCTTTGTTGGGTACATCGGCACACATGTGGGCATTGGGCCGTACCACTGCTTCAGTATAGGTTTCTACGCACTTGGCTTTGGGCACATAAAAGGTTCCTACTTTTTGCAACGTACTGGAGGAACCTCCATTGTTGCTGAGCTTGCCAAAGCCTACCACGGTAAGGTTATGTCCCTCAACCGAGGGGAACGTTTGATCCGTATTCCAAACGGCATGTTTAGAAGCATTGGCAGAAGTGACATTGGAAGCATTTAAAGAAGAATTTGCAAAAGTGACATTGGTCTCCAGTTTGAGGATGGCAATGTCATTGACTATGAATGGAAGGAGTATCAGATCAATGTTCGTCAGTACAAGTGGGATATTTCAAATCAAGCAATAATCACTGTTCCTTTCACTTACCGACCGTAACAAAGGGGCTTATGTAGTCTTTATGAAAAACTCCACAGCGCACTTTCACCCTTTTGCCATTGCTTTTATTGGTAGCCCCTACTCGTACAAATTGGGGCCATCCGGTCTAGAAGCGCGACGTAGGAACAACTGAAAAAGTGAGTTTTCCTTCCCATAGAAACAAGGCACATAAATCACTTCCAGTACATACATCTTTTATACAGTGAGCAGCAGTCAAAACTCTATTGGGTGATATCAAATTCCCTCTTTATAAATGAAATACGATGGATCGTGTTAGTTCTGCATTTGGTCGTGTCAAACAACACGAGAAATCCACGATTCCACTGCCAAGGTCATGGCAACGTACCCGCACAAAGTGCTCCCCTCAAAGACGACAAAAAATGGAAATTCTCCTTCTTTAGCTGGAACACCTCCAATGATTGTTTGTTCTTCCATTAATGGAGTCATGAGTGGAGATTGGAGATTCCCATAATCACTGTCGAATTCTTGTGTATGTCGTCGAAGACTGCTTCCGCTACCATAGTTGATGGCGCTTGCTGCCAATATGAGAAGATTCAGAACGAGAGCATTCCATCTTACATTTGATAGAAGTAGTCTCAACATGATAGTATTTTAGTCAGGATATTGGATATAGATAGAGATGTTTTGCCTTTGCAGTCTCTGCCGGGTCAGCTACCTCCTACTCCTATTGTTAATAGCTAGTAGGTTAGTACTGTAGCAACTAAAATATCAAAATTGCCGGTTTTTGGTTTTGTTTTGTTGTCTTCGCTTCCGTTGGCTGTAAGTTTTAAATTGCAGTCTAAATAACCAAAACATTATCTCTGATTACGAAGCCCACAAGCATTCTGGCGATTTTGAATGTGTTCGTTTTAAATAGCGCCGACCATGCCAGGTTTGCGCCCGTCGACTCTACTAATGACGTCAGCCACGCGCAGCTCTGACACAAAAAACATTGCAAGTGCAGTACTACTACCTTTCCCGTAATAGTACAGTAATATTACTAGCTAGATAGCCAATAGGTAGAGAGACCGACAGTACAGGTCAGTTTGAGGGCCCACAGTAGACTAGTAGAGTTATCTTTTGCTTTGATGGAATTAGGGAAACCTTTGCTTCCCGCCATCTGCATACGAACTCTTTGTGAGGTGCCTAGAGTAGTCTTTTGATTAATTTCCTTGTCCAAAGATGGTGAAACTTCCTGGAGTGACAATAACTACAGTACAGTAACCTAGGTGGGGTGAGGGTACCACAATGTAACCTATAGAACTATTTTCGAGACTATTTTTTGTATTGTTTCTACGTTATCCCAAAGAAGGATGCATGATCCTTCATACATGCCGGCTAAAATGATGTTGATAATGATTGGGATCTTCCGAATTAATATTCGAGTCCACACGACGTCCTTTCGGGGCAGCAGGAGGACCTTCGTAAATCATGGAGTTATCGTCCTCGCGAAAGCCTTGGCTCAGCTTGGAATCAAAGACATCTTTGTCACGACCACCACCACCCCCACCACCACGACGTGGACCAGTCGTCTTGGCAAAGGTTCGAATCTTGGTGTTTCGAATCACGGTGGCCGAGCCACATCCACAACACGGCTCACACACGAGTTTGGTGCACATGTAATGTATCACATCGTACCACGCCGTGCCCCGAATGCAACAATGGTCATTGGGTTCTAGGTCGTGGACCAATTGACTCACGACGGAATTGGGCGAATGATTCCAAGGATCCTTGCGCATGGGACCTCCTCCCTCCGAGGTGACGGTACTGAGTTCGGTTTGTTCTTGGGGGAAATCGTCCAGGACGTAATCGCGTTGATTGTCGAGAGGATCCACCGTAATTTGCTTGACGGGAGCATTGGGGTCCATACTTCTGACGGGAAAGAGTGGGAGTGTGGAGGGATCGCTCATACTGTTGGCCAGTGCCATGACGGTATCGTTCATGAGGTTGGATGCCGTTTGCATCAGCAGGGGTTGATTGTTGGTATTGATCATACCGGGTGGCGAGGGTTGTCGGCGCAACCCATAGGAAGTCGTAGAGGGCATGCGATTGCTGGCCGGGGGCGTGGAATCGCTATTGTGACCAATGGTATTGCCCATCTCATCGGCCTCGATGATGGGACTCATGGGAGTGCCGCGAAGGGAATTGACCCGAGGTGGTCCCACGACAAATCCTTGGACGGTATTATGCGGTCCTTGAGGAGAACGTTGTCGTGACAATGGGTTATATAATTGACTTTGTCCTCGCACCAAGGTTGGTTGTGGATCGTAGGGTGACGGCCGTCTAGGTGACAACGGTGGCTGTTGCGAAGCATTGTACGATTGCTGTCGAGAGTATTGTATTTGTCCTTGTTCCCGAGGGTCCATGCCTCTTCGATTCGAGGCGGGTGATCTGGGAGGTACACCCTGTCGATATTGGTGTTGCTGTTGCTGCTGCTGCTGTTGCTGTTGCTGCTCCTGTTCCCGTTGTTCTCTGGCGTAAAACCAATCCGCGTCTGTTAATTTATAAGTTGCATTGTAGTCTCTTGGCTGTTGCTCCATCTGTGGTTCCCTCTGTTCCATTCTCGAGTTGGGATAGGGAAGTTGTTGTTCCAACATTTCCATAGACTCGCACTTGTTCACATGTTGAGGTGGAAGTGGAGGACGATAATTCTGTGCTTCTTCTAAATACTCAAAGGACCCATCGCCTTCAATCTGGATATCCCGAGGAGCATTGTGGTTATTCTTGCGTCTTCCAAACAAGCTCTTGCTGCGTCGTTTACTACGAGAGTTCTGTCCATCATTATTGGGTCGTGACGAGAAGATCCCCAGACCACGGCGTCTGCTCCCCACAGAAGAACTCCGACTCCCACTATGATCTCGACCGCCCCCGTGTTTTTGTCTTCCACGACTACTGCTTCGACCTTGTCGTCGATCCTCGTTCTCGCTCAAGTACAATTTGCGTAGCAAACACAAGACTTCCTTATCGTTAAGTCGAGTGCTGTCATGTCGCATACGCGACTTATTGTTGCCATGGCGATAGGCATCCTCCGAATAAGACTCCGAGTCCTCACCATAGCCTCGGTCGTCATGGTACGAGTCGACACGATGAATCTTCACCATCTTGTAATAGTGGCGTCTGTGAGTGTGTGATTGTTCAGCAGGGCTAACCAAGACTCTAGCTTTTGAAAGCTGCAGAATAGCAAGCAAGCTAGTAGGCGGGTGTGACTTGAGATGTTTAATAGTCAAGACACCAACAGCAATACTACCATCACAGCTGATCCAGGAAGTGGTGCAGCTGGCTGTTTGCTGCTCTGGAAGTGCTGTCGGAGGCAGGAACGACCTACTGTACTCTCCAGGATCACCAAAACTTGAAATCTACAGGACGCTGACTGACACTTGCGCCTTTTGATGGCCTTGGCGAGCTTCCTTCTGAGTATCGGAACCGTGCTATGCTGATTGTTTTTCCTACGAAACTGAGGATGATCATACCTTCCGTTCCATGGTCAGGCACATAGGTAAGCTTGAGTGGTTCAACGCTTATTTGGCGTCACACGCATGGGGACAGGCGCGCGCAACAAAATGCAGAACACGACATTTTCGGAACAGAAACGAAAGCGAGAACGTGTGCGACCTTAAACAAATGATTCGAATTCCCGATCCAGCGGGTGATCAACAAGGTTGCCCATTTCAAGCCCATGAAGGTCCAAAAGATAAGCTAAGAAGGTTGTATCAAAAAATATCATCCACTATGACATTTGGGCTTACTTGAGTTGCCATTGAGTTTTGGCAAAAGTCACATGTGATTGCGTCAAGCTGGCAATTGTTGAACTGCAACATGACTGCACAAAGCACCCCAAATGACAAGATGAATCTGATGACGAAGGCAAACACATGTCCGTGGTTGCATGTGATAAAAACAACTTTTTGTGCTTGCTTTTTTTTATCATAATCAGCAGGAGTTTGGACCAAAAGAGTTTTCATGAGGACTTCAAAGAATGTGAAACAATTTGCACAACAACACAAGTCAATGCAGACTGCTTGGTTGAACAGTCTTTTTTTGTGTTGTCATTCAACGTGTCAAACAACAGGTAGCTCTGAGAAAAAATGGAATGATTTCCAAATGTCTTCACATTAAAAAACAGCAATGTGAATTTCAAAATTGTTTCAAACATTTTCAAACATGTGAACAATTGTCATGATGTCATGATGCCATGAATGTGAACCTTTGCTCACCGCATTCAGATTTTCATGTTGATGATTTGAAAGCGACCGCAAATGCAAAGCATCTAAGTTGGCATTTTTTGGCAAACTTTGTGTTGTGTGCAATGGCAAGCATTGAAGGAAACACATCTATGATGTTTTTCATTGCATGGTTGAAGCTGGTTAAAAAGGGAACATTTCTGTCATGTCATTGAAGCTGGTGATTGCACGCTTCATCTGTTCACTGATTTTGGACTTGCTTGTGTGCGCTGCAGCTGTCACCAAAATGCAGAGTCTGTTTGTGTCTTCCCATCATCAAGCTCATTGTTCAAAAGATGCAAAAGCAACACAAATCCAAACAATGCTGCCTGCAACCATCAAATTTAAACAAGCTCATTGTGAACAACAACACATGCTCATTGTGAATGCATGCAATGCATTTTAAAAACAGACACACACATGAACAAAGAAAAACATTTGGTTTCTCCCTCAATAAATTGCAACACTTTTTTGTTTCACCTCATTTGATGCTCAGCCAACCATGATTCTTAAGAAAGGAAGAGACAAATGCACATTTGCATTGAAATCCCTAGAAGACAATCAATCCGTCACGTTTGGAATGAGTGGGCCCAACGACCATGGTCCATCTCTGACGAGAAGAGCGCAGAAGAAGACTCACAAGAAGCTGTCTCTTATACACATCTGACGCTGCCGGACGAATAGAGAGGTGTAGATCTCGGTGGTCGCCGTATCATTAAAAA
>ENA-ORBV01017735-ORBV01017735.1-microbial-mat-metagenome-genome-assembly--contig:-NODE-17735-length-10141-cov-4.261824_pt1 | contig 10141 bp, 6 predicted proteins | sample MGYA00237777_ERZ505514 | MGnify/ENA primary metagenome ERZ505514 (study PRJEB26160, sample SAMN06269048) | microbial mat metagenome | isolation source: Oligotrophic lake microbial mat | place... | reverse complement strand
AGCTCCTCGATCATGAACTGGAAGTCGTAGTCACCCGACAGCGCGACGATCTTGCGTGCCGGGTCGGCTGCCCGCACTCCGAGGGCTGCCGGGATGGTCCAGCCCAGCGGGCCGGCCTGGCCGCAGTTGATCCAGTGGCGCGGCTTGTAGACATGCAAAAACTGGGCTCCGGCAATCTGCGAAAGGCCAATGGTACTTATGTAGCAGGCGTCCTCGCCGAACGCATTGTTCATGCACTGGTAAACGCGCTGCGGCTTCATCGGCACCGCCTCGTAGTTGGTCTTGCGCAGCAGGGTGCCCTTGCGTTGCTGGCATTCGGCCAGCCATTGGCTGCGGTCTGCAAGTTTGCCGCTGGCCTTCCATTCCTGCGCCACCTGCACGAACAGCTGCAGCGCCAGCCCGGCGTCCGAGGCGATGCCGTAGTCGGGCGAAAACACGCGCCCGATCTGGGTCGGCTCAATGTCCACATGCACAAACTTGCGCCCCTTGCAATACACCTCGGGCGAGCCGGTGTGGCGGTTCGCCCAGCGGTTGCCGATGCCCAGCACGAAGTCGGCCGCCAGCATGGTGGCGTTCCCATAACGGTGGCTGGTCTGCAGCCCACACATGCCGGCCATCAGCGGATGGTTGTCGGGAATGCTGCCCCAGCCCATCAAAGTGGGTATCACCGGGGTACCGGTGAGCTCGGCAAACTGCACCAGCAACTCGCAGGCGTCGGCATTGATCACGCCACCACCGGAGACGATCAGTGGGCGCTCGGCCGCGTTCAGCATGGTGAGCGCTTTTTCAATCTGGGCGCGAGTGGCCGCAGGTTTGTAGACCAGCAGCGGTGCATAGGTGTCCGGGTCGAACTCGATCTCGGCCATCTGCACGTCGAACGGCAGGTCGATCAGCACCGGCCCCGGGCGACCCGAGCGCATGACGTGGAAAGCCTGCTGGAAGGCGCGCGGCACCTGGGCCGGCTCGAGCACGGTGGTGGCCCATTTGGTGACGGGTTTTACGATGGAGGTGATGTCCACCGCCTGAAAATCTTCCTTGTGCATGCGCGCGCGCGGCGCCTGGCCGGTGATGCACAGGATGGGGATGGAGTCGGCCTGCGCCGAGTACAGTCCGGTGACCATGTCGGTGCCGGCCGGGCCCGAGGTGCCAATACAGACACCGATGTTCCCGGCCACGGCGCGGGTATAGCCTTCGGCCATGTGCGACGCGCCCTCCACGTGGCGCGCCAGGATGTGGCCGATGCTGCCCTGTTTGCGCAGCGCGGCATAGAGCGGATTGATGGCCGCGCCAGGGACGCCAAAGGCCTGCGTAACCCCCTCTTTTTCGAGAACCCACACCGCCGCTTCAATTGCCCGCATCCGTGTCATATGCCACTCCTTGCCTGTTTCCGAACCTTGTGGCCTTACTGTAGACACGCAACGCCGGTTGCGGAAGACGGCGCCAGCCCATAACATCTATTCCAAGGTGGAATAGATAAGGGGAAGAACCATGGACCGTTTGTTGGCGATGCAGGTATTTGTGCGGGTGGTGGAGACGGGCAGTTTCTCCAAGGCGGCGCAGGAGTTTGCCACCACGCAGCCGACGGTGACCAAGATGGTCTCGGCCACCGAGGCGCGCCTCAAGGTGCGCCTGCTCAACCGCAACACGCGCGGCGTGAGCGTCACCGAGTCGGGCGCCTTGTTCTTCGAGAAATGCAAGTCCATCACGCGCGAAGCCGAGGAAGCAGAGAACATCGCCAGCCTGCGCCAGCACCAGACGCAGGGCTTGTTGCGCGTTGGCACGTCGGTAGCCTTTGGGCGCCGTGTGGTGGTGCCGCTGGCGCTCGGCTTCTTGGCGCAGCACCCGCAGGTGCAGCTTGATCTGAGCTTCGAAGACCGTTACGCCGATCTGGTGGCACAAGGCATCGATGTGGCGATCCGCATGGGGAAACTCGCCGATTCGTCGCTTGGCGCGCGCTTCCTTGGCGTCAACCCCTGGCTCATCGTTGCCGCACCGAAGTACCTGCGGAGGCGCGGCACACCGCGCTCTGCCGCCGATCTGTCTGCGCACGACTCCCTGATCTACAGCAGCGTGCTGGGCGACGACATATGGCGTATGACCACGCCAGCAGGCGTTACCGTCACCGTGCCAGTGTCGGGGCGGCTGCGCTCCAACAACCTGTCTGCTGTATTGGCAGCCGCGCGCAGCGGTTTGGGCCTGGCCGCGATGCCGCGTTATTTGGCCACCGATTCACTGGCCAGCGGCAACGTGGTGGAAGTGCTGAAAGACCATGTGTTGCCGGAGCAGGAGATTCACGCGGTGTTTCCGTCGCCCAAACTCGTGCCCGGCAAGGTGTTGGCTTTTGTGGCGTATCTGCAGGGGCACTTTGGGGTGCGGTGGTGGGAGACGCTGTCGAAGGCTTAGTTTTTCAGTTGCCGCGCGTGTTTTGCGGACTGGGGTCATATGAGGCAGTGTGTTGGCGAGATCAGGCCGACACGGCTCTCTGCTTCGCGACTGTCCCCCGTATCGGCCTGGGGCCGACAACTTTTCCATTATTTCGCTGCGCAGAGCGCCCCACTGGCCTGATCCGGCAAGCGTGGTCTGCGCATCGAGCGCAAGCGACGCGCCGCGCCAATGAGGCTGGGTGGGCGCGTCAACGAGGTGAAGAAGGAGAATTGGGCGAAGCCCGTTTCGGGTGACACGAGTAGAGGCGCCCTGCGTCATTGGCTCACCAGCGGCCTTAGCCCTGACGCTTCGTTTGCCAGAAGCTTTAACGTGAAATAACTCACGATCAAGACGGCAGAAGGCTCGCAGTCAAAACCAGCGATTCTCGGACTATTGAATGATTCGGGGCGCGTCAATCCGAATCATGAAAGTCAGCGCTGACTCTGCCCTTCAATGGCGAGCATGCCCCCTGCTTACAAGGATGAAATATCCGCACCGTGCAGGCAGCACAAATACTGCTGTCCAACCGGCGAAACAAGGTGTCGAATACCGGGTCGCCGAGTTTGAAGAAGTTCTCTGCCCCAATCACCTCGAAGGCGCCGGAGCGCCGCAGCATCTCCATCGGTTCGTTCTTCAGGTTGAAGATATACAGCGCGCCACCGATGCCGCGGCGCCGCCTGGCTTCTTGGGCCAGCAACTGCGCGCCGGCCAGGTCGACGAAATTGATGCCGGATGCGACGAGCAGCACGTGGCGTTGTTGCGGATTGCGTTCGTCTATCTGCTGCAGCGCCTCCTGCAGGTGGTTGACCGCGCCAAAAAAGATCGAACCGTTGAGCCGCACCACCTTGAGCTGCGGGCAGTCCGGCAGGCCGGTGTCGGTGGAAAAACCCAGCACGTGTTCGGCATCGGCGGGTTTCACGTCTTCCAGCGGCGGGCGCGAAGTGCGGTTCAGGTACAGCATCAGCGAGAGCAACACACCGATGTAGATCGCGAACTCCAGGTCGAGGGTCAGCGTGGCGACAAAGGTGGCGATCAACACAGCAGTCTCGGCGCGGCTGGCGCGCACGATCTCGGCAATGTGGTGGCGGTCCACCAGCCCCCAGGCCACCACGAACAGGATTCCGGCCATCGCCGGCAGCGGCAGGTAAGCGGCCAGTGGCGCCAGGAACAACATGATCAGCAGCAGGAACACGGCGGACAGGATCGCTGCGAGTGGCGTTTTGGCGCCCGCGTCGTAGTTAAGCCCACTGCGGTTGAAGGAGCCGCTGGACGCATACCCCGAGAAGAATGCGCCGGCCAGATTCGACAGGCCCTGGCCGACAAACTCCTGGTTCCCGTCAATGCGTTGCCCGCTCTTGAGCGCTACCGCGCGCGAGATTGACACCGCCTCGGTCAGCGCCAGCAGGGCCACGGCAATGGCGATCGGGATCAGCGTGTGGATCGTCTCCAGCGACAGGTCGGGGTGCGACAGCGGCGGCAAGCCGATCGACAGGGCGCCGATGCTGCCGATGCCGGTGCGCTGCAAACCGAACAACTGGTTTAACAGCGCCGCCAGCAGGCTGCCAGCCACGAGCGCGATGATCATGTGCGGCAGCCTGGGCAAAAAGCGCCGCGCCAGCAGACTGCATAACACGGTGAAGACCGCCACACCCGTGATGTAGGGGTTGATTTGTCCGACCTGTTGCGCCCACGCAGCCAGCACCTGCCACACCGACGCGCCGCGTTCGATCGTGATGCCAAAGAAGTTGCGTACCTGGCTGGCTGCGATCAACACGGCCGCGCCGGTCGTGAAACCGACCACCACCGTGTGCGACACGAAGTTCACCAGGGTCCCCAACCGCAACACACCGAGCAGCAGCTGGAACACGCCCACCAGCAGTGTCAACGTCAGCACCAGCTTGACATACTCCGGGCTGCCCACCGTGGCCAGCGGGCTCATGGTGGCAAACACTACGATGGAGATCGCCGTGGTTGGCCCCGAAACCAGATGCCAGGACGAACCCCACAACGCGGCGACGATGGCCGGCAACATGGCCGCGTACAGGCCGTATTCGGGTGGCATGCCGGCGATGGTGGCAAACGCCACGCCTTGCGGCACCAGCACCAGGCCGCCGGTCAACCCGGCGATGGCGTCGGCGCGCAGCGTGCGCGGGTTGACCTTCGGCCACCAGCGCAAGAAAGGGAAAAGGCGGAGCAGCCAGTAAGAGGTGGGCATGTTTGTCATGGCCCAGGCAGCAGCGCCCACAGCGGCACCGCTTCAATGTGATCGGACAGCTGGTACCGGTGTGGGCCGGGATGAACAACATACAAGGCATCGAGCTGCAGGTCATCAGCGGCGATGCGCATGCTGGGAGTGATTCGTGGGACATCCGCGCGTTTGAACTCGACCCCGATGCGTTGGCGACCTCTGAGCATGAGCAGGTCGAGTTCCGCTCCCTGGTGGGTTGCCCAGAAAAACGCTTCGTCTGGTTTGGCGATACGCAGAACCTGCTCCAGTGCAAACCCCTCCCAACTCGCGCCGCATTGTGGGTGGGTTAGCAGTTCAGTCATGGTCTTCACGCCCATCAATGCGTGCAGCAGACCGGTGTCGCGGAAATAGACCTTGGGCGCCTTGACCTGGCGTTTCCCCAAGTTCTGGTGCCAGGGCTGCAGTTGTCGAATCATCAGTGTCTGTGTCAGTGTGTCGAGGTAGCGGCGGATGGTCGGCTCGGACACGCCCATCGACTGGGCTGGCGGCGCGGCCGACCAGATTTGCCCATGGTAGTGGGCAAGCATGGTCCAGAAACGCAGCATTGCCGGGGCCGCGATGTTGATGCCGAACTGCGGCAGGTCGACCCGCACATGGTCTGCCACGGCGTTGTGGCGCCAGACCAGGCTGTCTTCATTGGTGGCAGCGAGGTAAGAGCGTGGGAACCCGCCGCGCAGCCACAGTTCCATCGCAGCGGCCTCGCTGTAGTGCCCCAGGGCGCCAATTTCGGCCAGGTCGAATCCGCCGACTTCGATGGTCTCGACCCGGCCCAGCAAGGATTCGCCGGCCTGGCGCAGCAAAGACGGCGACGCGCTGCCGAGCAACAGGTATTGGCCCGGCGCGTCGGATCGGTCCAGCAGCACCCTGAGCAGGGGGAACAGGCCGGGTTGGCGCTGGACTTCGTCGATGACCACAAGCCCGGCCAGATGCTGCAAGGTTTGCGCCGGCTCCTGCAGCCTCTGGGCATGCGGTGGGTACTCCAGGTCGAAGTAGTTGGGTGATTGCCGACTCAGGAATTGGTGCGCGAGTGTGGTCTTTCCGGTCTGGCGCGGCCCGTTCAGCACCACGGCCCGCGAGCAGGTTAGCGCTGTGCGGATAGTGTGTTCCAGCCGGGTGCGTGAAAGCATCTCCGGATGCTATCAGCATTGACCATGAAATTAGAACTTGAAATATTCGAATTTCATGGCGTTCCACGCCCTGCTTCATCGGACCGGTTGCGCCCAGCCCGTCTGCGTACCAGCCCGTATCATTGCCGCATGCACCACGCGGCCCGCCAGCCATGACACAAGCGGTATCCCTGCCCTTATGGGTGTTGCTGGTGCTGATGGCCGTAGCGCTGCTGGCGGCTTTGCAATGGTTTTTGCTGCCTGGCGCGCGTTGGTACTTCCGGCGCAAGGTGCGCGGCGTGATCGACGAGATCAACGTCCGTTTCCACATCGACATCCCGGCGTTCAAACTGACACGCCGCCAGGCCCTGATCGACCGCCTGCTGTCTGACCCGCGCGTGCTGGCAGCGGCCGACGGGGTGGCCAGGAGCAAGGGCAGCACGCAGTCTGCAGCCATGGCCCGGGTGCATCTGTACGCCGGCGAGATCGTGCCGGCCTTCAACGCCTACATGTATTTCCGTTTTGGTTACTGGCTGTCCAAAAGCGTAGCGCGCATGTTGTACCGGGTGCGCCTGGGTTATGCCGACACGGCCGCGCTGGAGCAGATCGACCCCAAGTCCACGGTGGTGTTTGTGATGAACCACCGCTCCAACATGGACTACATCCTGGTGTCGTTTCTGGCCGCAGAACGTGTGGCGCTGAGTTACGCGGTGGGCGAATGGGCGCGCATCTGGCCGCTGCAGGGACTGATCCGGGCCATGGGCGCCTACTTTGTGCGCCGCGACTCGGGCGACCCGCTGTACCGCATGGTTCTGCAGCGGTATGTGCAGATGGCAACCGAGGGCGGTGTCCCGCAGGCCATGTATCCGGAAGGCGGCCTCAGCATCGACGGCCGCTTGCGAGCGCCCAAGCTCGGCCTGCTCGACTACATGCTCAAGACCTTCGATCCGGCCGCCGAACGCGATCTGGTGTTCATTCCCGTGGGCATCAACTACGACCGGGTTCTGGAAGACCGCTCGCTGCTGGGCAAACTCGACGCACAACGGCCACGAATGGGCTTGGGCGCGCGCGTGCGGGTGGCGCTTGACTACCTGGCGCGGCAATTGTTGCTGCGCATGCAGGGACGCAGCTTTCGCAACGGATATGCCTGTGTCAATTTCGGCCGGCCGCTGTCGATGCGCAGTTACCTGCGGGCGCAGGCGCTGGACTTCCGTGGGCTGGATGACGCGACACGGCGCATTGCCGTCACCGTGCTGGGCACGGAGTTGATGCAGCAGATCGGGCGCATCGTGCCGGTGCTGCCGGTGCCCCTGGTGGCGACGGTGTTGCTGCGCGACCCGGATGCAGCACTGTCCGGGTTCGAGCTCAAGGCGGCGGTGAACATGCTGATCCAGGGCATCGAGGCCGCCGGCAGCCCGGTCTATCTGCCACGCGCCGACCGCGACTACGCCATCAATGTCGGCATGCGCATGCTGCTGTTGCGCCACCTGATGCACGAGGACGGCGGTTTGTACCGTGCCAACCGCAGCGAACTGGTGATCCTGCGCTACTACGCGAACTCGATCGCGCACCTCATCACCGCGCCTGCCGCTGTGCCGACGGTAGCCGACCCAAGCTGATGCTGGCGCGTCTACAGCAAGGCATTGTTGCCGCGCTGCTGCTGTTGTGCGGCGCGTGGCTGTGGTGGTCGCGAGACCTGCCTGGCTGGATCATCGTTGGCGGTGTGTTGCTGCTGTTGGTGGCGCATGCGGTCTTCCTGGCGTTTGAGTTCGCATTTGCGCAATGGATCAATCGGCACGACCCCGCGCCGCGCGCCACCTGGCGCATGCTGGCGCTGGCGTGGCTGCGCGAGTCGGTGTTGGCGCCGCAGGTTTTTTTGTGGCGTCAGCCGTTTTGTTCCAACGCCTGGCCAGACCGGCTGGGTGCCACTGGCGCCGCAGCGACAGGTCGGACCGGTGTCGTGTTCATCCATGGATTTCTCTGCAACCGTGGCCTGTGGAACCCCTGGCTGGCTCAGATGCACCAGTCAGCAACCGTATTCGTCGCGGTCAACCTGGAGCCGGTGTTTGGATCGATCGACGATTACGCCGCGCTGATCGACGCGGCGGTGCGCCGGGTGGAGAGGGCCACAGGCGCACCGGTCCTGCTGGTCTGTCACAGCATGGGCGGTTTGGTGGCCCGCGTCTGGTTGCGCCAGTACCAGGCCGACGCACGGGTGCAGCATGTGGTGACCATCGGGACGCCCCATGGTGGAACCGCGTTGGCGCAGCACAGCTACGTGTCCAATGGGCGCCAGATGGCCGTTGGCAGCCCCTGGCTGGAACAGTTGCTCCGCGACGAGTCGCCCGCGCGTGCGGCCCTGTTCACCTGCTACTACTCCAGCTGCGACAACATCGTTTTCCCAAGCACCAGCGCCACCCTGGACGGGGCGCAGAACATCTTCTTGGCGGGCGTGCCCCACGTGGCAATGGCCTTTGCCCCAGAAGTCATTGACGCGGTGCGGGCGCGCCTGGACGGGCCAGTTGTACGCCTGGCCTGAAGCGGCTCCAGGCTGTGCCCGCCGTGGCTGGGCAACCGACAGCGAAGCCCGTCAGCGTTTGCGGGAGCGGTCCTGCGCCGCGACAGTCGGTAACCCGATCTGGTCGAGCAAGGCCGCACGCCAGCTGCGAAGTTCCGCGTCAGCGGGGTTGCGCTCGATGAGACGCGACAGTGAACCGATGGCGTCGCACCAGAGTCCAGCCTCTGCATAGATCCTGGGCCGCTCGCGCTCGCTGGCAGCGGCAACTCGGGCCAGCACCGCAGGGTCGGGCGCCACGCGCCGGATGGTGCCGCCGCTGGTGAGGTCCTTGGAGCACTGCTTGGCCTCCGACACGACCGAGGCGAACCATTCGTAGTCGGTATCCGTTCACGGCGCGACCAAAGCGTTGCATAATTTCGCTGATCCACTAAGGGACGTGTGATCACTTCTGCTGCTGGGTCAAAATGACGGATCAGTCCATACGTAAAAACCGTTCTCTCGACATCTTGGGAACACCTATTTTTGAAGGACGGCAGCGGAAAACAATTGTTGTCGTGGACATAGTCGAGTCAGTGCGCTTGATCGAACAAGACGAAGTCGGCGTGGTTGCCCGTTGGCGGCGATTTGTGCAGCGTGTGCGCACGGAGACGCTTCCGGCGCTGGGTGGCGTATTGGTCAAGAGTCTTGGTGATGGAATGATGTTCATATTTGATGAGCCGCGCCTTGCCGTCACGGCCGCGCGCGAAATGCGCCGCATCATGGACGAGGTGAACCGTGCCACGCAGGCTGCCCAACCCGAGGTCGAAGCTATAGGCGTGCGCACAGGCATTCACCTTGGTGAAGTGGTGGCCGATGACCTCGACATCTATGGGCATAGTGCCAATCTGGCAGCCCGAATTACGACCTTGGGCGGTCCGGGCGAAATTATTATCAGCGCAGAGGTGCGTGACCACCTGACGGACGGTTTGGACGGTGGCCTGGAGGACCTGGGCGAGTGTTACCTGAAGCATTTGGACGCTCCCTTGCGTGTGTATCGCGTAGGCGGCGCCGGCTCAGACCCTGTGATTGCGCCAAACAAGGGCGAAGGCTTGTCGCTGCGGGCGAACGTGGCGGTAGTGCCGTTCGGCACGGTGGTTTTTGATGGTCAGGGTGGCGCTGCGTTGGGGGATGCGATTGCCGACGACATCATCGCGGCGTTATCGCGCAGTACAAGCCTCCAGGTAATTTCGCGTCTTTCCACGGCACCGTTTCGCGCCCAGCCAGAAAAACTGGGCTCGATGCGCACGCTGTTGAGAGCCGAGTACGTAGTTTCCGGAGCGTGTTTCGTGCACGGTACCAAGGCCACGGTACGGGTGCAACTATGCACCACGGGTGACGATCAGATTTTGTGGGTGGATCATTTCACTACCAATGTCGCCGACGTGTTTCATGGCCAGGATATGGTCGTACCCCGTATAGTTTCGGAAATTGGGCGAGCGGTTCTTCAGCAGGAGTTGGCCCGTGTCGGCTCCTTGCCTATTCCGTCCATGAGTGGGTACACCCTGTACCTGGGCAGTCTTGCGCTGCTCCATCGCTTGACGCATCGAGATTTCATGCGCGCCCGCGACATACTCGGACACTTGACGTACCGCTACCCCAGAAGTGCGGCGCCGTTTGCATTGCTTGCAAAATGGCACATGCTCAGAGCCTTGCAGGGGTGGAGCCAATACCCGGCAAAGGACGGCATGCGGGCAAGGAGCAACGCACTACGCGCAATCGATCTTGAGCCCGACAATGCTTTGGCACTTGCCATGGACGCAATGGTGACTGCCCATTTTGGCGACAACTTGCCGCATGCCCTGGAAC
>ENA-ORBV01017734-ORBV01017734.1-microbial-mat-metagenome-genome-assembly--contig:-NODE-17734-length-10141-cov-5.385234_pt1 | contig 10141 bp, 7 predicted proteins | sample MGYA00237777_ERZ505514 | MGnify/ENA primary metagenome ERZ505514 (study PRJEB26160, sample SAMN06269048) | microbial mat metagenome | isolation source: Oligotrophic lake microbial mat | place... | reverse complement strand
AAGCAGAAGACGGCATACGAGATTCGCCTTAGTCTCGTGGGCTCGGAGATGTGTATAAGAGACAGTTGATGAAGACCATGCCGGTATCGATCCGGCTCGCGATGCGTTTCCCGCGGGCGACGTCCCGGGTGAAAATCGAACCGCCCAGACCGAAGTCCGAGTCGTTGGCGAGTGCGATGGCCGCTTCCTCGTCCTTGACCCGGAAGAAGAGCGCGACGGGTCCGAAGAACTCTTCCCGGTAAGCGGGATTTGCGGGTTTGATGTTGGTAAGGATGGTCGGCTGCATGAAGGAGCCCGGGCGGTCGATGCGTTTGCCTCCGAGCAGCACCTTGGCACCTTTGGCGACGGCGCGATCCACCTGATCGAGCAGCGTGACCAAAGCGGCTTCCGTGGAGAGGGGCGCGAGCGTCGTCGCCGCGTCCATGGGATCGCCGGGTTTCAGCGCCGCGAGCGCGGCCTGAAATTTGGCGAGAAATCGATCGGCGAGTTCCTCGGCGACAATGAATCTCTTGCCCGCCACGCAGCATTGGCCGGTGTTGTTCATCTTGGCCCAGACCGCCCACGCGACCGTCTTGTCGAGATCGGCGTCGGCGAGCACGATGAAGGCATCATTGCCACCAAGTTCCATGGTGGTTTTCTTCACGTTTTGACCGGCGCGGGCGGCGACGCGCTTCGCGGCATCCACACCGCCCGTGAGGGCCACGCCCTTGATCCGGGGATCGTCGATCACCTGGTTCACCTGATCGTGCGAAATGATCAGATTCGTGTACGCGCCTCGAGGAGCGCCGGCGTCACGCCACAGTTTCTCGAAGGCGAGGGCGCATTGGGGCACGCAGCCCGCGTGCTTCACCATCACAACGTTGCCCGCCATCAGATTGGGCGCGGCGAAGCGTGCGAGTTGATAGTAGGGGAAATTCCAAGGCTGCACGCCGAAGAGCACGCCGAACGGTGCGTTCTCGATCATCGCCTCACCGGAGCCCGGTTTGAGGATCTCCGGCGCGAGAAAGCGTTCGGCGTTCTTGGCGTAATAGTCGATGATGTCGGCGCTGAGCGCGACCTCGCCGCGGGCCTCTTCGAAGCGCTTGCCCATCTCCAACGTCACCGGCCGGGCAAAGTCATCGACGCGAGCACGCATCAATGCGGCGGCCTTGGCGGCCACGACGGCCCGCTCGGCGAAGGTCGTCCCACGCCACGTGGTGAAACATTTCTCAGCGGTTTTTATCGCGGTTTCCAACTGTGCGTCGGTCAACTCCTCGAATGTCTTGAGGATTTTTCCGTCGTAGGGATTGACGCTTTGGTAGGCCTTGGACCCCGGTTTCTTGACGGTGACGCGGGGCTTTTTAGAAGGGACGGGGCGGGAGGCAAGGGAGGTCGTCATGGTGGTTCGCGAAATGGGAGCAGCCAGCGTTCAGATTACGCCCCATCCCGGGGAAATGATATGGGGAGTAGTCCTACCGAACTGTCTGACGTCATTTACCCCTCCGAACATCGCCGGAGAGGCGGAGCACCAGATCGTGGCCCTACGGGCCTGAGGACAAGACTGCGATTCGTTTCGGGCCAAGACGGCCACGGGCAACCGACGACCATCGTGGGGGGGGCATCACGCGGATTTCGCGGGAAGCTGCACAACGATCCCTCGTGGAAATCGTCAAAGAGGGAGGGTTTTCCGTAGACGATCGAGTGTGGAATCATTCACAAACGGCCGGCGTCAAAGCGTCACACCGGTGGTTGCAAATGGCGCGGAGGAACACAAGAACGGGAGCGACCCGGTCCGGAGGCGACAAAAAGCAGGGTATCACCCCATACCCAATCGTTTCGGTTCTTGTTTATACTTCAAGTGTTGTGGCTTCCGCGAATTCAAATCAATCAGGGAATTACAGGGAGCTGGCCGGCGTCGCGGATCCGAAGGACCGAAGCGGCGCCGATGACCGCGCGTCGCCCAACGATTCCGGAACGTTGATCGATGCCGCCGCGTTGCGATCGTTGCGAAAGTCCGAGCGCAGCTACCGCCGCCTTTTCGAATCCGCCCAAGACGGTATTCTAATTCTGGATTCTGATTCCGGACGCATTACGGATGCGAACCCCTTCCTGCTCAAGCTGCTGGGGTTCTCGCTTGAGGAAGTGATGGGCAAAACCGTCGGAGACCTCAGTCCGTTCAAGGACATCCTGCCCAATCAACAGATGTTGGAGCGACTTCAGGAGGAGGGTTACGTCCGTTATGACGATCTCCCATTGGAAACGCGGGACGGGCGCAAGATCGCGGTGGAGTTTGTCAGCAACGTTTACGAGGCCGGGGATCAGCTCGTCATCCAGTGCAACATCCGCGACATCACGGAACGTAAGCGCTCGGAGCAGCATCTCGCCCTCCTCACGGCCTGCGTTTCCAATCTCAACGACGTGTTCATGGTCACAGAGGCTGATCCGATCGCCGAGCCCGGGCCAAGGATCGTCTTCGTAAACGAGTCATTCGAGCGGAACACGGGTTACGCCGCGCACGAAGTCCTCGGCCGGACCCCGCGGTTCCTGCAGGGGCCCAAAACCGATCGGCGTATCCTGAGGGAGGTCCATGAGGCCCTGCTACGTTTTGAGCCCGTCCGCCGGGAGGTGATCAACTATCGCAAGGATGGCACGGAGTTCTGGGTGGATATGGACATCGTGCCGATCTTCGGCCCGAACGGGAAATGCACGCACTTTGCCGCGATTGAGCGGGACATCACCGAGGCCAAGAAAAAAGAGGCGCGGTTTCGCCGGCTGGTAGACTCAAACGTGCAGAGCGTCATTTTTTGGAATACGAAGGGCGAGGTGACAGACGCCAATGACGCCTTCTTGCATTTGACCCGATATACCCGCGAAGACGTGAAAAACGGAGCCGTAACCTGGTCGGCGCTGACTCATCCCGATTCCGCCGATTGCGATCAAGGAGCCCTGAAGGAAATTGCCTTGAGAGGTGCCTGCGAGCCCTACGAGAGGGAAATGATTCGGAAGGACGGAACCAAGGTGGCGATATGGATCGGGGCGACTGTTTTTGAGGATAATCGGGAGGAAGGGGTGAGCTTCATTCTCGACCTGACCGAGCGAAAAAAGCTCGAGCGGCAGTTTCTTCGCGCCCAGCGCATGGAGAGCATTGGCACTCTGGCGGGCGGAATTGCGCACGATCTGAACAATATCCTAACCCCGATCATGATGTCCATCGAGCTGTTGCGTATCCTCATGGTCGCGCCGGGGTGCGTGGAACTGTTGGACACGATCGAGACGAGCGCGAAGCGAGGCGCGCACATCGTCCGACAGGTCCTGACCTTCGCCCGGGGAGTCGACGGGGAGCGCCGTGAAGTCCAAGTGAAGCACCTGATGCACGAGCTCGAGAGCATCATCAAAAACACCTTCCCGCGGGATGTGCGACTGGAGTTTTCGGTTCCCGCCGATAGCTGGGCGATTTTAGGCGATCCCACGCAGTTGCATCAGATCTTCATGAACCTTTGCGTGAATGCACGGGATGCCATGCCCGAAGGCGGGAGTCTTTCGATCCGGGTCGAGAACGTTGTGCTCGACGACCAGTATGCGGCCATGAACGCGCAACTCAAAGCCGGACGTTACCTCAAGATCTGCGTCACCGACACCGGGACCGGCATACCCGCCGAAATCCACGACAAAATCTTTGATCCCTTTTTCACGACCAAGGAGGTGAGCCAAGGCACGGGTCTCGGGCTCTCGACGGTTCAAGCCATCCTGAAAGGCCATGGGGGCGCGATTAACGTCTATAGCGAACCCGGCCTGGGCACGACCTTCAACGTCTACCTGCCGGTCATGGACATCGCCGAAACGGAACGGCCACACCTTCCGAACCTTCCCGGAATTCCGCGAGGCCAAGGGGAGGCGATTTTGCTCGTCGATGACGAGGCGGCAATCCTGACGGTCACCGGTCAGACGCTTCTGGCCTTTGGCTACCGGGTTTTCTCTGCGGAGGACGGAGCCCACGCGATCGCGGTTTACGCCGAGCACCGCAAAGAGATCTCGCTGGTTTTGATCGACATGATGATGCCGGTCATGGCGGGACCGGCCGCGATCCATGCGCTGCGAAAAATCAACCCCAAAGTGAGAATCATCGCCACCAGCGGCTTGAATATGAACAACAGCACGCCGCCGGGTGCCTTGGCGGGAAACGACTTCCTGATGAAACCGTATTCGGCCGATACGCTGCTCAAGGCCGTCCGAGCGAAACTCAACGAGGTCTAAACACCGCGTTGTCAGAATTTGGCCGAATTGACCTTCGCTCCGGATTGTCCTAGCGATGTCAATCCCCGCGGTCTCAGCGAGGCCGCCTACAACTGCACTCCTTCGATCGCGCTCTGGTCGGATCGCTGCTTTTCAGATGAAAAAAGAGGACCTGGCAACGATTCGGTCCTGTGAAAGTCCCGCTAGAGGTCATGGATTACTTTAGGCGGGAACGCGGCGCGCAGGGCGTTGAGCACGGCGAGCACGTCGATGACTTCCTGGATGATCGCACCGTTCACCGGGCTGAGGTGACCGGTGGCGGCGAAGGCCATGCCAATCAAACTCAACGCCATGCCGCCGACCGCGCTTTGCAGCGCGATGATCCGCATCCGGCGACTGATGTGCATGAACTCGTCGACCTTCGTGAGGGAATTGTCCATCACGACCACGCCCGCCGCCTCCGCGGTCACGTCGCTGTTCTGCCCGATGGCCATGCCCACGGTGGCGGCCATCATGGCGGGTGCGTCGTTGATGCCGTCGCCGACATAAAGCGTCTTCGCCTTGGCGGTTTCGGCCCGGACAATGGCGAGCTTTTCCTCCGGGGTTTTCTCCGCGTAGATTTCAGTGATACCCACCTGCTCGGCGAGATAGCGGACTTCCGTTTCACGGTCGCCCGAGACGAGCAGCACACGCGCAAAGTGGTGCTTTGGCCCGAGGTGGCGGACAAAAGGCAGGCTGTCCAAGCGCGGCGCGTCGCGAAACCGGAACAGCGCCGCGTAGTGACCACCAATCACGACCACGCACTCCAAGCCACCAGCGGCAGGAGGAATTTGGTCGGCTCCCGCGACCTTTTGCGCGGCCAGCTTGTTCCTGCTCGTGACCTGCACCATGCGACTGGAAACGGTGCCGCGCAGTCCTTGGCCGGGGGCTTCGCCCACGTCGACTGCCTCGGGGGGCGTGAGTGACTCGGCTTTCGCGGTCGCCAGAATCGCGCGCGCGAGCGGATGTTTCGAGTAGCGCTCCAAGCTCGCCACGAGCGTGAGCACGTCTTTTTGTTCGAAACCCGGTGCGATGAGTTGTTCGGTGAGGGTGGGTTCGCCGTAGGTCAGCGTGCCGGTTTTGTCGAAGATGGCGGTGCGACACTCGGCGATCTGCTCCAGCACAAAGGGGCTTTTGACGATGATCGCGCGGCGGGCACAGAGCGAAATCGAGCCGATGATCGCGATCGGGATCGCGATGAGCAGCGGACAAGGCGTCGCGATGACCAGGACCGCGAGGAAGCGCACCGACTCACCGCTGATGATCCACGCGAGCATCGCGACGGCGAGGGCGACGGGCGTATAGAACGCTCCGAGTCTGTCGCCCAACCGCCGCAGGCTCGGCCGCTTCGACTCGGACTCGCGCATGACCTCCATGATCTTCGCGTAGCGGGAATCGGCGGCGAGGTTGGTCGTGCGGATGGTCAGCGCAGATTCCCCGTTGATCGCACCCGAGATGACCGCGGAGCCGGAGGTTTTGGTGATCTGGAACGGCTCGCCGGTCAGATAGGACTCATCCATCACGCCATGGCCCTCGATCACGATTCCGTCCACCGGACAAATGTCGTGCGGATAGATGACGAGGATGTCGTCCACGGCCACGTCGAGGAGTGCCATGTCGGTGATGTCCGTTCCCTGTTTGCGATGGGCGATGGATGGCACGCGTTTTGCCAGGGCGGCCAGAACCGAGGAAGCACTGCGGAGCGCGTAGCTCTCCAGCGCCTCGCCGCCTGTCAGCATCAGCACGATGATGGATCCGGCGAGGTATTCACCCAAGATGACGGACGTGATGATGGAAATCCCGCCGAGCAGATCGGAGCCGAATTCGCGCTTCAGGAGTTTGCGGAACAGCTCGTAGAGCATGGGCAGTCCACCCACGACGAGCGTGGCGAGCAGCGGAAGGCGGGAAGTGTCGGACGCGGTATGAAACGCGAACCGCAGGACGAGATGAGTCGCGATGCCCATGACGGCGAATGCGGCCAGGATCGCGGACTTGCGCCGCCACAGTCGGCCGGGCGAATACCACGAGGGCGATGGCGAGGGGGAGGGCGAGGGCGTCAGGAGAGTCGTGGTCATGATTGTTCGCTTCACTGCGCCGCACCAGCGCGGAGGCGCGCGAGCTCCTCCATTAAATACGCGTAGGTCGCGAGCACGTGCGGGCGCGCTCCCGTCTCGTTTGATTTGGCATTTTCCGGCTCGCGGCGTGCCACGATCCATCATGGATCGCGGGAAGCGCGCTCACAATGGGGTGTTCCGCTACCCCCCCGGCTCCGTGGTGACCGTTAGGGTTACACCCCATCGCCGTCGCGTGGGTTTCGGCGCATAATTCGGACCGTCCGGGAAACAGCCACCGCACACATGCAGGGTTGGTGAGCGCGCTTCGGTCCAACCAAGGTTACATTCATGAACACGACTGCGTCACCCGTCGGCTCGCACCCCAGCCGCAGCATCAGCCCGGTCGTCGTGGATGAGCATCACCTGACCGATGCGCAGCTCCTCGCGACGGTGCGCGCCTTCTGCGGAACCCATGCAAGCCGCCCATGATGAAATCGATGAAAGCGGTCTCGATTTATTGCGAACGCGACACACCCGGGGGAAGATCGTGTCGCGGGGGATCTAGCCCGTAGCCATGGCCGTAAAATTTCAAGACTACTACGAGACGCTTGGCGTTGCCCGCAGCGCTTCGGCGGACGATATCAAACAGGCGTTTCGAAAACTCGCCCGTCGGTATCACCCGGATGTGGCCAAGGACAAAGTCGTCGGCGAGGCGAAGTTCAAGGAGATCAACGAGGCCTACGAGGTGCTGGGCGACCCGGACAAGCGCACGCGCTACGATGAGCTCGGCCCTGACTGGCGGGGCGAAACCCCCGGCCGGCCCGAGCCGGGAGCCGGACGCGGGCGGCGCACTCGCGCGGGTGCGGCGCAGGGTGAGCCTGACGTCGAATTCGGCGGAACCGGATTCAGCGATTTTTTCGAGTCCTATTTCGCGGGCGGACGAGATGGCTTCGGCTCGCGTCATTCCGGCGGCGCACACGGTTTTTCCGATGGAGAGGCGTTCACCTATCCGGGACAGGACGTCGAGGCGGATCTGCTCGTGACCCTGGACGAGGCGCTGCGAGGCGCGACGCGGAAGATCACCTTGCGCCGCCCGGGCATGGACGGCGAGGCCGGTCGCGCCGACACCTATCAGGTGAAAATCCCGGCCGGTGTGCGCGAGGGTAAGCGGATCAGGCTGGCGGGTCAGGGCGGCGCGGGCCACGGCGGCGCGGCGGCCGGCGATCTCTACCTGCGCGTCCGGCTCGCGCTTCACCCGGATTTCAACGTGCAGGGCGCCGATCTGCATTGCGAACTGGACCTGGCTCCTTGGGAAGCGGTGCTCGGCGCGCAGGTGAAAATCCCCACGCTCGACGGACTGATGTCGTTGCGCGTGCCGCCGGGAACCGAGGCGGGCGGCCAGCTGCGTTTACGCGCACTCGGACTGCTCCGGGACGACGGGACGCGCGGCGACATTTACGCGACCGTGCGGGTGCAGACTCCGCATCCCGTCTCGGAGGGAGAAAAGACCCTTTGGACGCAGCTCGCCAAACTCTCCACCTTCAAGCCGAGGAAAGAAGCATGACCAGTCCCGACGATCCTTCGCCCTATTCGTTGCTGGTGATCGCCAGCGACGCGAACGCCTCCGCCGTTTACACGCTGGACGAAGCCGCCCGCATAGTCGGCGTGCACCCCGAGCGCTTGCGGCATTATTGCCGACGCGGCCTCTTCGGCGCCGATCTGGCGCGCGTCAAAACCGAGCCGGTTTTTGACGATGACCGGCTCTACGAAGTGCGGCGCTTCGAGCACTTCCGTCGGCACCACGGAGTGAATCAGGAAACGCTCCGCTTGCTCTGCGCTCTGTGGCGCGAGATCGAACGCCTCAAGGTCGAGCTCAGATCTATTCGCAGCAGATGACCCGCGTGGGCGCATCGGCGCAAGAGTAGGTCTGTAGCCTGGTGCCATGAACCCGGAGGACGGAGGCGGGGCCGCCCTACAACGGAGGCGCGCTCGGTGCCGACGGCGCATCGCGCGCCCTGACCTAGGAACACACCTGACACAGGCGTGGCTACAACAAACAGAGTTCGGTTACCGAGCTCTCCTCACGCTCTCTGTGTGGTTCGCCATCGCTGCGTTCAAGGAGCCAGTTGCTTGCGGATCAGGCTCAATTCCCGACGTCGCTTCGCATCGGATTTCGGGTAGGACATTTTCAGCCCTTTAAAAACGTCCAGGATGATCTCGGAGATGATCAGGCGGGCGTTCTTCTTGTCGTCGGCGGGGACGACATGCCACGGAGCGAACTCGGTGCTCGTCGCTCCGAGGCACGCTTCATAGGCCTTCATGTAGTCCGGCCACCATTCTCGTTCAGCCAGATCGGCCTGACTGAACTTCCAGTTTTTTTCAGGGTCATCGATGCGCTTGATGAAGCGTTTGCATTGTTCCTCCTTCGACAGGTGCAGGAAAAATTTGATGATGCGCGTGCCGTTGCGATGGAGGTGCGCCTCGAGATCAACGATGGAGCGATACCGCTCTTTCCAGACGGCCTGTGCCGTGATCGAACCGTCGGGCAAGCCTTGGCTGCGGAGAATCTCCGGGTGCACCCGAACGATGAGCACCTCCTCGTAGTAGGAACGGTTGAAGATGCCGATGCGTCCGCGCTCCGGCAGGTCACGGGTCGTGCGCCACAGGAAATCGTGGTCCAGCTCCGTCGCGCTGGGATGCTTGAAGCTGAACACCTGGCAGCCCTGCGGATTGACGCCTGACATCACGTTCCGGATGGCACCGTCCTTGCCGGCTGCGTCCATCGCCTGAAAAATGAGCAACACGGCGTAACGATTCGAGGCATACTGCAAGCGTTGGAGTTTACTCAATTCCTTCACCTGCTTGCGGAGGACGTGGTGATAGTCCTTCTTCGAGGAATAGACCGGTTTCACCTGCGTCGGCCACTTCTTGAGCGAGACTTTTTCGCCGGGAGGCACCCGGAAGTCTTTGGTCTTGATTTTGGTTTTCATGCTTTGGCGGGTTGTTCCTGAATTGTTGAGACCGGCTCTGTTTTGAGTGCTTCGCGCACTTGCCCCAAGCGGCGCTCAAAGCAGGTCCGGTCATGCGGGGACTCGAGAGTGCGTCTGCCCAATTCGGCAATCCATTCCACGTGTTCATGGAGTGCCTGCCGCCGACTCGAATCGGCCGTCAGACTGGCAATGGTTTCCAGCGAGCCCAGCATCCGCTGCATGATGCCGAGATTCCCCTTGGCGCTCTCCCGGATTTGATCGAAGCCTTCGGAAAGCAGGCTTTGAAAGCTCGGGCCTTTGGCAATCACTCGCAGATTCCCGTCCTCGTAACGGTGTGAAGATGGGATTTGCCTGGGTGCGAGCCGCGCGAGAATCGTCGTCAGGTAATCCACGCATGTCACGCCGGTGGTGGTGTCGTTGATGCCAGGGGAGAGTGATTTCAACGCGACATCAACAATCTGCCGGATGCCAAAGGCCGCATCTTGTTCCATCGTACGGTAGCGACTAAGGCTGAATGCTGCCTGCAGTTCAATCATCGTCTCCGAATCTGGCGGGGCTTCCAGCGTCAGCGAAACCAGCGGGGTTCCCTCAACCACGAATTCGCCGACACCGCGCTCCATTCGCACAATGGTCTTACGCTGTCTCGCCAACCGCAACAGCGCGGTATTGTCCACGCCCTGGATGTAACCGCTCTCATCAGCCGGCACGAGGTGCCATTTCTGATCTTGCAACGGAGGCGGCGACTGACCTTCCCCGGCTTGGGCCAGACTGTGACCGAGTCGTTGGGGGAAAAGCCGGTCAATCGCGTGGATGGTTTCCTCAGCCGCGAAGGCGATAATGCTGGAA
>ENA-ORBV01017733-ORBV01017733.1-microbial-mat-metagenome-genome-assembly--contig:-NODE-17733-length-10141-cov-9.254372_pt1 | contig 10141 bp, 15 predicted proteins | sample MGYA00237777_ERZ505514 | MGnify/ENA primary metagenome ERZ505514 (study PRJEB26160, sample SAMN06269048) | microbial mat metagenome | isolation source: Oligotrophic lake microbial mat | place... | reverse complement strand
TAATGATACGGCGACCACCGAGATCTACACCTCTCTATTCGTCGGCAGCGTCAGATGTGTATAAGAGACAGAGGGGATTCTGACGCATCTGCCTTGCGGTAGAACTCCTCGTCCGTCATCGTCGTCACCTCTCCATGACCTCAATCCCCGCCAGGGGATTCTGACTCTCGTGTCACTGGCCTGCCTGCGATGTACTCATTGACGCCTCTCCATGACCTCAATCCCCGCCAGGGGATTCTGACTGTCCATGCCCGCTCGCGGGCCAGCGCTGCGGCGTCGCCTCTCCATGACCTCAATCCCCGCCAGGGGATTCTGACGCCATCGCGCCGAGCTCCAGCACCGACGTGGCGTTGCTCTCCATGACCTCAATCCCCGCCAGGGGATTCTGACTCATGGTCAATGGCCTTCCTCAGTCTGTCGGCGTACTCTCTCCATGACCTCAATCCCCGCCAGGGGATTCTGACTGAGATCACCGTAGGGCACATAGGCCATCGCAGGCTCCCTCTCCATGACCTCAATCCCCGCCAGGGGATTCTGACGATCTTGGTACGATGCGCCTCTAGGGCGGCGTCGTACTCGCTCTCCATGACCTCAATCCCCGCCAGGGGATTCTGACAGATCACATCGCCGATGCCGAACTCATCCACACTGACAGGCTCTCCATGACCTCAATCCCCGCCAGGGGATTCTGACATGATCGCGCTCGCATAACGCGCCCGCCACGAGTCCCTCTCCATGACCTCAATCCCCGCCAGGGGATTCTGACGCAACGACGCCGACGCGTGGGATAACGCGCACTAACTCTCTCCATGACCTCAATCCCCGCCAGGGGATTCTGACCATCGTCGAGCAGCTCCCACCAGGCGCGACAGTCCTCTGGGCTCTCCATGACCTCAATCCCCGCCAGGGGATTCTGACAGAGATTTCCCGGTCGCAGGACGCGCCCGTTGGCCTGCTCTCCATGACCTCAATCCCCGCCAGGGGATTCTGACCCGGGTTGAAGGCGAGCGTGAGCAGCAGACTGGTCACCTCTCCATGACCTCAATCCCCGCCAGGGGATTCTGACTCACTATTGACGCGATCTACACCGTTGTAAGTGCGTACCCTCTCCATGACCTCAATCCCCGCCAGGGGATTCTGACGCGGTCTGGGCGCCCCGCCGCGATCTCCTTCAGCGCGTAGCTCTCCATGACCTCAATCCCCGCCAGGGGATTCTGACGGCAAGAAGCCCTCTACAGGCCGGTGTAGAAGATACTGCTGGCGAACCCTCGCTAGGAAAGCCGCTGCGGGCTGAGAAGGCCAGCACCGCCTCGCGTAACTGGTCGGGCGACACACCGTAATGCTCGGCTAACTGGCGCACGGCCCGGGTGTAGGTCTCCTGGGTGCGCTCCGACAGCCCACGCAGCTGCATGTCCTCAATCATCCGTCGGCGTAACGGGGTCATGGCAACCTCCTAGCGGCTCACGAGTAGCGATAGGAGGAATGGTCACACAGTGGTGGACAGCGGCCAAACGGCCAGCAAGAGGAGCGGCAGAGGGAGCAGATTCAGGCTGCGCGTAGCGCTTCGTTCAACAAGCAGCTGTGCAGATTATTGTACGGCAAAGTACGACCACCAGGTGCCTCAAGCGTGGTTTCCTTGGCGCATACAGATCGGCGATGGGCTTCCCCACGGCCGACACAACGCCAAGGAGCATCGCCATGCGCAAGCAGCGTATTGAGCAGCCCGCGCGCGCGGCGCGCAGCAGGCTCGGCAGGCGTAGAGTGGCCCTGGCCCTGGCGCTCGCCCTGCTGCTCGTGGCCGCAGCGGCCTCCGTGGCCTTCAGCGCGACGCAGAGTACGTCGCGCGCAGCTGCGCCGGCGGCGCGTGAGCCCGGCCAGGTAGCCGTGCTCGACTACCTGCGCGCCCATCTAACCACACAGCAGCCGCAGCCAGACGCTGCCCAGCAAGGTGTGGCAGGCTACCTGCGGGCGCACGGCGCCGAGACGACGCTGCCCGACATGGAGTTCCCCTGGGACCCTGCGGTGCGGGCGGCGCTCGACTACCTGCACGGCTATGGCTGGTAGACCTCCTTGACGGTGGACGGTGGACGGTGGACGGTGCTGGGTTTTTTCGACCACCCTTAGACAATAGATGCTGCGGCTTGCGATTGAACCGTCTAGCGCGCCCGGTTCGGCTAGAAGCTCTGGGCGCGCTGCGCGTTCCAGCGCGCAACCACGCCGCGCTGGGGCGCAAGCAGCAGCACCAGCACAAAGATCAGCGTGCTGGTGAGCACCACCGCGCCGCCAGAGGCGATGGCAATGTAGTAGGAGGCGTAGAGGCCGATCACGACCGCGCCGCTGCCCAGCGCCGCCGCCAGGCCGATCATCACCGGCAGCCGATCCGTGAGCAGCCGCGCCGTGGCTGCTGGTGTCACGAGGAGCGCCGCAAAGCAGCCGATCGCCCCGCAGGTGATACCGAGCAGCATCCCTACGATCAGCGCACGGACAAAGAAAGCGTAGTGCAGCGGATCGAGCAGCCAGTCCATACGTGTCTCCTCACCAGGGCGCATCGAGCGCGGCGTGTTTGTGTGCGGCGGGGTGATGAAACAGCGCGAGCGGGCCGCCGTAAGCTTCGGCAAGCAGATCAGGCTGGAGCACCTCGGCTGGCGTGCCGCACGCAATAATCCGCTGCTGCACGAGCACCACCTGATCGAAGTGGGCGCTGACACTCGCCAGATCGTGCGTCGCTACGATCACCGTGCCGCCCGCAGTGCAGCGCTGGTCGATCAGGTCGAAGATCAGGGCGGTTGTCGCCGTGTCAACCCCGGCGAAGGGCTCGTCGAGCAGCAGCAGCTCGGCCTGCTGCGCCAGCGCGCGGGCCAAAAAGACCCGCTGCTGCTGGCCACCAGAGAGCGCGGCGATATGGCGCTTGGCATATGCGCCCATGCCAACCAGACCGAGCGCCGTCGCTGCCAGGGCCCGATCCGCCCGGCTCGGCCAGCGTGGCCAGCGCAGATGCACATCGCGGCCCATCAGCGCCACGCCGGCCGCCGTGATCGGGAAGCGCCAATCTACGTCGCTGCGCTGGGGCACATAGGCCACCTGCGGGTTGCCGGGCGCGGCCGCACGCCCCAGCAAGCTGATGCGCCCCTGCGCCAGCGCCGCCAGGCCCACCAAGGCCTTGAGCAGCGTGGACTTGCCCGCCCCGTTTGGCCCGATCAGCGCGGTGCGCCGCCCACGGGCTAGCCCAAGCGTTACGTTGGACAGCGCGGGCTGCGTGAGGCCGGGATAGATCACCGTCACGCCTTCCAGCGTAACGGCCAGCTCGGCCTGTGATCCGTGACCCACAACGATATCCTTAGTTTACGGCGCACTGCACACGGGCCAGCCAAGATCGGCACGCAGCCAATTTCACTATTGATACAAAGTATCATCGAGCGAGGGTTTTGTCAATTGTACCCCGAAGTTGAGGGCCGATTGTACAGTTGAAACCGCGTCGGCCGGGCCTGCGGCCGCGCGTCGGCCTGCGCCGACGCGTCCGGACCCGCCCGCCTGCCGACCACGACGTCGCCCTAGCCGCTTGCGGAGGAGAGCGAGACCAAGTATCATGTAGCATAGACACAAACGTACTGCCTGAAGTGACGACATAATGACGGCACAACCAAACCAACTGATGACCGTTAGCGCCTATCTTGCTTTTGAGCGGAGCAGTGATCTCAAGCATGAGTATCTTAACGGTGAGGTGCTTGCTATGGCAGGGGCAAGTGCCGCGCATAATATTATTACGGCCAATCTTCTTGCGAGTCTTCACACACAAGTACGCCGTCGCAACTGTACCGTTTTTCCAAGTGATATGCGCCTGGGCATCCTTCAGCAAGGCATCTACGTGTATCCGGACATCATGGTTGTATGTGGAGAGCTTGTTTTTGGCGATACTGAACAAGATACGCTTACAAACCCAGCGATCATTATCGAGGTTCTTTCATCATCAACAGAGACATATGATCGCGGCAAGAAATCCCAGCATTATCGTACTATCCCCTCACTTCAAGAATACCTCTTGGTGGCCCAAGATGCGCAGCATATTGAGCACTTTGTGCGCTACTCTGCGCATCAATGGCTTTTCTCTGAAGTTACGAAGGAGCGCGGCAAGCTCCAGATCGCGTCTATCGACTGTACATTACAGCCAGAGGATGTGTATGATAAAGTGCCACCGCTAGCTTGAAGCAGCAGTTAGGTGGGGTTTGTGCTGGCCCCCGTGTGCCTTGGAATACAGCACCCGCGCCAGCTGATCGATGAAGTCGCCCATGCCGAGGCTGAGCAGGCGGCGGTAGTCGGTGAAGAGCTGCCGTGCGCCGTAGCCCACCCACGGGTCGGGCAGGAGCCGCCGGGGGAGGTTGGGATCCTTGCGCGGGAAGGGCTGGAAGTTGTAGGTGAGCCAGGAGCGCCGCACAAAACAGCGCTCGGGCGGGCGCTCGTCCTCGTCGGCGTAGGCCGCTGCACGCCGCGTGTGCGCTACGCCGGGCTGATCGCCAGCACGCGCAGGGGGCTGCCGCTGCCGTCGACGAGCTTGAGCGGGGCGGCGATCACGATGGCGCCCGTGGGCGGCAGCTGGTCGAGGTTGCAGAGGCTGGCCAGGCCGAACTTGTCGGCCCCGTGCATGACGGTATGGTTCGGGAAGGGCGGGTCGAAGCGGCCAGCCTGGCCCGCATCGGTGCCGATCGTCTCCACGCCCACACCAAGCACATCGCGGGTAACTAGCAGCTCGGAGGCATCTTTGCGCAGGCCGGGGGAGTGGGGACCGTCCTCGTCCACATTCAGGACGGCGGCCGCGCCCTGGCGGTTGCTCCAGTCGGTGCGCAGCAGCACCCAGGCCCCGGCGGGGATGCCGCCGTGCTCGGCCTCCCAGGCGAGGATCTGCTCGGGCGTGAGCAGGAAATTGGCGTCCTCAGCGCACTCCACAGACACATCGATCACGCAGGCCGGGCCGACGAAGCGGCGGGCAGGGATCGTGTCGGTGGCGTTATCCAGCAGATCTTTGCCTGTCACCCAGTGGATCGGGGCGTCGAAGTGGGTGCCGGTATGCTCACCGAGCGTAAGCGTGTTCCAGTATCAGCCCGGCCCGTTGTCGTCGTAGCGCGAGATCTGCTCCACCGAGAGACCCGGCGAGGAGGCGAAGATCGTTGGCAGCCCGATCACGGGCGTGTCGGGGCCAAGTGGCTGCGTCAGATCCACCACTCTTAGCGTGCCGGCATTGAGCTCTGTACGAGCTGGGTCAGTACATTATCGAGCGAACAGATGTCGCTACCCTTGTGCCGATTACAGTCGGCACAGGCGATGCAGAGATTTCCCTCGACGGTCGGCCCATCGTGCTTCTCAGCGTAGATATGATCGACTTCGTGTATGAAAAAGGTGTTGTCCTCATGCAGGCGGCAGTAGGCGCAACGGCCCCCGGCCCGCTCGGTAACGAGGCGGCGCAGGGCCTCAGGGATGTAGGTCATGCGCCGGCAGCCAGCTTCTCACGCGCGCGGATCTTGAGGCGCCGCACAAAGTGCTCCAGCTGTAGGGTGGCCTCCAGCTCGGCACGCTCGGCGTCGTTTAGGCCCGCGTTGCGATTGCCGTCGAGCAGATAGCGCAGACGCTCCTGAGCAGTCGGCGACGGCCGCAGTGCAATGACCGCCTCCGGCGTGGGTGCCGAGAGGAGGAAGTCGAGCACTTCATCGGTGGGCGTCGGCTCTGGTTGGACCACGGCCATGGACACCTCCAGTCGCTACCATGAGATACCCTCAGTGTACCCTATCTCGTGGGCCACGCACGCGGAACTTGCCACGACCCCAGTCGCCCCACATGCGACCCTGAAGGCCCTGGCGCGCTCCTGGACCGCCCGCTGGCGGGGCAGCCGAACTCCATCAGGGCGTCTCCTTGAGCACGGCGAACCCCTCCAGCTCGATCAGGGCCTCGTCCTGAAAAAGCGCCACCACCTCGAAGAGCGCCATTGTCGGGTAGTAGGCGCCCAGGTAGTCGCGGAACAGCCGCCCGAGGGGCTTCAGGTTCGCCTTGTAGGCGGCCCTGTCGGTGACATAGACATTCAGCTTGACGATATCTTGCAGTGTGCCGCCCGCCGCCTCCAGCACCGCGCGCAGATTTTTGAGCACCTGCTCGGTCTGAGCGACCAGCTCGCCGGGGGCGACGATTGTGCCGTCCGGCCCGCTCGCGTCCTGCCCAGCGAGAAAGAGCAGGCTGCCGCCGCGTGTGAGGATGCCGTGGTTGAAACCGACCGGCTTGGCGAGCTTGGGCGGGTTGATGATCGTCTTCTCCATCAGCGCCCCCCGAACTCGGGCTGCTGCTTGAGCTTGAACACCTCATAGAAGGCGCGGTGGTCCTCAGCCAGCATCATCAGCGCCTGCGCTTGGGCCTCGGCCTCGATGGCGCTGAGCAGAGCCATGTTCCACTCGTTCGTCAGCATGCGCTTCGTCATGCCCTGGGCGAGCGTCGGGCCAGCGGCGAGGCGCCGTGCCCACGCCTGTGCGGTGGGCAGCAGCTCGTCGGCGGGCAGCACACGGTTGACGAGGCCGTAGCGCTCGGCGGTGGGCGCGTCCACGGGGTCGCCAAACAGCAGCAGCTCGGTCGCGCGGGCCTGGCCGATCAGGCGCGGCAGCAGGTAGGCGGCGCCCATATCGGCCCCGGTGAGGCCGACTTTGGCAAAGAGAAAGGCGAGCTTGGCGCCCTCGGCCATCAGGCGCAGGTCGGAGGCGAGCGCGATCACGGCGCCGGCGCCCGCCGCGGTCCCGTTGATCGCGGCGATGATCGGCTTGTCGAGCAGGCGCATGTTCGCCACCAGGGCGCCCGTCATGCGGCAGAACTCCAGGTGCTCGCGCACGCCGCGCTCCAGCATCACGCCGATAATCTCATGCACATCGCCGCCAGAGCAGAAGCCCCGGCCCGCGCCGGTGATCACAACCACGCGCACGGCGTCGTCGGCGCGCAGGGCCTCGAACAGATCGCGCAGCTGCGCGTAGATCGCAAAGGTTAAAGCGTTGAGCGCCTCCGGCCTGTCTAGCGTGATCGTCGCGACGCCGTTATCCAGCTCGTAGCGAAAGTCGTAGCTCATATCAGAGCCTATTGTCCACAGATGACACCGATTTCCGGCCTATTTTTTTGGCCCCAACCGCGTGCATGTCATTCCGAGCGCAGCGAGGAATCTTTCGTCCTGATGCGGTGCAAGACCCCTCGCTGCGCTCGGGGTGACAACGGGCGTTGCAGTGCGCTCGTGCGTCAACTGCGTAAGTCCTACTACGTTTGCACCATGCCGCCGTCCACGTTGATCGCCTGTCCCGTGATGCCCCTGGCGGCGTCGGTGGCGAGGTAGACAGCCAGGGCGGCAACTTCATCGGGCTGGATCAGGCGGCCCTGGGGGCTTGTCTGCTCCAGGGTTGCGCGGGCTCTGGCGGCGTCCATGCCGGTGCGCGCCACCATGTTCGCCACCGTCTCGTCGGTCATCGGGGTGTCCGCGTAGCCGGGGCAGATCGCATTGACCGTGACCCCGCTTGCGGCCAGCTCGGCGGCCATCGAGCGTGTGAGGCCGAGCACACCGTGCTTGGCGGCGCTGTAGGCGGCGATGTAGCGGGCGCCCACTTTGCTCGCGACGGAGGCGATGTTGATGATGCGCCCCGCGCCCTGCGCCACCATCCCGCCCGTGAAGCGCTTGCTCACGTAGTAGACGCTCGTAAGGTTGACGGCCAGCATGCGATGCCACAGCTCGTCGGGGTGGCCGATCAGCTTGTGGCTGGCGGCGGCGCCCGCGTTGTTGACCAGCACGTCCAGGCCACCAAAATGCTCCTGCACAGCCGCGCCAAGCGTCTCCACCTGCGCTGGATCAGTCACGTCGCAGGGGACGACGAGGCCACCGCCGCCGCGCTCGGCGACTGCAGCGCTTATGGCGGCGAGCGCATCGGCGGAGCGGGCGCTCACCGCGACTGTCGCCCCGGCCTCTGCAAAGGCAATGGCGATGGCGTAGCCGAGCCCGCGACTCGCCCCGGTGACAAGCACGCGCCGTCCCTGTAGCATCGCCCACTCCATCGTGCGTCGAGCTGAGGCCAGGGGCCATGGCTCAACGAATACTACGCAATTTTCAGATGATCGTTCTCGCTGTGCGTGGCATTATAGCGGGGGCATGGTGAAAGTCAAGCGCTTGACAGGGGTGTTGCGCCTTAGGGCTACAGCAACATCAGGGCTTGTGGCCTCACCCCTGCCCTACTCTCGTTCAGGGCATCGCGTTACCCAGAGCTGCCTGCGCGCCCGAACCGTTTAGACCACGAAGCCGCGAACGGATGCGAATCACCGCGAACCAGGCCACCCGCGTACGGTTTCGCGTTCGTGCGGTTCGTGCCTCTTCGCGCCGTTCGTGGTCCAGACGGCTCGTGTCCGGCAGCCCGCGCAGGCGGGCTTCTCCAATCAATAGGCGCACCCTTAGCGCGCGGCGTGCTTGACTGCCGCTTGCCCACTCCGCTGTAATCCGCATTACGCAGACGACCGTCCTAGAAAGGAGCAGCAGCGTGAAGATCGCGGTGGTCCGCGGGGGGCCTGGCGGGCTCTACTTCGCGCTCCTCGCCAAGAAGCGCTGGCCCAGCCACGAGGTCGTGCTCTTCGAGCGCAACCGCGCCGACGACACCTTCGGCTTCGGCGTGGTCTTCTCCGACGAGACGCTCGGCATCTTCAGCGAGCAGGACCGCGAGAGCTACGAGCAGATCCGGCGCAACTTCGCCTACTGGGGCGATGTGGCGATCCACTACCAGGGGCATGTCCTGCGCTGCGGCGGCAACGGCTTCTGCGGCTGCTCGCGCCACCAACTGCTCGCGCTGCTCCAGGCCCGCTGCCACGCGCTCGGCGTGCAGCTCCAGTTCCAGCACGAGCTCGCCGGTATCCACGAGCTCGCTGGCTACGACCTCGTCGTCGCCGCCGATGGTATCAACTCAGGTCAACACGATCTTGCTCCAGGGCCGGGCCGACCTAGTGGCCCTGGCGCGGCCCCACCTCACCGATCCCTACTTCACACTGCGGGCGGCCGCAGAGGCGGGCTACCGTGGCCAGATGTGGCCAAAGCCCTACTACCCAGCGCGACACCAGGCTCCGGCTGCGCCCCGCAAGCCACGAGGTGCAGGCGGAGGAGTAGCAGGCTGCTGTCTTGTCACAGCCCAAGCTGCTGGATGTAAAAGTCGGCGATGCGGCGCAGGTAGAGCTGGTTTTCCTCGCCGCGAAACGAGTGCGGCTGCCCCGCATACTCAAAATACTCAACCGGTTTGCCTGCCACCTGGAGCCCGTCGAGCAGATCGCCCGGCCACTTATACGGCACGATCTCGTCTGCCGTGCCCCAGTGGATCTGCACCGGCGCCTGGACGTACTGGAGGAATGGCAGGGGCGAGAGGCGCTGGTACAGGTCGGGCGCCTGCTCTGGCCGCACGGGAAACTCGATCTCCAGCCGGTCGATCACGCCGCTGCGCTGCCCAGGTGGGCGACCCGCCCGCCGCGCCCAACGCTCGGCGCGAAATGCGAAGTCCTCGGCGATCGTCAGCGACGCCGGCGCGTAGATCACCGTCGCTGCGATCTGGTCGCTCACGGCCATAACTTTGGCCGCAACTGCGCCGCCGTTGCTGTGGCCCCACAGTCCCACCGGGCCGGGGCGTGCGTCGGGGAGCCGCTGGGCAAGGGCGATCAGGTGGAGCGTGTCGATCACATGGCCTGCCCGGAAGAGGTTCGGCGCGTCGTCGGAGCCGGCGTGCGAGCGAAAGTCGGGCGACAGCGTCAGAAAGCCGCGGTTTGCCAGGTAGTCGGCGGCGGTCTTGGTGCCGTTGCCGGTCTGGTACTCGTCGAGCGGGTAGTAGCCATGGGCGAGGATGATGACCGGGAATGGGCCGCTGCCCTGCGGCCGGTTGAGCATCCCGGTAAGCCGCAGGCCGTCGCCACTGTAGGCAAAAAGCGAGCGTGTGAAGCCGGGCGTCTCCTCCAGCACCCGCACGATCTCGATCTCGCCCTCGCCGCCGTAGCTACGGGCGCGCAGCCCTGCGATGGTGTACGGCTCATACGCTGCCCACGGATCGGGCGTGGCGCTTGGGGGTAGCGGCGTGGCGCTTGGGGGTAGCGGCGTGGCGCTTGGGGGTAGCGG
>ENA-ORBV01017732-ORBV01017732.1-microbial-mat-metagenome-genome-assembly--contig:-NODE-17732-length-10142-cov-2.916841_pt1 | contig 10142 bp, 1 predicted proteins | sample MGYA00237777_ERZ505514 | MGnify/ENA primary metagenome ERZ505514 (study PRJEB26160, sample SAMN06269048) | microbial mat metagenome | isolation source: Oligotrophic lake microbial mat | place... | reverse complement strand
TGCATGCACTGGTTTGGTGTCGAGACCCGAAGGATCGTATCATTCCCAGCACGTCTCGTGCCTCGGAGTCCCTGAGCGATTGAATTGGTTGCTGGCACGGTTGCGATTTCAAGCTACGATCAGCACTCCGTGTGGAAGTATTTCTATTACCGTGAGCTCCCGTGATCGCTTTGCGGAAAATGTATCTTTGTTTATGCCGTCAAGTTTGTTTGTTTCTAGTGTGGGAGGTGTTGTTGTTGTGTGTTGATGCAGTGTTGGTTGTTTCGTTACATGAGAGGCGTATTCCTTATGTGCCCGAATCACCAGACGTTGCAATGTGAAACAGTAAATGTATCGTTCAACAAATTTGCAATACGGATTCGATTACTACGGCAGCACAGACTTACACACCGGACAAACAACAAAATCGATACAAACAATTCTATGCACACAACAGGCACCACGAGAAAAATAACATTCATTGTCACATTTTGTACCTCCAACGCATGCACCTCAAACACAGATAAATTAACACACAACTTCCAGGACACTCAATTGCAGATTAAGGTTCGTCGTTGATTCTGCAAGGAACTCCGAGTTCAAAATAGGCACCGTCTGCACGGTGATGTTCACTGCCACCATGCCGCAAGAGGCCGACCTCAAGGACTGATAAAATAACCGCTGCAGCACTGCATTGACTTGAACATCGGTGCCGCGACAAGTGAGCAGAGATGCAGCGTTCGAAACTGCATCCACAGCGGCAGCTACGCTGGTCTGCTCGTGACCCTCAGCGTAGCAGGTGACACCGTCCTTCACACTTAATCTCAGCACGCCACTGTCCACCGAGATGCTGAACATCGAGATAAACAGACCACCATCCGTCTCGCTCGATGCACTGGAACCGTTATCAAGCATTTGTAGACCCGCAATCAACATTCCACTCGAAAGCGGGGTGCGAATGGGCAATGCAAAATCACCCAGGGCTAAAGAAGGCAAAGGGGAACGGCGCCCGTTCCGAGTCAAGAAAACCAATTTCGCAGCGGAAGAAACGTTGATTGGCAAACTGCTCGCGTCCAATACTACCACTGTCATAAACAACGGGCCATCCCTGTTCAAAGCTGAAGTTCCAGCGTGATACGTCGCTGCAGACAAAGCAGTACTGATTGAAGAAGCGGTGCCTTGGAATACCATCATGGAAGAGTTCACGCCACCACTGACCAACATTTGCAAGCCTGACGTGCTTGTCAGGGAAACAGAGCCCGGTTGCTGCACAGTCACCGTACACGTCAACAGAGCACTACCATTCGTGGGATATGAGATCGTGAACAGTGGCAGAAGCGACGAGCTTGCTGTAGGTACGTCGAGCCAAGGCATCCACAACGAAGCGTTGAAGACAGCGATACGCGGCGCAACGCCCGCTGCAGTCACCGCGATGTTTAGTACAGCCGTGGCCGGTGGACCCGCGCTGTTGCCACAGCACACAGTGTCAAACAACGTCACGGTAATTACGTCTACTCCTGACCAATCACGTGGAGCTTGATAGACTAAGGAACCCATTATATCTGACAGGGTTCTGCTGGAGCCTTGGAGAGTGAGTGATGAACGCGACTCCCACGGTGTCAACAATCCGGCTGGGCATACAGAACCATCAGCCATAGCACTCGACCAGCTGTTTTCAAAGTCAACACGAACCGAGCCTACACTGACTGAGACTGTGGCCAGAAGGGTGGCCCCAAACATTATGTCCACATCAAGATCAGTTGGAAGTACCAACCATGAACCCAGGGCCATTGATTGACCCTGCTGCAACGAAACGTTCAGAGGGGCAGTCACTACCAAAGACGGAAGGCGGTTGGTGGATGATGGCAGTACTTTGACCAAAACGCTTTCAGACGTGATGATCGAGCCTGAGGCATTCACCTGTATTTGCAAACTCACAATGCCGATGAAGGAACTCGGAGGGACTATCGTCAACGAGGCCAGCGCGACGTTGATAGCAAGCACGGTGCCAACAAAAGACATTGTGGGGTCGTTGGTGCCAGATCCATTCGTCATTACAACGGCACCCGGCGCGGCGAGGGACAGGCGAGTGCCAGCAGGATACGACTCCAGTACAACAGAGACTAGTCCTGTGAAACAGCTGTCGGCAGACACGGCAATGCCTGTTATGACTGCCGGCGTGTCCTGGTACGTAAATAAGGTCAGTGCATTCGGCACAGGGAGCAAGACGGTGGGAGATGCGGGAGCGTCTATGGAAAAATAAAACGCGTGGGATGCGAGGCCAGATCCTTGAGACGCTTGAATCGTCACGGTAGCGGTCACGCAGCTGCAAGATGGAACCTGCAGACAGTCGTACGAGAATCCGTTCACCGCTGCATTCACGCTGTGAATTGTGCCATCGAACTCAACAGCGACATCACGATATCCATCGCCCGATGTGTACTGAAGACCAGCCCTGGAAGCAAGAGACACCGCTCCCTGAGAAGCCGTCAGACGGACATGGTAGTAGACATTATCGGCGGCTGACGCACCACCTGGTGGATTCTGATCTACCAATTCAAGGCTATTTACAGCCACACTGCTCAGATCGACCGACCCACAAACAACTTTGAGACTGCCATTGCTGCTCGCAGAGTCAGTGACACTCCACGACAGTCGACGTGTTGCATCGGTCAAAATGATAGAAGATGAACGCATGGCCGTTGATACCCAGGTCGCACCGGTCTGACGATTTTGCACGTAATACGAGAGCGAGCTGTTCAGCAAGCATGAGCGCTTGCAGTTCTCGTCCGCGGAGCGCAAACGAAACGAAATCGCATTGACCGCTAACTGCATATGGTCCAGCTGCCCGGAACACATCAGTGAGCTCGCATTACTGGAGCCGTTGTAGCAAACCACACTGCTGGCAGCAACGGGAATGGCGATACTTAATGAGCCCAACGGATCAACTGTTAGCGATAAATTCACCAACGCAGCGGGACGCATGGATACAGACAGAAGCTGAAGAGGTGACAAGAGAATTGTTTCGTTCGTTAAGCCGGTGTAGGCTACCGGTCCTGGTGGACCTAGCGGTGGAACGCTCAGGGAAACAAAGCCTTCGCCTGTGACAGTGAGCGTAACACTAGTGCTCAGAGCGCCACCACTGCCATGCCACCCCTGATCTGAAACCATGATCTCGATTGAACCGTTGCTTGCGTACTGCACGGAACTGGGCACGAAGTAATCGGAGTTTTGCAACGCTGAGTTAGCGGACAGAATGTCTGCTTCAAACTGCAAGGTGGTGTCCGCAACACCGGTGCCAATCAACATGGTTATCCCGAGCAACGAGCCTAAACGTATCAGTCCAACAGTAGAGTTGATAGTGACGAGGATTCGCGCAGGTAATCGACCAGCTGATGCTACGTCGTTGTCCTCGAGATCAACGTCACTGACAGAAATCGCGTTCCCAAACGTGGCAGCACCAGTTTGCGTGAGCCATATTAGAGTGTGATTGACCGTGATAACCGGAGGATCATTCACGCACAGTACATGAACAGCCACCTCCCTTATGTACCAGTCGGATGCAACGCCCATTTTCCGGACACCGATCGTCAAATGGCTAGCTGTACCACAGACGTTTGCAGAGGGAATCATACTGAATCCACTCAAACTGGTGACAACTGCAGACAGCGCTCCAGAAAAGCCAACACTACTATCACCAACGCCTGTGCCTTGCCAGAAAGTCAGTCCAGCTGAGCTGGCCAGAGATATGGTGCCCATGTTCCAGGACATGCTCATATTGGCCACAGCGGCTGGATCACCTTCAGGGTCTACCATGTTCAGCGATACAGTATGTGCGGTGTCTTCCACCAGCTGCAGGATGCTGCCGTCATCAACCCAAGTCGACCAAATGAAGGGATTCGAGGTAGCCGTTACATTCACCATCAATGAAACAGCGTCCCAGACTGCCGCTGCGGCTGTACCCATAGGCCCTCCATCAGATAAATACAACGTGATATTGTCAACGACGCTGGGTAGTAAGCTCTGATACTGCAGGCAGTCCGCAAGCACAGCATTAATCGAGTCCGCAGAGCCGGCCAGTTGAAGATGACTGCTGTTGCTCAAGAGAGTGCTGGTACCACCGGTGCAGGTCAAGCTAACTGTACCATACTGCCATGACAGCCTCAGCTGCAGAAATACTGCATCCACATCTACAGCAGGGTACGGCGAAGCTTGACCAAGCACGTACAGACCCGTACGAAGAGAAGACAACTGCTTGTGCGGCACGAGAAACGATGACTTCGCCGTTGCACGGCTGAACAGCGGCCTGTCTGGTGGCGCTACGAGCAGGTATGCTGAAATGGTACGTGCCGTTACTGCGCCGCTGCCACTCGCTAAACCGACGATGCGAGCCGACACCACTCCAACGCCTGTCCAAGGTGTGCTCCAGCTTGATCCGGTCCCTGGCACAGACACCATGCGGACGGACACCACCAGAGTACCATTGGGGCCGACGGCCGAAACGGTGCCGTTCAACTGCTGAGTGCCGTTTCCGTTTGAGACAGCAATACCACTGGCAGCGGGAACTGCTGCGTCCAGCACTGCCGGAAAGTCAGATTCAGGTTGCAGCCACACAGTCACCACCGAGTCGTTCAAAATTACACCAGATGACGTGACAGATATCACCCAGCTAACTGCAGTACCCGCTTGTGAGGTCGGCATAGTAATGTACCGAGAAGCTGAAAGCGACAGGGAGCCGCAGATCACAGACCAATTGGAGCTCAGATTATGAGAATTGATGCCATCTGATACTGCCAGGTAGAAAGTTTCGCTTCCTCCGCAATCTGTTGGCGCATTGTAGCGTAGCGATCTAGCCGCTGCCTCACAATCAGACGTCCAGCAGTCAAACACAGCTGATGAGACCCCAACAGCAGGATCAAACAGGGAGGGCGCACCACTTCCGTTGATGGACACGATTGCGAGTGTCGTCATCAGAGCACTTTGCTCAGTTGCCAGATACAATTTGCCAGCGGCACAGCTGATAGTGACTCGCAGCTGAGCTGAGGCTACCATGCCGCATTCACCGGCAGAAATGTTGAAATCGCGCGGTGAAATGAACACCGGACGCGCCACTGCGCTGGACGGCATTCTAGATGTACTGATCGCTCCTGATACACTGATCAGCTTTGACTCACGAATATAGATGGGCGCCCGCCGTATGCTGGACAACTGAGCAACTACCGAGGAGTTCAGTCCAGACCGCGTCCAGGCTGATTGAATCGCTGCCGAGGTCACAGTGCTGGAGTTCAAAGCAGCAATCACCAACAGTTCATCCGATATGGTAACGTCGACAGCCAAAGTACCGCCACCAACCACGCACGATGGGTTCGCAAAGTAAGTCAACAATCCAGAACTCAGACAGCTATGCAGTGCGCTTGGACTGCCTTGTACTTGTACAGTACTGGAAGCATCCCAGCTCGAAGAGGACGTCGACACGCTACCAGAAGCGCAGGCTGCGGTAGATGGTATGTTGAGCACACCACTGCGTACGCTGAGCCACACGCTGACGTTGCCAGTAACACCTGCAGTAGCTAGACCGAGCCCTGAGACGTTCAGTGAAACACCGCGGGTCGCATTCAAGCGTGCAGGAATTGCGCAGTCGAGCTGAGCAATCGGCGAAGCTGACACGCTCAACGTGATAGTGCCGGACACGGACATGTTGCCACCTGATCCATACTGGCCTCGATCTGAAACGAGCACCGTAATATTGTCTGGCCCAACATACTTGAACGCAGGCATGTACGAGAAGGTAGAAAGGGCAGCCTGGACTTGTTGCAAGCGACCTGACATCTCCACGACATTGTCCGCGATCCCAGTTCCTGATAACAATTCGATACCACTTATCGCTGCGGGTAGAGGCACTGTGCCAACGGCTACAGTGAGCTTCACCGTAACAATGCCACCCACGTCATAAAGTGACCCAACGGAAGCGTCTTCAGTAATATCAACATCTCCAATCACCAATCCGGACACAGCAGTTAGGCGACCATCACTGGCCGAGACCGGAAGCGTGGAAGGTAAGACCAAAATAGGTGCATCATTCACCGCAGCGACATCAAACCAGACAGTTGCACGTACGCAGGCGGGGCAGGCAACCGAAGATGCCGAATCTTGAAGAACGAGCTGCAACGGTCCGATCAGCCCATTGACATTCGAAGCGAATGTAACGGATAGTCCAGCGCTGAGTACCGCATTGATGATTAAAGCAAGACCCGAGAAGGTGATCGCGACATCGTTCGCGCCACTTCCCGTAGAAAAGCTCAGCCCGGCAGTCGAGGAGAGCGTTACATAACAGGAGCTGCAAGTCACCGATACTGTGACAGTCTGCCCTACGCAGGACGGCGCACATGACATGGATAGGCCGCCTACTGTCACAGCGGTATCCTCGGCAGCTGGTACCGGCGATAGACCGGGTGGAACCCAGGCAAGCATAGTCCCAGTTGAAGCAACAGTGACGCTAAATGATGCAGTGGCAGTCATCCCGGCACCGGTGGCTTGACCGGTAGCGCCACCATCACTCACCCATACGGTGACTGAATCAGACGTGTTCACACCGACACCCGAAGGCGCAGAGTACATCAACGAGGCCACACTACGCTGTATGCTATCTTTGGAGCCATACAGGGTCATGGATGTCACTCCAGCGCTGTTCATCAACCCAGCACCAGCTGTGCCATTGGCTAACCGGAGACCGGATGTTGACGAGGAGCCATTCAAACGAAATGACCCCAGACTGCATTGAATAACCATGGTAAGCTCTGCTGGTGTGCCAGAGTCGTCACTGTCCACGTCGATCACAGCAATGTCGGAGGCTGAGAACAAGTACGTAGACCCTGAACTGACAACAATCGAGCCATTTGCAGGCACAGTCACTGTTGGAGGATCGTTCACACTACTTAACGACACTTGCACGGTAACAGCGTCCCCCAAGGTGACGCTGTTTTGAGATAGCTTAAGCAACACAGTGATGTAGCCATTCGCCATGAAGTTCCAGTTGACAGGCGGAATGAGCTGAATGCCGGCCAGAACTGCTGACAGCGATGATGCCGCACAGTTCACAGTGATATTAGTCGGCGATGTTGTCGATATAGCAACACCAACTGGTACGCCCGCAGTGTTGAGCACGCCGGTAGAAGATACAACGAGTAGCGTAACGTTCGAGGAAGCAGTTTCGCTACCTGCGTTAGCCAAAGACAGGCTCAGTGGTAACGAACTTAACGCAAAAGCAGTGTCTTCCACGCCAGTGTACACTGAAGCACTCATGCTGCTACCGCCACCAGTGAGCCAAGCCACAGGTCTGCGTAGTTGCACGTTCAAGACAATAGACGCCTGCTTGGCAGTACCAGCTCCACTATTGCCTAGATCGGTCACGACCATCGACACACTCCCGCTGGTCAAGCTCAAATCATACGTCGGCTGATATTGCAGTGTGCTGAGGGCGGCATTGATATCAACCAGAGACGCCTTCACAGTCAGGGATGTACTGCCCAACGCTGAGCCCGAGGTAAACACCAGGCCCTCAAATGATCCAAACATCACCGTGCCATTGACTGCATTCAAGCTCAACTGCATCAACAGAGCCTCACCACCGACAATCACTGGCTCACCAGAGGGCAGCACATAGTCAGCATCCTGTACACTGAGCTCAGATATACTCAAAGCAGGCCAATCAGCTGAGGACCAGCCCATCACAAGCTGGTAGGTGTAGGCAGCGGACTGGTTCCACTTCGAGCTCACAAAGGATGGAGCAGTGTTTGTAGATTGGTTCAACAGCAAGGTAAAGTCAATCGATGAACCAGTCAACGAAGTAGTGGCAGAAGATGCACCGACAGAGGTGTAGTACTGCAGCAACACGGAGCCGCTCAGCGTGTCATATCGCTTGACAGCAAAACCGATATCGATCAGGAACGTCACGCTGAAGCTGCCCCTCAACGGTAAAGAAGTGCTCCAGTCCCCAGCACTGACGGCTGGGCCATGCACGAGTGAAGCAGAAGATGCTGACGATACACTGGTTGACACCTGCAGCTGCGGAGCATAGGCTATCACGTCAGGAGATCCCATCGGTGCCACAGGGTAAACAGTCACGGCTCCGTTGGCGGAGTCTGCCGAGGATAACGAACTTCGATTTAGAGAAGCAACCAAGGATCCTGCTCGATTGATGGCAGTAGTGACTGTTAAAGATGACACGGCAACCGTCACATTGTACGCATGACTCATCGATACGGCAGAATGCGAGATGGTCAGCGTGGCCTGCACTTGGTACCCAGAAGTGACACCACTTCCCGTATTGAATGAAGTGCTCACACCCCAGCTCATCGCTGCAGTCAATCGAGGTGACAGCGCAGTACTCAATTTATACACGTACACTCGCCCTGCATCGGTGGCTGCTGTGTCCTGTCGAGGTGAGCCCACCAGTACACGTGTATGAGCCGTCTCGTTGCGACCATAATGTCGCAGTGTGGCCAGTGCAGAGCCCAACCGATCGAAATCAGCAGACTCCCCGTTGGTGATCAATTGCTGCGTGGCTATCACTCGTGCCGTGCTATTGAGTGATAGCAGCCAGACTGCGCCACGCTCCTGCACCAGGTAACAAGATCAGCAACAGTAACAAAGCCCGCGTAATCGAGTGACAAGTTTACCTGTGCCCCAGAGACGCCGGCTGCGCTGCGTGGAGCACCAACCAATAGATCCATCATACCATCACCATTCACATCTCCTGCCATGCAGACAGCGGATCCGAATCGATCACCAGCCTTGAGGCTACCACTGAAGCCATTGCCATCAGTCGATGATCGACCAGCCAGTCCTGTTGAGCTGGTGCCCCAGGGACCCGAGCTAATGCGAGCATAGCTCTGGGCCAGTCCATTGGTGATGAACACCAGATACACTGCACCTTGACGCAGTGAGGCAGCGCTAGCAGCATGACCCGGAGCACCCACTGCGAGGACTCGACTTGATACATCACTGGCTACTCGAAGGGAGAAGAGTGAGCCATTCACGGTCATGCTGCCACCGACGACTGCTAGTGACCAGCCAAACTCATCGCCACTCGACAGAGCAGAGATACCGCCCACTCCGCCACCACTACCGTCATCGGTACTGGTGATACGGGTCACGCTCTTCACGCCACCCGAATTGGTGAGATAGAGGATGATGATGTAACCGGGACCGCTTGAAGATGTACCGTCACTCTGAGGAGCACCAACAGCGATCTCGCTCACACCGTCACCGTCCATATCACCCATGGCAGTGCAGGCAGTGCCGAAGTAGTCCGAGTTACTCAAAGACAATGGAGCGCCAGACGATATCTTCTGCCAGGACAATACACTGCCAGCAGAGCTCAACAGCAGAATATACAGTGCACCTCGCCGCACTCCTCCATTGTGATCATACGGAGCCCCGATGGCGATGTCAACGGTACCATCTCCATTCACGTCACCCAGAGCGCACACTGAAGATCCAAAGCGGCCACCAACCATGCTATCCGCATTCGTGTTCAGTTCGGTCTCTAAGGTACTGCCTGCTGCAGGAATGAGGACACTCGACAGCATGCTGGTGACGCCCTCAGTGCCACCACCACCGCCGGATACATCTCCAGCCAAATACATCAGGCGCACTGAGCCTTGATTCACACTAGATGTAGCGGGAATGGAGCCTGGAGAGCCGCAGGCACCAACAGCGATATCACCAACCCCATCACCGTTCACATCGCCCAGCGAGCTGATGGCGTATCCAAACCATTCAGAAGATACAGAGCTACCAGCATACAAGCTGGAGGCGCCGGCCATAGCGGCTAGTCCAATACCCCAGTTACCGCTTAGAGCGGGACTGGTGGAAGCCATCGGAGCAGAAGTTTGAGCCAGGTTTCGCAATAAAACACCACCGTTCGTTCGAACTGTGACAGTCATCATGCCAATGAGAGGAGCAGGCGATGTCACTGCCGAGATTGTGATGACCAGTTGAGTATTCGAGTTCACAAAGCTGCCGGTATAGGCAGTTCCGATGACTGAGCTGAACGACAGCAGGGCATCAACTGCTGCTGTGGATCCGACTGCTACAGGAAACACGGCCTCTGAGAAGGTCAGTACAATGGCGTCACCCACCGAATACACGCTATCGAGATT
>ENA-ORBV01017730-ORBV01017730.1-microbial-mat-metagenome-genome-assembly--contig:-NODE-17730-length-10142-cov-4.384998_pt1 | contig 10142 bp, 11 predicted proteins | sample MGYA00237777_ERZ505514 | MGnify/ENA primary metagenome ERZ505514 (study PRJEB26160, sample SAMN06269048) | microbial mat metagenome | isolation source: Oligotrophic lake microbial mat | place... | reverse complement strand
GAAGTCAAGATTTGCGACGAGCGAGCCGGGCACGAAGAAACGCGTTTCCATGCTGCGCGTGGGCGTGAAGCCGGGCACGTGGGGACACACGGTGGGCCGGAGATGCAGTGAAACGAAACACTCCGCGGGGGTCGGCGCATTCGCGGTGAACGGCAGCCGCAGGTGTTCGCGCGGCGGCGTCAGCGCGTGCTTGAGCAACCGGCCAAAGACCGCGGCGGGCACGGTTTTCTTGTCGTCTGGAACGGGTAGCCCCAGTTGGGCGATATGAAAGATGCCCTGGGTCGTGCGGCGGTCGCTCTTCGGGTTATGCAGCACGCCCTGGCGCACGCGGTAGGAGGAAAGAATGTCGCTGGTAAACGTGTCGGCGTCGGGCGGCAGCGAAAGCACCCGGGCGAGATCGGGCCGGTCGAGTACGAGGGTGGTGCCGGGTAGCTGCGGCACATCCCCCGGGGCGAAAGCCTCCAGGTGGTCGTAAATGAAATTCTGGATACGTTGATCGACCGGACACAGGTGGCGCGAGAGGGCGCGGTCCTTTTCCCGGCTGAGCGCGAGAAAATGATCGACCAGCGGGGCCAGTCCGGCCCGGTCGCTGGCGGCGCTGACCGGCACTTCGGGCTGGCCAATTTCGCGTAGCTTCAGGTTGAGATACGCGATCAGTTGCTCGTCGAAAGCGGGCGTTGAGGGAGCAGAAGACGAGGGTGATGGAGGAAGCGAAGCCATGGAAAGAGAGAGCCGGTTCGGAGCAGATTCGAATGAGCAAGGCACGCGCCATTTTCGCCGGCAATCCGATTGATGCGGTGTCCGTACAAATCACCTGACGCGATTCGCGGCGGACGGCAGCAGCTCAGGCAGGAATGCCTGGGTCACGGAATCCAGGCCGGCTTGGCCGACGGGGATTGTCCGCCATCCAAGGCACAAACCGTTTTAACCGCGGATAACGCGGATTAATTCATTCGGGCTCAGGAGACCATCGCAGTTAAGCCCACTAATACCCCGCGCATCCGCCTCATCTGCGTCATCCGCGATGGATCGACTTCTGAGCATTTGCTGCGGGGGATTGTCGCCCCATCAAGGCACAAACCTTTTTAACCGCGGATAACGCAGATTACGCGGATAAATTCAGTCGGGTCCGAGAGCTCAGAGGAAGCGGTTGGATAGCTACAGATCGGGCGAGGGGCGGTAGCGGCGGCCTGAGATTCCACCGGACCCTTCATTGGAGCTGAGTCGTTTGATTTCGTCGAATTGCTTTTGCGAGATCAGCCGCCGCGGCACGCGCTTTTGCGCTTCGTAAACCAGGCGGTAGCGGTCGTCGTCATCCGGCGTGTGGGGTTCCCAGGCAGTGTGGTGACCCTGATGGCGCGTCCATTCGATGTTCCCGCCGTGCACGACCGCGTGCACTTGGTATTTTCGACCCTCAGCGTCCTTGTTCCACCAGCCAAACTCGATGCTCATGGTGAAAGGTGGTGCCGGAGATCAGGGGCGCGCGAGCGGAAACTCCGCCAGCCTCCGGCCAAGGCGAAACTCACCGCGCTGAAAGTTGACCTCGTGAACGAGCAGTTTTCCCTCAGTGACATCGACCGCCGTCCCGCCCAGAGGCGGACAGAAGGAGCCGGTGTTGATGACCGTAACTCCGCCCGGATTGCGCCAAATTCCGGGCCGATGCGTATGCCCGCTCACGACGAAGCGAGCCGCGGGGCGATGGCGTCGCGTGGTTTCCGCGGCGTGCACGGGAGCGAGCCGCCACGCTTGAAAAACCCGGAAAGTCCGCGCCGGCGGCCAGACGGTATCTGCAAAATAACGCAGGGCGTACTTGAGCCGGTTGCGCTCCGACTGGTGGCGTTGCGGGATCGACGCCGCCACGTTGCGAAACAGCGCCAGCCGCTCTTCCAACGTTTCAGGCCCCCGGCCGGGACGTCGCTGCCGCTCAACGGTGAGGCGGCGCGCAATCAGTTTGGCGTCCTGGCTCCACGGCACGATGTTGTCGAAGAACACATCGCCGTGAACGACGAAGATTTCGCCGTGATTCAGGTCCAGAGTGTGCTCGGGGGAAAAATCGGCGTCGTGATTCCCGGAAAGAAAGGTCGTGCGCGCCGTGTGGGCGGGGAAGAACGCTTGAACCTCTGACCGACACTCGGCGGTATGGGCTGGCAGCGGGCCCGGGCGCGTGTCGAGCGTGTCGCCGTTAAGCACCGCGTGGTCGACTCCATCCAGGAGCGGCCGCAGCTGGTGCAGCCGGTCAACGCGGCTGGCCCGATCGCCGTAATGAATGTCGGATAAGATGCGTAAAGTTCCGGCGGACACGCGGGCGAAAGGCAAAACGGAACGAGTCGCAGGCGCAACGGGAATGGTGGGAGGGGTGAAACTGGCGGTTTTGCCTCAGCACTCGACGATCCGTCGGAGCCAGGAGGGCGCATCTGCCGGTTGGCGGTTCCGGCTCTGGCGCGGAGCGGAGTCCGCGCCCTACCTTTTTCAAGCGTCACGATCGGTAGGGCGGCGTCCGTCCCCTACCTTTTCAAAGACCACGATAGGTAGGGCGGCGAGTCCCTTCGCCGCCTTTTTCAAACGTCACGATGGGTAGGGCGGCGAGTCCCTTCGCCGCCGCGGTGGCTGCCACCGCCAACCGGCAGATGCGCCCGAGCCAGGGATCCCGTCGAGATTCTAGGGCTGTCGAGATTGTGGTTGCACCGCAGGGGTTCGGGGCTTTGCTCTGACCCCTCAATCTATTTACGACCATGCAAGAACAAGTCACCCTGGAATGCACCGAGGCTAAGAAAGAGGGCAAACCCGCCTCCCGTTATTTGACCTTCCGCAATAAGAAGACCGTAACCGAGCGCATCGAAAAGAAGAAGTATAACCCCTTCTTGAAGCGTCACACCCTCCACAAAGAGATCAAGTGATGTTCGTCGCCTGCGCCTAATCAGCGTGGAGCGATCGCCAGTGTTGAAGCCGGGCTTTTCTGCCCGGCTTTTCTTTTGGCCGGAGAGGTAGGGTCCGACCTCTGGGCGGGCGGCTCGGTTTTGGGCTGCGCTATTTCGGGACGTTCGATCCAACTAGCTCCCGGCCTCAGGCTTCTGAAAATGATTGGAGAACGTCTCCAATCAAAATACCAAAGAATGCGGCCGGGGGCGGCCGCGGTCCCAAGGATCTGCGCCAATCCGCGGACCGGCTTAGTTCGACTTCTTCTCCGAACCGAGGTGCGGGAATGGGATGCTGGTTCCGGGGTGAGCGTGATGCTGCCGACGCGCGGCGCGCCAGCTTTCACGATGCTTCCGAATCCAGTCCAGGAGCGCTCGCTCAAAACCGATGTCGTACCCGAGTCGTTCTGACTCCAACCATTTGTGCTTCAGGATCTCTTCGCGTTCGGCGAGAAATTCCTGATACAAACTCGATTGTTTCACGAACTCGCGGGACGTCGAAGGCTCTTGAGCTGGATGAGTCATGAAGCGCGGTCGAAATGAGAGCGAGGGCTCGCAGGGTGTCAATGCCCGCAATGTTTCCCAAACGTCACGTCGTCCTGGGCGTGGGTACTTTTACCCGAGCCAAAAGGGTTTCGGCGATGTCGCGGAAAATAGTGGCCGCCACACTTTCCGGGGCGTCCACCACGATCGGCATCCCAGTGTCGCCCCCTGCGCGAATTTCCTGCATCAAAGGCACTTGGCCCAACAGCGAGGTGCCTAACTTCTCGGCGGTGACAATGCCGCCCCCCGTGCCAAACAGCGCGTGTTTGTTACCGGCGGGATCGATAAAAAAGCTCATGTTTTCCGCGACGCCGAGCAGCGGAACATTCACCTTTTGAAACATCAGTCCGCCTTTGCGGGCCACGTTCGTGGCTGCCGCTTGGGGCGTGGTCACGATGACCGCACCGTCCAAGGGAATGGTCTGCACGAGAGAAAGCTGGGCGTCGCCGGTGCCGGGGGGCAGGTCGATCAGAAGCACATCCAGTTCGCCCCACTTCACGTTTTGGACGAATTGCTGCACCGTCTTCATGATCATCGGACCGCGCCAGACGACGGGCGTGTTGTCGTCCACGAGAAATCCCATGCTCATGACCTTTACGCCGAAGCGTTCCATCGGCACCAGCATCGCCTCGGTACCTTCACCTTCGACTGCAGGGCGTCCGGCGAGGCCCATCATCAAGGGCACGCTGGGGCCATAAATATCGCAGTCCATCAGCCCAACGCGATTCGGGCGGCCGCTGGCGCTTAACACCTGAGCCAGCGCACACGCCAGATTCACTGCGAACGTGCTTTTGCCCACGCCCCCTTTGCCCGAGGCAATCGCTATGGCGTACTTGATTTTCTTCGGTGCACCAGCGGTGCCGGCCAGGTTGCCGCCGGTGGCGGAAACCGCAGCTGCCGCGGGCGGAGTTTTGGCGGGACTGACCGCGATTTCGACGACGATGTCTTTCACGCCGGGCAACCCACGCAGGGCTTGCTCCACGTCGTTCTTCAGTTGGACCGGCGCCTTCGGATCACTGCTGGCCAGCGCCAGCGACACCTTGACCGTGCCTTCGAAGAAGCCCGCGCTCCGAACCAGACCAAACGACACGATGTCGCGGCTGAATCCCGGATATTTCACTTGTTTGAGCTGGGCTTTGATTTCGTCGGACGTCACGTGGATGCGATTGTGAGCAATTAAGAGTTGTTATGCCGCAAGGGCGGAGCAAATACAAACAGGGGCACTAAAAGGTGCCGGTCTTATGGGAGTGGCGGCAATGAAACGGTCCTGCGGGATTTCTTTTCTGACGACGCCAGACTCGGACGGCTGGCAGCAACAGTTCCTCTAACGTTCACCTCGTCGCTCCTTCATGCAAAATCTTTTCCGTCTCATTCTGCTCGCCGCCTTGGTTTCGTCCGGTTTCGCCCAAGTGCGGAAGCTCGGCGAAGTGCCGATTCTCGTCGACGTCAACACCGTGCCGGTTCGCGTCAGTGCGAGTTCGGCCGACCTCCAAAGTCTCGCGCAGATCGCGTTCAGCGCGCACGGCCGGTACAAACTGGTCGCGAGCGGACATGCCTTCGACATTCGTTTCACCGCGGTGGCGGCGAACCAGATCAAGGTGGATGTGACGCGAGGCGCGGCCGCGACACCGGTCGTTTCCCAAGTGGTGGCCGGAATGACGCCGCGTCAGGCGTTGCTGCGCGCGGCAGATGTCGCGGTGGAAAAAACCAACGGGTTGGGGTTGAAGGGTATGTTCACCGCGCGGCTGGCGTTCGTCTCGCAGCGCGCCGGCAAGGGTGACGTGTACACGTCGGATCTTTTCCTCGGTGAAGCCAAGCGGGTGACGCACGACAACTCATTTCTGTTTTCTCCGCGCTGGGCTCCCGATGGTTCACGCCTGATCTACACGAGTTATTTCAAGAGCGGCGCACCTGATATTTTTCTGCTCGATCCGAGCAACGGCCGGAAAGAAGTGTTCGTTAGCTTTCGCGGCACTAACAGCGGCGCCCGCTTCAGCCCAAACGGCCAGCAGGTCGCGATGATCTGCACCGGCGAAGGTACGCCGGAAGTGTATGTCGCCAACGCGCAGGGCCGAAAGGTCGCCCGCAAAACGCGGTCGGATCAGGTAAAGTCATCGCCGGCGTGGTCGCCCGACAGCACGCGCATCATTTTCGCGATGGAGCCGGGTCCGCAGCTCTACGTGATGCCGGCCGGCGGTGGCACGCCGCAACGCGTCGTGACCGGCTTCAGCTACGCCGCGGAGCCCGATTGGAGCCGTGGCAAACCGAACAAGCTCGCCTGCACCGTTCGCGTTTCGGGCCGCTATCAAATTGCGGTCCATGATTTCAGCACGGGCAAGACCGAGGTTGTTTCCAATGCTGCCTTCGATGGCGTGGAGCCCAGCTGGCTCGCGGACGGCCGCCACCTGGTTTACACCGCGCGTGATCGTTCCACCAGCGTCCTGTGTATCCTCGATACGGAGACAAAGAAAAGCACGCGCGTCTCTCCGGCGGACTCCGCCGCGCTGCAGGCGAGTGTCTGGACGCCCTGAACCTGGGATTTGGATACGCCAGGAGGGCGGTTGCGGAAAACCGCCCCTACCGGGTAGGGCTCGAACTCGGGGTGGGCTGGGCTCGGCGTGTCTCCACAGTTTGGATACGCAAGGAGGACCGCCCCTACGGGTAGGGCTGGCTATCCTTAGCCGGCCTTGGTTGGGGCACCGCCTCGCGGACGGATTCGCGCCCAAAAAAACGGCACGGAGGCAAAGCCTCGCGTACCGTTTTTCTTTTCCAAGCAGTAGTCCCGTGCTTCAGAGGGCGGCGTGGTAATTTTTTTCCGCGGCGTCCCAATCGACCACGTTCCACCAGCCGGTGACATAGTCGGGGCGGCGGTTCTGGTAATTCAGATAGTAAGCGTGCTCCCAAACATCGAGGCCGAGAACCGGTTTGCCTTCGACGCCCGCGATCGCCTTGCCCATGAGCGGGCTGTCCTGATTGGCGGTCGAGCCAATCGAAAGTTTCTTGTCCGCACCGACGAGCAGCCAGGCCCAGCCGGAGCCGAAGCGGCCTGCGGCGGCTTTGGCGAACTCGGCCTTGAACGCGTCGACCGAGCCCCACGTCGCCGTGATGGCCTCGGCGAGCTTGCCCTTAGGCGCCCCGCCTTTGCCTGGCCCCATGATCGTCCAGAAAAATGAGTGATTGCTGTGCCCGCCGGCGTTGTTGCGGACGACGCCGCGAATCGCTTCCGGCACTTTACTGAGATTCGCGATGACGGTGTTGACGTCCTGACTGGCGAATTCGGCGTGATCCTTCAGCGCGTTATTCGCGTTGGTCACGTAGGCTTGGTGATGTTTGCCGTGATGAATCTCCATCGTCTTGGCGTCAATGTGCGGCTCGAGGGCGTTGGCAGCGTAGGGCAACTTGGGAAGTTCGAAGGCCATAGGAATGATTTTGAGTTTCGGTTGTGAACGAAAAGTGGGAAGGGCAACTAATGCACCGTCGAGCGGTTACGTCAACCGACAGGTGTGGCTTGGAAGCGGTGGAGACTGAGGTTCCTTGACTGGGGGCGTAGCGAGAAAAATTCCGGGGAAAGCACCGGTTCACGGGGCGATTAACCGAGGCGAAACCTACGATTCCCGACGCTTCATTCGGAAAAAAGTCTGCAGCATTTCCCGACATTCCGTTTCCAGCACGCCGCCGGCGGTGAGTTCCAGATGATGGTTCACCCGGGGCAAATCGTTGAGGTTCACCGCGCCGCCCAGGCAGCCCATTTTCGGGTCAGGTACGGCGTAACACACGCGTTTAACCCGCGACATGAGCATGGCCCCCGAGCACATCGGGCAGGGTTCCTTGGTAACGTAGACCGTTGCGTCTTCGAGCCGCCAGTCACCGAGCTTGGCGGCCGCTTGCGTAACCGCCAGGATTTCGGCGTGCGCAGTGGGATCTTTCGCGCTTTCGACGGTGTTGTGGGCCGAACCAAAGACCTCGCCTCCGATTTCGATCACCGCCCCGATGGGAACTTCGTCCTGTCGCCAGGCATCAATAGCCTGGTTGTACGCCAGACTCATAAAAAATATGTCGTCACGGATGAGTTGTGACGGGAACCGCTTCTCGAAAGGGCAGGGTGGAAATGCGGCGGCGGAGTCGGACATGTTTACCAAGACAGGACTGTAACCTTGACTAAGCCCGGCCCACTGTGCCTTACAAGGTGGTTCTGATTACCGTCTCTATGATTCACTGCCAAGCGACTGAACTCCGCGTTACCTATGTCATCGGACAATAACGCGATCGAAGTAGAGGGGAAGGTTGTCGCGGTGCTGCCCGGGACGATGTTCAAGGTCCAGCTCGCGAATGGGCACGTGGTGCTCGCGCATATCTCAGGCAAATTGCGGAAGAACTTCATCAAGATCGCCGCGGGCGACACGGTGAAGATGGAGATGAGCCCTTACGATTTGGAGAAGGCGCGTATCACCTTCCGCATGAAGGAAACGAACTCGAGCTACCGGCCACCACCACGCCGCCGGCAGTATTGAGTAACGGGCTCGGATGTCTGCATCCGGGTTGAGCTTGATCGTTCCCTGGGACCGCGGCTGCCCCCGGCCGCATTCCGACGTGGGGGTAGAGAAAGTGATGGAGTGCGTCGTCGCATTCGGAAGCCACGAGCAAGCTCGGGCCCTACTTTTCGTATACCTCTGAATTGGGTAGGGCCCGAGCTCGCTCGTGGCTCGGTTTTCGCTGGTGCCTGCCACCTCGCGCCCGGCTTTCGCGTCGGCGTTTGGGCTGAGCCGAAGCTTAGCGCGCACTTGCGTCGGATGCCTGAAGCCTCCGCAGTAGCTCATCTGGATGGCACGGGCTCGCGTTAAAATTCTCCCCGGCAGCAAGGCTCCGGCAGCGTTCGCCACGGAGATCGATGCGTTCATGGCGTATCTGGATCTCGAGCGCGGTCTTTCGTTGCATACCCGCAGCAACTACCAAAGTGATTTGGATCAGGCGGCGGCTTTCATCGCCAAACGTGGCTGTGCCGCGTGGCGCAATGCCAGTGCGGCGGACGCCGCGGGCTGGGTTCAGGCGTTGAGCACGGCCGAGTACACGGTCACGAGCGTGGCGCGGAAACTTTCTGCCTTGCGCATGCTTTCCCGTTTCCTCGTGCGGGAAAAAATCCGCGACGACGACATCACCGGCTTGTTGAGCGCGCCCAAGCCGGAGCGTCGCATGCCTGGCACGCTTTCCGAATCCGAAATCGGCCGGCTGCTGGCGGCGGCTGGTGGCGGCGAGCCTCGCGCGCTGCGTGACCGCGCGATGCTCGAGCTCTTTTATTCGAGCGGATTGCGCGTATCCGAATTAGCCGCACTGACGATCCAGCAGATGGATCTCGTGCACGGTTTCATTCGCGTGTTCGGCAAGGGGTCCAAGGAACGGATCGTGCCGGTGGGCGGCAAAGCATGTGATGCCCTGACCACCTATCTCACCTCCGGGCGGCCGCATCTCGTGCGGCCGCATACCGGTAGTCAGTTCTTCCTGAACCATCGCGGCAGTGGTCTGACGCGCGTCGCGCTCTGGATGATCGTCAAGGCCCACGCCAAACGCGCGGGCATCACGAAAAACGTGAAGCCCCACGCGCTCCGACATTCGTTCGCGACGCATCTGCTAACCGGCGGGGCCGATTTGCGCGCCATTCAGGAGATGCTCGGTCACTCGAGTATTTCCACGACCCAGATCTACACCGCGGTCGAGCCGCAGCGGTTGGTCGCGCACCACGCCAAGTTTCATCCCCGCAATCAAGAGTAGGGGCGGAGGGTGTCGTGTGCTCCGGGGTATGTTCCGAGGCACGTGCTCCGTACGTGCTCCGAGATGGAGCGGCTTGTCCCCAAGCCGCTAACGCGCGAGCGAACATTCGGAAGCGGGTTGGGGACAACTAGCTCCCCCTTTCAGCGGCTTCGTTTGGGACTGACTGAAAAATGAGTTCCGGAACATGAGTCCGACTGAGCCCGAATGGATTTATCCGCGTAATCCGCGTAATCCGCGGTTAAAAAAAGTTCGTGCCTTGGATCGGCGGCAAATCCCGCAGCAAAAGTTCAGAAATCGATCAATCGCGGATGGCGCAGATAAAGCGGATGTACGGGGTGTTCGTGAGCTTAAGTGCGATGGTCGCGTGAGCCGGACTCATGCGATTGAGAGGCTTGTCCCTAAGCCGCTGGTTCGACGGGTTCGGGAGTGCGTCGCGAAATCGCGTCGTGAATCCAAGCGCGTTGGGACAACCCCCTCCACCCGGAGTCACTGCAACGTGAGGAAAACCCGTGCGCCTTGGCGCGTGCTGCTTGTTTCCGTGTGGTCTTTGGCGAGAAACAGGCGCTCGGCCGCGGTGCCACCCGCGATCAGTGCATCCCGGACTTGCTGGCTCCGTTGCTGCCCGAGGGCCCGGAGGTCATTATCGGTGATTTCGACGGCCTCGGCCAACCGACCGTTCATTTCGTCGAGCGGTTTCACTTCGGCCAGCGCAGCTTTAACCGCCGTCGCCTGTTCCGCAGCGACCAGCGTTTTTTTGGCTTCAGCTTCCTGCTGATCGCGGCGGTTTTGGAGCGTGAGGGTCGCGACTGCACGTTTGAACCACGTGGGTGGCGGAGGCGGCCACGGCAGTGTCAAAGTCGTCCGCGGTGTAATGAAGCGGTAATCGCGTGGTGAGCGATCGGACCGGGAGGAGCGATT
>ENA-ORBV01017726-ORBV01017726.1-microbial-mat-metagenome-genome-assembly--contig:-NODE-17726-length-10143-cov-4.259785_pt1 | contig 10143 bp, 8 predicted proteins | sample MGYA00237777_ERZ505514 | MGnify/ENA primary metagenome ERZ505514 (study PRJEB26160, sample SAMN06269048) | microbial mat metagenome | isolation source: Oligotrophic lake microbial mat | place... | reverse complement strand
CCACGATGGACTCGGCAATGCCGGTCCGCCGCGCAGGCTGTCGGCCATCTGTTGCAGGTGGTAATCGAACAGCGTGTCGGCCTGGGCGAGCGCCCCGCGGTAGGCCGACACGCCCTGCATCAGCGCGCCCAGCAAAATCACCCCCATGACCGAGGCGAGCAGGCGCCGGCGCAACGAGTGGGAACGGGCTCGCACGACCCCTTACTCCGCCGGCATCATGTAGCCCAGACCGCGCACGGTTTCGATCACCGTGTTGCCGAGCTTCTTGCGCAGCCCGTGGATGTAGACCTCGACGGCGTTGCTGCTGATCTCGTCCTTCCAGCCATAGAGCTTGTCCTCGATCTGGGTGCGCGAATACACGATGCCGGGCCGCGCCATCAGCACCTCGAGCACCGCCCACTCGCGCGCGGACAACACGATCGGCGTGTCGGTGGAGCCGCCGCATCCGATGCGCAGCGCCTCGTGGGTGATCGGGTTCAGGCGCAGGCCATGGATTTCGCGCACGGAATCGGCCTGCCCCTTGCTGCGCCGGATCAGCGCCCGGATGCGCGCCAGCAACTCGTCGATGTCATAGGGTTTGAGCACGTAGTCGTCGGCGCCCGCATCCAGGCCGGCGACCCGGTCCTGCACCGCGTCGCGTGCCGTGACGATCAACACCGGGGTCGCATCCTTGCGCGCGCGCATTCGGCGCAGCACCTCGACGCCGTCGAGCCTGGGCAAGCCCAGGTCCAGCAACACCAGGTCGAACTGTTCCGTCTGCAGCACGGCATCGGCCGCGTTGCCGTCACGCACCCAGTCGAGGGCGAAGTTCTCCGCGCGCAGCACGTCGCGCACGGTCTCGCCGATCATCATGTCGTCCTCCACCAGCAGCAGCCTCACTCCGCGCACTCCCCGCACATGCTTGTGCGGCCCATTGTGGCCCGCCGGCGCCGATGCCTGCTTAGGCTGCGCTTAATCGGACTCGTGCGTTCGGCGCGAAGCCGCGCCCCGGCTGGCCCGCGCTCAGGGCGCGTCGATGCCGATCAGCTCGGCCAGCGCGGAGGTTTCCATCGAGCCGCCACGGGTCACCGCCTGGCCGGTGCGCGCATTCTTGACGATGGTGAACGGCACACCTTCCAGGCCCAGGTTGTTGAACAAGGCCGTGTTGGCGGCAACCGCCTGCTTGGTTTCGTCGGTCACGCTGGAGGAGCTTCCGATGCCGCCCTGCTTGGCCAGCAGCGAGGTCTCGTGTTCGGTCATGGCCTGGACGGGATCGGTCGCAGACAGCAGCGTCGCCCCCTGGGCGGAGCTGGTCGGGTTGATCAATCCGACTGGAATCCAGACAAAACGAACTTTTTTCTGCAGCGGCAGCGATGCATTCCACAGATGGCCGCAATGCGGGCATTGGGGATCGAAAAAGACATACGCGATGATCGCGCTCATCATCGAACCGGCAGTGAACCCCTTGGCTTCGGCCGCCACGATCTCCAGCGAGACCGTGCGTCGGGGTTTGTCGGCGGATCCACCAGACGGCGCAGACGACGTTGCCGCGGGTTCGTTTTTGGAGCAGGCGCTGATGCCCAGCACGGCAGCGGCGGACAGGCCGGCCAGCAGGAAATGTTTGCGATTCATGGTGAGGAGGGTCTGGGTGGGTTTGTGAAAGATGGCGTACAGGCGTCAGAGGGCGGTCGGCGCAAAAAGTTTCTCACGCCAGGCGCTGGCGATGGCGCGCGATCTGGGCCCGCACCTGCCGCGGTGCGGTGCCGCCCTGGGTATTGCGCGCCTGCAGGGAGCCGCGCAGGCTCAGCACCTCGAACACGTCCTCGCCGATACGGGCGTTGAATCCCTGCAGTTCGGCCAGCGGCAGTTCGGACAGGTCGAGACCCTGGGTGATGGCCGACTTGACCGCGTGCGCCACAGTCTCGTGGGCGTCGCGAAATGGCAGGCCCTTGCGCGTCAGATAGTCAGCCAGGTCGGTGGCGGTGGCGTAACCCTTGCGGGCCGCGCGTTCCATCGCTTCGGGTCGCACCTGGATGCCAGGCACCATGTCGACAAAAATGCGCAGGGTGTCCTTGAGCGTGTCGACCGTGTCGAACAGCGGCTCCTTGTCTTCCTGGTTGTCCTTGTTGTAGGCCAGCGGTTGGCCCTTCATCAGCGTGATCAGGCCCATCAGGTGGCCGACCACGCGGCCGGTCTTGCCGCGCGCAAGCTCGGGAACGTCCGGGTTCTTCTTCTGCGGCATGATGGAGCTGCCGGTGCAGAAGCGGTCGGCAATGTCGATGAAGCCGAAACTCTGGCTCATCCACAGCACCAGTTCTTCGCTCATGCGGCTGAAGTGCACCATGCACAGGCTGGCCGCAGCGGCGAACTCGATCGCGAAATCGCGGTCGCTGACGGCGTCCAGGCTGTTTTCGCAGACGCCTTCCATGCTCAGCGTGGCCGCCACCCGTTGCCGGTCCAGCGGATAACTGGTGCCCGCCAGCGCCGCCGAGCCCAGCGGCAGCCGGTTCACGCGCCGACGCAGGTCGACCATGCGTTCGGCGTCGCGGGCGAACATCTCGACATACGCCAGCATGTGGTGGCCGAAAGCGACTGGCTGCGCCACCTGCAGGTGGGTGAATCCGGGCAGGATGACCTCGGTGTTGTGCTCTGCCAGATCGACCAGCACCTTCTGCAGATCCAGCAGCAGGCCGTGGATCAGGTCGATCTCGCCGCGCAGCCATAACCGGATATCGGTGGCCACCTGGTCGTTGCGCGAGCGGCCGGTGTGCAGGCGCTTGCCGGCATCACCCACGAGCTGGGTCAGCCGGGCCTCGATGTTCAGGTGCACGTCCTCCAGGTCGAGTTTCCAGTCGAACTGGCCAGACTCGATCTCGGTGCGGATGGTCGCCATGCCGGCGGCAATGGCGTCATGGTCCGGCCGGCTGATGATGCCCTGGTGGCACAACATCTCGGCATGGGCCAGCGAACCCGTGATGTCGACCTGCCACAGCCGCTTGTCGAAGAACACGCTGGCGGTGTAACGCTTGACGAGTTCGCTCATCGGTTCGGAGAACAGCGCCGACCATGCTGCCGATTTGTTGCCGAGTTGGTTCTGGGACATGGAAAAAGATGGTGTGGTCGCGCGGGGCTGGCCCTTTGGGGGCAAGATCACCAATAATCGGGCATCTGACCCGACACACGATGAAAGACACCGAGATTTTATCGACCTTTCACGAGCTCGATCCGGCCGCCGATGCGGTGGCGCCGCGGCGCGTGCCCTTGTTCGATGCCTGTCAGATCGGCGTGGTACTGCGCGCGGTGCTGTTCGTCGAACTGGTCATGGCCGTGGGTGCCTTGTTCGCGGTATCGACGCCATGGGCCTGGGTCTTGCGCCTGGCCTTGCTCACCGGCGCCGCCTTGCCCGCCACGCTGGCATGGTTGCTGGTGGCCTGCGCGCTCAAGCAGGTGCTGGCCCGGTTGTCGTTTCGCTTCCAGGTAGCGGCCGGCGTGCTGCTGGGCGCCCTGGCAGGGCTGTATGGATGTGCGACGCTGCTGGTGGTCGGGTTGCTGGACCAGGCGCCGTGGATCGCCTGTGCGGCCACCGGCGCGACGCTGGCAGCGGCTCTCGTGGCCGCGCTGGTGATGCGCGAGCGCGCCCGGGCGCCGGCAGCGACCACCGCGCGGCTGTCGGAGCTGCAATCGCGCATCCGGCCGCATTTCCTGTTCAACACGCTCAACAGCGCAATCGCGTTGGTGCGCGCCGAACCGGCCAAGGCCGAGGCGTTGCTGGAGGACCTCAGCGACCTGTTCCGCCATGCGCTGGTGGACCAGGGCGAATCGGCCACGCTGGCCGACGAGATCAAGCTGGCGCGGCGTTACCTGGCGATCGAGCAGGTGCGCTTTGGCGAGCGGCTGCAGCTCGAATGGGAGCTCGACTCCTCGGCGGGGCGGGCGATATTGCCGCCGCTGCTGCTGCAGCCGCTAGTCGAAAACGCGGTGCGCCATGGAGTGGAGCCGAGCGAGCACGGTGCGACAGTCCGTGTGTCCACCCGACGTCGCGGCTCGGTGGTGGTGATCAAGGTGACCAACACCGTGCCGGCGGGCGCCGGCGCGCCAGGCCACGGCGTCGCGCTGGATAACGTGCGCGACCGCCTGCGCCTGTTGCACGATGTGCAGGCCCGTTTTCGCAGCGGCCTGGTCGATGGTGTCTACCAGGTGCGCATCGAGGTACCGGTATGAGTCCGCGGTGCGCGGCACGCAGGGTACCCCGGTGACCCAGCCCGCGGCCCAGGTTCCGCTGCGGGCCGTGATCGTCGACGACGAGTTGCTGGCTCGCTCGCGCATGCGGGTGTTGCTCGAGCAGTGTCCATTGCCACCGGTGCGGGTCGTGGGCGAGGCGGCCACTGCGGCGCAGGCACTGGAGTTGCTCGCGCGCGAAACGGCCGACGTGCTGCTGCTCGATATCCGCATGCCGGGCTCCGATGGCCTGACGCTGGCACAGCGCCTGTCGAGCATGCCCGAAGCACCCTGCATCGTCTTTGTCACCGCGCACGCCGAACACGCGCTGCAGGCGTTCGATCTGGAGGCGGTCGACTACGTGACCAAACCGGTGCGCCTGTCGCGCCTGGCACTGGCGTTGCAGAAGGTGGAGCGACGCCGGCTGGCGGCCGCCGCATTGCAACCCCCGGCTGCCGCCGGTTTCCTGACCGTCCAGGACCGCGGACGGACCGAGCGCGTGCCGGTAGCCGAGGTCGTCTACCTCAAGGCGGAGCTCAAGTACATCACGCTGCGCACCGCACAACGCAGCCTGATCCTGGACGGCTCGCTGAGCGAACTCGAGGAGCGCCACGGCGCGATTTTCCTGCGTATCCACCGCAACGCGCTGGTGGCACGGCGCCTGGTGCGCGCGCTGGAGAAACATTTCGACGAGGAGGAGGGCGAAGGCTGGGCGGTCCGCCTGCACGGTATCGACGAGGTGCTGGCGGTGTCGCGCCGGCAACTGGCGGCGGTGCGTGAGTTGCTGAACACGCCGGCATGACGGACCGCCATTGGCGCATCGACGATGGCCAGGCGCGATATGCCGCGCGGCTGCAGTTGCAGCGGCCTGTGCCGATGTTCGCGGTGTTCCAGGTGATTCGCAATTGCCTGGTCGTCTTGCGGCCTTTTACGCCCTGCCGCGGCGGTATGTCGGGCGGCCGGTCGATGCTGCCGGCTGGCCCGCCTATGGTGCGATGCGCTGCGCGTCGGCTTCAATTCCTGTCGCTGGCCTGGCGCGGGCGGGTTCAGCCGGTATTGCGCAGGCCGGCTGCGATGCCGTTGATCGAGATGTGGATGCCGCGGCGCAGCCGGTCATCGACCGTGCCGGCGCGGTATCGCCGTATCAGTTCGACCTGCAGGTGATGCAGCGGGTCGATGTACGGAAACCGATGCCGGATCGAGCGCTGCAGCGCCGCGTTGTTGGCCAGCCGGTGCTTGTCGCCGGTGATCTGCGCCAACGCGTCCGAGGTCAGGTGCCACTCGGCCTCGATGCTGCCCAGGATCTTCTTGCGCAGGCGCGTGTTGCCCACCAGCTCCGCATAACGCGAGGCCAGCGCCAGGTCGCTCTTGGCCATGACCATGTCCATGTTCGACAACAGCGCGCGAAAGAAGGGCCAGTTGCGCTCCATTTTCTGCAGCAGCGCCATGCGCTCCTTGCGCGCGGCCGGCCCCGGCGCCTGCAGGAATTCATGGATGGCCGAGCCGAAACCGTACCAGCCGGGCAGGGTCAGCCGGCACTGGCCCCAGCTGAAGCTCCAGGGGATGGCGCGCAGGTCTTCGATCGCTTGCGACGATTTGCGCGACGAAGGCCTCGAGCCGATGTGCAGTTCGGTGATCTCGCGTATCGGCGTGGCGCCGAAGAAATAATCGTCGAAGCCCGGCGTCTGGTAGACCAGCTTGCGGTAGGCCGCCATGCTGGTCTGCGACAGTGCGGCGGCAGTCTGCAGGAACTGCTGGCTCACCGGCTTGGTGGCCGGCATCAGCGTGGCCTCCAGCGTCGCGGCCACCAGCGTCTCCAGGTTGCGGCGGCCGATCTCCGGATTCGCATATTTGGAACCGATGACTTCACCTTGCTCGGTCAGGCGGATCTGGCCGCGCACCGTGCCGGGCGGCTGGGCCAGGATGGCCTGGTAGCTCGGCCCGCCGCCCCGCCCCACCGTGCCGCCACGGCCGTGGAACATGCGCAACCGGATCGGCGCGGAGCCGCCGCCCTTGTCGGCCAGTTCGTCGAACAGTGCCACCAGCGCGACCTCGGCCAGGTAGAGCTCCCAGTTGCTGGTGAAGATGCCGCCGTCCTTGTTGCTGTCGGAATAACCGAGCATGATGTCTTGCTCGCCGCCGCTGCGCTGCACCATGGCCTGCACGCCGGGCAGGGCATAGAAGTCGCGCATGATCGAGGCCGCGTTGCGCAAGTCCTCGATGGTCTCGAACAGCGGCACGACGATCAGGTCGGTGCGTGCTTGTCGATCCAGGGTCTCGTGCATCAGGCCGGTTTCCTTCTGCAGCAGCAGCACCTCGAGCAGGTCGCTGACGGTCTCGGTATGGCTGATGATGTAGTGCAACAGTGCCTGGCGGCCGTAACGCGCCAGCATCTCGCGCGCCGTGCGAAAGATCGCCAGCTCGTCGTCCACAAGCGTCGAATACGCATGTTCGAGCACCCGCAGCGGCCGCGCGTCGGACAGCAGCCGCAGCAACGCGGCCTGCTTGGCCGGCTCGCCCAGGCTGGCATAGTCAGGTTCGATGCGCGCGGCGGCCAGCAGCTCGGCGACCACCGCCTCGTGCTTGTCGGAGTTTTGCCGCAGGTCGACGGTGGCCAGGTGAAAACCGAACACCTGGACCGCACGGATCAGCGGCTGCAGGCGCTGCACCACCAGCGCACCGCCGTGGTTCTGCAGCAAGGAAGTTTCGATGGTGCGCAGATCCGCGCAGAACTCCTGCGCCGTGGGGTACGGGTTCTGCGGCGCGACCGCATGGCGCGCGGCTTCGCCACCGGTGAGCTCACGCAGCGTGGCGGCGAGCCGCGCATACATGCCCGTCAGTGCGAGCCGGTAGGGTTCGTCCTGGCGGTGCTCATTGGTGTCGGGCGAGCGGGCTGCGAGCTGCTTCATCGGCTCGGAGATCGTGACCAGGATGGCCGACGCCGACAATTCGCCACCCAGCAGGTGCACCTCGGTCAGGTAGTGGCGCAGCGCCACCTCGGCCTGGCGCTTGAGAGCGTAGATGAGGGTCTGCGCGCCGACATTCGGGTTGCCGTCGCGGTCGCCGCCGATCCAGTGGCCCATGCGCAGGAAGCTGTGGATGTTTTGCTGGCCCAGCTCGCGCTCGAGGTCGCCATACAGCCTGGGGATCTCGCGCAGAAAGGTGGCCTCGTAATAACTCAGCGCGTTCTCGATCTCGTCGGCGACCGTGAGCTTGGTGAAACGCAACAACCGTGTTTGCCACAGCTGCATCACGCGCGAACGGATCAGGGCCTCGTTGCGCGCCAGCTCGCGCGGCGTCAGCGCGTCCTTGCCGGCCGGCGCGGCCAGCGCATGCAACCGGATCGTGTCGCGGGCGGTGAGCAGCTGCGCAATGCCGCGCTCGGCGTCCAGGATGCTCTTGCGCTGCACCTCGGTCGGGTGGGCGGTCAGCACCGGCGACAGGTAGCTGGTGGCCAGCGTCTCGACGATGGTGGACGGAGCGATGCCGGCCCACCGCAGCCGGGACAACGCGACGTCGATGCTGCCTTCCTGGGTGTTGCCCGCGCGCTCATGGATCGCGCGCCGGCGGATATGGTGCCGGTCCTCCGCCAGGTTCACCAGATGGCTGAAATAGGTGAAGGCACGGATCACGCTGACGGTCTGGTCGCCGGACAGGCTGTTGAGCAGCTTCTTCAGCGACCGGTCCGCCTCATGGTCGGCATGGCGGCGGAAAGCGACCGACAACTTGCGGATCTGCTCGATCAGGTTGAAAGCTGCCTCGCCGTCCTGGTCCCGGATCACGTCGCCCAGGATGCGTCCCAGCAACCGGATGTCCTCGACCAGGGGGCGTTCGTTGTCGCGGGCGCGGCGCGTGGATTCGGCACTGGGTCGTGGGGTCATGATGGCGGCGACGACGGGGCGTTGGACAAGACGGTCATGCTAGCATCGCCCACCCCCTCCCGATTACCAACCGGTTACGTCCGTGATCCTGCCTTCCCGCGCGACCATCGTCATTGCCACCCGCGAAAGCCGCCTGGCGTTGTGGCAGGCGCGACATGTGCAGCAATGCCTGGAGGCGCTCGGGCACCGGGTGCAATTGCTGGGCATGACCACCCGCGGCGACCAGATCCTGGACCGCACGCTGAGCAAGGTCGGCGGCAAGGGTTTGTTTGTCAAGGAGCTGGAGACCGCGCTGGAGGACGGCAGGGCCGACATCGCCGTGCATTCGCTCAAGGACGTGCCGATGCAATTGCCCGACGGTTTCGCCTTGGCCTGCGTCATGGAGCGCGAGGATCCGCGCGACGCGCTGGTCTCCAACCGCATCGACGACCTGGCGCAGCTGCGCCCGGGCGCGGTGCTGGGCACCTCGAGCCTGCGGCGCGCGGTTCTGCTGCGCGACAACCTGAGCCGGCTCGGCCGCGAGGACGTGCGTATCGCGCCGCTGCGCGGCAACCTCGATACCCGGCTACGCAAGCTCGACGACGGTGAATTCGATGCGATCGTGCTCGCCGCAGCCGGACTCAAGCGGCTCGAGCTAGGGTCGCGGATCCGGCAGGTGTTCGAGCCGGCGCAGATGCTGCCGGCCGCCGGCCAGGGTGCGCTGGGCATCGAGGTACGAGCCCACCGGCAGGACCTGCACGATGCGCTGGCGCCGCTGGCGCACCAGCCGACCTGGCTTTCGGTTGCGGCCGAACGTGAGGTGAGTCGCTCCATGGGCGGCAGCTGCTCGATGCCGCTGGCCGCGCACGCACGTTGGAGCACCGGCTCGCAGCTGAGCTTGCAGGCCGCCTGGGGCGAGGTGGGCGAGGAGCCCGAAGCAGGCCCCGCGGCGCCGCTGGTGCGGGCCGAAGCGGCGCAGGCGGTGTCCGATCTGCAGCAGGCCGTGGCGCTGGGCCAGCGCGTTGCGCGGCAATTGCGCGAAGGCGGCGCCCGCGTGGCGGGCAACGCCGCCTGATCCGCCGGAGCCCAGCGCGATGCGCGTGATCGTGACCCGGCCGCGGGCTGACGCCCTGCGCTGGGTGCAGGCATTGGGCGCGCAGGGCATCGACGCGGTGGCGCTGCCGCTGATCGAGATCCACCCTTTGTCGGACAGCCGCGTCATCGCCGCAGCCTGGCATTCGTGTTTGCAGTACCAAGCCATCATGTTCGTCAGCGCTGCGGCCGTTGACCACTTTTTTGCGGCACGGCCTCCTGATGCCACTCTGGGCAACCCCGAAGGAGGTCCGCGGTTGTGGGCGACCGGGCCCGGAACAGTCGCGGCCCTGGTACGCCAGGGTGTCGCCACACATCGTATCGACGCGCCGTCATCCAGCAGCGGCCCGTACGATTCGGAAACCTTGTGGCACCTGGTGGGCTCACGGGTGCGTGCGTGCTCGCAGGTCATGCTGGTACGCGGCGGCGGTCGAGACGTGAGCCTGCCGCCACGGTCGTCGGTTGATGATGCGCCCGTGGCACGCGATGACGAACAGGGCGAGGGCCGCGACTGGCTCTCGGCCCGGCTGGAACAGGCCGGTGCGCAAGTACGTTTCGTGGTCGCTTACTGGCGTGCGGCGCCTGGCACGCGCGAACTGCGCCAGGCGCTGGGACACCTGCACATCGGTGACGATGCCCTGTGGTTGTTCACCAGCGCCCAGGCGATCCGCAATCTGGTGGCCTGCCTGCCCGAGCGTCATTGGTCGGGTTCGCGTGCGATTGCAAGCCATGCACGTATCGCCGAGGCGGCCCGATCGGCCGGTTTCGGTGTGGTGCGGGAGTCACGTCCGGCGCTGGCCGACATGGCGGCGTCGATAAAATCGATGCTGCCATGAAGGAACACCCGTCAACACCCTCCACGCCCGTGCCGGTCGATGCCGTGGTGCCGGCGCCCGGCGCGGCGGCGGGCGGCGAGCCGCAAGGTGGTGATGCAGCTGCCGCGCCGGGCGCCGGCACCACGGCATCGACCGGCACGGGCGTGGAGGGTGTTGAC
>ENA-ORBV01017725-ORBV01017725.1-microbial-mat-metagenome-genome-assembly--contig:-NODE-17725-length-10143-cov-5.180509_pt1 | contig 10143 bp, 9 predicted proteins | sample MGYA00237777_ERZ505514 | MGnify/ENA primary metagenome ERZ505514 (study PRJEB26160, sample SAMN06269048) | microbial mat metagenome | isolation source: Oligotrophic lake microbial mat | place... | reverse complement strand
TTTCGAATTTGCATGCATTAGCATCTGTTCTAGTGGTGAAACATTAGAGTAGGAAAGTTTCTTTTTAAGGTGTTGTTGCTGCATTTCGCCCCTTGTTGTTTGGCAATTTGACGGTGAAGACATGTCGTTTATCAGTTCCATGCACAACCAATGCGTCTTTGAAGGTGGTCAACTCCACATGGTCATGAACAACAATCTCTATGAAAACGAGTGCCACTTGGAGGCCGGCCCCACCGAAAATGTGACCATTCGGGGTCTCACCTTTACCTGGGATCTGGTCAACGATCTTCAGTGGGGATCCGCCTCGGTCATTCTCAGCAATCCAGGTTCCCACAATGTCAGGTTCATTGATTGCCAATGGGTTGATTTGTGTGCCCCCTCCAATTTGATTTATGTCGGCATTAACACATTTTAACTGGTCCAGGGCGAATTCGAATTGCCAACCCAATCCATGGACTTGACCATTCTCAACAGCACGTTCCAAAACATTGCCTACGAGGAAGGCTTTCTGCGAGCCGTCAATCAAGGAATAGCGCTCAAAGGAGTTACATTTACCAACATCAAGCTACCTCCCTTTGTGCAAGAATGTTTCTTTGATCCCGAATTCTGCCAGGGCCTCTTTCATTGCTTTGGAGAAAGTCGATGTTCTTTGCACAATGTCTGTGTCCAAAATGTTGACTGCTGTGGAAATGTCGCCATTCTGGGAATGTCTAATCGAACCGACTGGAATGTCACGGGAAGTTTGTCGGTCAAGGGGCTCAATCTCAATGTGCAAGAATTCAAGGAATTTCAGGGAGGTGCCTGCGAAACAGGCATTGGGCGCTATGAGGACAGGGAACATACAAAGTTGAACTGCATTTCCGAGGACGACATGGATGCGGTGGCTACGAATGAGTGCCCTCTTGGTGGGGGCATTTGATTCAACCAGGCTGCAATTTTTTTTCTCGAGCCGTTTCCTTCATCAGCGATGTGTGACTTAACACAACTACAAAGTCCATGAGTGCACAGTGTGCAGCAGCCTTTTCTAGAAGAAGAGAGTCATTTCCGTCGACCTCACCGTCTTCTCGTGTCATGATGGCAGTGCCCAGGAACATTGCATGCACTCGACGTTGCTACAAAGGCGTTGCATTTTCGCAGTGCCTTCGGTCAATGAGTTGCTGTCTGGTTAAGTCATCAGGGATCCCAATCTCCCCTGTCGTCTCTGTGCTGGACTCACCACTTCACTCCTAAATCAAGTCTCGGTGCACGCGACCTCGCTGATTCTACAAACGGTGCAACAAGAAATGACATTTCGATGTCCAATCATGCCCCCAACGTTGTGATTCTTAAGGAACAAGCTGGAAGGTCAATTTCCGACCACCAGCTGGAATTGGCAGAAGGCGGTGGGACCACGGATGCACATGTGTTTGTGGATTCCAGCATCCACAGCATTAAAGAAAAGGCAAAACATGTGTGCATGGGAACTGAGTTTTTTGTAACTGCGATTTTTATTCCCTTCGGAAACACTTAGGTTTTTTTGCTGAATTTAAAAACATGAGATAGGCTTCTACTTGTAGTAGCTATAGTAGATAGGGCGGTCTTGCATCTGGTTCTGGAGAATTTCCTATCCAGAATTCTATGAAGCCTTTCCACACCGGCCCATAAATCGCTGGCTTTCTGGCAAGTGACTATGTCGTACCTGGTTAGTGACTACGGCTTAGTGCAGTCGTACCTGGTTAGTGACTACGGCTTAGTGCAGTCGACTGCTCGGAGTATCAGTCGAATAATTTACTCCGACCCACACTCATTTTATTTTGTCTCGAAACTATCATTTTCCATCACTTCCACTTCATCAACCAAAACATTTCCTTTATCCTATTCATTTCAAGCAAATCTAAAATGCCTGTTGCAACTTCTACAACAGCACCAAGTACTAGTACAGCGAGCCGACAAAGAATTCGCAACAGCTCATGTAGCCGCCGCAAGCGACGCCATTCCAAGTACCACAAGCTGGCCTTTAGCAACAAGTTGGGTTCCATCCTAGAAGGTCCGTTGGAAGACAAGTCCGAGTCCATTAACAGTAGTCAACATGGGAGGAAAACACGTGCTGCCCTTCAGGATGGTGCATTGCGCCTTTCCTTGAATGGCAATCGCCCAGATATTGGGGATATACTTGGAACAAATGTGTCCAAGGCAGACCGCATTCGGTTAGTCTGCGAAGCCAAGATGAGCATCCTTTCCGACCTGGCTCGATCTGGAGGAGAAGCATCCACAGATACCATTCAACGAAACCTACACAAGTTGATCACCAATTATAACGTTGCCAGCAACAATAACTTTGATCCACGCTGTGTACCGCCCACGCCAGCAGCCGATGCCTCAGGCGATGGAGCCTTTTGTGTCTGTGGACCCCACGCCACAAGACTAGAAGGAACATGGATGTCTCTGGCCAAGCCTGATTTCCACGGTTGTCTTGGAAAGAATGAGCATGGAGATTATCTGTACACATTAGGTAGAATGTCGTTTGGTACGTCATGCCATGCATTTATTGTCAAGGCGGTTGCAAGCAATATACAATCACAAGCTAACTCAAGTGTGCTGCTGTCTATCTTCTCTTACACATGTGTACAGATATGTTCCAGCCGACGCAATTGATCTGTAGCATTCAAGGTTCCTTTAATGTCATTCAGGTTGTCGATGGCTGGGATGAAGCAGCACTCGCCAAGGTCCCTAAGTCTCTTCGAGGAGATGTCCGCCACGGGAAGGTTCCCGTTCGCTCATACAATGTAGTCACAGCCTTTACCATTGAACCCGGCAAACCCGGCGACACTGGACCAAATGCCGCTGTGGAGGAGCCCATTGAAGGAATAATGACCGTGTATGGATACTGCTTGCCCTACCCCAAGGGAAATCGTTTCAATATCTGGTTCACCGGCGGATCCCTGGAAGTGGGTGACGGGAATGACCAGTGGAATCAGGTGTTCCACCACGCCAAGCTTCCCCCGCGAACGCTCAGTGAGAGGACACGCGTTTTCGCCGCCAAGCTTTTGGTAGGCGCCAAGACAAGCACTTCCATGGATGAGAACGGCAAGATCTCTTTCCACTTTACCAATCCCATTGCGAGCAACATTGACTTGATTTTTATTGATGAAAGGTTCCGCTTCATGCGTGCCAAAAGCGGGACACTGTATATGTTTCAGCGTGTCCAAGGCGCAGACGAAGTGCCGTCCGACGATTCGGATCCGAGCCGTTGCCAGCAACGATCCTTGGGTGATGCTCCTGAGCTTCGGTATCGAAATACGGGCAGCAAGGGAAGGATGGTAAAGCCTACCCGCAGCAGGAGCCCCAACAGCACGATGGTAAAACCTACCCGAAGCAGGAGCCCCCACAAAAGAGAATTGATGATGAAGCCTACCCGAAGCATGAGCCCGCAACAATCCTGTTCAAGCAGGGATAGTCGCTGCTCTCCTCCTCACCGGAGACGACGACGTAGTCGAGTACTTGATGAAGACGGCACGGACATGGCTAACAATGTAAGTAATTCCCATGGCCCTCAAAAGCCGATTCGAAGGGGTTCTGGCAGTACGTTTAGTAGCGACAGTGGCTTCGATCATGGACCTCGTCAGCCAACCCGAAGAGGATCTGCTTGTGATGTCCCATTGAATTCCATCGCTGGCGGGCCCCGCCAGGCTGTTCGAAGAGGGTCTGTTGATTATGGTGCTCACGAATGTACGCCAGCAGGCAATGATGACGACTTCAAGATCCAATAATGATATCACTGGACTTGCCCAGCCTGACTGTGCAACTGGGTACGTCTCTGGCAGTTCCAAACAGCACTCTACCAATCAAATGTTTGAAGTGGCGGTAGGATACAGGCACATCACAGACAGGATCATCTTCAGTTCAGCTCCATAGTATGTGATACGTATTTACAATTTTGCCGGTAGAGACATTCCATTTCCAGCACCGCCCCATAAATGTGTGTACACAATCCCTGCGGCTTTTGTATTGCTGCTTGCTTCACTTTCTCTTTCTGCTCCAGGTGCTCCACGCCTTGGCTATCTGAAAATTGTACCCAGCACGCTTCTTCCGTGCCTTGGGTCTGCACTAACTGTTACTCTAGCTAGTGGCCGTGCTGGTGACTACCCTTCGCAGCGTGGCTGCGTTTTGTGCTTTCAATCGCTATTGGAGTATACAGACGGGGCCATCACCAAGCCTGACAGCAAGAAAGCCTAAAATATTCGGTTTAAATAGTTGTTTGCGACTTTGTCTATTACATTTACACTTTGTGCTACAGTATGTTTCCAACCTCAACAACATTACGGCGAATAGGCGCGTGCGTGGATATTACTGAAACGGCTTGACACGTCCAATCTTGGTACCGCATTTTGTACAATAGTGGTTGGTTTGCTTCATGTCATCTACGCACAGTGGAATCCAGCAAAGGGGCCAGAAAATAAACACCCCAGCTCCCACACACAGCCATGTGATACCATTGGCTTTGGTTTTGGTACGTGTTTGGACATTTTTCTCAACACAATTCGGACAATAGGTAAGTGTGACAGGTCGTCGCTGGCCGATATGAATGTATTTCGGTTTGACCACCATGGGGATTACTGTTGGTGGTGCGGCGGGGGCTGCGTACGAGTTGTTGTTGGCTGTAGTAGGAGACGAAATTGTCCCGTTTACCACGACATCATCGTCGATGGGATATCCTTTGGGGTTATAAACAGCAACGGTTGTTAATTTGTTGTTTTGCATGATTGTTCTTGGAGTGGCAATAGTAGTGTTAAGGTTGTGGTTTGGTTTGTTCTTTATTGTTGTTTTGGATTGCGGTGGTAGTTTTTTGTGATGAGTTTCGTTGAGAAAATGAAACCATAATTGGTAGCATAACCTCATCTACGACTCGATCGCTCATTCGTGTTTGTTCAACATGAATGAGTATGACGTCACAGAAAGATTCATAATCAGAAAACTGCACAGGAGCACGCTGGATGCGAAGTAAGGCATCCGAAAACTACTCCTAACCCTATTGATTCTTGAGGAACACGACTTATTACAGAGAGACGGAAGGAACCAAATGTGCAGAAGGAAAATCTGGCCACGATCTTGACCATCTCATATTTTCCAAAGGGCTACGTACAGCTTCTTTAACAACAAAAATGATGAAGGCAATCGTTTGTACAAAGTATGGACCACCAGAAGGGCTTGTCTTGAGAGAGGTGGCGAGACCCATTCCCAAAGATGACGAGATCTTGATCAAGATTCATGCTACCTCGGTGACAGCCAGTGATGCTCTCATTAGAGCCATGAACCAACCATTCTTATTGAGATGTCTTCTTCAAGCAATATTCGGTTTTGGGAAACCTCGAAATCCAATTCTAGGGATGACGCTCTCCGGTGTGGTCGAGAGCAGTGGAAAGACGGTCACATCATTCGAAAAAGGCGACAAGGTGTTCGCTTACTGTTCCATGTCTGCCACGAAAATGCGATTTGGATCGTATGCTGAGTACATTTGTTTGCCTGCCGAGCATTGGAATGTCCTTACCAAACCTACCAATTTGACACACGAGCAGGCAGCTGCCCTCCCATATGGGGGATTCTTGGCGTGGCATTGCATCAAGAAAGCCCACATCCAGAGCGGACAGAAAGTATTGATTTACGGAGCGTCTGGTAGCATAGGGTCGATGGCGGTTCAGCTCGCCAAGAATGCCGGCGCGGATGTTACAGCAGTTTGCAGCGGCAACAACTTTGAGCTGGCCAAGTCCATTGGCGCGGACCACGTCATTGATTACACCTGTAAGGATGCAGTATCGCAGCTTGAACGGTACGACTTCGTTTTGGACGCGGTCGGAAATTCTAAAACATCGGCGTTGAAGACGGTGAGCAAGAGCGCGCTGACCGCTGGCGGAAGGTACATGTCTATTGATGACGAGCTACCGTCGGCGCCACTGGAGGATTTCATCAAACTGAAGCAGATGGCGGAGCAAGGAAAGTTAGTCCCTGTAATTGACCGGTCGTTTCCTCTTGAAGAAATGGCCCAAGCGCACGCGTATGTAGACAAAGGACACAAGAAAGGTAACGTAGTGATTTCGGTGACTCCTGAAGCGGATAAATTTTAAAAAAGCGTACTAGTAGCGTCACAGGATGCGTCGCAAATGTCCGTCCACAACCACGAGTATTATTAAGACGCACTTTGTCACTGTTACTTCGTTCCGCTGCTCAATTCCGGCGGCGACTCCGTTACCTTCGATAGTCCCATCCGATTCAGCATTTCAAAAGACGGGAAGTGGAGTTCAACTGATAAGTCCCTAAACCAAAGCTGTGCAATGACATGTGGTAATCTCAGCGGAATCGATTTACATCGAAGCTGAGCTCTTCAACTTAATATATCAACAGTATCCCAACCATGTGCATGCCCCTCCCTCGCCGTTTCAAAATAGTGAATCCCGTGGAATAAAAGAATGGCTGTGATCAAACGCTCGCTTTTCGATACTCGTCAGAGAGTCTCGTAATTTTCCGAAGCGAAGAGAGCTGCGAAGTGGCGTACCTCCATATATTCGACGCTTCCCAATTGCAAAACACTCCTGAACATGAGCAACAAGGACAAAGCGGCAGAAGACCCTCTTGTGGAACTGAGTGTGTCGGGGAGCCCTCTTGACGGAGCACGAGTGGATGCTTTCTCGAATCGTAGACAATGACATTCCGTGGGCAGTTCATCACAATGGAAGGTATTTTATTGATCAAGACCCTGTTGCCTTTCGATGGTTGCTTCATTTTACTCGATGCCAATCGCTTCCCTCGGGCATACTTGGAGCCGTTAACGAATTGGAAGTCATTCGCAGCTTGGCTGACTTTTTGTGCTTTCAAACACTCTTGGAGTATGTCGACAGCGCCATCGCCAAGTGTGTGGAAGCTCGTTGCAGAGTGGAGGAATTGGAGGACGAAAAGGCCGAGCTCCAGAAAGAACACAATGTTGAAATAGAGCGTCTTCGGAAGGAACACAAGCGTGAATTAGAGGCAATGAAGTTGTCTCACAATACCGAACTGGAACCTCTGAAGCGTCTCAATTCAACCCTTGGCTCAATGGACAGTGTAACCTTTTGATGCAGCGCCAAGACCCTTTCGAATGGATGGAGTTCCTCTAGCTCTCGTGCCTACTGCCAGATGGCTATCCTATGGTCAGCAAACGCACTTGGCATGGACCGGTCCAGCATAAAGTGCCCTCACTGTGGCGAAGGCGCGGGTTCGAAAAATCACTCCAACAGAAATCGTGGTCCGGCCACGACTCCTTCCTTTTATGAGACTCTTTTTTAGTAACCTTTTGATGTTATTTTTATGAAGACCGGCCCAACTGACTTTTATCTAGCAAAAGTGTTGAGTGTCATTGCATTTAATTTATCTGCCGCTCCGATGTCCGATGACGACCCGCCATGAGCATCATAGATCAAAGTGGAGTTTGAAAGCGCAGTACCGTTAGCTACTATTCTTCTACGATAAGAGCGCTTCAATATTGTAAATCAGATGAAGAAAATAGCAAAATGTGTCCGCCATGATTTATTGAGTGGTTAGATGTCTTGTATTCACGCTGCCATGGTACGGAATCCCTTACTTTTGACCATACCACCACTAGCTAGTAGTAGTAACTAGAGCACTAAAGAATCGGCAACCTCCTTGGCGTTGTAATCTCGGAGCTCTCGAATTTTTGTCTTGGCGAATCTCAAATCTCGTTTTTGCTCCAGAATCTTTTTTTCTTGCTGCGAAATTTGCAAGTTCTGTTGCTTAATCCGGTCTTCGAGCTGGATCTGGCTTTGGCTCAGCTGGCGCAGTCGAGCATTGTCCCTTTGCAAGAGTGCCACCTCATGTCGTAATTTAGCGTTTTCAGCTTGGAGTTGTCCCGGTGTTTGTTGTTGCGTTCCAGCAGCCATAGCGGGTAGGCCTCCTGGTGGAAAGGCGCCTGTGGTTGCCGCCGGTGCCATTCCCACTGCCGCACCATAGGGTCGTGACCTGGTATTTTCGGCTTGGAGTTGTGGGACAGCCATAGCTGGTGGATTTCCTGTCGGGATGGCACCTATTCTTACTGCAGCACTATAGGGTCGCATTCCATCATTTCCCGCTTGGAGAGGTGGCTGTGGTTGAGGGGCAGCCATAGCAGGTGGACTTGCGGTTGGGGCGACACCAGCTTTTCGCCGTGGCTTTGTCATTGCAACTACAGCACTATACGGCCGCAATCTGTTATTTTCAGCTTGGAGTTGTGGCTGTGGGGATATAATAGGGCGGGGGATGGCAGCATTTGTTGACGGCGGTAACAAACCCACTGCAGCTCCATAAGGGCGAAACTGGTTGAAGAACAGCGGAGGCTGTGGTGGTGGATAGGATTGAAGTAGCACTGCAGGGGGTGGAGGACCAGTTGCAGCCGGAGCTGCAGCAGGAGCTAGAGCCTGCTTTTCCGTCTCATTGTGAGGCGAATCAAGACCCGTTGTCGGTGCTCCTGTTGCGGCCGGAGCAGTAGTTTCTGGTGATCGAGCATGCTGTCCTGCTGATGATGCACCGATATCAGAAACATCAGTATCGTTAGCGGCAGTAATTGCCGATGTTGCTTTGGTTGCTTCTTGCCCAGCAGTACTGCCGGTGTCTTTGTTTTCCAAGGATGGCGTTTCGGTGGCTTCTCCTGTCTCGGCCGAGTCATTGATTTGTTCGTCCTGCTGCAGCCCTGGCGACATTGCACTGTTTGGACTCTGATCTATTGCATCAAAAAACGTTTCGGGGGATAGGCTTCCGGGAGGCTCTTCTTCTGTTGTCTTTTTGGTCGATTCCTGGTCTGCCTCCGTGTCCAAGGTGAGCAGCGTTGCATTATCCGCTGCTCTTGGATCCGTCGCGTCATCATCATCATTCTCCTCCTCGCCCGCATGATTGCCCTTGTCGGATAAGCCCCCACTTGTTTTAGTATTCTCTGTAGGTCCCTGCTCGTCGTCAATGGCATTGCTATTCCCGATCCGATTCCCCTCTGCTGCTACAGTCTTCTGGGTTTCCGTTTCAGCTGCTGGCATTGGGTGGCTGTCATTTGAAGGATCGGCGGTAGTAGTAGTAGGAGTAGTGGCGTTGTTGTCATGCTTGGAAAGAAATCCCAACTCCTGCAATTGTTGTAGTTGGTCCGCCGACAATTCATGGTTCTTGCAAGCCTGTCGTTGTTGATCCAACCATTGATCCAAGGCGGGATCGTCCTTGGGCAAACAATCGCTTGTAATTTGACAATAGTGAGGATGCAGTCGATGATGATGATACACGTAGGGTCCCAACAAGAGCCGTTTGTAGGCTTCCAGTCGTTTGATACGGTCCTTCCATGATGCACTGTTCGTAGTAGAGACTTTCTCGTCCTCGTTGACGTCGGTATTGGTATCGTCCTTGTGGTTTGTCTTTGAAGGTGATGGTTGCGTATTGGCAATAGCAGTGTTGGTGGGCATTTGCGTCGTAAAAAAATGCATGTCCAGATCTCGCAAGAGTTGCGCAAAATGGGGTAGCAATTGCTGTGTCTGATAAAGATGCCGTTGTCGTTCGACCCAGTAGGCCAATGTAGATGTGGTGGTCGCCCTCCTTGGATCTGCTGGGGATGACGAATTTGGCGGCGAATTGTCAATCTCGATTTGTTGGTCGCCATCAAAAAGTACGCGTGTGTGTCCAAATTTGCGATGATACGCCTTCAATTGTTCATAACATCGATACCAGAGAGGAGTATTGTTTTTGACGCCCATGGCATTCACATTTTGTTGGGCTGCCTGCATGGGGGTTGGTGCCGGCGGTAGATGCAAGAGTGGTCCTCTTTGAAAAGGAATTTGAGGACCACGAAGGTGTGGAGGAGGAGGAAAGGTTGGCCCCATCATGGGCGGAAACATTCCCATGGGCCTAAAGGCTTGCTGCTGCTGTTGTTGAGGTGGCGGAGACATGTTTGCTACAGTGGCGACAGCAGCAGTCGTGTTCGTTTGTTCTGTCTCCTTGTTGTTGGCTGCGGTTGTTTTGGATTCTTTTTTCTTACTTTCGTCATAGTTCAAATTCAATCCCAAATTTTTTAATTTTTTGATTTGATCGCTGGGCAATTGGTTCTTGTGGTAATACGTTCGCATGCGAATGCACCAATTGGCAAAGGTCTGATCCTCCGCATATATG
>ENA-ORBV01017724-ORBV01017724.1-microbial-mat-metagenome-genome-assembly--contig:-NODE-17724-length-10144-cov-5.131320_pt1 | contig 10144 bp, 14 predicted proteins | sample MGYA00237777_ERZ505514 | MGnify/ENA primary metagenome ERZ505514 (study PRJEB26160, sample SAMN06269048) | microbial mat metagenome | isolation source: Oligotrophic lake microbial mat | place... | reverse complement strand
CCACTGGGAACCATTGAATCCGTGGATTGTCCTGAAACGCCGGCCCCGACCAATATGCCCACCATATCTTCGATGCCTACGACGTCGCCAGCTCCATCCATGGCACCATCGGTTTCCTCAGCTCCCTCTGTATCACCGGCCCCATCGGCTGTGCCAACCATCTCGCCCGCGCCTACACCTACGGCCCAAAACCCAAGCAACTCGGGCGGAGGAGGACCTACCGACGGATCTGGCGGCGGAGGGGTGCCAACGATTTCGCCCGTGCCAACCATTTCACCCGCGCCAACAATTTCTCCTGCTCCGACCGGTACTGTAACCACACTGCCCATTAATAGTGCCTTTGTCGTGTCGAACATTGACGGCATTACGTCGCCAGATGAGGTCAGGGCCAAAGGTCTTGATGATACGTGGCCTTCTTTTGCGACGCAGACAATCACGGATATCACCACTGCCAGAGGCAAGGATGCCGTAAGACGACTTTTGCGTCAAGGTGGATATGATGACCGCCGCTTGGCTGTCGGGTATGAAAGTGACTCAGCCCAGATCGACACCGTGACGGAACGTATTTGTCCTGAGGGAGTGGAAGCTCACCCTGACGCCGTCTGCCATGATGTCACAGCGAGCTATGTTTTGCGTGTGCGCGATGAAGATAATGTCGCGCTCGAGAGCGATTATCGAGAAGACACCAACACATCTATCTATGATGGAACATATCAGAATATGTTGGATACATATCAGAATAATTTGGATGGGGAATCCAACGGATCCCCTATTTACATTGGCGTGTTCCCGCCGGATGGAAGTAGGGGAGTCGACGAGGAAGACGACAAAATGCCGCTCTGGTTGCTCATTTTGATCATCTTGCTATGCATCCTCTGCTGCTTGTGCTGTCTATGCGCCCTCATGTATTTGTGGATGAAGAACAAGCAAGACGAAGACAAGCAATTGGATCCTTATGACGAAGAAGGCTTTGTGTACGACTTCTTGATTCCACCTAACCAGAAACCACAAACTGAAGTCGACGATGATGCGGAAACAAAGGTAGGCAGATTGAAAATGTCTCTATTTCTTCTTTTGCGCCACCCAGTCGATTCTTTTCTCACGGGCTGCATTTTGTTTTTATAGGATGTCGAGGAAGAAGAGTTCGAGGACGAAATGGGTGCTGACGATAGGGCCGCCATGAACATGCCTGACGAAGACGATGCTCCCGTGATCGTAATGCCAGAAGGTGCGTTAAGAATTCGCTGGAGTTAAGGATGTTTTCCTCTCCTCGGTTGTGTTTTGTTTTACGAAGAAAAGGTTTTGCTTACCCCGCACTTTTTCCGCGGTACACAGAGGTCATGGAAGACGAAAAGAGCGAGTCAGAGGAGGAAATGGCAGCTCTCATGCCAGAAGAGCCCGAGACTAGATCGCCGGAAGAAGCGGGAGGCGGACTCGCCGACATCGATGACTCTGATGACGAGCCTGCCCCGGTAGAACCCGAAGAACCAGAAGCTTCTGAATCTGAGGAAGAGCCGGCACAAGAAGAGAAATTCGTGGATGAGCCAGAAGCCGAAGCTCCCGCAGCTGATTCCGACGACGAACCAGTTGCGCCAGCGGACGATTCTGAACCTGAAGAACTTCCAAACCAGGAAGAATCTGAAGGAGCAGAGGAAGGAGGTGGCGAAGGTACGTCAACCATATAACTGTAGTTACAGCAGTTCTCCTAAAGCATCATGAACGATGACGTCTCTCATGCACCGCTATGTTTTTTTCTCTATCAGACGGAGAAGATGCAGATTGGGGAAAGGAAAACGAAGGAGGAGATGATGCCGATGGAGATGCTGCATCAGGTGGTGGCGGTGGCAGTGACGGTAAGTTGCAGCCAAACTCATGTTCAGACGTTGTCGTGGCGTGCTTGTTTAGTTGTTCGCTTTTGGTTCACGACTAAACATGAACTTGTGGCGCTCAAATTTGGTTTTTACAGAAGATTGGGGCGACGAACCCGAGGCCAAGGACTCCAGCAAGAAAAGTGACGACGACGACTGGGACGATGAGAACTAATGACAAGTCACGTGTCCCGCCGACCCCCTCGCTACGCAGACTTGCGTATTCTATCATTTCGTTTGTGTTGCTCGAATGATCAAATTCTCTCCCTCCCTCCCGTATTGACGTCGTAGTAATTGTGTATAAGAGCGAGGCTTTGACAAGGATTGTCTCCTTGAAGTACCTTGATTCTTGTGTGTTCACCTGCATCTTTTTCATATTCTCCCGCTCCCACAAAATTGGATTCAAAAATCCTTACTAGCTTGAATTTGTTATGAAAGACTTATCTTCGAAAATTTAGTTGGTTGTATTTCTTTCCTGCCACGAGCAAGTCAGTCTTACTGCCGAAACTATAGCAAGCCAGACCCCGTCAGAGAATGCTTACCTCTTGCAAATTTCTCTTTGCTTGCTTCGCGATACTCGTTTACAGAAAATAGGTAATTTGTCGCTCGACGACACCAGTACATGCGGTCGTTCTTGTTATGGCTCATATATCAGATCTGTGATGATCTGCGTGACGTTGACAGACATCCGTCAATGTATGACTTCGTGGGAACTCCAATATACAGTAGTCCTGTCCATGCATTGTGTGTCCAAACTTTTCTGCACGCTCTCTGTTTCATAGTCACATGCATATTCTGTTTGCCCTTTCTTGAACAGGATTACTGTGTTTATTGATCAGAGTCCCTCCCCCTACTACGCTGCAGTACTACTTGTATTAGTCTTCACCATGCCGGTCGTCCTCCTCCTCCGTGTCGTTTTCCGTCTTCGCCTTCATTAAAACAGGGCAGGAGCACTCCGCCAAGGCATTCAGCTATCCCGTCGTCGTCCAATGCATAATAATAGTAATTATCACATGAAGAAAATTGTGCGTCCATGCTATCTCTCAAAAAATCACATGATCGCACAATATCACGATGCGTCAGTGAGCGACTCAGCCATTGAGTCACGGATGGGGTCATTTTTTTCGAGGGTATCTTTTTGCAAGATACCATCCGGCAAACATTTTTTTCGTCGGTTTGTCTGGTAGAGTGGCGAAAAAGTGACCGGATAACCATCACTCAGTTGACTACCGTACAGTAGCTAGCTAGCTAGTAGTAGCGCTACCGTAGTTCGCTGGCTATCGATTTTCTAGGTAGAGCAGACCTGGTTACTAGCCAGCTGCTCACGGTAGCCAAGACCTGGATAGCCATAGGAGCTATGCAACGCAACACCAAGAAAATCGACCATACATGTAGAACAACACCGTAATAATCCGAAGCATCAGCTTGTCTGTGTCTTACAAAACGAAAAAGGAGGAAAAAGGAGGAAGAATTCAAAACAGGAAGTCTTCACCTGCCATTCAAGTCCAACATACAGTAGCAGCATGGGTGTTATTGTCCGCAACGCCTTGGAAGCCATGGTGGTTGCCGGCGCAAGTGGGGCTTCCAACATGGACAACCCTAGTCTTCTCACAAATACGACGACGACAAGTAGCCACCACAACAATAATCACCACGTCTTATTGCTGGACAATGTCTATTGGAATTATATCTTTCCCGCCGTGGTCTTGTTCTTATGGATCACCTTTTGGACGACTCGATTGTGTTGGTATTGTGGTGGAGGGTGTCGTCGTGGTCGACGTCGTGGTCGTGGTCGTGGTCGTCATTGTGACTGTGATTGTGGAAATGACAATGACGACGAGGATGACTACTATCCCAAGGCCAGCAGCAGCAGCAGCTTCACTACCAGTACGACTGCCACTTCGACTGGCGAACAGGACCTGACCTTATTGCAAGGCGATGCACGCCTCAAGTACTTGGAACATCATCTCGTCTTCGCCAGTGTCGTGTTATCCGTCAATAGCAATCAAGAAAATTGTTATCGGAGTCATCGACCCTCGGATTCGACCATTACGACCATGGGCACTACTACAACTACTACAAATAAAAAGAAAAAGCAGACAAAGAAACCGAGAAACCACACAGATTATAATGATGACGAGGATGATGACGATGATCATAATGACATGGCAGGATTATTAGAGGATCATGATCATGACAGTAGTCATGGCCACAACGACCACAACCATGACCAAAACTGCGGTCACGAGGACAGTGTTCAGTGTGGTATTTGTCGTCGTGGATATCAGTATCAGGACGTGGTTTGTTGGTCCCATAATCGATATTGCCCTCATGCCTTTCATGCCGACTGTGCCATGGAACATTGGTGTCCTACTACTTGTACTACTAGTAGTACACGCCAAGATTGCATTCAATGTCCGATTTGTGCTCGCCAATATCTGTAAGTAATACGACTATGTACTTTATATCATCCATAACAACAAACGGGACACACAATGGCAAACAATATAATACCACAAAATGCCACAGGAACTGGTTTCTCGGCGGAGGAGGAGGCAGTTTGCTAGGATGGAATCATCCTGTACGTGCCTGAAAGTGTGTGTGTGTGTGTGTCGCGCAAGAGACAGCCAAGAACCAACCAACCAACCAACCAGCCAGCCGAACAGGAAGAGAAGTGATGTTATACAATCATGTCCTTTCTACATGTATCGTCTTTGCAACAGAATAGCGTCCGTGGCTACTACTACTACTACTACTACTACGACGACGACGACGACGACAAGGCTAGCTAGCTGGTATTCGTACTCGTTAGTTCTGAAAATCCCGTGCCCGTAGTGTGACATGTATCCTCGTCGGCACCGTAGATGTATATGCGTAAAGCAACGCTGGAAAAACAACGCGCGAGCAACAAAGCAATGACAGGAGAACAAATTATAGCAGCACGCGTTGACGGAAACCAAGCCGCTGGCAGTTGACACAGGCTATTATTATGTTATGAAGACATACTAACTAACCTGACTGACATGCATATTTTCGTTTCGTTTCGTTTCGTTTCGTTTCGTTTCGTTTCCCTTTCCTTTTTTGGAACACGTGACACCAGATTTCATCTCTTTCTCTCTCACACACACAAGCACACAGCTGGCAACTAGATCATTCTCATCACAATCATCATCATAATCAAAAGTCGCTTTGTCGGTCTCTGGTTTTACAACATCATGGTTCTTCCTTTTTAGTTACGAAGAACTTTGCGACGACGACCACCACCGTTTTGTTCAATTACATCCACAATAGTCACATCCTTGGTTTCAACGACGAGAAGCTCGCAGAGCGTCTTCTCGACCTCGTCTGCAATATCTTTGCACGCGGTTTTCGCCTCTTGTTCGGAGACTTCGGCAGCGCTGGAAAGGGCGAACATGACAGCGAAAATGATGGCGACAAAGGAGATCTTCATGATGTTTCTTTCTTTCTTTCTTTTTGAATTTGCAGTTCCACAAGCAAAGGAAACGAAAGGTGAGTGATTTTTGATCATGAAAGAGCTCAAAGACAGAGAGGCACGCTACGCTACGCTGGCTTTCAAAAGCTTCAACACAAAACCACAGAAGCAACCCAACAAATACAACACTACGAAAAAATAAAAAATAATACCTTTTATTGGTGTTGATTTATTTGTTCGATTACTTTTTTCCAAACTGAAGATTGTGAGACGAAATGATTTTGAAAAAAAAGGAGTTACTCATCATTTTGGCTGATAACGCAAAGAAGATACGGATGACCCCAAAAGATCTGTTTTTGACTTCGGTGTCTTCTTCGTCACCGAGTTTCCACAACCCAACGGATCTCGAGTTTTAACAGGTGAACCCAAAAGTTTTTGTTTTGCGGTTAAGCAGAAGAAAGAAAAGAAGCCAAATAGAAACCTTTGAATTGGCCGCACGCAGACATCATACGTAGAACGACATCTTTACGATGCAACGGTACATTTTATGTGATAACGGAGTATCGACGTCAGAGAAACCGAAATAATGACGCCCCCACCAATCAAGGCTACGCTACTAGCTAGCTACTCGTAGTAGCTGTAGTAGTGCTAAATTGGTAAAAGTATGTACAACGAAGGTTGGTACTTCGTCCGTGAGAACCCGGCTGTTCAAGAAAACTGTACAATAAAACGTACTGTAATGTACGCAACTGTAGCCAGCTACTACTAGCTAGTAGAGAGCGTTGCTGTGTGGCTCCACTTACCGTACGCACTCAGCTTATTACTACTAGCTAGCTAGCTAGCTAGTAATTAGTACAACATTGTAGAAGAATGAATGATACCAGGAGGAAAAAATCAATGGATAATTATGAGCAAGTACTACGAGTAGTATGTTTTCACAGAGTTGACGCGTCTGATTCATTACCGGCCGCCAACCTCTTTGATTTCCATTCGCCCTTTGCTTTTGACATTTGACATTTTCTCGGAAGCAAATGAGAAGGCTGAGCGGGGCGAGCGGCTACAAATGCACGTTATAACATTTTGATGGTAAAACACTAAAGCGCGGGTCACAACAAATCTTTGAACAGATCTTTCAACAAATCTTCCAACAAATCTTCCAAAAATGTCTCTTGCTTTGCCGAGGAGATAATAGTTCGCTGCCTGATGCTCTCGAGTTTTGACAGCCTGACGCTTCTCAAGTCTTTGACAAGACTGATGTCGTCAAGTTTTGACAGATAGATACTCTCAAGTATCCACAGCCCCATTCATGTTGGTTCCCCGTGACCGACAAAGCCCGTTGACAACGGCTGGCACCCCGATGCATGCTCTCAACCATTGACCGCCCGAGGCTCTCAAGTTTTCACAGCCTGTCGCTCTCAAGTTTCGACAACCCCGGCTGGTAGGAGGATTATCCGCTTCCGCACAGCAGAAGGCAAGGCTCTGGCAACCGACCACCCAAAGTACTAGAGCTACGCATTCGAAACGGTGAGAGGTTGGGTCATCGTATCTTTCATCAAAGACACACCCGAGCCACTTCAGAGAGAGAAAAAAATACAGGTGGTTTGCTGTCTAGTTTAGTTTCTCACAATTTTCTTTTCGAGAAAATCTAATCACAATTTCCAAGAGGTGAGCAAGTTCGTTGGCTGTTGGTTGGTTTTTTGCTTGCTTGATCGTTTGAAACCTTGTTATCAGAGACGATGGATGATCTTCTTTTTATGTTGTGATATATTAAGGGATAACGATGATCTTAAAGACAAGAAGAGGCACGATGACATTCCTTGCGCCGATGGTCCCAAGTTGTTTTTATCTCCTACCTCTTTTCTCACCCTCGTCGGTTCTCTGCATGGACTTCTGCCTCTATAGCCAATTGCTGCTTTCTTCGTTCCCCAACTTGTCCGTCCTCTCCGTTTTGCCCCTTTGATCCAGCCAAACCAACCATGAAGTTCTTCAAGTTCGCGTTCGCAGGAATCATGATCTTGGCTACCAGCAATGTAGCCAATGCTGCTGGTAGTCTGGATGCTACTGGTTGTCTGGTAGGCACCCTTACTAGCAAAGAAGCCATCCAAGAATGTGATGCCAGAGGTCTTAACTGCTGCAACACCGATGGTGTTGCTACCACGGACCGTAACCTTGTCTGCGAGTGGAGTGGAAAAAAAGACATCAGGTTGTGCCCAAACAGTTGTAACGGTGGCGTGTACACTTGCTATGGCATGAGGGAAGTGGATGTTGGTGAAAACAGTTGCAATTATGACACAAAGGGGAACCGTAATGTTGGTGGCTACAGTTATGCTTGTCTTATGTCCTATGGGTCAATTGGCGACAATAGCTGCAATGGCTATCACACTTGTTATTCGACCATCGGGGTTGGCTACGACAGCTGCAACACTGATTATACCAAAGGTGAATATTGCTACCTCACCCATGGTGTGGGCAACTGTGTTGCTAAATGCAACTATGATTCATCGTGTCCTAGCGCCTCGACCTGTCCGGACACCACCACTGCGGCCGTCACCACCACCACTGCGGCCGTCACCACCACCACTGCGGCCGTCACCACCACCACTCCAAAGAGTGGAGGCAGTTATGGAGACCCCCATGGTGAGTCTTTCTTTTTCACACAGCATTTGCGCGGATTTATGCCAGCGTGCAAAGCACTAACTCGCTATTTATTGTTCCTTGTGCACGCGCAGTCAAAACTTGGAGCGGGGATACTTTTGACTTTCACGGTAAGCCTGCTAGCTGATCGATCACGTCGCACTACCAAGGTCGATCGACACCGATGGAACGAATCTGACGCAATTATCTCTTTCTTTGGACAGGTGGATGTGACCTTGTCCTCCTTGACAATCGTGCCTTTGCCAATGGACTTGGATTGTCCGTCCACATTCGTACCAAGATCAAGACATGGTAGGTTCCCGACCCAAAATACAATGCCTGGATTCGTCATGTGTCTCCTTCAACTAACCGCAGCCCTTCCTCCTCCTCCGTTCAGGTGGTCCTACATCGACTCGGCAGTCCTTCGACTTGGCGACCATACCCTCGAGGTTAAGGGCGGAAAGAAAGATGCAACTTATTGGATCGACTTTCAGGAGGGCAATGACTTGGTGAATGGAGAAGAAGGCTCCCTTGGCGGCTTTTCCTACCACGTCAAGGTGATTGATGGTCATCGGGTAAGTCAAGTTTTTGTGGTGTAATCCAAGCACAATTTTGCGGGATGACATCGCCGACTCAATCCTCTTTTTGTTTTCTTTTTCCCAGATCAAGATCCGCGTGGATTTGGACGACGGAGACGCTATTGGCCTTGAGACGTTTGACGACTTTGTGCGCGTGAGCATCCATTCCACTGGCAAGCACCTACAAAATTCGAGGGTAGTGTAGGCCTCATGGGTTCTTACCCAGACGGTCAGATGTTGGCTCGTGACGGGTCCACGATTATGGAAGATACCAATAAATTTGGAATCGAGTGGCAGGTTCACGGCACAGAGCCCATGCTCTTCCACGACTTGGAAGGTGTCCGTTACCCCATGCAATGCCAGATGCCCGACATGGTCAAGAGGTCCCACCGCCGTTTGGGCGAAACTAACATCACGCACGAGGACGCGGAACTCGCCTGTGCTCGTGTGGAGGCCGCCGACCGTGACGCTTGCATCTTCGATGTCTTGGCCACCAACAGCTTGGGCATGGCAGGATCCTATTAATTAGGATGCAACCTGCCTCCACAGACTATTACGTATCATGGGCTTGACGGTGAACGTTCCATGGACCCGTTTACATATTTTTCGATGTTTCCCAGTCCATCCTTGGCCAGTTCCACTACTATACATTGTGGAGCTGGTTTGAGTATGGCGGCGAAACAAAATGACGTCGCAGACGCAGCATGGGCTTGTCGGTGAATGAAGGACCCATGCAATCTTACATATATTATCAGATGTCTCCCAGTCTATCTTGTCCAATGGAGTTGATTGGTTTCTGGATGGTGGCGAGGCGGTGTTCACCGCTCATCACTCTTTGCAAGTGGATGGGCAATGACCAAAAACTAAAAGTGTGCAGCACTAAATAATTAGTAGCAAAGTGTTTTCTCGAATCCAATATCCACTAGCTATATTTGTTGTTCAACTGGAGGATATTCCTGCATCAATTAGTAGCTGTACTGCATGGGGGCCCATCACGGTGACGCAAGAATTATTGGTAGATTGGAATGAATCCAGGCAGTACCAAAATAATTGTATGTGCCATGTATTTCGTGCTGTTTGCGGCGGAGGATTCGAGTTGCTTTATCTGTACCAAGGTGATCAGGCTGTCACTACTAGTTAGTAGTACTGTAGGCGAATTGTGATAAATGAAAGCAAATTCTGATGAATGTTCCAGCAGCTGCGATGGACCAAACGTTAACCTCGATTGCATTGTACTGTATGGGATCCGTTGCAAAGTAAGTAAGTAACCAAACCGAGGAGTGTCGGTAACTTCTACCAGTAGTGACTATGATGAGTAGGCTGGGAACTTGCCGATTCAGACGGTCTTGAATCTATGTGCCATAGCTTTTGGCCATACTGGCTGGGTCCCTGTTATGCCAACTGAACATAGCATAACTGTCAAAGGTAGACTACTTAACTAGCTAGGACAGGACACGAGGGGGTAGCGTGCAGTCTCGTACATAAACCAACTCGTGCAAATCGACCGACCATTGATTCATTTAATTTGCCCACTCAACCGCCTCTTTGCTGACGGACTGACTGGGTCGCTGACTGGATCGGCCGCGTGAAGCGGGTGCTTCTTTGGGTCAACTACTTAGTACTAGTAGTAC
>ENA-ORBV01017722-ORBV01017722.1-microbial-mat-metagenome-genome-assembly--contig:-NODE-17722-length-10145-cov-4.504668_pt1 | contig 10145 bp, 11 predicted proteins | sample MGYA00237777_ERZ505514 | MGnify/ENA primary metagenome ERZ505514 (study PRJEB26160, sample SAMN06269048) | microbial mat metagenome | isolation source: Oligotrophic lake microbial mat | place... | reverse complement strand
CCCAAGACGGGAGACATGCACCCCAAAGACAAGGGCAAGAGATCCGACGGGTGATTCCAAAACCCATGTTGTCCGCAGTCGGGGTGGGGCAGTGATAAGGGTGGCGGAGATGTCGGTCCAAAGGGATGGCTAGGAGAGAATAGGATACAATGATAGAAGGTACTCAGTCCCCTCGTGGATTCCGAAAGTGTAGTTTGGATCCATTCGTTCCAAACTGGTCGAGCAATATGTAGTGTGGAAGTGGAGTCATTGCCAGTACCAGACGCAGATGCTGCTGCCTGTTGGAGAGATACGACCCACGGCTTTGGAGTCTGCAACGCAGCACTTTGCTTTTCCTTTGGACTTTCTATTGTTGCCGTGGACGCAGTGTCTTGTAGGTACAAGGCTGCCCTGACATGTCGATAGACCAAATCAACCAATGCTTCGGCCTCCACTCCTACCGGTTGTTTGTCGTCCTCGCCAGTCTGTTGTTGTTGTTGTTGCTGCTTTTCGACCACACGATCATACATACAATTGATTAAAAAGCGAGTCCCTCTTCGACCCAACAAGGATACCATGGCTTCCAAAAAGTAAAAGGCTCGATACATGTCGGGAGTTTTGTCCAAAGTAATATCATAAGGAAGCAAGGGTGATACCAATTTGGGGGCGTCTTGACAAAACCATTGGGGAGATGCAACGTCGGGCAGAATGTCACCTTCAATGTGTTGCAATTTCTTGATCCAAAATGCTGATGTATTTTTGGAAGTATCATCATCGTTCACAACTGGTTGTCGAGATTCCACTTCTCGGCATATCTGCGACAACAACATTGTTTTGTCACCTTCTCCTTCCTTACTATTTGTAGTGGAGACAACACACGCATTGTAAAAGTCCATCAATCGATCCAATTCCCATTCCGTTACTGGAAAATTGTCCAATAATCGTTCCTTGTCAGTGGCATCCTTTTCGATCGTCATTCGTTGCGTCATCGTCATGTCTTTTTGCTCTTGTGTTGTTCTTCTGTTTGTTTTTTATTTTTTGAGTTGTTTATGGCTGATGCTATTATTATATCATCGGTAATACATCATCAACGGTCAATCATCGGTTTGTCACCACTTCGATACACTAGCTAGCTAGCTAGTAGTTGCTGGAGATCAATGGAATGATGGGATGTTGGAAGCATGCATGTTCCATTGATTGATTCATTCTTGTTTTGCGATCATGATCCTATCTTGGAAGGCACATGCAACTGTTGAGTGTCAAAATGCTGGATGGAACGCGAACTCTCTCTTTCGAAACCAAACTCGGGATCCGGAACGTCCGAAATGGACGCACACTCGCTTAGCGTCAGGCGAAACGTCCAGAACGCAGGCCTTGTTTTTGAATTTGCAGAGGAACAAAAATTTCCGTCGAAACGCATCTCCACAGCGAGTTATTCATCTGTAATAGTCCAACCTACTCGTACTACTGTAGCTAGCTAGTAGTTGGCTCACTAGCCACCTCTAGTAGTAGCAAGATCTCTTGTAAGACCAGCTCATCGTTGGGACGAATGATAGAGCAGAAAGAGATACCGTACAGTAACATCTAAACAAAAGAAACAACCAAAAGTCCAAAACAATATTATGTATCCAAGACGACAACCATTATTATTGGGTGGGTGGCAACGATGCCGATGGTTCGCCGCCCTCCTTTCGCTCTTGGCAACCGCAACGTCCAGCCAAAGGATATCTCGTGCTCCCAATACAACGGCTACTGATTCCTTTGTCAGAAGTGGCACTGGTGGTGGTGTAGTGACAACCGACAAACCATGTTATGTCTACGACGAAGATATTCACATTTCCTTTCTCTCGGAAACCCCGGGCGACGATGATTGGATTGGGATTTACCCGGAAGAATTACTGAGTCCCTTGGAAGAACCGTCCATGTGGGTATGGACGTGTGGCACACAAGATTGTTGGGGACGCATCAATAAAGGAACTTTGGCCTTTGGTGGGACGGGAGTCTATGTCGATTACATGGATGAATGGCCTTTGAATGTCGGGGAGTATCGTGCCGTGTTGGGGCGAGACGACGCCGTCCATGAACTCGCCTATGATTTATATGCCTATTCGGGTGTCTTTCGAGTCGTACCCACCCGTGATCTTTGCTCCAACAACAACAGCAACAACAACAACACTGAAGCAGTCGCTGAAAAAACACCCCTACCAACACCGTTACCAACACCGTTACCGACACAACCCATGGGAACGCATTTTCCAACCTTTCGGCTACAGACACCCACCACCATGCCCATACCACCCACAGAAAATACGCAGCCCAACAATCCATTCAGTACGGGCATGGCCGACGTTATTACCGCTGCCAAACAGGATATTGCCTATTTGATTTTTCAAGATCGGTCGTGGAGTGCCCTCTTTTTGAAAATGGTCTTTCATGACTGCGTCGGTGGTGGATGTGATGGGTGCATCAACATGTCCAATCCGGACAATCACAAACTCGATGAGGTCATGCATGTACTAACACCGGTGGTGGACAAATACGCGCCGTTGGGTCTTTCTCGTCCCGATCTTTGGGTCTTGGCCAGTTATGTCGGAGTCGAAATGGCCATGCCCGATACCGATTTTTTAGCCCTGCCCTTTACCACCATTGGTCGACACTCCTGTAGTAGCGGCGCCGTGGATGAGAGTATGGCCATGATGCAGGGCCCCAATCCGGAAATGTGGTCTCCCACCCACATGGGAACCGACGATATCCTCGGTTTTTTCCGGGCCCAGTTTGGATTTACACCCCAAGAGACGGCGGCCATCATGGGGGCTCATACCATGTAAGTACAGTGTAGTACGCGTGTGTGACTTTGTTGTTGTGGATGTAAGGGGAAACAGATACGACGAGGGATATCTCATGGCAAGCCTCATGCAACGCTTTTACTCCTCAATCTGTTTATATATAGTGGTGTCCTGAAACGAGATGTTGGTGGATTTGATGGTCCCAATGGACGAACGCTGGACAATATGTCTTTCAACAATGCCTACTACCAAAATCTTGTGGGTGAGGGCACAACGGTAGATAGCCAAATAGACCAAGCCCCCAACTGGCAACAGGTACGTCGTCGTATGGAAACACATGAATGCTCCATGATATTTTGTGGAACAACTCGTACGATAAAATCACTGTTCTTATCCAATCCCTTTTGTCCTACACGTACACGACAACGACAACGACTGTTACGTAGACCTTTGTGGATAACAGTGACCTGAACAATGTTCCAAATGTGTATCAATGGGAAGGATGGCCCAACTACAATCAAAAGATTGTCATGACCAATAGTGACATTGCGCTCGTTCGTCAATTGCACAGTGGGAATCTCCATTCCGATGGCAAGGTGACGTGCAACTTTGTGTCGAGAGGACGCGATTTTGATACGGACATTACAGCAACCTGTCCCGTGGCACGGAGTGATTTGTTTGTGCACATGGTGAACTATCGAAAGGACAATCGCTTATTCCTAAAAGACTTTCGGGATGCCTTGTTCAAAATGACCCAAACGGGATATGCGGTGGTGAACAGCAGTAACGATTGTGACAGTGATGGAATATGTCGATTGACCAAGCTGTAATATACCGAATACATAATATACATAATGATACTCTTTTATTCTTGTTTTTCAAACTGTTCGACCACTTGAACGTAGCAGCAGCAACCTTTTTCTTCGCGTTGGTTGGTTGTTTGTTTGGGACACTAGGGGTGACACACAATCATCACCCCAAGGAAAATACAGTCCATTTGTATATTGTAGTGTAAGTTTGACGAGCCGCCAGCATTTTGACGGACGGCACATTCATCGTAGTTGGAGGACCCCTACTTTTCCCCTCGAGCACCTCGTAGCAAGGTTTTTGCCAATCATCGTTGTTGCCATTTATATATGGCCAAATATAGTTGTTGTCAAAGCGGTTGCAACGGTGGTTGGTTGGTACTGTAGGAATCCATAATAATCCATAGTAATGATGGACCCGTATGGATCAAGGATGTTGCTGTTGATACAGGGCCACTTCGGCACGAAGACATAGTTTGGGAACATCCACTGTGGGCGCTCCTTCATGCAACGTGGCATGGGGAAACAAGAGGATCCGTCCCGTGCGGGGCGCCACAGCCTCCACCACCACGACGACGGGACTACTTTTGGATGGTCGTTTTTGCAAGAGTACCGTTTCTCCTCCTCGTGGACAGTCCGTCAAATACAATAGCATGGTGTGGGTGGATGGCAAGTTTGTATCTTCGCACACTTTGTTGCCATCGGTATGAGGATCCAAATTTCCGCCCACTTGGTCGTATTCCAAAAATCGCATATACGACAGGACATGCACATGAATACTACTAGAATGTGGTACTACTTGGGATGGTGGTGTAGGATCTGGATTATCATCCTCCTCCTTGTCCTTTTTTGGGTTGTCGATGTTGTAGAAATTATTATGGATTGCCACTTGGAGGACGGATTGCAATGTTTCGGCCAGAGAAGGACACTGCGTCTGTTGGGCCGACGAAAAGAACCGTCGCTTGACAGTCGGACGTTTGGCATCGAGTGGTAAACTTGTTCGGAGCAAATGCACCAACTCCAAAAAGTGAGGCGTCAGAACATCATCCATAATCCAAGCATAATGGCGAATGATGGCATGATTGTTATCTCTAGCCGTGATGAGAGTACTGGATCTAGTATTCTCCAAAGGATCGTCATCGCTGCTTATTGTGGCGGTGGCAGCGTCATTCGTCCGAGCCGCCAAGTCGATGCATTTAATTTTCATTGCGACGGTGACAACTCGCGTCAATGGAATGATTTATTAATTTATTACCCTATCTTTTCGTGGACGCTTTTTTGCCTTGCCGTTTCCCCACACATCACCGCCGCTTCCCTATTATTACTATTACTGCCAAGTAACAATAAAATTCAAGATTGTTAGCTATTAACTATACAGTAGCTAGCTAGCTATACTTTTAGCTACTACTAGCTATATAGCTAGTAAGAGTGAGGCTAGAAAGTTAGGAGATGGACAAGATTTTATTCTTTCCCGATGAATTGTTCATTCATTTCAGTGGCTGGGTTGCTGCTGGCATGGGAAAATAGTGGCCGTTGTGTTTTTGCAAGACCCGAACCCTGTTTGATGTTGTAGATACCGAATGGATCTTTCGGCAGTGCTCTTTTATGTTTTATTTCTTGAAGATCCTTTTTTCTTCTCTTGTTGTTGCCACACCTCTCGGAGCGAGGTAGTAATGAATCGAATGACACGCATCATTGATTGATTGTATCCGTTTGACTAGTAGTTACATTCACCCTTTCCCTTAATAGCACCTGTTTGTTCCATGCGATCATTCCATCACACCAATAATAATTATCATGGATGGTTTGTGTCATTGTTCGTAGTAGCGTTACAATGGGGATCCAAACATACTAGTAGAGTGGAAGGCTTTGATCTTTCTGCTGCAGCCATCACAACGTCCACCACCACCACAACCACACCGCCAGTGTTCCAGTTATTGGGAGGAGATGTGACCTCTGGGATTGTGGCGGCTGCCACAGTCGCACCGTGGGTCGCCTCGGTGGATCGTGCCATTACTTTGAATGCTGCATCTCCCGACAGTGTCTCGATACGCGACGCCTTTGTAGAAGATATTAGGGAAACCTTCCAAGCGCAATTTTTCTTGACCAAGCCCACCGTCCAATGGTTATGGTTGGTGTACGGCGTCACGTATATAGCAGCCAATGCAGCGGATACTCTATGTCAAGTCCAACATGTGTCCCCCGTTTTGCCCGTTCTTTGGGCTTCGACGACTGCCAATACTGTCGCGTGCATTGCCAAGGATGCTGCCTTTGCCAAACTGTACGGCGGTAGTGGTAGTACGAGTACGAGTGCGAGTAGTACAGCTGATAACAACAACACTCCACCACCCAAGGCAATATCAAAACCCGTCCCAACTTTGTCGTATGTGGTTTGGTTACTGCGAGATATTTTGACGGCCTTTTCGGCCTTTACCTTGCCTCCCATTTTGCGCGATCAATGGGAGGTTCCAACCTTGGCCTCGCGGTTTGCCGGACCCGTCGTAGCTCAATACTTTACCACGCCCTTGCATTTGACCGGTTTGATATTGTACAATGACAATGACAACAACAGTGACAATAATGACGATCAACAACTACAAAAAGTCCAACGAATTGTTGGCAAGGTCCGCGACAAATTACCCGATACCATTGTCGCACGTCAACTAAGGATTATTCCTGGTTTTTCTGTAGGTGGAATTTGCAACAGCTTTCTACGAGATTATTTTGTCGTCCTTCTGACAGCCTTCCATCATCAACATTATGATCTTCCGCTATCTTGACGATGACAAGAACAAAGAATACATATTAATATTAATAATTCACGTATTAAACAATTATGCCTTTTGCTCTTTTTCTTTGACATTGTAATGATGTTTGACGGCCGAATAGAGGAGGGCACCGCCAATGGCCAATCCGGATCCGGCCACGCCCACGGGGGTCATTTTGTTTCCAAATACCAGCATACTCGACGTGATAATAAAGACGCGCCTCAAGGTGGATGCCAAGGCATGAGAGACGGGAGATATATTGTCGAGTGCCATGAAGGAAACTTCATTGTAGGTATAATAGGACAATGCGGCCATGAGAGTTTGTGTGATATAAGTTCCCAATTGTCCCGCGTCCTTTAATCGTTGGAACGACGAGGCCCACACCTTTCCTTCCATCATGGTGGCGACCGGAAACAAGATCAACGTGGCCAAAATCGTCAAGACGGCATATAAATTCATGGCATTCAAATGTCGGCCGACCTTGTGATTCATGGTCTTTTTCGAAACAATGCCTCGGCTCGCCGAAGCAATATTGGACATCATGGCATAATTAAAGGCCTTCCAACTAAAACTGAGCTCGGACACTGATGCCAAGGACACGCCGGCAATGACGGGCACCAAGGTCCCATAGACGGGCCATGGCAAAAAGGACTTTAAAAGGAGTGCTGCCAACAGCGCCGATACCGCGGGTTCCGTTGCCTTGACAATATAGGTAAAGGAGACGGCCCCGGCTCCCATGCTAATGACCCCGCCCACATGGACCAAGCTGTGCAAAACCGCCACGGGCAATAGTTTCTTCCCAATGTCCGTGGAGGACAATTCCGGTGGGGCCCGAAACCCCAAGGCCCAAATGGGCAACACATAGACGAGGCCGCATGCCATTTGTGCCCAGGCGGCCGTCCACGCCAATTCCGGGGCCATCACCAAGACGCGCTTGCTACACAGATTGTAGACGACACTCAATGCGTACCACAGGGACATGAGTATCACGGTCCCATGTGTTTTCCGTTGGTTGTAGAGTTTCACCTTGGCGCGACGCATGCGACTGGCGGGTGAATTTTTGTTGGCGTGGTGTTGCTGATGATGTTGCTGCTGATGTTGGGGATTGTTGTTATCATTATCATTCATAGAGTCGCCATTACTCTTTGAAAGTCTCAACAACAAGGGATCGAAATTACAAACAGCATGATGATTGGATCTTGTTGTGTATGGAGAAAGGAATTGGCGTTGGCGGTGTTTCCATGGAACAACATTAGACCGCACTACTAGTGGAGTTTGTTGTGAGGTTGGATGAAATGCCTCTCCAACCACTACAATGAAGGCAAAGAAGACCAACGGTACTTGTACGCGACGAAATGATATCATCGTGGCTTGTTGTTATTTTCGATCAGTGTAAAGGGAGACACCAATAGCATTACATGTATCAGAGGGCAGGCTCAATGCTTATTTTGATTTGTTTTGGGTGGATTGAAGGTCGATGACCATGAAGTAGTATCATGTTGATCAGGTTATCCATAATAGGTGATGGAGCTGTTGATGGCAGCTGCTTTTGTTGGTTGGCTTGCTTGTTGGATTTGTGACGATCTTTCGCTCACAGGCTTCTCATCAAGAAGGCAGGCTCTTTTTGGTTCGCAAATTAGGGTTAGTGTGAAACCTATGATTTTTTTTTTAGAACCCAAGGTTTACGGAGCCATTTTTGATTCAAAAAGAGCCTACATGTAATGTGAAGAATGAAAAAGTAGGCTACTACTAGTCTAATGTATTCGTGCAAGCAAATCCATTCTACTATAACCATTATTTTATTTTACGCCGCCTGTTTGTCTTCTTGATTCCACGAAGGACGTTCCCATTGAGATTGTCCCGTCTTGGGATTCCAATAATACGTTGCACCTCGCAAGGTAATATTGGTCAACCACGGTTCTGGCAAAAGATCGTCCGTGTGAATGGGAATGTCTGGGAGGACTTTTCCCTTGTTGGTTTCGAGGCGATGAAAATCGGGGGGTTCCACCCAGGCCACGCGTGCTTCACTCACGTATTGGCCGGGCCAATCCACCAATATATTTTGATATTGCGCTTCAATGTACCACGCCAAGCGTGTCAAGTGATCGTCCGATTCTTTGGCTTGTGGATCACGCACCATAATGTGCATCCAAATCAACTTTTTCAATTCGGTAATCCGATTTTCGACCTTGCGCAAATCCAAAGATGGATCCAACACCGACAAGGGGTCAATTTCTTCCACATCACCCTGATCTGCTCCTTCCATAATGGGTGGTGGCGTGGCTGGGGCTGCTGGAAAAGACTCGGTACTCGCGTCACCATCTTCTTCCTCGCCGGGAGCCGAAGCATCCTTTGGATGATCCAAATGCGATTGGGACGATGCCAAATGTTGATAAATATGATCATAATGAAAGAGATGCAAAAAGGTAAATTGTTGGACTTGGAGCAAACTCTTCGTGACCGACATTTCTCGGACCCCCTCCGCGCGGATTCGACAGAGTGTATCATTCCAAAAGATTTCAAACAATTCTTCTTGCACGCGGAGGGCCGTGTCATGATCGCCCAAGAGCGGCCCGTTAGGAACATTGGCGGCAATCAAGCGTTTGTGCAAAAACCACAAATGCATCGTCACCATGGCATGCCGAGAACGAAAGGTACGAGGGATTCGACCAGGACCGTACCAGCGACTTTTTGTTTTTATGTAAAACATTTTTGGTTGGTTGGAGATTTCATTCATTTTATTTGAAAACGTAAGCAGAAAGGAGAAAAAATCAATGTGAGGTCAACGCGAAACTGTGAGCAAAGAAATGGCAACAAGGTGTTTTATGGATCTACTAAATCCGTCTCGCCAAGGAGCAGCAAACCGCAAATCCAAACACTGCAATATATATATATACATAAAGCGCGAAGAAAACAACAAGTACAATATAAAAAAAAGTGGCATTACGTACGGATCATTGGACTGTCGAAAGGCGGCCTGAAACAATTCTTCTCCCAGAATAATGCGTCGCTGTTGTCCTTTGATGGAGAGACGGTCGGCTATTTTTCCAAAAAATCCTTTTTGCACCGCCGCTTCTGGTGTAGCTTGGGATTGGGCCAAATGGAGGGCATCTTCTTTGCTGCTCGTCGTCGAGAAGAATCGAATGGCGGGAGCAGCTGGGGATTGCTGCCTTGTCGTCGTCGTCTTGGTCGATGAAGATGTTGGGAAACCCACAGCTGCCAATACAGATGACGACGATGAAGGTCGTACATGGTTGTTTAAATGCACCAACTGCCGAGAGGCTCGAGAAAGAGAGGCTCGGGAAAGCGTGTTCAACATCATACTACTGTATTAAAGGCAGCACTCGACCAAATAGAGACAAAGAGATCTTGCTCAAGCCAAAATCTAGTTGGGAAACGACGGGGCTTGTGGATAGGCGGATATGGTCAACAATCGCGTTGGAGTTGATAGTGAATGAGATGGCGGACTGGCTAGTAGTAGCGATAATGCCGATAATAGAAACTATACAGCTGCTAATTGCTCAATGATTCATTCATTGAGTAATAAAATCGACCAACACAGCAATGCATGCTTGAATGGTTTATTTGTCGTGAAAAAGAGGGTGTTGTTGTCGTCCGATGAGTCAGTGACTCAATGGAACGAAGAGTCCTTCTTTAGTCACGAAACGAAAATGATCAGGTCACGGGTTTTTCAGTCACGCAAGCCAAATGATTCATTGTGCAGCGCTGAAGCAGTTCGATTTCAGGAGGGGTGCAGCAGAAGCTAGAAGCGTGAAGCTGCGCTTCGCTCTCGCCCAAGAGGGGTG
>ENA-ORBV01017721-ORBV01017721.1-microbial-mat-metagenome-genome-assembly--contig:-NODE-17721-length-10145-cov-5.231128_pt1 | contig 10145 bp, 10 predicted proteins | sample MGYA00237777_ERZ505514 | MGnify/ENA primary metagenome ERZ505514 (study PRJEB26160, sample SAMN06269048) | microbial mat metagenome | isolation source: Oligotrophic lake microbial mat | place... | reverse complement strand
TACGTGTATGGGGCCACCGTCGTCGGAGGTGTGATGCTGGCCATCGTGTCCGTGCACAAGCTGTTGCTGGCCCTGCATCAGGAACCCCCGGCGGAAACTGTGCCATGATGGCGGTCGCGCTGGCCCTTGTGGTCCTGCTGGTGGCCGGTCTGCCCATCAGTTATTCGTTCGCGCTGGCGGGCTCCTTCGCCCTCTGGTACACCGGTGAACAGCAGCTCAGTGTGATCTCGCGGATGTTTTCCGGCCTGGACTCCTTTGTGCTGATGGCCGCACCGTTTTACGTGTTTGCCGGTGAACTGATGAACCGCGGCGGCATCAGCGAACGGCTGATCAACCTGGCGCGCGTCCTGGTGGGGCGCATCCGCGGCGGTACTGCCTACGCCAGCATCGTGGCCTCGGTGATGTTCTCCGGGATTTCGGGTACTGCGGTGGCCGACATTGCCGCCCTGGGAAACATTTTCATCAAGGGCATGCACAAGGAGGGCTACACCAAGTCGTTCGCGGCTGCGGTTTGCGTGGCCTCGGCGGTCATCGGACCCATCATCCCGCCGTCGGTGATCATGGTCCTGTATGCGGCGGTTGCCGATGTGTCGGTGCTGCGCCTGTTCCTGGCTGGTATCGTGCCAGGCCTGTTGTTGGGTTTGTCCTGCGCCGTGGTCGTCTACTGGCGCGGCCGCAAGGGCGACCTTCCTCTGGCCACCATCACCGTCACCCGGGCGGAGGTTCCGACGCTGGTGCGCGATGGCTTTCTGGTGCTGAGTCTGCCCGCCTTTATCGTGCTGGGCACCATGTCCGGCGCCTTCACGCCGACCGAAGCGGGCGGTATCGCCGTCGTTTACGCGGCTTTCCTCGGCACCTTTGTGTTCCGGCACCTGGACTTTGCCGGCTTCATGCATGCGGCCCGCAGTTCGGCGCGCCTGACCGCCGGCCTGTTCCTGCTGATCGCGGCGGTGGAAGTCGTCAACTACGTGCTGATCCTGGCCGGCATTGCCGAAGGAACCGGGGCCGTGCTGGCGGTCTTCAAGGAGCATCCCAAAACGTTTTTGCTGGTGTGCGTGTTTGCGTTCCTGGTCATTGGGCTGGCGCTGGACTCTGGTCCGGCCCTGCTGTTGCTGGCGCCCGTTTTGCTGCCGATCACGCGCAGCATGGGCATCGACGACATGCATTTTTCGATGGTGATGATGGTCAGCGTGACGCTTGGCCTGATTTCACCGCCCGTGGGCATCGTGCTGTTTGTCGCCTGCAAGATCGGCAACATCACGATGCGCGACCTGTGGTCCGACCTGGCGCTGTTCTTCTATGCAGAAATCGCTGTCATCGTCCTGCTGGTGTATTTCCCGATTTTGTCCACTGGCTTGCCGAGTCTGATGCGGGGCGGCTGACGAGGCGGTGCCGTTGTCTTGGTTTTCATCTCCACCTACGCAATTTTCTGACGTGAAGGATCAACCGCATGATTTATGAGCTGCGTATCTACCACTGCGTGCCGGGCCGGCTGGCCGCCCTGCATGCGCGTTTTTCAACGGTCACGCTCAAACTGTGGAAAAAGCACCACATCCGTCAGGTCGGGTTCTTCACCGACACGATTGGCGACAACTGCAACACCAAACTCACCTATCTGCTGGAGTGGAAGAGCCTGGCCGAGCGGGAGGAAAAGTGGAATGCGTTTGCCGCCGACCCGGTATGGATTGCCGCCCGTACAGAAACCGAAAAGGACGGGCCGATCGTGGCACGGGTGGAAAACTCCATCCTCGCACCGACGGGTTATTCGAAGCTGAAATAAGCGCGGGGCGCCGTACCGGCAAGCCTATGAAAGTCGTCAAGCTTGAAACGTTCCTGACCCACTGCGGGTTGCGCGATTTCCTGTTCGTGCGGCTGACCACCGCGAGCCATGCAGGGCTTGGCCAGCAGCCGCAGGCCAGGATCGCTGTCGCGACCGAACATGGGTGACGGGTGAGCCGCAATGCCGCCACCGCGCTGGTCGGGATCGGTTACATGGTGCTGGCCGGGGCCTGCTTCGCGGTGCTCGACACCAGCGCCAAGGTAGTCGCGGCCAGTGTTCCGATCGTCATGGCCGCCGCGATCCGCTACCTGTTGCAGGCCGCCCTGTCCACGGTGGTCCTGGCGCCGGTGCACGGGCGCGCGCTGCTCAGGGTGCGCCACCCCTGGCTGCAGGCGGTGCGTGGCAGTCTGCTGGCGGCCAGCACCATCCTGGCGATGCTCGGGCTGCAGATCATGCCGGTGGGGGAGTTCACCGCGATCGTGATGATCACGCCGATGGTGGTGACCGTGCTTGCGGTGTCGGTGCTGAAGGAACGGGTGTCGATGTTGCACTGGCTGTTCGTGGCTGGCGGATTTGCCGGTGCACTGCTCATCGTGCGGCCAGGCGGGCAGGAGGGGCTCGGCTGGGGTGCGCTGTACGGCCTTGGGTGCATGGCGTGCAGTTCGGCGTTCCAGTTGTTGTCGAACCACCTCGGCCCCCGGGAACACCCGGCCACCACCCATCTGTGCAGCACCTGGATTGGTGCCGCGGCGGGCGCCCTGGCCCTGCCGTTTGTCTGGGCGACGGTGGATTCCTCCTTGCCGTGGACACTCATGGTGCTGATGGGCATCATGGGAGCAGGCGGGCATTTCGTGCTGGCGCAGGCGCACCAGAAAGCACCGGCGTCGATCCTGATGCCGTACATGTACGCGCATATCGGTTTTGCTGTCCTGGCGGGCTGGGTGGTGTTTGGCCATGTCCCGCAGCCGCTGGCCATTGCCGGTATCGGCCTGATCGTGGGCTGTGGCGTCGCGAGCGCCTGGTGGAGCGCGCGCCAGCGCCAAGCCGCCGGCTCCATGCCTGCAACCTGACCCGTGGAGTCATGATGAAAATCACCCGTCTCGAATCCTTTCTGACGAATTGCGGGCTGCGCAACTACCTGTTCGTGCGCCTGACGACCGACAACGGCTTGACAGGGCTGGGCGAGGCCACGCTGGAGTGGCAGGAAATGACCGTTCAGACACTGCTGCACGAATGGGCGGAGGAACGCATCCTGGGCGTTTGCCCGTTCGACATCGAGTCGGTGTTCGGCGCCATGGTGCGTGATCAGTACCAGGGTGGCGCCACGGTGATGACGGTCATCAGCGCGCTCGAGGTGGCCTGCTGGGACATCATCGGAAAGGCCTGCGGCGAACCCGTCTACCGCCTGCTTGGCGGCCGGGCACGCGAAACCCTTCCCGCATATGCCAACGGCTGGTACGGTGGAGCCTCGACGCCGCAGGAGTATGCGGCCAAGGCGCAAGCGGTTGTCGCGATGGGTTATCGTGGCATGAAGTTCGACCCGTTCGAGCAGGCCTGGAAGCAGATGTCGGAGCAGCAGATGGTTCGTGCACGGGAGGTTGTCGCGGCCGTGCGCGAGGCGGTCGGCGACGGCGTGGACCTGATGATCGAAGTGCATGGGCGACTGGGCGCCGATTGTGCGATCGAGATGGGCCGACGCCTGGCGCCGTACCACCCGGCCTGGTATGAGGAGCCGGTAAGCCCGCACAACCTCGAACTGCTTGCGCGGGTGCAACAGGCATTGCCGTTCCCGATGGCGGCCGGAGAGCGGCTATACATGCTGGAGGACTTCGCGCGTCTGGTCGGCCTGCGCGCGTGTCAGGTCGTACAGCCTGACCTGGCGCATTGCGGCGGCCTGTGGCTGGGAAAGAAGATCGCCGCACTGTGCGAGCCCCAGGACATGCGCCTGGCGCCGCATTGCTCGATCGGCCCGGTCGCGTTGTGCGCGGCGATCCATTTCGGCTGGTGTACACCGCAGGTGATGGTGCAGGAGAACTTCGCCGATTTCGACGCACCCTGGCGCGACAGCCTGGTGTCTGGCTGGACTCCGATGGAGCAAGGACGTTATCGTCTGCCGGACAAGCCTGGACTGGGCATCGCGCTGGATGACCATGCCTGTGCGCGCCATCCGTTCGTCAAGCATGCATTCCCGTCATTGTGGGATCGGCGCTGGGTCGCTGAGTTCACGCGGGCGGGGCAATCCGAATGACACCGCAAACTGTCGGCCCCTGGCGTGACGTCGGGCAACCGCCGCAATGCGGGTGTGGGCGTTGCGCCGCCACGGCAACATCTTGCGCCAAGGCGCCGAGGGATCGGGCATGAACACATTACGGGCGTTGCGGCTCAACGCCGAAACCTATCCGGTCGAACCGGACGAAATCCGCGCGTTGGCCGCGGTGGGCGCGGAACTGGTGCCGATGGAAGGGCAGCAACCCGAGCAGGTGATCGCTGCGGCAAGGGACTGCGATGCCTTGCTGGTGGTGTCGGCCCACGTGCCGGCACCACTCATCGAGGCGCTGGTACGGTGCCGCACGATTGCGCGCCTGGGCGCCGGTACCGACCGGATCGACATCACCGCTGCCACCAGCAACGGTATCGTCGTGAGCAACGTACCTGACTTTTGCCTGGGTGAACAGGCCGACCACACCATGGCGTTGTTGTTGTCGATGGCGCGGCAAATCCCGTCGATGCAACAAGCGATGCGCCGCGGGCACTGGACGGCGCGTTCCGATCCACGGGTGCAGCGGATCGCCGGCAGCAAGCTGGGCTTGATCGGTTTCGGAGCCAGCGCACAGGCGGTCGCGCGCCGGGCGGTGGCGTTCGACCTGCGCGTGCTGGCGTGGACCCGCAATCCGGTCAAGTACCGCGATTGCGCCGAAGGCCTGGGCGTGCGGCTCGTCCCGCTGGAGGAACTGCTGGATGAAAGCCATTTCGTGTCCATCCACCTGCCGCTGTCGCCCGACACCCGACACCTGCTCGGGAGCCGCGAGTTGGCCCGCATGCGGCCCGACGCGGTGCTGGTCAACACGGCCCGCGGCGCCATCGTCGATGAAGCGGCGCTGATCGACTGCCTGCAACGTCGCGCCATCCTTGGCGCGGCGCTCGACGTCTTCGCATCCATCGACGTATTCGCGCCACCCGGGCCGCCACTGCAGCATCCGTTGCTGGCGTTGGATAACGTCATCGCGACGCCACACTGCGCGGGCAGTTCCGTCCAGTCGTCGTACGACTCCAAGGTGCGTGGAGCCCGGCATGCCGCGGCGGTGCTCGCCGGACAGTGGCCGCAGCATATCGTCAATCCCGACGTGTCTCCGCGCCACCCGCTGCGTGCCGCGGGCGCGTCAGCTTGACACAGCTTGCGCGCCCGTGCCGGCCTGGCCGGGTGGCCGTGCGGCCCCCAGGCTTCTCCTACACTGCCGGACATGGTTCCATTGCAAACCCTGGCCCGCCAAGATGGCATCGACCTGTTGCGCGGCTTCGCGCTGGTGTGGATGGCGCTGTACCACTTGGCGTTCGACCTGAACAACTTTGGCCACCTGCGTCAGAATTTCCATGGCGATCCGGTGTGGACGCTGCAACGCACCGCGATCCTGAGCCTGTTCCTGTTCTGCGCCGGTTTCGGCCAGGCGCTGGCCTGGCGCAACGGCCAGGGCTGGCCGCGGTTCTGGCGGCGCTGGGCGGTGATTGTTATTTGCGCGCTGTTGGTCAGCGTCGGTTCCTGGCTGATGTTTCCGCGCAGCTTCATCTATTTCGGCGTCTTGCACGGCATGGCGGTGATGCTGGTGCTGGCACGCCTGACGGCTTCCTGGGGCGGCTGGTGCCTGTTGCCAGCTGCGTTTTCCCTGGCCGCTCCGGCATTGGTGGCCGGCTGGATTGCCGACAGCACCTGGCCGGGCGCCCTGAACGGACCGGCTCTGAACTGGCTCGGCCTGATCACCCGCAAGCCGATCACCGAGGACTATGTGCCGTTGCTGCCGTGGATGGGCGTGGTCTGGATCGGGTCGGCCAGTGCCAGCCTGTGGCAAAGGGTTGGAGCACCGGGCTCTGCCTGGCGCGCCACGAGATGGATTGGTGCAACTGCCACCTGGCTGGGCCGGCGCAGCCTGACTTTCTACATGCTGCACCAGCCGGTGCTGATTGCAGCCGTGTGGCTGTTCACGGCCGTCTCGCGCTGAGCGGGCTTATTCGATTCGCGCCTTGGAGCGCAGGTCCTGCTGGAACTGCGCCAGCTTTTGCTGTTGCAATTGCTGCAGTATCTGCGGCTTGACCTCGTCGAATTTCGGCAGCTGCGCCTCGCGCACGTCGTCCACCCGGATGACGTGGAAGCCGAACTGCGACTGCACCGGTGCGTCGGTGGTCTTGCCTTTTTCCAGCGCAACCATGGCATCCGAGAATTCCTTCACGTAGCTGCCGGCGGCAGCCCAGTCCAGGTCGCCGCCATTGGCGCCGGAACCCGGGTCCTTGGACGATTTCTTGGCGATGTCCTCGAACTTCGCACCCTTTTTCAGATTGGCGATGATGGCCTTGGCTTCGTTCTCCTTCTCGACCAGGATGTGCCTCGCCTTGTATTCCTTGCCTGCGTTGGCCGCCGCGAACTTGTCGTATTCGACCTTGGCATCCGCATCGGTCACCGGGTTCTTCTGCTGGTAGTCGTTGAACAACTCGCGGATCAACAAGGACTGGCGTGCCAGGTCCATCTGGATACGGAAGTCTTCGGTCACGTCAAGGCCGCGTTTTTGCGCCTCCTGGAGGAACACCTCGCGCGTGATGATTTCCTCGCGCAGCTGGCCCTGCATTTCCGGCGTCACCGGACGGCCGGACTTCGCCAGTTGTTGTGCCAGTGCATCGACACGGGCAGTGGGCACGGCCTTGCCGTTGACGATGGCAATGTTCTGCGCCGACACCGACAGGGGGGAGAGGGTCGCAAATGCAGCCGCGAGCACGGCGGCGATCAGGGTACGGTTCATGATGAATCTCAACGGGTTGAGGAAAACAGTCGCTCCGGCCGGAACGGGACGGGTGGCGTGGTCAACGGACCACTTCTATCGCCAGCGCATGCAGGCCCTGGTCGATAAATTCCTGCACGGCATCATACACAAGGCGATGGCACGCCACGCGGGACTTTCCATCGAAATGTGACGATTTGATACGCACCCGGAAATGGGTGCCGAAACCACTGTCATTGGCACCGACGTGGCCCGCATGCTGGTGGCTTTCGTCCTGCACTTCAAGCTGCAGTGGCGCCAGTCGTTCGCGCAGGCGCTGATCCAGGGCGGCAGCCGTGATGTCCATGCCCTTCAACCCTTGGCGCCGGACTCGTCGCCCTTGAGGTAGGGCGCGATGTAAAAGCCCTGCCCGACGATGAAGGCCAGCGGGAACACGTAACCCCAGAGTTTGAAGTTGACCCACGCCTCGGTGCTGAAATAGGCGGCGACATATCCATTGACCGCGGCCATCAGCACGCAGTAGACGATCCAGGCCACGTTCAGCCGCATCCACACGGGATCCGGCAGCTCGATCTGCGAGCTGAGCATCAGCTTGAGGAAACTCTTTTTGAAGATCCAGACGGTGACTGTCAGCGCGATCGCGATCGCGATGTACAGCACCGTGGGCTTCCACTTGATGAAACGTTCGTCCTGCAGGTACAACGTCAGGGCGCCGAATCCCAGGATCATGCCCAGCGTGATTTTCTGCATCGTCGTGACTTTGCGATCAACCGCATACATCACGGCCGTCTGCACCACGGTTGCAGCCATCAGGACGCCGGTTGCGACATAGATGTCGTAAAACTTGTAGGCGCCGAAAAACAGCAGTATCGGGAAAAAGTCGATCAGTATCTTCATGCGGGTGAAAGTTCCAGTGACGCCGGGGTGCCGCAGACGGATTGCCGCGCCACGCCGTCCGTCCTGCAGGTCGGCATTGTCTCCCATTCCGGGTGGCGCAAGCAGGCGCGCCGTGGCAACCCGCTGCGCAGACTCACGACGAGCAGCTGATTTCAATACCGCTGGCCCAATCGGGCGGAAAACCTGCGTAGGCATCGAGCGCAGGATGTTCGTCGAAGGGATCGTCGAGCAGTTGCTGCAGCCGCGCGACCTCGGTGTAGTCCTTGTTCCGCGCGCTGCGGATCGCCTGTTCGCCCAGGTGGTTGCGGAGCACGAACTTGGGGTTGGTCTGCAGCATGGCGCGACCGGCCGCGGCGCGGTCCTGCTGCGCGATGCGCTCCTCGTAGCGTTGCAGCCACGGGTCGAGCGACGCCCGGTCGGCAAACAGGTCGCGCACCGGCTCGGCGTCACCGCCAGCAACAAAGTGGCTCAGGCGGCGCCAGAAGATGGTGTAGTCGACCCGGCCGTCGGCCATCAGCTTGAGGATGTTCTCGATCAGCGCCAGGTCGCTGTCCAGCAGTTCGGCCATTCCCAGCTTGGCGGCAAACCGTTGCTGCAGGGCCTCGGGGAAGACCGTCTTGTAGGACTCCAACGCCTGCAAGGCCCACTCCTGCTCGCCAATCAGCGGCAACAAGGCCTGGCCGAGGCAGAACAGGTTCCAGTAGGCGATGTTGGGCTGGCGGTTGAAGGCGTAACGGCCCTGTGTGTCCGAGTGATTGCAGATGTGGCCCGGATCGAAGGCGTCGAGGAACTGGAACGGGCCGTAGTCGATCGTCAGGCCCAGCATGCTCATGTTGTCGGTGTTCATGACGCCGTGGCAGAACCCCACTGCCTGCCAGTGTGCGAGCAGCAGCGCCGTGCGTTCACTGACCGCCTGCAGCAACGCGGCATAGGGATTGCCGCCGAACTCCGGCATGTTCCGGCAGTGCGGGTAATACCGGTTGATCGTGTAGTCGGCGAGATGCCGCAAGGGTTCGTGGTCGCCGCCATAGCTGAAGTGTTCGAAATGACCGAAGCGCAGGAAACTCGGCGCGACCCGGGCCACGACGGCGGCAGTCTCGATGGTTTCGCGGCGCACCGGTGCGTCCGAGCCGGTCACGCTCAAGGCCCGGGTGGTCGGTATTCCCAGCCCCGCCATGGCCTCCGAACACAGGAATTCGCGGATCGAGCTGCGCAGCACCGCGCGCCCGTCCCCCATACGCGAATACGGCGTGAGCCCGGCGCCCTTGAGTTGCAGCTCCATGCCGCTGCCGTCAGGCAAACCGAGTTCGCCGAGCAAGATGGCACGCCCGTCACCGAGTTGACCGGCCCATTGCCCGAACTGATGGCCACTGTAGACGCTGGCCAGCGGCTGCGTGCCTGGCAGCGCCTGGTTGCCGGTCAGGCCTTGCAGCGCCTGGTCCGATGCCATCCACGCCGCGTGCAATCCCAGCAGTTCGGCGACCCTGCCACTGCGGCCAACCCAGTAGGGATCGGGCAGGGCTGTCGGCACGAGCCGGGTATGGAACAACGGGTCGAGCGCGGCGAAATCATTGCGCCAGCGCTCCGCTGGCAGACCGGCTACCGCGATGATGGGAGAGACGCACATGTCCATTCCAAGCATTGTGCTGCACTTGACAAGCGCCCACTGGCATCCGGGACATGGCCGTTCGCCATGGGGTCAGTCAAATGCGTAACATCGGGGCTTTGTAAGCCCACGTGGGCGGCTGCGCTCAACCACCAACTCCAGGAGACTCGCCATGCTCGGCCTCATGCAGAACCAGCCCTTGTTGATTTCTTCGCTGATCGAATTTGCCCAGCGTCATCATGGGAGTGGAGAGATCGTTTCGCGTCGGGTCGAAGGCGACATCCACCGTTACACCTACACGGACGTTGCAGCACGCGCGCGCCAGGTCGCAAACGCCCTCGATGGGCTCAAGCTGGCCTTCAGCGACCGGGTCGCCACGCTGGCCTGGAACGGTTATCGGCACCTGGAGTTGTATTTCGGGGTCAGCGGTTCGGGGCGCGTGCTCCACACCCTGAATCCACGCCTGCATCCGGAACAGATCGCCTGGATCGTCAACCATGCCGAGGACCAGGTCCTGTGTTTCGATGTGACGTTCCTGCCCATCGTCCAGGCCATTCACAAGCACCTGAGCACGGTCAAGCATTTCATCGCCTTGTGCAGCCCTGAAAAACTGCCGGCCGACAGCGGCATTCCCGGCCTGATGAGTTACGAGGCCTGGATCGGCCAGCAACCCGACAGCTATAGCTGGCCGCAGTTCGACGAGAACTCGGCCTCGAGCCTGTGTTACACCAGCGGGACCACCGGCAACCCGAAAGGGGCCTTGTACAGCCACCGTTCGACGCTGCTGCATGCATTCGCCGGCGCCTTGCCCGACGCGCTGAACATGAGCGCTCGCGACGCAGTGCTGCCGGTGGTGCCGATGTTCCACGTCAATGCC
>ENA-ORBV01017720-ORBV01017720.1-microbial-mat-metagenome-genome-assembly--contig:-NODE-17720-length-10145-cov-5.412098_pt1 | contig 10145 bp, 5 predicted proteins | sample MGYA00237777_ERZ505514 | MGnify/ENA primary metagenome ERZ505514 (study PRJEB26160, sample SAMN06269048) | microbial mat metagenome | isolation source: Oligotrophic lake microbial mat | place... | reverse complement strand
GTATTACCTAGACAGAAAGAAGCCTTAGAGATATTGAACAGAAAGAAGCGTTTGGTCTACAGATATTTGAAACAATGTCATAGGGTCTATAACTGTAGTATTAGTTGTATGATTATGTTTTATGATTTCAGAGTATGTTCAAATGTGTTGTATTGGGGCTGTTGGGTTGTGCTTAGCTAGCAAAAAGTTTTGTACAAAACAGGGTCAACCCCATGCATCACAAGGGATGAAGGGAACTCCATGTGCCTATCTGTCATTCCATTTAACTAGTAGACGGACATAGGATTCCCGCCCATGGGCATACCGGGAGGCATCATGGCACCAGCTGCGGCGGTCAAGCCCTTCATCAAGGCTTCTCCCCACAGGGCACGACGCCGCCTGCGTTTGTCTTGCTTTTTCGAGTCGCCCACAATGCCACCCAACAATTTGGATTGTCGCTTGCTGCGTTCCCGTTGTTTAAGAATTTGTTGCACTTCTTTTTCGGCCAATCGGATTTCTTCTTCCGGAACACCAAAGACATTGTGCAGCAAGTTTTTGCGAGTAATGCTGGAGAGTCGCTGCAGTCCCAATCCTTTTCGAGTAGACGGGTTGGCGTCATACTCATCCAGTGGTTGCGGTGCATGTTCATAAAATTCCCATCCAATGCTAATGGGGGGTCCCACTTTGACATCGGGATGATCACCCACGACACGATTGTATTCTCGTATTTGAATCGAACCGAAACTGACACGCGGCCGACTTTCACTAAACGAAGATTCGTCCGACGTCGAGGCATCCTCCTTGTCCAGAGCCATAAGATCGAGTTGAGAGGAGTCGCTGAAATCGGATTGTCGGTTGAGAGGAGGCATGGTGTAGCTGTTTGTTGTTTGCTTGTTGATACTACTAGTTGTTGTCGCTAGTTGTGTTGCTGCTCTGGTCTATTTCAATGGCTGGTAAGCTATCTTATGTCCAGAAGGATGATGCAACAAACTAATGCTTAATGGGTCAATGACCAACAATATCAACAACAGCTTGCTGTCGAACCAAACCTGAGTCAGTTGATAAAAACACGAGCAAAAGAATGTGTCGTGGAGGAGGAAAGGCAATTGCAACTGCTCGGCGATTAACTCATCAGAATGATGACGCTTGGTAGTGTACGTGGCTACGGTAGGAATTGTATTTGACGGGACACATCAAAAGGCCAAATTCTGAGGTGGCACCAACTGCACCATCGGGATGTGACTTCCCCGGAGTCCAGGTTTCAATGGATTTGAGTCAGTCGTACGGATGTTCATGGTTGATCCGTGGAGTTCCCAATCACAGCAGAATCCAATCGAGTCAGTTCGAACACTATAACACGTGAATCGTATGACTTTCAAGGCAAGAACGGTTAAATTTAATTACACAATCTGGCTTATGTGATGTTTCTGGCAAAGCTGTTTTACTTTGCCGTTGCAAAGTAATTACGTAGAAGTCTGCCTGTCATGCGAGTAAATGGCGAGTAAAACGGAAAGGCCAAATAAAAGGAGCAGCTGCTTCTTTTTGGGGCCACAAACGACGGCTAAAACTCTTGACCGGCATCGCCGAGAAACTCCGTGTACCGGCAACCGTCCGGTGCTGTACGGCTCTGACTTCCCTTCAAAGCTGGCAGTCAACAAACGTCTGACAGGACATCTGTGATGTTTTACTGGCCACTCGGCCAATTTCCAGAGCAGTCTGGCTAGCTAGCAGGAGCACTTGCAACCACTGAACCACAGGCCCACTTCTTCATTTCTTGCACAATTGTTGATCAATGATGAAATTAGCATCTTTGCTTCACTGGGTCTGCAGATTGCAAACTTGACACGAGCAAGGTCAATCAATTCGGTCATGTTGGACAGGTTGAGCTCAAATTCAAAAGTTTGTCGATTTGATGTTCATTGCAACTGATTGTCTGCCCTTCTCCCTTTGTGACCACACGTGCAAACGATTGGCCAAAAGGAAAACACAACTGAGAATGGCACATGGCTGCTGTTTTTGGATTGTTTGGCATGTCATGTCACTCAATTTGAACATGGGATCAAATGTGAAACAGGCCACCCTGAACACTGCACTGACAATTGAATCAATGACGAAAAGGCAAGCACAACTCAAAAAGTTGTTGCCTAACTAAAAGCAATGTGAGGACCAACAAAATGAAATTGCTCCCCATGCCATTTCCAATGCAACAACTGTCTTCATTTGCAAACAATTGTAGCAATTTTCTACAAATCAATTGCTCTTTCCTGTTTAGCATGACCTTCAAATTGAAAAAAACATCGGCTGCTATGTCCTTCAACGCCAATTTTTGTTCTTTTTGCATGTGTTGTTTGCATCTGAGTTGCTGCTGCAATTGTTCTCTCAATCATTGGATGGATCTGCTCGATTGTCAGTGGCTCAGATGTTTCGCACTTTGTTCGTCTACAAAGCGCATTGTGGCCTTCGTCGCTGCATTGCGCAGTGTTTGGCCTCAAATGTGTTCAAATGGCCGCAAATGACTCGCAACTTGGCCTTTCCTAACCCCAATTAACCGTAAAAACTGCCACAAATCCGACACATTGTCCATTTAAATTAACAGAGGGCCAATTAGTCAAACAGAAATGCCAATGACAACTAGGCAATGTGTCCAACCGAAACATGCCACTGCCAACGACTGTTTTGTGATTGCCGAAATGCAGAAACGACTACAAACAAACGCGCAATTGCCCATCACAAACCCATCACTTGGCCACAAAATCCAGCAGCACACCAAAAAATAGTCCCAATTGACCATGTCTAAGCTCCTGTTGGTGTGCACCAAGTGCCAAAGGCAGTTCAAAGACAGGCGAAGTCTGACACAACACCAGCGCAAGTCCACTGCATGCCGTTCCCAAACTGCACTGTCTATTGATGTCAATCTCGTAAACAACGAGGAGCTGTTGCCACCTGATTTGTTGGCATTTTCGCGTGTCAATCTAACCAAACACCGCCAAGCATTGGCTAAGAATCCACCAGCAAAGGCCGATTTGGCGCGTCAACAACCCCAAAGTAACAAAACTGGTGTAGCAAAAACCACAGGACTGCAGTCGTCTTTGGAAACATCAATCGAAGATGATGACAAGTTCACTTCAAAACTTGAGGCCGGAGTTGTCCGAATCGACAGAGGTGCTTCGTTCCTGCATGCAACCTCGGATCTGTTCTTCCAATGTGGTGGCTAATGGGTGCTGAATCAGCATGCCTTCGACACCAGTTGTTGTGTGGTTGGAGCTGAATGGATCGTTCGATTGATTTGCCGATGATGGAGGCGCTTCGTTTCGTTTCGGATCCGTTTGATCGACACAGTAGCTAATGATCTCTCTAATGGCATGCGATCCACACCAGTTCCTGTGTGCGCAGAACTGATTTGACAAGCACCTCTGCAGCCAATTTGCTGCATGGAAGCAGCAGGGTAAAAGAGGTGCTTCGTTGAGGTAGGAAAGAGGTGCTTTGCACCAATTTTCTTGCTGTTGTTGCTGCAAGGTGCAGTGACAAGAGCTGATGCTGACTGGTTAATCTGCTAAGAATGCGGTGCTGCTGGTGGATTCAGTGGCCTGTCAGTGCCCCCAAGTCCTTGCAGTGACATGTTGTGTGCAGTGATGGACTTGGGTGTTTCTTGCTACTGGTGTTGCTACCCAGTGGGCAAATCTACCTAAGTGTGTGGTTCAACTGCTGTTGGGTGTCAGTTCAACTGCAGCTGGTGTGCACCTTTGCTGCAGTGCCACCCCTGATGGACCATGTGCTTGACAGTTGGAACCACTGCACGATCACAGTGGCAAATCAGGTCTTTGGATTGATGACCCAGTCACGGTTCTCATTTGTGTTTGTGACAATGGACTTCTTGATGAACCAGGATGGAAGCTACCAGGACTCAAGAAGATTGCCAAGACCCAAAAGAAGTTGATTCGCATGGCAAACAAGGCCACCCTGCACTCCTTCCACAGCAAGCCTGTCCACATGTGTGACTTCCAAGTTCCTAGCAATCATCTGAAGCGTTGGAACTCGATCGCATCAACGGCAACGCTATGTGGAGAGACGCTGAATTGACAGAACTTAGTCAAATTGATGAGCGCAAGTCATTCCCTGACAATGGAGTTGGATTCAACCATGGGTCCAACTGCAAATGCATCAGGGTGAACATGGTCCATGTGGTGAAGCACGACGGTCAACACAAGGCACGATTGGTTGCTGGAGGACATCTTGCTGAGACACCTATCAACTCAGCATGCTCCAGTGTCGTCTCCTTAAGGGAAGTGAGAATCCTTGCTTTTCCAGGGGAGCCCAACCGCTCAAAAGTGTGGTCGACAGACATTGGCAATGCTCATTCGGAAACACACACCAAGGAGAAGGTGCATGTCGTTGCGGGTCCTGAATTTGGTAACGGTGAAGGACATGTGCCAATTGTGTCGAAAGCACTGTGCGGTCTACACTCAAGTGGTTTGCGTTGGTCAGAACGATTGGCTGGTGTGCTCAGAGAGATGGGGTGCTTCGCATGCAAGGCCGAGAAGGACATTTGGATGCTTGGATGCGTGCCAACGCAGATCACCATGAATGCATTGCAGTGTGCGTTGATGACTTGATGTTCGCAAGTGAGGACCCTGAGACCATTGTCATGACATTGGTTGAGAAGCAGCAGTTCAAGTTGAAGGGAACAGGTCCTGCTGAATTTCATTTATGTTGTGACTTCTTTCATTGACAAAGAAGGAGTGATGTGCTGTGCACCCAAGAAGTGCATTGAGAAGACCCTTGAGAACTGCTGTCACAAATGCGGCACTTGGCCCAAGCCTGCTACTTCAGCGCTGACCACAGGTGATCATCCCGAATTGGATGCCTCCAAGCTGCTTGCAGTGATGAAGACAATCAGAAGATTTATCAGTCTTTGATCGGAGCTTTGCAATGAACAATTCAGATTGGTTGCTTTGACATTGCCACAGCAGTGATGACTCTTTCACGTTTCCGCGCTATGCTAAGACAAGGACACTTGGACCGTGTCAAGAGAATCCATGGGCGTCTTTCCAAGATGCACCATGCCACAATGAAGATCAGGACCAACACACCTGATCACTCCACTGTCCCGGTCAACTAAAGATGTGTGACTGGGAATGCTCCTGCTGTGCTGATGCAGGGAAAGAAATTCCTTTGGATGCTCCCAAACCTTAAGGGAAGTCTGCTCCCAAACCAAAGGGAAAGTCAGCAACTGTGACTTCACACTTTGATGCTAACCTTCACCATGACCTCATCAGTGAAAAATCAGTTACAGGCATCCTCCACCAATTCAACAAGACTCTCATTGATTGGTGTTGCAAGTTGCAGTCTGCTGTTGAGACAGCTACATCTGGTTCGGAGTGTGTCGCCACCAGAACACACACTGAGCAAGTCATTGATTGGCGCCTCACACTCTGATGCCTTGAAGCACCTATCAATGGGGCTGCAATGCCTTTGGTGCTTGGTGATCAATTCAGCAGCCATCCCTCATTCCAAAATGCACAAGCGTTGGGTCGCATTGTTGTGCCATCGAGTGCGACATGCAGTTGCAGCCAAAATCATCAATGTCCACCATGTTGCTGGGAAGAAGAATCCAGCCTGTGTTTTGAGTGAACATTGGGATTTGCCCTCTGTCTGGAACACAATCAAGCCGCTGTTGTTGTGGAATTGGAAGTTGATGGGACAAGGCACAGTGGGAGCGAAGGAAGGAAGCAGCATTGAATAAGAGGATGTTGTCGAATTGGTGTCGAAGCTCGATGCCAAGTGCAATGTGATGGTTACCCCACAGAGCAAAGGTCAAATGAGCAATCACAGCTTGATCAAGGGGACTGATGAAGGTGCGATTTCACCCATGATTCATCCCATGAATTTGAGTCATGAACCAAGTTCAAAACCCAGAACTGCTGGGCATCCCAAGGATAAAGACACAAGATTGAATCGGGAACACAAGAAGGGAACGAAACGTTGAGTTCCCACGCCGTGTTCTGTCACAATGTTGCACATTCCTGCGGACTTGTGGTGACACATGTATGTTACAATGACGAAACATGCACACCGTGCAACCAATCTTGCCAATGAGATTTCAATCTCGTTGAGTTTGATCGGCGAATGTGGAGCCAAGCTAACTGCATTGTAACAGTCATAAGTTTCTTATTTGTGCAAAATCACATCTACTTTGTTGGTGAAACATCAGAGTAGGAAACTTTCTCTCAAAGGTGCCGTTCACTGTGTTGCGTCCCTTGTTTGCGGTCGATTTGACGGTGAAAAATTATTGTTTATCGTTGCCATCACACAGAAACGTTGTGCAATGATAACACGGCAGTAGACACTAACCGTGCATGCTCTGTCCACAAAAAACCTCTATGCGCCCACAAACAAGTTTTTCAAGGAATGCAGAATTTTGATCTGCTGGGTTCTGTTCTCACCAGAAATGTTTTTAAAAACAAGGTGTAATCAGCCGAACAGGCGGTCTTTGAAGTGGAAAAGAGTGTCTCACTTTTAGAAAAAAGAACAAGCTCCAGCAGACTTGCTATTGTCAGCTTGAATGGGACAACTTTGTATTTGCTAGGAGCTAAATGACATGTTTTCAGGGGATGGCCCCTTGACTATCCTTTTGCAATCTTATCAGAATCATGAGCCATAATGAGTCTTATGCATCCCTTTCCAGGTTTTGTTGCAGATCCCAACTTGATTGGGTGCTCCACAGATCCACCCTTCGGCTCTGCCTGAAGACTAAAGTGGCAGACTTCTCACAATAAAAACACTGCTGTAGCAGGCTACTATGCATGGACTTGCTTTTCTTGAATTTCTTGGTTTGAGCCAAACTACAAAGCCGTGATCCGGAAGGCAAAGATTTCGACAGTGCACCTCGCAGTTGTTTGCTACACAACATTTCCTTCATAATTGTGGCTGCAACAAGTTGTAGAGTCAATAGCACAGCAAAATGTGCTATTGATTAATCACTCCTAGACACTCATTAGTAGCTTCTTTATGACAACATTGCCCTGGCAGACATGTCTCTTCGAGCATGGATGTGGCTGCTACAAGAAGCATAGTGCATGGTAACTAGTTCCCTTCAGTGCCCAGGAGGTGGGACATATCAACAGATAGGAAGAGAAAGAGCCTTAGACCTTTGGTCATCTGAAGATTTAGTTTTCATGGGTTGAGGGGCTTGAAAATTGCCCCAGTCTTGCGAGTGTTCATTTTATTCGTAGTGCGCTCAACAACTGGCGTTACTTGCTCTGCCATGGCTGCGAGGGTAAAACCTTACTGCATCGGAAAGAGTGCAGGGAAATCGGTTAATAAGGCAGGAATATGATTGGTCGAGAGGGTTCTCGTTACTCAAAATTAGCGAAAAGACATAACGAACAATTACATTAAGACATGAATGTCTACTTAACGCTTGTGTGCTTTGAGTCAACAGCATTGTTGACTGAACTGTTTGTGCATTGCAGCTCATCAAGATTCCATCGACGATGGCCACAAATGCCGCTGTTTCGAAGCGGTCATTCTCAACAAACAGCCAAACAACAAGCCGCAAACATGGTTGTCATCAACCCACATGCCCGGAAACCAACTGGGGCAGCAGAGATGGGCCCAAGGAGTCAGCAACGGAGCACTTTGCTGCAGCGAAAGCATCAACTGGCAGCATTGGCCGGTCAAAAGCGGAAAGCACAGCCAGGAGAGCAGCCAACAATTGACACGGGAGAGAAAGCGTTTGATTCAACCAAGGATTGCAAAGTCTGCAAGGCGCGGCACGAGAAAAGAGCGGAGCCCCACCGTGCCCACCACAAAAATTGCCCAAACAACAAACGCACGGGTGGCCTAACAGGAGAGTCGTTGCGTTCCAAGGAAGAGGAGAAGCTGCTCAAGCGACACTTTTCCCAGTCTCTTACTGCAGCAGAAAAAGCATCTGGGCATCACTGCTCCAGGGAAGCTGGCTTAGCTTTTTTTCGGCCAAGAAAGAACGTTCCTACATCTGCTGTTGAACCCAACGCGAAAATCAACAGTGACATGCAGGCCAAAATCGGCGATGAATTGACTCCACAACATTTGTGCAAGGCAGTGGCGGCCAAGGTTGCAGATGAGAGTTTCTTCAAACAACAAGAAAATGGAAGGGCCCCACTAGCTATTTTTGCTGTGGCAGACGTGCTATCCGAAAAACTGCTGAGAAAAAAAAACAAGATGGAACACTTCGACGGGATGACTTTCTGCATTCCTCCAACTGCGGATGATTCGATGTGTCAATGCCCGGATTATCACTCTGTGGTTGGCCAAAAGATTCTTTATGTCGACTGGACGCGAGCATTTGGAATTGACATTCAATGTCCAAGATGCAAGCAAGGATCATTGGTGAACGAGCGCCACAATTTCTCCAAAAATCGTGCTTTGTTCCCTCTCTTTGGGTTGGACGGAGCCCCCTCTTGGTGTGTTGTTCAGTCAATGAAGTGCTCCGCTTGTGGCAAATCATGCAGTGCCAATGACAGCACAATCCTGTCAACTGTTCCTGCATTTATGGCGTCTGCATGTCCAGTGGATCCGAAATGGGCTCTGTCGAAAAATCGCCACCTTACTCGCTCGGCGACTGATGCGTTTGACATGCTGATGACGACTTATGGCAATGGCGAGCTCTGCAGTCGACTCATCTACAACACCATGAATCGAGCCTACATGGAAAGAGTTGCCAGCTACTATTCTTTTCATGCAACCAAAAATTCCAACAATCCGCCACCAAAACACATCCCTAAAGACTCCCATTTCATTACATGCTATCCACCACTTGGAGATTCAATTCGCGACTGCTGCGATGAAGCATCCAACAACTCGAATGTGCCTTGGAACCTCAGTGACAATGAGCGCCACACTAGAGAGATTCAGATGGTTGGAACCAGCCTAATCTTTGCTCAAGATCACACGCATGAAGCAACTAAAAACTACTTCCACAAGAAAAAGATGGGCGCCAATGCTTTGTGGGACGTTGCCACACACACTGGAGAGATGGCATCCGCTGTGTTGGTACCAACTACAAGAGCAGAACATTTCTCCCATGCTGCCACACAGTTATCCAAGCGTCCACAGTTTGCTCCCACAGTCATGTGCAGTGATGCGTGGCCCGCCAAAGACATCTTTTGGCAGCAACTCTTTCCCTCTATTGAAGGACGTCTTGGGTTGTTCCACTTCGCACAGCGCATCACGAAGACATTAAGGAAACGACACATTGACTTTTGCCGTGCCGTCAATCAGTTATTGGATGCCGTGTGTTTCTACAATGTTCAAGACTATGAAGCACTTCTCCAGGCACTAAAAAATGGCACACTCTCTTCTGCTGGGCATCAATGCACGGACGATGAAGTGGCAGAGTTAAAAAACACTAAGACGTTTCGAAAGCGGCATGCAAAGTGTCTTAGAAAGCAGATGCGGCCGGCCGAAACCATGCGAGAAGGATTGGAAACGTGGTTCGCAACATTCAAGTGCACGGCAAGCGAAGGATCGGATCGACCGGCAATGGGGCGACATGATCCTGTTACCGGAGAGACACTCTTCACACCGGCGACTAAAGAAGTGGTGTTGAATTGCAAAGAGAAAGCACACTGTCTACAGGATCCACTCAATCTTTCCTTTGAACAGATGTGCGATGTTATTCTGCCCAATCCGAATTCACCTCATGGTCTCCGCGAATGTCTTTCAAGGCGCGGTGAAAGCACGCTTGAAGCATTCCACTTGTCACTTGCTCATTTTGGCAACACGGGAATGAGGGATAGTCTAGCTGACAGTCTTAATTTGACTGGGACAGCTCGTCACAATCTAAACATTCGTCACAAGCTGCGGCTATCAAGGATGTCCCACGATGAAAGAGCATCAACAGAACGATCCAAAATTCCGTGCGCATGGGAAACTGTTGTTCCCTTCTTCAATCATTCGGAATTAAGAACTGTGAATGAGCTAGCAGAACGTTGCGGATTGGACGCTGCCCAATTCCCCTTTGTCTTTGTGGAGAAATTAATGGAGGACACTGGTGAGGTGTTTTTTTCTAGATGTCTTGATTGGTTGACACGCGAGACGCCAAGAGTTGACGCCAACGATCTCTGCTTGTGCTCAAAATGCCACACTTCAACCTGTCTCTTATACACATCTCCGAGCCCACGAGA
>ENA-ORBV01017718-ORBV01017718.1-microbial-mat-metagenome-genome-assembly--contig:-NODE-17718-length-10145-cov-8.339193_pt1 | contig 10145 bp, 10 predicted proteins | sample MGYA00237777_ERZ505514 | MGnify/ENA primary metagenome ERZ505514 (study PRJEB26160, sample SAMN06269048) | microbial mat metagenome | isolation source: Oligotrophic lake microbial mat | place... | reverse complement strand
TCCTAGGCGAGCTGCCGGAGCTACCCCACCGAGAATAGCCCCCGTTCCAACATATTTACCGAACCGCTCAGCTGCCGAGCCCTCACTCGGAGGAGCCCCAAGAGCTTCATTCAGCCAATCCCCGCCGACCTGAACTCCCGCCCCGGCGATTACTCCTCCTGCGTATCCAGCCGGACCACCGAGTAGTCCCCCACCAACCTCAAGGCCCGAGGCTATAGCTCCTGCGCCCATCGGAATAATGGAGGAAGGTTCGGTTTCGGCTGCTTGATCAAAAATGGTTTTCCCCATTCCGCTAATTGGACCAAATCGCGTCATGTTATTAGCATAACGGTTACCGAATCCGACAACCCCTTCCGCCATGGTTGAGATGCCGTCAACGATAGCACCTGGAACTTTCGCTAGTCCGCCTACAAACTGACTTCCGAAACTCGACTCGGCCTCAACCGCGAGGGCCTCCTCTGCTTCTAGGCTCTGGAGTAGGGCCTCTTCCTCTGGGGATAGTGGTGGCATTACGGTTGCCCTCCGGCTCGCTTGGCCGTCAACTCGGCTATTTTTGCCTGTCTCGCAGCCCGTCCGTCCCCAAGGTTCCTCACCTCAGCCAATCTTGCCTCTGCTCCGGTGAGTTTCTCGGACAAGGACTTGCCCAGGCTGCCGAAATAGCGGTCGGCGTTCACCTTTCCGAATTTTCCGAGATAGCCATCATAATAAACATTGCGCATGTCTTGTTGCGCAAAAGCAAGATCCCTTTCGATTTTTGTCATGTGAAACCGGGTAATGTTTATCAAGGCTTGTTCCAGCGCCGGATCCATGCTTGAAGAATCACTCAACTGGTCTGCGTTTGGACCAAAGAAATAATTTACATATTTTCGTAGGTCCGAAGGAAGGCTCGCCGCAACCATCGAAGCCGCTTCTTTGTCCGATGGGTTCTTCTCTACTCCCATCATATTCATAATAGAGCGAGTAACCATACCCACGTTGAAAGTCCTTCCCGATTCCATGGCCCCGACGAATTGATCTATCCCATCTGCCTTAATGTCTAAAGCCCGACCAGACTTGGTAAATGTCGTATGAAGCTGCTGCTCCTCGTTTAACCTCTGGGATTTAAAGGTAGCCTCCTGGTTAACTATTCTGGCCAGCTTTTCTAGATCTGATGCCTTAGCGTTAGGCCCTAAGTTACGCACGGTGGCCAGCATCGCTGCCGCCCTCGGGTCGTCGCCGTAAACCGTTATTATCTGCTGCTCTAGCGCCTCCTTACCAAGAAGGGCCACCGTAGAGTCACCGCCCACCTCACCGCCCACCTCTCTGGCGGCTCTGTTCGCTTCTTGCTTGTCCATCCGCAGCATTGCGTAATGGTTACTCAGGCTAGCCGAGGCTTCATTGTTTTCCCTGCTAATCCCACCCGCAAACGTCATGTTCTCTTGCGCTCGTTCCTGGTTCCGATCCCCAAGAATATCTTGTCTCTTAAGAAGAGTTCCTGCTGTCTGTAAACCTTGAGCCTGTTTGACGTTTGCATCGAAGTTAACTTTCTCGGATTGATACTCTTCGATAGCTGACCTTCTCTGAAACTCCGCCGCTTGTTGCTGCGCTCCAGCGACACCCGCCTGCGCTGCAAGCCCCGTCTGCGCTCCAGTAACGCCGCCACGGTTTCCGCCAATAGCTCGGCCTAGTAACGTCGGAAGAAACGCCGCTAGCGCCTGTCCTGCGAGCTGTGGTGTGCTTAAATGGTCGGGTTCGTAAATCTGCTGCATCAGCTTGCTACTACGCTCAATAATCGGCTCATTCGCTTGTAGCGCCGTTGCCATTCCACGGTCAAAATCAGGATACCCCGTAGAGGCCATGGTAGGGTTCCGTAACGCTTGATGCGACTTCCTTAAAGGCTCATCTTCTGTGGTGTCGAAGAGAGAACCTAAAGAATCTGTTACGTCATCCCACCAATTCGACATGACTATTTCTTACCGCTAATTAGTGCAATTTGTTGATCGAGAAGGCTAGGTCCAGCGGGAGCCGTAGAGGAACCCTTGTTGTTCTTAGATCCTCGGGTCTTCCCGTACTGCTTTTTAGCAAGCTGTAGATATTCGTTATTTAAAGCGAAATCTTGAGCCTGGCCTTGATTCTGTAACCCTACGTTCAATGCTCCGAAATAGGTTCCGTAAGAACCGGCTTTTTCATCGGCAAGCTTCTGATCGTTATAGCCTTTAGTTGCGACATCATCCGACCGAGTAGCCGCAAGTGAGTCCCCATAATTTCCAAGTGATTCGTTCCGCCGTTGATAAGCGAGATTCTCGGCGTTCCCGACTACGTTTGTGTAATTCCCAAGCCTGCGCTGTTTTTCGTCGGCGTTCTTAACGAACAAGTCTTGCTCCATATTACTTTGAGCGTTGATTCGCTCCCGGTCCATTTGAGACTGTTGAGCCATTGCTGCCGGACCACGGACTCCATTAGCGGCGCGAGCCATTGACGCCCTACGGGAACTTGTCGCGTATTGAGAGTCGACACCGCGCATGGCCTGTTCTCGCATACCAGTAAGCTCCTGGGAGCTGTAACCTTCGAGCCCAGATTTATAGCGACCGATGATGTCCTGAACATCGGCGCTCGGTGCGCCACTAGCGTATTGATCGGCAACATTCTTATAGCGATTAGAGACTCCCCTCTGTTCTGCGCCCATGTAATCCATGCGCCCCAAAGAGCCCTCAGCGAAAAACCTATTTGATAGAGCCGTAGCTCCTTCGGTATTCGGCCCTAGAAGATTACCAATGGATGTATTTTCTGCTGCTGTCTGAGCCTCTGCCGGAGTTTGAGTAGCCGCTGGAGTCGTAGCCGCTCCTGGAGCTGCTGCTCCTGCCGCTCCTGGCGCTGCCGCCGCCTCTGCTTGATAACTAGCGTTCGGCTTCCCTTTCCACTGCGGGATGCCACCGAACTTAGTCGGATCTACGTCCGAGTTCCACGTCTTCCCGGAAACCGGATCTTTCCACTTACCAACACCAACCCTAGTCCACTTACCTAATGCCATTAGAAAGCTGGACCTCTTCGCCTACGGGCACTTCTAACCATCGACATCGGAGCCATTTGAATCCCTGCTAGGTCTGCCGGTAAGCCCATGATTTGCTGCCGAGCATCATTCGCCGACTGGGGAAACATGCCCTGCGCCATGCCAGCAAGCCCAACCATCTGAGGATCCATTTGAGGAGCCATAACAGGAGCCATCTGAGGAGCCATGGCCGGAATAATAATAGGAGTAGCTGAATCGGTTAACGCTTGAGGAATTTGCCCCTGAGCCGCCATTGGGGGCCTTTGTGGGTTCATTCTTTCGTATCCAGCCTGGGCTCGATTCCTGGCCACTTCGATAATGCCGCCACCGGAACCTGGTCCTTGCTGCCGAGTCATATGATTTCGCCAAGGGGCGTCCTGCTGAACCTTACCCGCTGGAGGCATACCCTCCGGCTCTAAGCTTGCATCTATATTAGCTTCATTCTGCTTCTTGAAAGCATTTTCGTGACGGGGTTTATATCCCCCCATTTTATTTTGTCTCATTAGTTTGCCTCATAAAAGAAGTTTCCTGCGATTAATCTATTCGCCCCTAACGTCCAGTTAACACCACCAGGACGAAACCCCGTCACAATGTCGGAACCGGCTGCTATTTTTAAAGTTCCTAGTTCCGGGCCTGCCGCCTGCGTAATCTGAACAATAGCGTACTGTCCATCTACCCCAGGCGATTGTTCCCTCGCCGACTTAGGAACGGTAAAGAAAACGGCATTCGTAGCTACCCCCCCCGTCGTGAATGTTGCATAGAAAGAAATATTCACCATTTTACCAACTTGGACGTAGCGAGCAATGAAAATTCGCACATCGGCTAACGTCATCGTTCCAGCCGATAGGGTCGGATCCCAATCCTGGAATACGTACTCATCCCCAATATATAAAGCCGGATTACCCACTCTCCGCATAAAGGGAGCCCACGCCAGAAGAGTTTTCCTAGCTTCAGCAAAGACGGGGAAAGCAAAGCGTAATGTCATCGCACTAACCTGTCCTTAGCGTAGGAGAGAGCTGCTATATATTCATAGCCGGTAATGACCGGATTCTCGTAAAGCACCGCATTACTGAACTCTAACTGCAAAGCTCTTGCTTTGTTATTGGCAAGCTTCCTAACTAGTTCGATATCATTGACGCCAAACGGCATTATTAAGTTGGTGTCGGCTACAGATGTTTGATAGTTGCGATAAGTTTTTACCGTAAGAGTAAAACCATTCGTCGCCGTTCGGGTAAATGAATAAACAGCTAAATCTAAAGCCACGTAATCAACCGAGGGCTCGTCCATCGAGTCCCACTGTGGGCGAAATGTTTTCACAATAGCGGAGGTGCTATCACAGAAGTCATAAATAGTATCGGTTAGGTTCCTCTGCCAACACGCGGGACTCCCAAGAAGGTTAGCATCGCAAAAAATAAAGTTATTTTTGTAAATCGCCATTCCGCCAGCGGCAAACGCATGGGAGTAACTTCTATCAAACCAAACATCGTTTGCGAAATCGTAAACAGTTATTGAGCCGCTAGCGACATTCTTTAAAGACGCGGCGGTTGTTTCTTTTGGAATAAAACAAACATATTGCTGCTTTTCCGTATCAACAACAGCTATCGCCCTTGGAAAGTAATACTTATTTACGTCATAAGCATTAATCGTTCCGCCAGTGACCTGGGTATAGACTTGATTATTGAAGCGGCTAACAAGCCTATCCTCGAAATTGGTTAGCGATCCACCACTTATGACCCGAAATCCTTTCTGTGAAAGATAAATTAAAGACTCTCGAATCTTCTTGAGAGTATGGGGACTGTTGCAGCCAACGTCCCCCTGAGCCACGTTATCAATAGAAAGAGACAAATCCGCAAAACTACCAATGACATTATAGTAGCCAGTAGGAGAAAACACCGCGAGCATGTTCTCCTTGTCGGAGGCGCAACAAGTGATTGGGCCATCATCGAAGGTGGCGACATCAAGCTGATTATTGGCAACACTCCAACCTGAAGGATCTTCAGGATTACTCCAATACACCGATTGAGGACTAAGAGGATCTCCCGTCCCGACTAGTAGTCCCTGGTGTGACGTTAACCAGGAAAGCACAGGAGGATTGTCGCGATAATACGGATCTGGATCTATATATTGCTCAACTAAACTGGTATCTGGAGTAACGTCGGTAATAGATTGTATAAGCCCTACCCCGCTTGCGTGAGCCACTTCCTTTGCTAAGTAATAAACATTTCCCCCAACCTTAGTTCGATAGACTCTAACCGTAAGTCCATTACTAACAAAGCTCCCCGCCTTTATAGAGCCTATCTCGCTTGCGGTGACGGTGATTGACGTACTGCTGATAGCTGTAATAAATTCTCTTTGAATACTTCCGGTAACCTCATTAGTCCAACTAGCGAGATTCCCCACCCTTAAAGAGTGTGCACCGCTAGCGCTCGTCACCGTCAGCGAAACCACACCAGTCCCGTAAACTTGGAACCCTCCGTTCGCCGCTATCCCATGGTTGTAGTTACGATAGAGCCCTCCAAACAAGCTAGTCGCCTGCATGGTTGGCACGGTAATGTCTACCGCCTGGTTCCCCGCCGTAGTTGTTACTACAGTTTCTTGATTAACAAATTTTCGGAGAGACTGACGGTACAGCCCCCGAAAATCTGCGCTTTCTGAAATATTTCCACGACCATCAATCTGCTGATAGGTAACTAAATACTTATATTGACCAAGCGACAGACCAGCTCCCGCGGTCGCTGCGGCACTGATAATTCTCCCCGGCGGAAGATCCGCCCCGTAAACTTCAAACCCATCATACTTTAAAAGATTAGAAGCCACGCGAAGAGAAAAGGCAAAATCATTCAAGCTAGGCGGAATGGCGATTCCTAAAAAAACGGTAACAGTCTCCCCTAAAAACGGAAGCATATAACAACAGTTAGAATTGTTAACGAAAACTGTATTTTTTTGAGAAGCGAAACTAAGGTCCGTAGTAGTAGTAATCCTCTGATCCCCCAAATTGTGAGGGCAATGGACTTTCTCCCAATACTCGAAATTGTAATTAACAGGAACGGCTGACAACACATCGTTAAAGGTTCCGCTACTAACGATTGGCAGAATCGGCGCAGGGTACAATCCTACTCCAATAATCTCATTGTTATTAACGGCAATCGTTCCACCGTAATGGGCTTGTCTCAAAGTTACACTAGTTGCTGTTTGAGCAATTACGTCTCGGCAAATTCGGAACCCGGTAGTTACGTTTCTTAGCTCGACTCTGGTTGGAGCCGAAGTTGAAACTGTAATCGTATGCCCTGCAAAAACCGTAATCGGAACACCCATTGTTCCTACAGCAGCCTGGTCCCCGTTAACCCTCGCCCATGGAGTTAAGGTAGCGGTAAAGTTAGGCCGCGCAGCAATGGCCGCTCGAACAGCCTCTAGCGTCACCGAAGAAGGCCCTGGAACCCCGCAGTTTAGCGGAAACCCCGATTCCGAAACCCCGTTAATTTGCAGGTCGGCAATCCAACCAGCCGCCGTAGGGATAAACGAGAACTTCGCAACGCCAACAGATGTATAGGCGACTGTCATTTTTCCAGGAACAAGTTTATACAAAGAGTCGGAGAACCCCAGAAGCTCCTCCTTCACAGAGCCTCCACTCGTACTCCCTCTCGGATCTGCATAGCTGTATATGTAGCTATGAATCCCTCTCCTTGGACAAAGAACCTCTTCAAAGGGGGCCCCTCCCCCATCGGGCACAGAGTAAACTTGTCCTAATAGTTTAACGCCCTTCCGAGACTCTATCGCAAAATCACGGCGAATCTCATAATTCTCCATGACTGAGGCGAAATTCTCAGGACGAGTAAGATTTGAAGATCGTAAATCTAATCCCTTAAAATCCTCGAAATACTTTTTTATTACCTTCCTCGCCATTACCACCACTCGCTATAAAGACGTTGGGGAACCATTTGTAGTTCCGCAGTCTGCTGTGCGGTCACTGTCAGAAGTCCATCAAGTATCCGATTCAATATCGAACTTTCTTTAATAACATCTTCACTGCCATCAGAATGAAGGATGGCTTCATTGGCGTAGTGAATTAAAAACGGCTCGCACTCATCGAATAACTTACTTACCGGCGAAGTGTATCTACCGAAAGTAATAACATTACCAGCGGCAATCGTTTCTCCTGTTTGAAAAACATAGCCAGCCCTCGGCGTTAACGTGTCTGTTCCACTAACGTAAGATCCAATAGGAATATTTTGGCACTTAGGATTACCATCAACGTCAGAGACACAAATATAATCAATACTAGTAAAATTCGGATTAGAAACTTCGTCGGGAGTTGTGATAGTAAATGAAGTAAATCCAGTCGCAGTTAACCCCGTGACTGCAAGAATAGTTCCCCGGTTCCTGTCCAAGTTGTCCAACTTCTTCTCGTAAGTAATTCGTAAAGAACCTGTCGCAGTAGCAGGAACCGGCGTTAGATTTATCTGCCCATTTCTAACATAATAACCGTTATACCAATTACCCGAAGACGTGTTCCGATTTATCAAGGCTCGCTTGTCTAAGGGGATGTAATTAGTCGCTTGGCTATCAATGCTAAACTCAACTGAGGAAACTTCTTTATTAAAAAACAGTCTCCCAGGAATTGTATACGCTTCCTGGTTCGCTACTAAAGGAATAATCGTCTGAGCTTCAAACATTGCGTTTGCCGAATTTTTGGAGTTCAGCGCGGCTTGTAAGTAGTCTTGAGCGTCATTAAACGCTTGAATAAACTGCTCATCGACAATCCCTTCGGTGCCATTTTGATTATAATTCAGATTCTTTGAAAGAGTCCGAACCATAATCAATAGTTGGCTTACGTTACGCATTAGTCCTCGTTCATTTTCTTAGCAAGCATCTTAGCGTAGCCTTTTTTCCGCATCTGCTTTTCACCGAACCCGTTACCTTCAGCATCCGACTGCATCGGCTTACCTTCGCTAGTCTTTGGACCGCCGTTCCTCTCGCTTTCGGAATCCTGACCTTGAGGATAAAGCCCACCACAAGCAGGACATTTCTTTGTGTCCTTGTCCTTATCCTTATCCTTGTCTTTGTCTTTGTGCGTATCCAGATAATCCATTATTACGTTCTCCTAATATGTTCTTCCAACGGTCGTTCTTCGCTTCATATCTTCAAGTAAATCTGAGTAGCTATTCCGCCCACCAAAAGCTGTGGCTGAAGTCGCCCCTGGCATGACGCTAGGAGTGTAAGAAGTTGACGCTGGAGTAAACACAGGAGCCATTGGCATTTGAGGCTCTGGTTGAACTACCACAACTTTCTTAGGCGATTGATTTCGCTGCCCACCTCCACCACCAGGCTGTGATTTCGCATAGGCGTTAATATCAAACAGACTATCAATGCCATTCAGCGCCGCGTCATACTTTCCCTGATCCAGTCTCCCGTCATCCCTAAGTTGGGTAAGCTGCTGCTTAATCGCATTAACCTCGCCGAACTTGTCGGCAATCCCACGGACGTTAGCCTTAGCGGTAGCGCCATCGGTCGCGTCCGAAAGAGCCGCGTTAGTAAAGTAACCCGCAAAATCATCGGCAAGCTTCTGATCTCCGCCACCAGCAAGATAGGAAAGAGGAATCGCATACCCGGAAGTCTGAGTAGTGTAAGCAGTAGAATTAGGATCAAAGTTGTAAAGCTTATCCTTTCCGTCCTTACCTATATTAAATTGGCCGCCTTGAGCTGTCGTAATATTATAGTTCTCATCAACGATACCCGCCTTCTTCAAGCCAGAACGAACCGCGTCTCTTCCTTTTTGGTCCTTGTCTTTTCCAGACTTTTTAAAGGCAGAACCAGCCGCACCAACCGCGCCCCCGATTCCAGCGCCAACCAGAGTTCCCACACCAGGAAGAATCATTGTTCCGATTCCAGCGCCCGTAGTCGCTCCAGCTAGGGCACCAGAAAGTGCCGTGTGTTCTCCGAAGCCCTTAGCGTAGTTATAAGCGCCGTAAACAGCCCCCGCCGCTCCAAGCCACGGAGCCGCCGAACCAAGAAAACTTTCCGCACCCACAGTTCCAGCCGCACTAGCATCAGCCGCCGTCCCAATGGCAGTCCCCGCCCCATCCGTTAGGAATCCGTAAGGAGCACTCGCCGCTCCCAGACCTAACCCTTCCGCCGCGACGGGAGCTGTTTGAGCTACAGTCGATGCAACTTGCGGAGCCGCTGAGCCAATGGTACTTCCCGCGCTATCGTAAAGATATTCGCCCAACGAAGACATTCCTTGAGAGAGCACAGGCGTTAGTAACGCCCCCCCAGAGGAGGAAGATTGCGGCTGCTGCTGCTGCTGTTGTGGTTTCTTCTTTGCCATTATTTTAACAACGGAGCTGTCGCGGCTCGCCCTAGTTCCTGAAACGCCATAGACTGCCTGTCCTTAGCGGCTCGATTACTAGCTATGTAATTTTGATAAGCATTTAAAAGCTGTGCCGTCCGGTCTGGGCCGCCACCACCGCCACCGCCTCCACCGCCACCGCTATACTGTTGCTTCAAGGCTGCTAACTTGTACTGGAGAATTAGTTCCTCTTTGCGAGCTTCTGAAAGATCCTCCGCCTGGTCTTTTTCCGCACCCTGGTTGAAGTAATTTCCAAGTAAGGTCGTTCCCGCAGTAATAAGCGAAGGCGCTATAGCCGATAACCAACCGCCGCCGCTGCTTTCCCCACTCATTTGCTTTTCCCCTCTGCTGTAACTTTATTAATAAAATCGCCTGCTTTATCAATCCCAAAATGATCAATAGTCCAGACTATTGCAAGCCCTATAACTACGTATAACGCGGCTTTTATCAGTGAGCGGTTTAACGCTCGCACCTCGTCGATTAAATCTTTCACTAACCCTTGTAGCGTTTTGTCTATGTCGCAAACACGGTCGTGGATCTCGTCAATCTTTTCGCTAGATGAGCAAGGAGGGCAGCCGTTACTGTAGTTAGTTTTATTCATCATTAAAAGAAATAAGCCAAAAATACGTAGGCCTTACCGCTTGTCGGAGCAACGCCCTCGTGAGCGATTTGTATTGCACTACCGGAGTCCAAAGAACCACTTAACAGGCTCATGTCGAACTGCATCGACTGGGAAATCGTTAAAACATCTTTTGTGACGCCGCCGTCTAG
>ENA-ORBV01017716-ORBV01017716.1-microbial-mat-metagenome-genome-assembly--contig:-NODE-17716-length-10146-cov-5.772569_pt1 | contig 10146 bp, 10 predicted proteins | sample MGYA00237777_ERZ505514 | MGnify/ENA primary metagenome ERZ505514 (study PRJEB26160, sample SAMN06269048) | microbial mat metagenome | isolation source: Oligotrophic lake microbial mat | place... | reverse complement strand
GCTTAAAACGCCGGATGCGCGCGCGCGGCCCGGATTCGCTGGTATCAGCGCTGTCGACGGCGTCGGCGGTTTTGTCGCTGACGCGCGCGTCTGCGGGCAGCAACTCCTCGGCAAAATCGAGGGGAATACGCGCTTCGCCCGCACCCTGGTACTGCGCGATGCGCTCCGTGAGCAGCCGGTCAAACTCGGCAAAGCGTGCGCGCAGAGCGCTCACCGAATCTGGCTTGAGCAACAACAGCTCGCAGTCGCTGACCGCTTGCGCGCTGGCGGCGCGCGGCGCGTTGTTGAGCATGGCGAGCTCGCCGAAATACTCGCCCTCCCGGTAGAACGCGAGGTGGACCGGATTCTCGCGCGCGCCGCTGTAGATCCACACGCGTCCGGCGCGCAGCAGATACATCGGTCCGGCGCCGTCGCCTTCGCGCAGGATGAGTTCGCCCTTGCGCACCTGCAGGGGCACCAGTTCAGCCATCAGCGCGCGCAGCGCGGGCGCGGGCAGTCGGCCGAAGTTGCTGAATTCATATAGAAAAGAGTGCAGGCTGCGCCAGCGGGCAAGCAGTTCTATCGCCTCGCGCAGCGCCGGAAACTCGTTGGCAAGATCAAGAAAGCGCGCGCGGTCCAGGCGCAGCGCCTCGACCGTCGTGCTGGCGCGCACGCTCGCCGCGCGCACGCCGCCTTCGAGCAACGCGCCCTCACCAAACTCGTCGCCCGGCGCCAACCGATTGAGCGCCAGCTCCGCGCCTTCGGCGCTGGTCTTGAGCACCCGCGCGCGGCCGCTGACCAGCATGAAAAACGCGTCGGCAGAATCACCTTGGCGGACAATGACCTCGCCGAATTCATAGCGCTCCACGGTGAAGCTGTCGCGCAAACGCGCGTAATGCGCCTCTGGCACGAACTTCATCATTGCGCCGCCGCGCAGGGTGTCTTCGAATCGTGGGTTCACTCAGGCGGGCTGCGTGGCGAGGGGCTTTCCATAATGCCCAGAGTACGCGCGCAGGTGTCGGCAGAGATCATTGGGGGAAGGGTCAAAGTGATTTGGTGGTCCTTGATGGGCCGGCCCTGTGCGCTGACGCGTTTCCGGCAACGTGGATCTCTTGCTTGCTCAAAGCGTTGCTCTGGGCCCGCAATCACGACACCCGTTTGCCCCGCACGCGTTCAAGCTTGGCAAAATTGGCGCGGCAGGTGGTCCGGCGCGGATGCTCGGCGGGTAGTGTCTGCTCGAAGATGCCGAGCGCGCGGCTGTACAACTGCGCCGCCTCGGCGAATTCGCCTTGCTGCTTGCGCAGCAGCGCTAGATTATTCAAGGTCAGGGCGACGTCTGGGTGTTCTGGCCCGAGTAGCTGCTCTTTGAGCGCCAGCGCGCGCCGGTAGTGGGGCAGCGCCTCGTCGAGCGCGCCGCGGGCGACGCAAACGGCGTTGCTGCTCATCACTTTGTCTGCCAATTCGGTGCAAGACGAGCGCGTTCTCGTCCTGTCATTGGGTACGCGGTGTCGCGGCGGCACAGATCACGCTGATTTAGAAAATTTCAGTCCTGGCAAGAGCCATTCGACGTGGCGCGTTAGCAGCGCTTGCAGCGCGGGTTGCAGAATGGCCTCATCGATGCCGGCGACGATCTCGGGATCGGTCAGGCTCGGTTCGATCAGTCGCGTAAACCCGAGTAGCAGCAGGCGTTCACCCTCAGCGATTGGCTGGGTGACCAGCCCCGGGCGGATTTGGAACAAGGCCTGCGACCAGTTTTTGGGCAGCGCCGACACCAGCCAGCGGCCGCTGCGGTGGGCGAAGCCTCCCATCGCCGCGATCTCGGTCAAGCTTTGTCCGTCGTCCACGCAGTGACGCGCCTCGCGCGCGGCGTCGAGCTGATCGAACTCAATGACCTCGCATTCCACTTGCAACCAGTTCAAGCGGTCCGTGGTCAGCACGCGGGTGCGCGCCGCCGGCGTGGTGGTGGCCGACACAAAGGCCTGATAGCCGGCCTCAAGTTCAGGCCAGGCCGGCGCCGATTCCGGCAGGGTCTGCGCTTCGATCGCCGCACCGATACGCGCCGCGAGTGCGCGCGCGGCTTGGCTAAACTCTTTGTCAAGCAATTGGTCGATCTGCGCGGTCGCCGTCGAAGGCGCCGGAGTCTGGCCCAGCCTTCGCCGCACGCTGGCGCGCAGTTCGGCGAAGCTGAGCTCGCGCGTCGCCAGCCAGCTTAGGCACTCCTCGGCGCTGACCAAGTCATGCGCATAGCGAAACTCGGTGACCGCGACATCCACCGCCGCATCGTTAATCGCAACTACCGCAGTTGCGGGGACTCGCTTCAGCTCGGCGACGTGCGGCGCAATCGCCAGCACGTCGCCGACCGTCCAGCTGCGGCCAGCTGCAGCAAATACGGGTAAAAGTCGCCGGCGTTGCGCGGCTATTTCTAGTCCGGAGGCCGGCGTTTCAGCACCCATGCATGGCTCCGTGCAGAAATGTGATAGCTCGACTTCAGCAAAAACACGGCGGGATTTCCCCGCAGCAGACTGGTGGGCAGTCTGGTTGGGAAAATGGTGCTTCGCAATGATCTGCGCAGCCCTTAGCTTAGACTGGATCGACGCCGGCGGCGGGCGGCGTTACCGGCCGGCGTGGGCCTTACTGAACATCTACGAGAAACCGCCCGCGCGGCGATCATAATCCGAGCAAAAATAAACTCCATCTGGTTTTGATGAGCTCTGGCGCGTGCGTTCAGCCATTACGGCGGGCAATCGCCACGCAGCTGGAGCGACGCTGATGGCGTGCGAGTCAAGCTGATGTGGTGATCCCTGGCCGCTGTCCTTTCGCCAGCCGGAAGCAAACGATGGGAGACAAGACAGCAGATTCTGGTGAGTCGGCGCTGTGCGCTGACGCTTTTCCTGCAGGGTGGGGAGAAACGTTCGATCGCAGATCGAACCCACCAAAGGCTCAGGTCTGGGCCGGCGCTGGCTCCTGGGCCGGCGCTGTGCGCTGGGGCTTTTCCTGCACGGTGAGTTTCTGTTCTTGATCCGAGCGTTGCTCTGCACCTGCATCAAGGCTGACTACTTCAGTTTGGCTCGCACCCCCCGCTGAGGAGACCAATTGACGCCAGCCCATCGGTCAGTGTCTGCTGCAACGCCCCCAAACACCGATGCCGCCGATGTCCGCACCGCAACGCATTCCGTGGAGTAGCTACGAAGAACTGCCCGAGACCGAGATGCTCGCCCGCGCCGCGGCCTTCGCCGACGAGCTGCATCGCCGCCGCTCGGTGCGCGACTTTTCCGCTCGCCCGGTGTCGCGCAACATTATCGAACACTGCCTGCGTGCCGCCGGTAGCGCGCCGAGTGGCGCCAACCAACAGCCGTGGCGTTTCGTCGCCGTGGCAGATGCAGAGATCAAACGACGCATCCGCGACGCGGCCGAAGTGGAGGAACGCGCCTTCTATGAGCACCGTGCCCCCGAGCAATGGAAACAAGCACTGGCACCGCTCGGGACCGACGCCGACAAACCCTTCCTTGAAATCGCCCCGTGGCTGATCGGTATTTTCTACGAGCGCTACGGGCGCGACGATCATGGCGAAAAGGTCAAACGCTATTACCCACATGAATCGGTCGGCATCGCCACCGGCATGTTGATCGCCGCGCTGCATTGCGCAGGTTTAGCCACCTTGACCCACACGCCCAGCCCAATGGGCTTCTTGAACGAGATCCTCGGCCGACCGCAAAACGAAATGGCCTATCTGCTGCTGGTGGTCGGCTATCCAGCGCCAGACGTTAGCGTGCCCGACATCACGCGCTTGCCGTTGGCAGATTACGCACAATTTCTCTGATCAATTGCGACCAATCAGATTGTTGGATTGAGCGCGCCCTGATTTGGCCCGCATGTTTGATGAATTCGCGCGACCAATAGACTAGCGAGGGCGCGTGTAATTTATGAAACATGCGGGTTAGAAACGCCATCTGATCGCTATTTGAGCAGGCGGCAATCATAGAGACCGAATTTTGCGTCATCGGACATCAGTGCCAAGCGGTTCTGCGTCGCTTGACACTGGTTGACTAGGCTCAGTAGGGCAAGAATTAACAGCAAATGCAGCGGAGCGAGATCGAGTAAGCTCCGCTCTGGAACAGCAAATGCAACGCAACAGCGCCGCAATTCACAAGCTCAGCAATTCGCGCAGTTTATTGCTCTGTCGGCGTGATACTTCGATTTCGGTGCCGCCTTTGACGCGCAATTGCAGGCCGCCGCTGATCCACAGGTTGATCGATTCGACGTAGTTGAGATTGACCAGGTGTTTGCGGCTGCAGCGAAAGAATAGGCAAGGATCAAGGCGCGCTTCGATGGCACCGAGCGCGCGATATAACAGCGGCGAGTGCGCGCCAAAATAGAGCCGACTGTAGTTACCAATTGCCTCGATCAGGCGAATCTCTTTGACCTTCACGAGGTAACAGCGCTCGCCATCTTTGACAAACAGTGGGCTGTCGGGGGTCAGTCGATCGCGCGCAGTCAGTGTTGCTGGACGCAGCCTGGCGATGGCTTGAGCGAGGCGTTCTGGCTCAATGGGCTTGAGCAGGTAATCGATCGTGTGGTACGCAAAAGCCTGCAGTGCGTAGGCGTCGAACGCGGTGGTGAAGATGATTTGTGGGATTTGTTGCAAGCGTTGCAGCAGATCAAAGGCGTTGCCACCGGGCAGATCGATATCCAGCATCAGCAAATCCGGGGCTTGCGCGTCGATCAGCGCGTGCGCGCTGGCCACATCGCCGGCCTGACCGACAATCTCGACCTCCGGGTAGGCGCGCAGCTGATGTTCTAGCTCAAAGCGCGCCAGCTCGGAATCTTCGATCAGCACGGTGCGGATCATCAGGGATTGCAACTTGAGTTGGACGGAGTGCAGTGCTCGATACGCACCCGCGCGAGCACGCTGTCGCCGTCTGCGCAAAGATTGCAACTCGTGGCGCCCGGATACATCAGCTGCAGCCTGCGCTGCAGATTGCTAAGCCCTATGCCGCCGGCGTTTGCGCGTTCGATCAGTTGTCCGCTGTTGCGCACGACCATTTGCAGGGTATCGGCCTGAATTCTGATATCGATATGCAGGATGCCCACTTGCGGTCGAGGTACCAAGCCGTGATTGATCGCGTTTTCGATTAATAGCAGCAGCGAAAACTTCGGTACCTGCAGCGGCAGCGCCAGTGGGTCGATTTGCTCGCTGTAGCTTAGGCGCGCGCCGAGTTGCAAACGGGTCAGTTCCAGATAGTCGTGGACCGTTTTAAGCGCATCGGCCAGGGTGACCGCCGCCTGTGGCGCGTCAGCAAATTGGTAACGCAAGGTGGCGGCGAATTTGCCGAGCATGCTGCGCGCGGCTTCCGGGTCTTTCAGGATCAGTGCGCGGATGTTGTTGATGGTGTTGAACGTGAAGTGCGGGCTCAGTTGACCGAGCAAACGCCGGCCGTTGATTCTCAAGGTCGGCCAGCCCGTAGGCTTGGCGCAGCAAAACCTCGTCGCCGCGCCGCACGTAGACCACGCCACCGGGCTGATCAGCCTTGAAGAACTGCGCGGCGCGCTGTTCCAGTTGGGCCGCAACGGTGCTGTTGGCAGCGTCCAAGCACAACGGTTGCACTAAAGCGCCGACGATTGCCAGGACGCGTCCAGCCTTCAACATTGAATGGTTCACTTGTGTACTCCGTTATTGGAAACGAAGCGCAGCTTAGGCGCGCGGCCGCAAACGCCGCCGCTAAACAGGATGGATGGCAATATGGCGCTGTCAACGCGCTCCGGACAGGATGAGCGGCGAACCACGCAGCATGGGCTTGAACCCACTTTAAGAATCGTCCGCATCCGCCGCGATGCAGCGCAACGGCGCCATCGATGTGCTGCGTGGTTTGTCGATCCTGCTGGTGATTTTGCATCATTTGGCGCTGCCCTTTCGGCGGCGGTGGGCGAGTGGCTGGGGCCGCGCGTCACTAATCTGCTCAGTTAGAGCGGTTATGCCGCGGTGTACGCGTTTTTTGTGATCTCGGGATTTTTGATTGCCAGGCGCACGCGCGGCGCCTTAGATGGCCAAGAAATCTGGCAAGAGAAGGCCTATCTACCGGCCATGTCGGCCATTGCGTTGGGCGTGCTGGCGGCGCGGTTGCGCATTTTGCAAGCCCTGGGCGGAGCGTCAGAGTTTGAGCAAAGCTCAGCCCCAGGATGGGTTCAGGCGATGGGCATGGCGGCGACCATCTGTCGGCCAACGCACCGACATCAAAGCTGAAAATATGCTGCCGATTTCACACCAGCCTTGAACCCGAAAGACTAAACTCCGGCGTTCCAGCGTTATGTCTAAGCGCATACAGGAGCTTCAAATGAGTAAGACCCTTTATTTCAGTCTGCTGGCGGGGTTGGCATGCGCCAACTGTTACGCCGTGGAAGATTCCAAGGACACTTCGACCGGGTGCACGACTCAAAAGTGATGGGTCATGCGGCTTGCCGGCAGTTCTGTGCCCGCCAGGCGCAAAGGTCTTCATAGCGTCCGCTGAGTCGGGTGCAGCGTAGCGCGGCAATGGCATTGGCACCGGGTTCGCTCCAGTGCATCCCGGCGCGTTTCATGCGCGCGCCGATGGCGGTCTTGCAGCCGGCTTCGACCACGCCACTGCCGACGCACAGACCCATGCGCTCGAAGGTTGGATAGTCCATGCGCTTGCGGTTGTTGGTGAAGTAGCCGGCGCAGGTTCGCGCGACCTCTGAGCGACCGGCGTGCGCACCGACGGCGGCGATGAGTGCATCGATTTTTCCTTCATCCATCTCCGCGCAGCGCTGCCGCGTCCATTCTTGGCCCAGATCGGAAGTGGCTCCGAACACGGCCTTGGCAACCTCGTAGACGTGCTCTTTGGCGTGATACTTGTCGAGAATCTGGATCGCCTTGGGAAAGCACTCGGCGATGATGCTCCACAACCAGACCGCGCCATCGCCGATTGCCACTTGCCGAGGCGCAGTGGCAAAGCCGCTGCGCCTAGCCTCGCGTTCCACCCGCTGAGCAAATGGCGCGAGCGTCTTGGCGGTCGGTTTGGTCTCGGCGCTTTCGATCGCGGCCGTATAGGTGACCGAGCCTGCATCGCGGGTCGGGCGCCCTTCCTTGTCGCGGGTCTGTGCCGTCCACACGGTACACAATTTCATTTCGCGGGTTTTGGCGCTGCCGTCGGCCTGTTTTCCAGGGCGTCCGTGCAGCGCCTCTTTGCGCATCGGTACGCCGGTCCCATCCTGCCCCAGGTACATGGTGGATGCCGGCACGACATCAGGTGCTTCGACGACCTCGCGTTCGAATGTGGCCGCGTCTTCACCCAGGCGTTCGGCGTAGCGCTCGACCTGCCGCGCTGGCACCTTAAGCCCGGCGAGTTCCTGCAACAGACCTGCGCCTTCCTCGAAGCTGACCGCCGCCCCGACCGCCCCGACCATCCGTTGCACCCCCGGCGACAGATGGCTACCCTCAATGCCGAGTGCGCGATCACGCGGGAAGAAGCCCTGCGCGCAATCCGCGCAGTGGTAGTAGGCGCGCTTCAGGCGTAGCTCGCCGAGCACGCTGACAAAGGTTCGCCCGCGCAGCCCGGCGAAGCGCGCAGACTTGCCGCAGGGGCACGGTCGGTGCGCGCCGCTGTGGTCACTCACATCGGCATTGAGCAGCGCTTCCAGCGAGCGTGCGGCGAACCGCAGTGCCTGATCGCGTAGCCGTGTCTCGACCGCTTCGAAATCGATCGCATCCGCCGCCGAGCGGCCAATCAGCTCGGCGACTTCGTTCGTGAGCGCGGTTTGGAGGTCGTTTTGGAGGGTTTTTTTTTGGCCGCATCGGCAGCAGTCATCGGACGCTCAAGAGCGGCGTCGCATAGCGCCTCGCTGACCTCCACCAGTTCATGGGTCAAGTGACGAAAACGCCGGTACTCCTCGAGCTGAGCCTGCGTCTGTGCCACCGCCGGTCCCGCTGGGATGATCTTGGTCACGGTCTTGCCGTTGACTACACGGGTCAACGACCAACTCGGTCCGTGCCCCGGGTCTCCAGGTGTCGCGCAATGGCAGTTGGGCTTGCCACACTTACGGAAACGACCCGTCAACTGCCCAGGGCGTAGGTCACCAAGTCCGTCAATCGCCTGCTTCAGCGCCTGCCGACGTTTGGCCAGATTTTCCTTCTCGCTGCCTGCTGCGTTCATGAGCCCCTCAAACTGACAGTGTTTATACACTGTCAGATAGTCGACCCAAAGAACTGCTGTTGTCAACGGGTTACGCGTCCAGACCATTGAGCGTCACTTTTGAGGCGTGCACCCGTATCAGCGCGCACACTTGGCGTACGTCGCTCAATCGACTAAACTACCCGGCTACGCTCGTTCCATAGAAGTTTTGAAAGGAATCAAGATGGTCAAGATTCGCCTCGCCCGTGGTGGCGCCAAGAAGCGGCCCTTCTACTACATCGTTGTCGCTGACGAACGCGCAGCACGTGACGGCCGCAGTATCGAACGCATCGGTTATTACAATCCGGTAGCTCAGGGCAAGGAAGTGCCGCTGACGGTGGATCTCGCTCGCGTCACCCATTGGGTGGGCGTGGGTGCACAACCCACTGAGAAAGTTCGCCAGTTGATTAAGCGTGCGCAAAAGCAGCAACCTGTCGCCGCTGCAGCCTGAGGCTACTGTGGCAGTCGTCGCCAACGCTTCTGCTACGAAGCGCTTGGTGACGATGGGTCGTTTACTTGGCGCGCACGGCGTCAAGGGTGCATTGATGGTGGCGTCGTTTTGCGCGCCACCACGCAAATTGCTTGACTACCCGAGCTGGACTCTACAGCGCGACGGCCAAAGGCGCGTCGTTACGCTTTTGCGTGGTCAAGATAGCACCAAGGGCCTGATTGTCGAGATCGAAGGCATCACGGATCGCGATGTGGCGGCGGCGATGAAAGGCTTTGAAGTCCTGATTGAGCGATCCTTACTGCCGGCATTGGGCAAGAATCAATACTACTGGGCCGATCTTGAGGGCCAGCGCGTCATCAATCAAGACGGCGTCGATTTCGGACGCGTTGATCACCTGTTTGACAGCGGCGCGCACCCGGTGCTGGTTATTCGCGATGGCGAACGTGAGCGGCTGGTGCCGTTTGTATTGGATCGTCATGTGCACTCTGTCGACCTTGAAGCAGGAATTATTCAAGTCGATTGGGATGCTGATTTTTGAGTCAAGGTAGGTCGTTTCGACCTACGTCTGGCACCCAGTGGCTCGGCGGGCCCCATGCGTTTTGACGTCCTTACCTTATTCCCCGATTTGATCCGTCAGGCGATGAGCGTTGGCGTGGTGGGGCGTGCGCTGGAAACTGGCAAGATTGCTTTGGATTGTTGGAATCCGCGAGATTACGCGCACGACAACTACCGCACGGTAGACGGCCGGCCATACGGTGGCGGTCCAGGCATGGTTCTTATGATTGAGCCACTGCGGCGCGCGCTCATGGCTGCTAAAGAACAGGCCAAAGCGGCACCGTGTGTGCTTTTAAGTCCACAAGGCCGTCGTTTTGATCAAGATCGCGCGCGGCATTGGGCGAAATTGCCAAGCCTGGTGCTGATTTGCGGTCGTTACGAGGGGATCGATCAGCGCTTTGTCGATCGTTATGTCGATGAGGAAGTGTCAATCGGCGATTTTGTCGTGTCAGGCGGTGAACTGCCAGCGCTGGCGATTATCGACGCGGTCACCGTAACGCTGTCTGCTGCCGACATCACCGCGGTCTGCGAAGAGAGCACGGCCGTTCGTTCTTGCTCCATCGATGGCGAAGTCACTTCGCTCAATAATGACGACTTCAAGCGCGGCGGGAAGAAGAAGCCACAACAGCCGTCGCCTTCCGTAGCTGCTTCGAGCACTTTGCTTGGCACGCTCGGTCTGTCGTCCTCCGGCGCGGGTCAGGGGACTGCGGGCGGAAATGGCGTAACGGTCGCGCTCATCGACTCGGGTATCGACGCCGATTCGCTTGGCGCAGGCCGTGTCACGGCGTTCTATAGTTTTCTCCTGGGCACCGCCACCGCAGGGGCGCCGACCGACGACTACGGACACGGCACCCACTTGGCCGGACTCATTGGCGGCAACCCACCCACCGCAGACGCTGAGTACCAAGGCGTCGCCCCGGGTGTGAATTTCGTTGGCCTCAAGGTCCTCGATGAGGATGGCAAGGGCTTCACGAC
>ENA-ORBV01017715-ORBV01017715.1-microbial-mat-metagenome-genome-assembly--contig:-NODE-17715-length-10146-cov-7.010130_pt1 | contig 10146 bp, 11 predicted proteins | sample MGYA00237777_ERZ505514 | MGnify/ENA primary metagenome ERZ505514 (study PRJEB26160, sample SAMN06269048) | microbial mat metagenome | isolation source: Oligotrophic lake microbial mat | place... | reverse complement strand
AAGAGGTTGTTGGGATGGTGCTCAGAGTGGGCCACTAGCCTGGCAAAAGTAAAAATCGTATCTGATAACCACCAGCATTCAGACCCAGAAAGGTGATCCCAAAAGCCCTTGTCTCCTAAGCTGAGCATAGCTGGCCCAGAGCAGTCATAGCAGCAACCTTCACAGCCCAACATCGGATACACAAACTTGAACTTCAGCTCATAGTCATCAATGGTCCTGTCCCGACCCCTGGCTAAAGCTTGATGCAGACCAACAGAGTGCAGCTCAAGGGGCTGGGAGTCCCCAAATAAATTCTTTTGGAGATCACTCAGCACAGGGTCTTCCCTCTTTTTCCCAGCCATTTTTTGACCAAACAGGCTAGGGGATCCAATCTCTCCCAGTGCAACCATTTTGTTGTGATACTTGGCATTAGAGATCAAAGCATCCATCTCACTCACTGTCTTTGCCTTCCTCAGCTGCTTGATGCTTCTGTCTGCAATCTCATGCATCTCCATTCCAAAGACATGGTAGTAGGGGGACTGGGCATTCTTATTGGAATTTCTTCCTGAGTTCAAAGCAGACATCACCTGCCCAAGAAGAGTCACCCAGTTGGGATCCTTTAGTCCTTGCTGTCTCTTCACCTCCTCTAGGCAGCTGAGAATCCCTTTGGAAGATCTGTTGCTTCTTTCTACAGAACCTTGGTCAGAGGGAGTTCTTGCTCTGCCTGTCACTGTAAGAACTGTTGGATTTAAGTTCTTCATTACTTCCACAACTGCCTGGCCTGCCACTTCCCCACCATTGTCTGAATGGTACACCAATGGGTACCCCATAAATCCACAAATGTGATTGAGCTCAGCAGCTACAATGTGAGCTTCCTTGCTTGGGGAAGGAATTAAATAAACGATTTTTGTAAAGTGATCCTTGACAGCAATGATCCACTTCATCACAACACCATGCCAGTTCTTTTGTGGGTTGGCTTGCATGTCAATCAAATCAACTTGGAACCTGTCTCTAAATGACAGAGATTGGATTGGATGACTGGCTCCCTTGAGCTTCTTCTTAACTGGTTGCTCCTTAGTACAGACTGGGCACAGTTTTATGAATTGTATGACCTGATCCTTTGTTATGTTGCAGAATCTTCGGCTGACTTCATTGTGGGTTTGTTCCCTTTTCTTGTGGCCCAAAGTGTCACAATGCACATCATCTATGGAATCAAATACATCCTCCTCTTTCACCACTGTCTTCCCTCCTTTTTTGAGCAGCAAGTGAGTGGAACCATCAGGCTCAGTGCTTGTGATTACCTCATACTCTTTCATGTTGTAAAACAAAGAGCCATACTTCTTTTTCAGCAGTCCTCTCATCCTTTTTGCATCAGAGGAATCGTTTTTGGTAGGGGGGCCAAGGGCATGATATGCTAGAGCCATCTCAATGAAGTGGTTGTACTTGCTTTCATTAAAGGAAACAGTGTTGAAGGCAACTGCAGAGGAACCGTTTGTGCCTCTCTCCTTGAAGCTTGCTTTGTCATCTCCCGAAAATGAGCAGCCAAAGCAGATCATGTTAAAGTTCTTCTTGGCCTCCTCTTTCATCTCATTGGGCATGGGATGCAACTGGCTATCCAGTGCTGCAGCTGCCTTGCTTTGGTAAAAATCGTTCATCCTATTTCCTGTCTACTTTAGTTTATTTGTTGTTGATGTTGTTGTGTTGTTATTGTGAGAATAAAGGGCTACGATTTTTGTGATTAACAGTCATAACAAAAGTCATAAAATTAACACCAGTCAGTCTTGGGACTGACTTGGTCACAACATGGGCAGTGAGGGGGTTTTGGCAGTCTCAAGACTGACAAAAGTCAGTCTCAAGACTGACCAGTCACAACTTTGACTGCCGCCAGTCTTGTGACTACGGTCAGTCTCCAGATTGCTCACAACAGATCCGACCACGGCTGGCCTCACATTTTGCTTGGAACCAATGATTCTTTCAGTCGACTGCAAGAATAATGCTAATGAATCTATCGATGCCCTTGCCCATTTTGTTTCTTCTTCCGTAAATTAAATACTACTGTATACAAATTCCATTGATGCGCGACACCACAACCATGACCGATAACACTGAGCAAATGATAAAGATTAGACGGAAATGGGTCGATGATAACATTTGCTTTGTCTGCGAGAAAAAAATTGACGACGAGGACCTGAAACCCTGCCAGTGTTTCAAAAAGAATGGTGTGAAAGGATTCGGAATGATCTTTTGCCAAGATTGTGACGATGACGTTATATTAAATTGTGGTGGAACATGTAGTGACCGATTGTGCCGTCGTTCTTGTGAGTACATTACCTGTGGCGAATGCAAGGAACCTTTCTATAAAAAGTGTATCGGAAAGTTCGGTATGGATCCTTTCATTGCAGCTTCGTGTGGAAATTGCGAAAAGAAGGTTTGCGTAGATTGCGCGGGATGCCATCGCGATGAACCGTGTCTCCCTAAAACATGCTTTTTTTGTCAAAAAGAAGGGTGCAATAGCTGCTGTGAGGAGGGCGCGTTGAGAGAGTGCGACGTTTGTGACGAGGTGATTTGCAACGCTTGCGTCGATCCTAGATGCGCCAATGATCCCACAGATGATGAAAGGTTGTGTCGAAGATGTGCTGACGGCGTAGCTGACGACTTTGGACGTGAAGATGACGCAATCCGACAGCATGGTGCCGACCACGACGACTATTGACAGCCATTAGATCGAGTTTACGCTTCCATTACACACACACTGGGTATTTATTGTCGTCCTGCTCAACTATTGTACACGCGAGTAAAATCGACTCTTCTACTTTTTGGTTTTGGCCAGTTCCCCTCCCACAGATTGAGCAAGTGGCATGAGCGCCATGAGAAACGCCAGACAGGCACTGCAGGGATCTCCCTTCTTTTTGGCATTTTGATAGGCCCGCCAGGCAGCCGGCAATACTTTCATGGCCACTTTTCCTACTTTGACGTAATCAAACTTGTCATTGGGTTGCATTTCTGGCGACACATCACTGTTGTTGTTGCCATCGGCGACAAACATATATGGTAAATCCAACACGGTACCCGAGTGGCAACAATCCATCAAACACGTCACCGTCACTCCACTCTGCATGGGTACAATGAATTTTTCAAACAATTCGTCGTCACGGATTTGGCCTGCCTGTTGGTAATCCACGGGAATTAGTGTTTCATCTCGTCCATCTTCTTCATCACCATTGTCGTCGGGAAGATTTCCACCATGTCCTGAATAAATAAATTAAATTGTGAGCCTATGTTTGTACCCAGAGTAATTAATGCATTGCAAACAACCAAAGTCAAAAGAAGAAAGAAAAATGAGAGTCTGTCGTACCTGAATAATGAAAAAAGACCGAATCGCCAGCTTTGCTCTGCTCCACCAATTTCTGCAAGGAACTTATAATATTGGCACGCGTCGGATTCGTGTGCTTTCCATCATCCAACAAGACCGTCATGTTTTGTTCTTGATATCCGCCCACATTTATCAAATATTTTTGGATATTGCCCACGTCATTGTGACAACCACTGAGTTGTCCATTCTGTCCAACATAGTTGATGCCCACCAAGACGGCTCGTCGCGTACCACCACTGGAAGTGGTATCTGCCACCCGAAAGGGATGCGACAAATCAATTTTGCGACTGCTGCTGAGTTGTGGATTTTGAGTAAAGCGTCCCTGTTGCAAATCTTGACGCATCTTGCGCAAGACATCCACAAAGGACAAATTCGAGGCCGACGACTTTTCGTCCTTGTACAAGACGTTCAAGAGTGCCGAGGTACAGGCTCCTCCGGCGCGTCCTGCTGGATCGGGCAAATCGAATTGAGACACATTGCCCACATCGGCACTTGTTTGCTTGTCTTCGCAGCCACTGATCATGCGAACATCAGCTCGGATGGTTTCTTCGGCGCGGTCGGCATATTCCTGAGGGTCCATAATGATGGATTGGTAATTACTACTGAACATAATAATGATTGCAACTGAATTGTCTACTATAGTACTTGTTGCGTGCCGGGGTGTCTGCTCCCTGCATCCGGGGGAAGCTAAGGTACGATACAGCTAGCACAGTTGAGTACTAGTAGGTCCTCCGAGAAAAAAGAGAATTCATGGTTGTCGATCGAATTCTTTGAAAAAATCACTCTCCCCACGCGACTAAGGCATAGCCAAAACGTGTTTCCCTCCTATCTCTAAAACAAGAACGTCAAATTTCCACAGCACTGATTGACCAATGATCTTGTGTTGTGTGCCACATGCAACCTGTTGTGGGGAAGCTGGTTTCCAATAGCCAATGCTCCCAGCCAGTTCATTCCAAACTATCTGCTCCAACCACTCCAACAAATTGCAAGACTGATCTGTGAGAAATCTTAAGGAATTGTTTTGTGACGGTCCCATGATCTTTCAGAACCAACGTGTCTGAAAAGAACATTTCGAACACAAGTTCCATTTTGTTTTTCAATTGATCCATCATTGCACATGATCTCTCCTCAACCCAATGCACACTTGTCATGGGGAACTTGCATGACACAGGGCTTGCTGTTTGTCAACCAGCTCTAGAACAGGCCTCAAGTTTCACCCAAGAATTGTCTCGTGCGGGTTGACTTGATTTCAGAAGAACATGTCGCAGTCTCAGAAGATCAACGCATCTTCTTTGTTTGACCCCCCCCTGCTGTAAAATCTGGTAGCAACTGATTCCGTTGTTCTGTCATTTGAATTGGAATGAAACATGCTTGTGTTGGAAAGTCTCAAAGAGAGTCATTCTTGTGTTGGAGCTTCGGACAAGGACACACAATTGATCAGCCCATGTGTCGCCACTTTGCCACTGCATTGTTTGATCAACCTGGCCAACCTTCTCAGTCTTTGAGACAAATTTCTCATGCTTGTGAATCATGCCTGTCAGGGTTGTCAACTTTGCAGTTGGCAGCATTTGGGGTGCTTGGACACGCAATCAAAGGAGTGCGGGGAACACGGAATGGACATTGTTTTCCAAATTTTCCGCAGCAGATTCGATCATGCACCTCAAAATGAGCACCACCACATGCACTTTGAATTCATCGACTTCCTTGATGATGTCATGGACAGGAGCAGACATGGTGCAAATTCCGATGAGACACGTGAAAATGAAGAGACATGATTTTTGGCAGTTTTGCAGTCTCAAGGGTGACAGTGGTCGGGATCATTGCACACCATCAAGCCCAAGAAGCACTTGACAGCAGCAGGTTGGGTGGCAAGGCATGTGAAGGTGTCACTGCCACTGGCAGCAGCAGTGATTCTGGGGGAAAGGCAAAACACACTCAGGGCACCAGTTGACATGGTGGTCATTTGTGGTGGTCATTTGTGCATTGCGGTGTTTGACGGCCGCTCACATTGGCACAGTGTGAATGATTGCTCACCACCAGAGAAGGTCCCTGCATTTTGCGGTTATCTCCGGGGGCCATGGGCCTTGCTCTCAACCATTTGTTCTTCCTTTGTGATTTGCCATGCCACGCAATCTTCCCAACATCGAGCAACGCGGGCGGACGGACAACCAAAGGCCAGAACCAACATCTTTCATCGCATCGCGCATTGATTGGCCTGTGCATTTTTGACATCTTGTCCAGCACGACGCTCTTTTTGGAACCCTTTGGTCACTGGACCTGCACCGTGGGGGGCTTTTTCAAAGTCATGGGAATCACATGTGGGTCTTTTTGCAATTGTGGCTTGTCCAATTTCTTTGTGGGGGTGATTTGCCGAGAATGGAAGGATGCCTTCACAGTGTCGTGCTTTGAGTGGCCCTTGCATTCAATCGTGGGGGCGGTGGTCATCTGCTGGATCGTGGGCATTCCGTTGCAAGTGTGCAACCCAACAAGTTTGGGATGTTGGACCGTGGCCTATCCAGAGGGTTGTGCCACAGCAGCGAGTTGGAAAACAACAGCACCGGCTTGTGTGCGAGGGGATCCCTGGGGATGGATCTGTGACACCTCGACCACGATTGGCTTTTTGATAGCCGTTCTCATTCTGCTCAGCACCAACTTGGCCATTTTCACAAAGGTTTGATCCCAAGATCAGCGCACTGAACGTTTTCGAATCTCGGGAATCGGAGGGCGCCCAGACGACGGCACCATCACCAACACAGAGCAAACGACAGCTGTGGGCGCTGTTGCTGCCATTTCCTCCCAATCCGTGGGGACCAGACAAGGATCAACATGTCAATCCTACCTTTCCGGACTTTCCTTGCAGTTTGCAGAAAACAATCCGCCGGATGCTCGCCCCTCCCATGCCTCCTCGGTGCATTCCCGGACTGCCACCACAATGTCCAAGACAAGACAAGTCGCTGCCCAATTGTGGCGGTCATCTCAGCAACCACATGATGTCATTTCTGCATGGAATTGCAACGGGAGGGGTGCACCATTGCGATGCTTGGTGGTGTCCCTTTGTTCGAGTCTTGCAAGAAGCAACCTTTCCACTCCACGGTTTCTTCAATGCACTGGTCCATTTTCGACCACGGTGTCTGCAATGGCGGCAAGTGATAACCGAAAGCAAATGGAGAGCCCTCAAAGCCACCCTGTCCGCTCAACCATTGCCGCAGGGCGGCAATGTCAGAAGCAGGGAGGAGGGACTGGTGCGGTTGGCGGCGGGAGTGGTGGTGTGATTGCCAACAGTGGCATGATAGGCAGCAACTCACACAACAAAGAATCACGAAACCAGGAAAACATGCACACCAACAACGCCAATGACGACAGGGACAACAACTCTTCGGAGGAAATGACTTCACGGCATAGCATCGAAGTGTGTGATCAGACAGATCCCAATGGACCATCATTGGGCGACTGCCATTGTGCATCCACAAGCACTGCAGAGGCCCAGCGACTAGAAGGGTCATCATCAAAGGTGCTAGCTCTGTCATCAACGTGTCCTTCGATCCCCAAAGGCGCACTGCCGGACAAGGACAAATCACAAAAAGCTGCCATTGCCCCAAAGAAGAGGTGTGCTCTGTTGATGAATGCATTGCTGAGGAGCTCGAAGGCCAGCAGCTGGATCTTGGCGACGGCGGCAGAGATGGTGACAGCGATGACATCAAAGATGCACACAATGTGTGAAGATGAATGCCGCCACTGCCGCAAAAAAAGGAAATCCTATCTTCTTTGTGGATTGCATCACTGATTTAACAATTCTTCATTCATGTCAAATGCTGCCAATCCATGACACAGAAAAGATCATTCATTGCATTGTTGGCTGGTAGCAAATTTCATAATTTCGTTGATGTTTGTCTTCATGAATTTGTGCTTGAACATTGTTGCGACGAAAAACCACAAGCAACTTCACAAACCAAAAATGATTGTCTTTAGGATTTCGAAATTTTTCAGAGGTGACACCATCACAGGCATGTCCCAATTGTTGAAATGTTTCCATCAAATGTTCCCGAGAATAATTGTTAATGTGGGAAACTCCTTTTTGATTCAAAACTGCCCAACTCAGAATGATCCCCTTTTTGTTGTGTCGATGCAAATTGCAAACAACTCGACCCTCAAATTCAGACGGCACATGTTCACCCACTTCAAAGGACATGGCCCAATCCGCAACAGGGAGAAAGAGAGGTTTTGTCAAATCAAACCATGTCACCTTTCCTTTCGCAAATTGCTCGACATTCCCGGCACCATCATGTGAATTGCATGTCAGAGAAGGAAACTTGGTGGCAACAGCTGCTCCCATTTGTCCCACACCACAACCAAAATCATTGATGGATTGGACATTTTCCTCTTCAACCAATTTCGTCAATTCAATGACCAGTCGTTTTGCGACTTGGAAATGGCACCTGGGAACGCTGCAGGTTGTCGCATCAGGCCACTGCACTGTTGCATTTGATTTTGCCTCTTTTGAACACCAGCCTCCAGAGGCAATCACCGCGGCCGACCTGCAGTCTTCAAAAGCCTTGGATTTGGCTTGATTCGTTTGATCCTGAAAGTGGGCAACGACAGCAGAATCATTGACAGAAGCTCTTTTGACCACGTCTGCTGCAGTGCACCACTGGGGACAATCCTTGCTCAAACCACATTCGTCCAAAATGCCACTGTGGGAATCTGGTCCGAGCAATCTGTCAAAATTTGGATCGCTGAAATGGGCTCCACTGGTGTCCATTGGCGGCGAGTCGGACGGCGTGACAAGCACGCTTGCTGTTGTTGTGGCAGCATTTTTGTGCGTTTCAATTTTGACAGGTTCGGTTTCAATTCTTGTGGCTGTGGTCTCAGCTGCACGGATGACAAGTGTTGTCTCACTTGTGCCAGTCTTGTCAGAACTGCTGGCAGTGGCCTGTCCCAACCGAATGTTCTTGCCATCCATCTTCTTCATGATTTCCTGGCGGTCCTCCACAGAGTCCAAACGCCCAACACAGATTCCTAACAAAAAGGCACCTGTCAAGCTAAGAACACAATGGAATTTTTTGCTCTGCGTCATCTTCCGTTTGTCTGAATCGATGGGAGCAATCATTGCATCGAAATTGTTTCAATGTGTTTCTGTGTTGTGTGTGAGGAAATCAACAGATTTGACATCTCAACAGCAGTTCAGCACAGCATGGCACACAAAACATGCTGCTGTGTGCTAACAGCTGCAGTGCTTAGCAACTGCTGCTAGCTGGCTAGCAGGTGCGTTATGCTGTGGTCGTTGCAGCACAGCACTGCTGTGCTGCACCTGGTGCATTTTGAACAGAGACATTTCCAGCTTCATTTTTGAGCCGAAGCCTTTTTTTGCAAACGAAATCCGCGATCAAGAACAGCCCAAATGGGGGTCTGTGTGCACCCAGAAAGGTGGCTGTGCTGTTTGACAACAAGAAGCAAGCAAGCAACATCATTGGAAAAACTGTGTTTTTTTAGCAAACTGACGCTGGCAAGGATGTGTCAGTCTCTTTGTCTTGTTTGTCCTGCACACCAAATGCGCCCAGAGTGTGTTTCCCTCAGCAGCAGAGCCGGTGCCCTTGCTAGCATGCACAGACGCGGTTGGTCACATTTCTCTCCACTCCAACGTTTTTGTGAAGAGAAGACTTCTGTCAGAGATCACAGTTGTTGTTTTCACAAACACGCATGAAGACCACAAGCACAAGTGATGGCTGACATGACATTGTTTGAGAATGATGAGCAGGTGGATGGGTCACAGAGGGGGCCAATTTGGGTCCCCTCAAACCAAATCTGTGCCCAAAGATGTTGTCAGGAGCTTGTTGGCAATGGGAAATAAAAATGACAATGATGTTTGTGCCAAATTTTGCATGCCCTGTCATTTGGGCCTTTTCATGGCATCCACTGGTCTGACGGTCTTGACAAAATGCACCAAGGAATGAGCTTGGCAAGCTTTGTCAGCCCAAGGCACATGCATCAAAGCATGACAAATGCTCTGCAAGGATTGGTTTTGCAGCTGAGTGAATGCGCAAAAGGATCCAATCATGAAAAATGTTGCAATGTTGTGATGCTGCCAACATGCTGTCATGGGTCTTGCATGGAGCCACCACTTTAAATCTGAACAACAACGATGATGAGCATGGTCCCCATGCCATTGAAAAGGAACGATTTCACCCGTGATTCAACCCAAAGATTCAAGTCTTGACACGCGTTCTGGACCCGGACCCACTGTTCATCCCAAGGAGCAAGACACGAAATCCAAAGCGGAACATTCGAAGGGAATGAAGAGTTGAGTTTCCAGGACGCATTTCATCACGATGTTGTGCATTTCTGTGGACTGGTGGCAACAAGAGGACATTGCAATGGCAAAACATGTGCACCATGTTGTTGATCTTGCCGATGAGATGTCAATCTTGTTGGACAGAATGGACGAATGTGGAGCAAAATCGAGTGCATTGCAACAGTCACAAGTTTCTCATTTGTGCAAAATCACACCCATTTCGTTGGTGAAACATCGGAGTGGGAAACTTTGTTTTAGGGCATTGTCGTTGTTGTATTTCGTCCCTTGTTTGTGGTCGATGTGATGGTGAAGAGATGTCGTTTGTCATTATCATCACACCATTGCATGAACAGTTCGGCCATTCTGCCACCAATGAAAATTGCAAACTGATGGCAGCACCTGAGAAATTTGTTCAGTGAGAACACAAGTGTTGGATGAAGAGATCTATTTGTTGGTAAACAGATCAGTTATGTAGAAATTATGGTAGTGTTGTTGTTGCTACTGT
>ENA-ORBV01017713-ORBV01017713.1-microbial-mat-metagenome-genome-assembly--contig:-NODE-17713-length-10147-cov-14.918967_pt1 | contig 10147 bp, 9 predicted proteins | sample MGYA00237777_ERZ505514 | MGnify/ENA primary metagenome ERZ505514 (study PRJEB26160, sample SAMN06269048) | microbial mat metagenome | isolation source: Oligotrophic lake microbial mat | place... | reverse complement strand
ACGGGTCAGTGGAGGGAATCGTAGCATAGCGCTCATTTAAACCGAAACTAATCTTTGAGTTAATTAATTAATTAGTAGTAGGTCCATGACCAGGGTGTGCGGATGTGGACGCTGGAACTTCTAGCATGATGATTATTCTGATGATTTAGCTGGCGGGGGTGAAGGCTAGTAACCGCTCCATCCGCACTGGTCGATCAAACCAAAGTGAGCATTCATCCCATAGGCTGCGGGATCGCTACAAACCACAACAAGTATGTTCTATGAGTCTACTCGTGATCCCAGAACTAAACGATAAGAGACTTTGGGTATTCTATTTGTGCATCGGTATTTGAAAAAGATCTAAATTTTAATGATTATGAAATTGTACGATGCAGGTTGTCATCTATCTATGGTGCTGGAGGCGCACTTGTAGTGATTGCGTTGTCGAATTACTGGGATGGTTCGTGCTGCGTCGGCTAGCAAGATGGATTCTGTCCAACCGTTTGTAATCCTTCATCAAACGAGTGACAGCAGGATGCTTGTTCGGGAGAGCCATCTTATCGAAAATCTCGACGGCGATTTGAAAGTATTTGGCGGCATCCTCCGTGGCTGCCAGATGCACCATGACATTTCCCAGGGCATGCGCCGCAATAGCGACACTGGGATGGTCGCCGCCAAAAATGGCTTTTCGGACCCAGAATACTTCCCAGTAGGCATTCCCAGCCTCGTCGTATTCTCGGAGATGCAAATGTACGTAGGCAATCTTGTTGAGCGTTTCAACTGTATCAATGTGCCATGGACCCAATAGATCGTATCGAATTTTGAAGGCCTCTTCCAGAGCCGCCTTGGCTTTGTAGCAGTGATCTTGGTCGTCATCTTGCGAGACTCTCGCCCACGCCATTCCAATGGCATCCACAACACGAGCCAGTGCTAGTCGATCATCGTCGGACTGTTGCAGTTGCTTCCAGATGCGGCAGGCTGATTGAAAGGCAATGACGGCTTGCGCATATTCGCGGGACAACATGTAGGCATATCCCAACTGCAAAAGTCCTTCCGCCGTCTTGGCATGGACTTTACCATGAGATTTCATGAGGCCGGTAACGACAGTACCCCAGTAGTCGCATTCTCGACCAGCTTGTAAAAACAGGCGTTTCATTTCCAGGTCGTAATCGTCGTCGTCGCTTGCTTGACTGAGACTTGCGTGTGTAGCCTCCTCTTGACCGAAATGCAGCACACGAGGCAGTGTCAGTGTACTGCCCAGAATTTTGAGCCCCCTGCCAATGGCTGTCAAGGGAGAAGAAAATCCGAGACCTGTTGTCTCGTCGTTGTTGACTGATGATGATGATGCCGATACCTCGAAGCAGCCTCCACCGAGACTCTTGGCTGGACCAGCTGGCGTTACTGTATTGATAGCCGTGGGCGCTGTACCTGTACTAGAGCTTGGAGAGGTAGCTGCAGCGTCAGGGAAATCAAATGTCCCCAAGCTAGTAAGTTTTGCTGTAGATAGAACAGCCCCGTTGCCTAGCTCTTGCTCCGAGGGGAAATGGCCACCTGTGAGACTGGTGGATCGGACGGCTTGCCTGCTGCTATGTGCCTTTGCACGTAATTCCTCAGGAGAGAAGGGTGCAGCCAGTTGTCGTTGGTGGTTTCGTCGTCCGCAGCGTGGCTCGTTGGCGTCGTACAATAGGTAAGGATCGTTGCCCAGAGAGGAAAGATCGTCTCCTTCCTCTTCGTCAATGGTAAAACAGGGAGGGGCAAAGCTGCAAGAAGATTCCTCGCTGGCTCCGTCTTGGCCAATAGTAGAAACAGAAGTGCAGCTAATCGCGTCTGTCCTTTCCGTAAATTCAATCGAAGGTCCTTGCGCAAAAGGATTCCTCTTCGTACTCAAAGTGAGTTTAGGACTCCGTTTGTTCTTTGGCGTGGCACTATTGCCGAGGATCTTTCGAGTTCTCTTTTCTGCTTGCACCGTGTTGACTGGTTGCTGCTTGCCTGTCATCAAGGACTTGATGCTCAACAGACCGTCGCCAACAGTTGTCTTATGGTTGAGAAGTTTCATGTTGCTACTTGTTGTGATGATACCACCGGTATCACCAACATTCACTTTGCGTCGAGAATGAACAAATTTCATGGTGTCACTAATTTTGTTGGTAGAAGTCGGACGGGTGGCCGAAAAAAGTGAGTCAATTCATTCATTGGAGTTGCCTTGTCGTGTCTTCGATGACGGGTCGATGCAACGTTCACGTGTTGAAATGCACATACGGCGGATGCGCGTGGTGAGCAAGCCGGCAGGTACAAATGCCGATTTTTGAGCAATGATTGTCCTCAAATCATAAGATATTCCGTTGAACCCAATCGGGATTCGTCCCGCGCGATCTGTTCGGTTCCAATGCGCTTCCAATCTAAAAGGGGCCAATCAGTTCCATTCCCACCAACTTCCGAAAGCTACAAATGTAGCTCTGTACATTAATTCCGAAGAAGCTACAAATGTAGCTACGTTTGATTATTGTAATTCCGAAGCTACAAATGTAGCTAAAATAGATAACTAGAGCTCGAGGTGATAGTTCCTTTGTGATATTAGAGGAAGAGGCGATTAGCTAAGGACTCTCACGTTGCATTCATTTAAGCTACAATGTACAGGCTAAAGCGGGATCACGATGAGTAGCATTAAGGACCGAATTAGGAGCTCCTTGAAGGATGCAAGATACGGAGCTTGGGTGGACAACAAAACCACTCTAGACGAACAGTTCGTCATGTCGGACCAACTGGCAGCACTGAAGAACGCAGAACTAGAGACAATGTCCATCGTTGACCTTGGGGACGGCGCGTCCCAATTGCAGGCATGTGATGTTATTGGAAAAAACTCAAACAAGTTTCTGGATCTTTTCGTTCTTCCAGCCAAGAAATTCTACATTCGCGAACGATACAGCGCTCTCTATCAGAAAATGCTGGACCTCTGGGCTGAACCGCAATCTATCAAAGTGACCTTGCTTGGCAACGCCGGAACTGGGAAGAGTTGGTTTCAAGTCTATGCCCTCAGAGAGCTGCTCACAGCAAATCCTCGTGTTTTCAATTTTGTTGTTCGCCATGTGGGAACACAAATCTACCTGATTGATCTAGAGTATGCAAAGTACTATCAATGGAAGGGTGTGAGTAATCAGCTCCTGGATCAACTGAGAGAAACACTCTACATGTACGAACCAGCGGAACAAATTGACCAAAGTCCGTTATTCTTGGATTTGCCATCCCTTTCCACTCTGTCTCCTTACACACCAAGAATCAAAGAATACAAAAAATTGGATGAATACCGAGCTCTCTATTTTTGGCCATGGTCAATGTCAGAGATGTTTGCCGTTGCACAAGATTCCAACATGAAGATTGATATCGAAGAAATATTGAGGCGCCATTCCCTATTTGGTGGCATTGTACGGCATGTACTCTCCTCGGACCAAAAAAAAACCTGGGGCGAACTAAAGGATCGGTTGGCGACTGATGTGAAGTTGGAGACACTTCAGTCAGTGGCTCTCAACATTGACAGAGTTTCTCAAGGCTACAATGTCAGTGGGCACATTGTCTGCTACAATGACAAGGAGGACCTAAATCGATTTGACGAGCGCATCCTGGAGTACACCAGTGCATATGTTGAATCCGAGGTGGAGAAACTTATTGATGCCAAAGAACCGACAGAACAGGCATTGGTTGTTTTGGCTCGTTTGAATAATGAGTTTGTGGACTTGAGTGGCAAAAATTTGGAAGGTGCCGTAGCCTATCTTCTTAGTCAAGGCTCACACTACAAATGGCAAGCAAAGAAGGTTAACAGCGAAGAAAATTGGTCGGATTTTGAGGCACCAAAGAAACAGAGGGATTTGAGAAAGAGGCGGAACATACATGAAGAGCTCGTTCACAAGTCTCTCATCCTTGTACCCCAAGAGACAACCTTTCCTGGTGTGGACATTGTCTTTTCCCAAGGAGATGATAAAACACGAATCACTGCTGTTCAATTCACATGGCAGGTAACCCATCCATTTACTGTTCGGGCATTGTATGAGCTACACAGGGTCCGTCTCAAACTTAAGCCTGGAGCGATCCTCAAAGTCTACATTTGTTCTCCGGGTAATGAGGGCATATATGTGACGAAGACAAGGGATGACTTCTTGAAGGGAAGGCTTGATACAGCGTTACAATACTCCAAGCAAATAAAGGTGAAACCTAGAGATCTACGTATCATGTGGGACAACACAGAAATTCACGTGTTGAGACCAAAGGATATTGGATGGAAAGTGATGCTTGAAGACTTCGTTGGTGGTAAGAAGAGGCAAAAGTCAGGTGATGCTTAATTAGTGAGCTAAAGAGAGCACAAGTCACAAGCAGTCATCTCTAGGACATGAGTCGGAAGGTGAGGCAAGTTGGGTTTTCTTGACAGTGGGAAGAGGTGGTTAGTCAGGTATTCCTACATGATTTCCTACATATTTTGTATTGGAACAACTGGGCATTTCATGCTGCTGATGGGGTCAGAATAAAGATGTAAGAATAGTGAAAATGAGAGTAAGTGCATGGCCTGCCCCTAGCGATCGAGGGACGCGCATTCATAACCTTCAAAAACTAGTAGCTAGCTACTGTCGCGTGTTGTGTCTCTGCAATGACCGCTCTGCAAGTTGTACAAGCGCGCTTGGGGTCCTGCCTTGTGGGGCTTTGTCAGGCCCAGCTGAAGAAAGGGATCTTTTAACAGTGCACAGCGAGTTCAAATTAATTGTTTCACACGACTGAAAAATAACACGGTGGTATCGGGTCAAAACAACACTTCAAACTTGACAACTCTGCCACGCTTATGTAAGGACCGGAGCACTCTCTAGCTAGATGACCCATACAAAGTACACTCATTGTAGTCCAAGGTAGCTCCAATGAGCTTGAGATGTCCTTAATGGTCTTCCTTCTTTAATTCAAGGGCAAAACCACTAAATAATCTATTTTTTGCCATAAGCAAACAACAATAATTTGTCAAGGACATGTCAGAGTAGAAATGTTGCCTCCAGCGTGTAGGCAAGACATTTTGCATGGGATGCATTAACTAACAATGGAGCTATCATGTCCCGGTTCACTACTCTGATTGCAGTCAAACTGAACCAGGGGACCGTGGAAGTGTTGTTTTGACCCGACACCACTGTGTCAAATTTTCGAGTCGTGCCAAAATCGCTGAATTTTAGCGAGCACTCACTGCACATTGTCAAGAGGGGGTGCAGCCGGATTTCTGGTCTAGCTGGAGAAGGAAACACTCAGCACCGGCTTGCTCTCATGACTGTTGTTAACTATTGAAGAACAATTCAATCACGGTTGTCAGAAACTGTGAAAATTGATTAATCAGGGCGTTTGCAATTTCAAAATTCCAGCTCCATTGTCATCATCAGCACAGTCTGGGACATGGCAGCCTGGTTGTGGTCCATGATCATGAATTGTTCCACAGCAAGGGCATTTGACTGCAGTGACACCTGCTTTTCTCAACACCACGGGGCTTCTGCAGAAGGTTTGTCGATGCTCGCGCATCTGTTCGACCGTCATGGGAAGACCGTTGCAAACACTGTCACCGGTGTCCATCATTGTTGAGTTTCGGGAGACAAATTTCTATGATGTCTTTCCTTGGGATTTGTGGGATTAAGAAAAAACTGTCATCAGATTCAGCTTCAGGTTCAGTCATGTCGTGCTGCAGATCACCTTCACAGTCATCAGTGTTCGAGACTGGATCCGCTTCATCTTGAGCAATTGTTCGTCAGGAGGCTGTGGCATCACGTCAGCATTCCAAACGTGTGACAGAAACAGACATGATCAATTTTTCAAATTGGATCTCGCCATTTGATTCGTGGCGTTTCTTTCTGGCAAAGTCATGGACATCTCGCTCCAAGAATGTCATTCGATTGTCGCTCCATGACTTCTCTTGGTGACTGATTGACGTTTGATGGGGTGTGACTGAGGGGCATCTTGTTGTTGTGACCTGTTCTTCTTCATCATCATGAGAATCAGGGGTGGGGATTGGGCTTGGGACATCACGCCAGAACACATGTTTTCAAAGGCACGATGAACTGCACGGTTGGCTTCTCTCTTTTTCTTCCTCATGTCGAAAGCACGATCTGCACGGGCGATTTCTTTCCTTTTCAAGCCATTTGGTTGTTGCCGACAGACAATGTTTCCCGTTGCGATGTCTGCGATGGTTTGACACACGTGAGGGTGGCTGATGCTGTCTGGTGTGACTGATCCTGATCTTGCCTGGACATTGGGGTTGACTCTGTTTGAATGTTCAGTTGAGGCCTTGATGTTGTTGGCTGGTCGTTCATCTTCTGAGACAATTGCATCGCAACGGTCGGGTGTGAAGGCCTTCATGTCTGGATGTTGGTTCACCATCACCACCACACATGGGGTTTCATCAAGAATTTTTGCATCCGACTGACACTTGCCCGAGAATGTCAACCCGTCTTTCAGTTTGACAATGGTACGATTTCACCCGTGATTCAAACCACGAATGGAAGTCGCGTCCCGAGTTCTAGACCAAGAACTGATGTGCGCCCTAATGGGAAAGATACAAGATCTAATGCGGAACACAAAGTGGAACGGAAACGATGAGTTCCCACGCCGTGTTCTATTACGATGGCGTATAATCCTACGGGCATGTGGTAATAAAAGCATCTCACCATGACGAAACATGCGCACCGTGAAGCAATCTTGCCAATGAAGATGTCAATCTCGTTGGAGTATTCGATCAAAACATGGAGCTGTTTCTATGGAAGTCTAATGCTTATAACTTTCGAATTTGCATGTATTAGCAGCTATTCTTTTGGTGAAACATTAGAGTAGGAAAGTTTCTTTTTAAGGTAATCTTTGCTGAATTCGCCCCTTGTTGTTTGGCGATTTGACGGTGAAGAAATATCGTTTATCAGTGACAGTGGCCTCCCGTCGTTGCGTTGTGTGTGGAAGCTAGTGCATTTACAAGACAGTGCCATTGACAGTGCCATTGTCAATTGTAGCAGTGAATTGTTGTGTTGAAAGTAGCTTGTAGTCGAAAATCCGTAGTTCTTTAGTTCAAAATTCAAATTTTGGTGTCAAGTTTTTGAAATTTCCTTCCACCATGACAAAGCCAATCCGTAAGCAAGCACGGCGGGTGGCTACCCGCAACACACCATCTTCAACTCAGGATCCTTTAGTCGATGCTGACAGTGAAGAAAGCAAACAAGAAGAGGACTTTGTCTTCACCACAAGCTCTCCGGCAACAGACAAGGAAAACCAGCCACCTCCGGTGCTTACCCAACGTGCGGGCGACGCCGCAGAAGCCCTGTTTTTGATCAAACAGGAAGAGCGGCATGAATTCCATAACAACTCCGCTAATAGATTTGGCCGTCAAGTACTCGACGATGGCACTCAAGTATGGGGCATGACCGCAGAACAAAAAGCAGCAAATGACAGTGTTATTGACGAAGATCTCAATCAATGGCAACAACAACAAATCACACGGAAGCGTCCGCAAGTCAATCCTCATGCCAAAAAAGCAAGAGTTGATCCTCCTTCTTCTCAACCAACAATCACTCCTCCTCGTGTCACAACCACAACAACAACCACTCCAACTCCGCCGACAACAACTTTAGCAACAACTGTCTTACCTTCGGCTCAAAAGTCACCTCCGGTAGCTGAAGAAGAAGAGGAATTTGACTCCGACGATGACATTGCCAAGACCATGTCCTCGAATTTGATCGACGATGACTTCATGCTTTTCTCAGAAGAAGAACGCAAGACTCTTGGCACCTAGAGAGGCAAGAACTCGAGTGCATATGAAGCTCGCAAGATTGCGACGGAGCATCATTTCTTCGACATTGTCAAGGAGTTTGGAGGACCCCATGTTCAGTCTTTAGTCGAGATGGTTCCAGCCAAATATTGTGATGGACGACAAGTCGATTATCGATTTTACAATATTGTTGGTGGGGAGAAGACGCATGAGAAGCGCGTCATCATGAACAAGTGCCTTATTCTTTTTGGCATGAAAGCAGTCGCACTTTCTGGGGATAGGAAGGGTCAATTTCTTGAACCTATGGGCTTCCAATGTTATGCCAAGATCCTTTTTTACTCCTTCAAGGCCAAAGGAGTTCTTTTTCGATGGGAGAGTGACTTCTGGAAGAAAGGTGAATTCCATGGAGTCATGATTCAATTATGGGATGACATTCGGAAGGTCGATCCTCTTTTTGGAACGGGTCGCAATCAAGCTCATTTCGATGAAGATGCCGATGAAAAGGTTCGTCAAGCCATAGTAAGTGGGAAGCTTGACCCTTGGAATAATTCGTATTTCGTATTTTAACTAGACCTCCAGTGCCTTCCCAATGGATTGACCAATCAGTACTCTTGCTCTACTGAGAGATCCATTGAGAGGATACAGCATCCCAAAGGATGATGTATGGAGCTTGGCAATTGGCCAATTAAGGTCCAATTGGGGTCAACCAACAGCAAGGGTTTGCCTGTGCTGTTCCAAGGTTCCCACCAGGTTTTTCTCCTAAATAATCATTATCTACCCTAATGCACAGTGTCGGGACGCGTCTCGGCCTCTGTTGTCAATTGTCGTGTACTCAGCCTCCCTCTGGCAAAGTCGGGATCGATCTCCAAATCCACTTCCAGTCCAATTGTCGGCCCTGGTTTCTGCTTTTCGGGCACCAGCATCCAACTCGTGCCATCCGTATCCAATTCGTCTGCCCATCCCAGCAGAACCCAGGGCCAACCATCTCGCCAACTCCAACACCCCGCAATCCAAACTCCCATGAAGACTCGTCCCGTGAAGCGTCCATCTTGCTCCCACAAGCAAATCAAGCGTCGGCTTGAACAACCAGCTGCGCTGCTCCCCTGTCATGCTGACAAAGCTACCACTCCAGGGTGTCGCGGACACCCTGCACACAAGGGGCCCCTTATGTGAGGGCATCAAGAGGCCTGAGAAGCACTCGGGATGCCCATGTGACATGGCACAAGAGCCAAAATCAAGGGAAGAGAGCACAAAACCGGATGGGTGGACAGACTCGCACAGCAGGAACTCCACAGGGCCCACGATGAGAGGACAATGCTCCGACCTCAACTAACAGAGCTAATGGCCGCCGCCAAACACCACCAACGCCACCCGCAGCACTAGCACACCATTGTGGAGTTGATCCAAACACCTATCGACAAGAGAATGTAGCTGCAGGGTTTATCCTCCTGCTTCGTTGGCTAGACGAAGGGGAGCTGGTCAATCCCAATCCACAAGCGGTCCAGCGAAGACCTACAAGAATGCCTCTTTGAGTTCATGTGGCGCCGTGCTAATGCGGGGGACTCATGGAAAGCCCTTGTGGTTGGCCTTGCAACAGTTCGGTTCGCCATCGCGGAAACATTGCGCGTTGACAAGGTGGAAGAACCTTGGGAGCCAACAGACATGTTGATCAGAGTGGAGGACTGCGAAGATGTTGGAACAGAAAAGCAAGATGCCTCAGCATTGAACTGAGGACCGGTGTTCCACTTCATCTCTTTGTCTATCCTTGATCTTATGCTATGTGAAGCCATCATGACTTACCTCCCAACATCCCCCATGATTCATGATTGGAGAAACTGTGCTGCCACTGCAGGAGCCTTCACTGATCACGAGCAACTGTGCTTTGATCGAATCAACTGTGCTTCGGTCGAATGATCGTTCTTCGGCTCGGCTTGCGTGCTAAATTCAAATCGTTCCGCATCGACCGTTGACCGTTTTTGCGCTCAATGCGTCTTGCTTGCTGCGTCACACATGGACCAACCGGCGACACACATCGACCGTTGCGTGCTAACTAGAACTGCGCTACCGATTCGAACTGCGTGTGCACCACTATCGCAAACAGCACGAAACCAGGATTCGAACCTCCAACCTCAACTCTAATGGGCATGCTTTGCCAGGGACACTGCTGCTGCAATTCAAGCTCAGTCCACTGACTGGAGCACATCTTACCATGTTGGAACAGAAAAGCAAGATGCCTCAGTGTTGAACTGAGGACCGGTGTTCCACTTCATCTCTTTGTCTATCCTTGATCTTACGCCATGTGAAGCCATCATGAATTACCTCCCCAACACACCCCCAACAGCCTGCGGCGCGGGCATCGAGGATCAGAGGTCTGCGTGATGATCGCTCGAGAACTCGAGCAAGCCC
>ENA-ORBV01017712-ORBV01017712.1-microbial-mat-metagenome-genome-assembly--contig:-NODE-17712-length-10148-cov-4.043988_pt1 | contig 10148 bp, 9 predicted proteins | sample MGYA00237777_ERZ505514 | MGnify/ENA primary metagenome ERZ505514 (study PRJEB26160, sample SAMN06269048) | microbial mat metagenome | isolation source: Oligotrophic lake microbial mat | place... | reverse complement strand
ATCAGAAGCTGACGTGGACGCTGACCGTGAACGGTCAGACCACGCAGATTCCGCTGCGGCTGCACCGCGACTACAACGTGAATCCGTTCTCGGAGATCGCGGCCAACAACACGCCGCCGATCCTCAGGGTCGGCACTGGTGCGCCCATCCAGGGGCCGGTGGCGCTCTTGAGCAAGGCGCCGGTCATGACGGCAACGGTGGGCGCGCCCTTGGCGCTGACGGCGTCGGTCGACGACGACGGCAAGTTCTCGAGCGGCACGATGGCCCTCGTGACCGACGGCCGCTCGCCCGTGAACCTGCGCTGGAAGAAGTATCGCGGGCCGGGCGCGGTCACCTTCGAGCCGGCGGACCTCGAGCTGCAGGTGTCGAAGGGCGGCAAGGTCAGCGAGCCGTTCAGCGGCACGGGCACGACCGCGGCGAAGTTCAGCGCGCCGGGCGAATACGCCCTGCTGCTGCTCGCCACCGACTTCTCGGGCGAAGGCGGCAGCGGCGAAGTGTGCTGCTGGACCAACGCCTACGTGAAAGTCTCGGTCAAGTAGGTCGCGCGTAGACGTACCCGCCGACGCGGTCAATCGTCACTGCCGCCCCGAACAATGCGCCCAGGTGCTCCGCCGTGAGCATCTGGGCGGTCGGTCCATCGCCCGCCACCCGGCCGTCCTTCAGCAACAGCACGCGCTCAATCTCCGGCACGATTTCTTCGGTGTGATGCGTGACGAGCACGAGCGTCGTGCCGGCCCGCGCCACGGCCCGCACGTGCTCCATGAACTCGTGCCGCGCCGCCAGATCGAGCCCGGTGGTCGGTTCGTCGAGCACCAGCACGCGCGGTCCGGTCACCAGCACCCGCGCCAGCATCACCCGCCGCGCCTCGCCGCCTGACATCTCGTGCAGGTGGCGGGCGGCCAGGTGCCCCGCGCCCACCAGCGTCAACGCCGCCGCCGTGCGCTCGCGCATCTCGGCGCTGACCAGACCGTAGCGCAGAATGCCGTGCGAGGCGAAAAAGGCCGAGAGCACCGCCGCTTCCCCGGTGATGCGGCCTTCGCTGTTGCCGGCCACGAAGCGCTGGTGCAGCGACGACGACACGATGCCCAGCCGGGTGCGCAGCGATGCCACATCCCACCGGTGGTCGCCGAACACCCGCACGGGCGGCGTGCCGTCATCGTGCGGCACGGCCCGCTCGTGATGGGTGAGCAGGCCGACCAGCATCGACTTGCCGGCCCCGTTTGGCCCGAGGATGGCCGCGTGTTCACCCTCGCGAATGGTGAGCGTGAGGCGGTCGAGCACGGGCCGGCCGTCTTTCATGACGGTGGCGTCGCGCAGTTCGAGCAGCGGCGGGGCGGACACGCGGAATGATCGCACACCGGGGCCGGCTCGCGCGCCAGGAGCCGCCTTCGAGTAGGATGCGCGTCATGACGACGCGCATCGTCTCCCGTTCGGCGTCCCTGGTGGCCATCGCGGTCGTGGCCGTGGCTGTCAGTGTGCTGGCGCAGCCGGCCACGCCCACCCGTCCGCACCATCCAGACATCCCGTATCAGACGCCCGCGTCGCTCGGCGCTGCCAGTTACGCCAAGGTGCTGTGTTCGGCGGTGTTCGTGTCGGGCCGTGACGTCGCGGAGGCGCAGCGCAACAGTGCCTACTTCCTGGTGGCCGAGCCCGATCGCAAGGAGCCGGTCACGGTGGACGTAGACCGCGCGCGCCGGCGCGTGCAGGCCACGCTGAAGGGCGTGACGCGGACGGCGGCGTTCTATGACGATCAGGGCTGCGTGATTCACCCCGAAGGGCAGGACCGCGTGTTCTTCACGCCGGTGCCTGTGCGCTCCACGTTGCCGGACGCCGCTCCCATTCCGTGGCCCATGGGCGATGCGCCGGTGACTGCGCCATGGCCGGCCCGGCTCGACCTGGTCGCCATCACTGCGGCGGTCGACGTGGCGTTCGCGGACCCCGAGGGGCTCACGGCGGCCATGGTCGTCGTGCACCAGGGACAGATCGTCGGCGAGCGCTACCTGGCCGGCATCACGAAAGACACACAGCTCGAGAGCTGGTCGATGGGCAAGAGCCTGACCGCCACGCTGGTGGGGCTCGAGGTGCAGCGCGGCTCGTTCCGCCTCGACGACCCGGCCCCGGTGCCCGACTGGCGCCGGCCGGGCGATCCGCGCGGCGCCATCCGGGTGCGCGACGTGATGCAGATGAGCAGCGGCCTCAGCTTCACGGGACAGGACGATCGGCATCTCGACGCGCGCACGCAGTACCACGATCACTTCTTCCTCTATGCCGGCGCGGTCGATGCCTTCAAGTACGCCACCACCTCGCCGGTCGAGTTCGCGCCCGGCACGGTCGGCCGCTACCGCAACTCCGACCCGATGACGCTCGGCTTCCTGGTACGGCAGGCGGTGGAGAAGCGCGGCGATGTCTACTTGACCCATCCGCAGCGCGCGCTCTTCGACGTGATCGGCATCCGCCGTCAGGTGCTCGAGCCCGACCCGTGGGGCAACTTCCTGCTGAGCGGCTACGACTACGGCACGGCCCGCAACTGGGCCCGGCTCGGGATGCTCTACCTGCAGGATGGGGTGTGGCAGGGCCGGCGGTTGCTGCCGGAGGGCTTTGCCACGTTCGTGCGCACGCCCGCGCCGGCGTGGCAGCGGAAGGAGTACGGCGGCCAGTTCTGGGTGAACGGCGAGGGCCAGTGGAACCTGCCGCGCGACGCCTACTTCATGTCGGGGGCCGGCGGACAGCACACGTTCGTGGTGCCCTCGCACGACCTGGTGGTCGTGCGCATGGGACACCAGCGCGGCGCCCCGGTCGGCACGAAGCTGCTCAATCAATCACTGGCGATGATCGTCACCGCCATCGACGCCGCGCGCTGACGCGGAGCCAGGAGACCGATGATGCGAATGCGAATGCGAATGCTGATGCTGTTGGCAGGGTTGTGCGCGGCCGCAGGTTCCGTGCTCGTCGCGCAGCCGGCGCCGGCCCGCGACCCGCGCTTCGCCGGCCACTGGCGACTGGCCTCGTTCGTGAACATCGACGACCAAGGCGTGGCCACGCCGAGCCGCTTCACCGGCGGGCGGATAGTGTACGACGCGGCGGGAGAGATGGCGGCGCAGCTCACGCACGCCGACCGGCCCGCGCTGCCCGCGTCGCCGGGCGATGGCCTGCGCGCGGCGGCCTACGCCGGCTATGTGGCCTACTACGGCGCCTACGACATCGACGCGGCCACGAGCAAGGTGACCCACCACGTGGAAGGCTCGACCAACCCCAACTGGCCAAAAACCGACCTCGTCCGCTACTTCGAGTTCGCCGACGGCGGCAATACGCTGAAGCTGTCCATCCGGAACGAGGCGGGACGCACCACCGGCACGCTCACCTGGGACCGCATCCGCTGAGCGGCGCGGGCTACGTGCCGTCGAGCGTGAACGCGAACACCTTGCCGCCTGCGATGCCCGACATCACCGCGACGTACTGCTTGCCGTCGAGCTCGTAGGTGACTGGGGTGGCGATGCCGGTCATCAGCTTGTGCTCCCAGAGCGTCTTGCCGGTGGCCGGATCGAGGGCCATGAACGTGCCGCCGTTGTCGCCCACGAAGATCAGGTTGCCGCCAGTCGATAGCGCGCCGCCGCTCGGACTGAACTCGATGCGCCACCGTTCCTTGTTGGCCACCGGATCCCACGCCAGGAAGAAGCCGCGGCGGCCGGGTAATGGCGGCGGCGCCGGCGCCGCCGCGATGGCCGCGGCCGCGGCGCCGCCGAGCAACGTCCCCGTGTTCCACTGGCCCTCCTGGAAGGTGAACGTGTCGACGTTCTTGAAGACCATGCTCGTGTCCTGGCCCGGGAAGTAGACCAGCCCGGTCGTGGGATTGAAGGCCATGGGCGGCCAGTGATGCGCGCCCACGGCCGAGGGCGAGAGCCGCGCGCCCTTGGCGCCGTAGCGGGCCTCGGGCGTCTCCACGGGACGCCCGGTCTTCAGGTCGATGTGCGTGGCCCACGTCACCGTCGTGAACGGCTGCGCCGACAGCAGCTCGCCGGTGAGCCGATCGATCACATAGAAGAAGCCGTTCTTCGGCGCCTGCAGCAGCACCTTGCGCGGCCGCCCGCCGATTGTGAGGTCGGCCAGGATCATCGGCTGCGCGGCGTTGTAGTCCCAATCGTCGCCGGGCGTCGTCTGGTAGTGCCACACGTAGCGGCCGGTGTCGGCATTGAGCGCCACGATCGACGAGAGATACAGGTTGTCGCCGCCGCCGGGGCTGCGATGATCGCGGGCCCAGGGCGAGCCGTTGCCGGTGCCGACGTAGACGAGATTGGCGGCCGGGTCGTAGGCCAGGCCGTCCCACGGCGTGCCGCCGCCGCCGTACTTCCACCACTGGCCCTTCCAGCTCTTGAGGGCCATTTCCATCGAGCGATCCTCGAGGCCCTTGGCCGGATCGCCCGGCACGACGAACCAGCGCCACGCCTGCTTGCCCGAGGCCGCCTCGTAGGCGGTGAGGAACCCGCGCACGCCGTACTCGCCGCCGCCGTTGCCGATGACGACCTTGCCCTTCACGATGCGCGGCGCGCCGGTGATGCTGTAGTCGCTGCCCACGGGCGTGGTCTGCACCGACCACGACACGTGGCCGGTCTCGGCGTCGAGGGCCACGAGCCGGCCGTCGAGCAGGCCGACGTAGACGCGCCCCTGATAGACGGCCACGCCGCGATTGACCGGGCCGCAGCAGTAGCGCGGGCCGCCTTCGGCGTAGCCGCCCTGCACGAGCGCCGGGTCCCAGCGCCACTTGAGCGCGCCGGTGCGCGCGTCTACGGCATACACGACGCTCCAGGTCGAGGTGCCGTAGAGCACGCCGTTCGACACGATCGGCGTCGTTTCGATCTTGCCCTTCGATCCGACTTCCACCGACCAGGCCGGTTTCAGACGGGTGACGTTCGAGGCGTCGACTTGCGTGAGGGGGCTGTGATGCGTCTCGGCGTAGTCGCGGCCGTGCGTGACCCACTCGGCTGGTGGTGCCGACAGGAGCGTGGCGTCGTCGACCGGCCGCGTCTGCTGCGCCGCCAGCGAGAGCGCAGTTCCCAAGCTGAGTGCCAGTCCAAACAGGGCCGTGGTCGAAGCAGGTGCGCGCATGGGAATCCTCTGCGCTGCATCTTAGTCAATTCCCCGGGCCGTGACGCGGGCGCGTGCCAGACGCCGTCGCCCCGTTGTAGAGTGGGCCGCGTGCATCACCTGCTGATTCTCACCAAACATCCCGACGAATACCGCGCCCTGATCGAAGCCGCGTCGTGTCCCGATCTGGCCATCGTGGCCGCCGCCGACGTGGCCGACGGCCTGGCCCGGGGCGGGCACAGCGACCTGCTGCTGGGCGATCCCACCCGCGTCAAGGCAGCCCTGCCGCACCTGCCGCGCCTGGTGTGGACGCAGCTCACCTGGGCCGGCGTCGAGCCGATGCTCGACCCGGTACTGCGGCGCGACTACGTGCTCACGAACATCCGCGGCGTGTTCGGGCCGCTGATGTCGGAATACGTGTTCGGCTACCTGCTGGCCCACGAGCGGAAGATCCTGGCGCGCTACCAGGCGCAGGGCGAGGGACGCTGGGACACCACGCTGCCCGGCACGCTACAGGGCAAGACGCTCGGTCTGGTGGGTGTGGGCTCGATCGGCGCGCATCTGGCCGGCACGGCGCGGCACTTCGGCATGCGCGTGCACGGCTACACGCGCAGCAGCCGCGACTGCGCGCACGTGCACCGCTACTTCCACGGCGACGAGAAGGCCGCCTTTGCCGCGGGTCTCGACTATCTGGTGGCGGTGCTGCCGAACACCCAGGGCACCCGCGGCATCGTGGCTGCCGAGATGCTCGGCGCGTTGCCGCCTCACGCGGTGGTGGTGAATGCGGGCCGCGGCGACACGATCGATGAGGCGGCGCTCATCGCCGCGCTCACCGGTGGCCGCGTGGCTGCTGCGGTGCTCGACGTGTTCCCCGAGGAGCCACTGCCGGCGTCACATGCCTTCTGGCGCACGCCGAACACCTTCATCACCAGCCACACCTCGGCGCCGAGCTTTCCGCGCGACATCGTCGGCGTGTTCGTCGAGAACTATCGCCGCTTCCACAGCGGGCAGGCGCTGCTGCACCGCGTGGACTTCGAGCGCGGCTACTGACCGGGCCCGTGCGCCGCTTGACCGTCGAAGTTCGCGCCGCGCATACTGGCGAAGCGAACCCCGTCCCCCAAATGACCCTGGATCTCTCTTCACTTCGTGGCGCGCTGGCGGCGCTCGATACCAGCCTGCGCTACCTCGAGTCAGAGCTGGCCGCTGACCCAGGATTGCGCGACCAGTTCCGCGCGGCGGCGATTCAGGCGTTCGAGTTCACCTACGAACTGTCTTTCAAGTTCATGAAGCGTCAGCTGGAGCAGATGGTCTCTGCGCCTGTCGCCGTGGACGAGATGTCGTTCATGCAGGTCGTGCGAGCCTCGGCGGAGGCGGGACTGCTCGAAGAGGTGTCGCGATTCTTCGAGTACCGAGAGGCGCGGAATATCACCAGCCATTCGTACGACAAGCGCACAGCGGAGCGGATCGTCGCCGAGCTGCCGCGTTTCGCCTTGGACGTACACGCACTGCTCCAGCGGCTGGAGGCGCGAAACCGTGCCGACGATTGACGTTCCAGCCGGCGCCCTCGATGTCGTGCTTCGGGCGCTGAGCCGTCATGTGCCCGACCGCGAGATCCGCGTCATGGGTTCGCGCGCTGAAGGCCGTAGCAAGGCCTTCTCGGACCTCGACCTGGTCGTGATGGGTAGTGAACCACTCGACCTGCGTACGCTCGGGCAACTGCGCGAGGCATTCGACGAATCGAACCTGCCCTTCGCTGTGGACATCATCGAATGGGCGTCCTGCTCGGACGGCTTTCGGCGCCTGGTCGAGACTCACGCGAAGCCCTTCCGCGCGCCGTCCCTCGTCACCTCGCGCTGAGGCCTGGCGTGGAGCGCGGCGAACCAGCGCGCAAACCTCTCGTTATTGCCCGGCGTTCGGCAGGTAGATCGACAACAGGTGCACCGGCGCCTGGATGTCCACGAACTGGTGCGGCAGGCCCGAGGGCACGATCAGGAAGTCGCCCTTGCTGAACGCCTGGCGCGTGCCGCCCTCGATGCCCGTGCCGGCGAGGTTGCTGCCGGTGCGCGTGGACGCCACGAGCGTGCCGCCGGTGAGCAGCGTAGCCGACCCTTCGATCACGTAGAACAGTTCGCCCTGGGCCTCGTGCAGCGAGGCGCCCTGTTGCCGGGGCAGACGCCGTTCGACGTTCACGTTGTAGGGCGCAAGCGTGAAGACGCGCACGGCCGACGAGGGCCGATCGCCGGGCAGCTTCGCCAGGGCGGCGGCCAGGTCATCGGCCTTGAACACCGTGGCCTTCGTGCGATCGGTGGGCGTTGGCGCCGGCGCCTGCGCAAAGGCAGACGGCGCGGTTGCGGTCAGGGCGGCAAGAATGACGGTGAACACAGACAGACGCATGAGAGCCTCCAAGGCTGCGATTGTACGTCCACGGGAACGCTGACGCGCGCTACGGCAGCGGCGCGATGCTCAGATCGTAGACGCCGACCGGCCACACCGTGTCGGGGCGCCGCGCGAGCAGGTCGGGCAGGCGGTTGTCAGCGGCATCGATGCGGGCCACGCCCAGGCTCCGGATCGCGATGCGGTTGAAGCCGGCGCGGAAGAGCCGCGCGGCGAGGTCGGCCGGCACGGTGATGGTGGCCGTGGACGGGGCCGGCACGCCGGCAGTGAACTGGCCCACTTGGGTGCCGTTCACGTCGAGCGCGAGCGCCGCCTGCACCGGGGGCTCGCTGAGCCGCGTGCGCGTCGTGAGCGTGATGACGACGCCGCCCGACGGCGCGGCCAGGGGCACGGCCAGGGTGGCGGTGGCGCGGCCGATCCACCACGCCGACCCCCAGTCGTCGCCGGTCGGCGCGTCCCACCCGTCGAGCAGGAACTTCTCGCCGTGGCGATCGAAGCGCATCTCGAAGGCCGCGCGCGGCACCTCGGGCGAGAGCAGGTCGTAGCGATCCACCGGCAGGCCCTCGCGCCACGCGAACCACACGTTGGCGGGGAAGGCGAACGGATACACGTAGGGTGGCCGCGTGTGCAGCTCGGCCTGCTGCTGCACCAGCCGGCCGAAGCTCACGGGCTCGTCCTTCGGCAGCAGTCCCGAGGTGTATTGCACCATCAGCAGGTGGTTCCACCACAACGCCGCCACGACGAGCGGCGCCAGGGCCAGCGCCGGCCGCCGCACCACGCCCTCGATCACGAGCGCCAGGCCGGGGGCGAGCAGCACGAGCACGCTCGAGAAGCGGCGGCCACCAAACGACCAGCCGGCCGCCCAGTCCTGCGTGGCGCCATTGACCCAGGCCGTGAGCACGAGCACGACGAGACCGACCGTGGCCCAGCGCCACTCGCGCCGCAGGTAAGCGATGGTGCCGAGAGCCGCCACGTAGGCGATCGGCGTCCACGAAAAGAGGCCGTGCCACGACGAGAACAGCGTGTCGAGCCAGCGCGACTGCCACGGATTGAAGTATCCGCCTTGACCGAACAACTGATAGTCGTAGCGCGTGAAGAGCACGTAGCTGTGCAGGCCCTGCAGCAGCAGCCACGGCAGCGCTCCGAGGAAGGCCCAGCCGGCCAGGTGCCGCGCGCGCGTGACGCGATCGGACCACGGCGCCGCCGCGCCGAACACCAGCAGCGCGGGCAGCAGCGCGAAGAGCACCTCCTGCGAACGCGCGGCAAAGGCCAGGCCGAGGAGCGTGCCAAGGATCAGGCTCTGCGCGCGCGTGGCGCCTGCCGGCACCCACCGCGCACTGGCCACCGCAAAGAGGGCGGCGAAGCCGAAGGACGCGGCATGCGTCATCGACGGCTCGTAGACCATGTACCAGAAGAGCGGCGTGGCACCGAAGAGCAGCACCACGGCGGTGCCCGCGACCGCCGGCGCGAAGCGCTGGCGCAGATGCCACAGCAGCGCCCACAGACCGAGCGCGCCCACGGCAAAAGACGACAGCAGCACCGCGCGAATGTAGGGCAGCCCGAGTCCCTGTGTGGTGGCATCCGCCGGACCGCGCCACGCGCCCACCGCGCGACCGAGTGCGTCCACGGCGGTGACCGCCAGGTAGAGCGGCGTCCAGATCAGCGTGGGGCCGATCGGCACCACGTGGTTGGGACGCGGCGGCTGGCCGAGGTGCGTGAACTCGCGGGCCACGTCGAGGTCGCCGTCGACCACGACGCTGCGCAGTTGCGCAAAGTAGGTCACGCCGTCGGTCGTGATGCCGTGCGTGTCGGCCACGAGCACGCCCGCGGCGTAGAGCAGCACGAGGCCCAGCACGTGCAGGTCGGCGGTGGCGCGAAGCGCGTCGCGCCACGGGCCGGCGGAGCGGCGCGCGTAGCGCCACGAGGCGGCGAGCACCACGGGCAGTCCCGACGCCACGACCATCCAGGCCGAGGGCCGGGGCGGAAGTGTGATGAGCAGCCCCAGCCAGAGGACGATGCAGGCGGCGAGCACGGTCCCAGATGATACATTGTGCCTTTCGTGATCGACCTGAGCGCCATCGCCTCGAATCTGGAGCCCGGCCCCGACGGACTGTGGCACCCGCGCTCCAGGTCGCGGTTCGACTACCCGGACGAGGGCAACGCGTTCTGCTTCCAGGTCGAGGATCACTCGTTCTGGTTCCGGCATCGGAATGCCTGCATCCTCGAGGCGGTCAGGCGCTTCCCGCCACCCGGACCCGTGTTCGACATCGGCGGCGGCAATGGCTTCGTGGCCCGCGCGCTGGTGCAGGCTGGCCATGATGCCGTGGTCGTCGAACCGGGAGAGGCGGGCGCCCGCAACGCGCAGGCCCGTGGCCTGGCACCGGTCGTGTGCGCGACGCTCGAGGACGCCGGGTTCGCGCCTGGCAGCCTGCCCGCCGCCGGACTGTTCGACGTGCTCGAACACATGGCCGACGACCGCGCGGTGCTCGAACAGCTCGCGCGGCTGCTGCCCTCTGGCGGGCGTCTCTATCTCACCGTGCCCGCGTATCAGTGGCTCTGGTCCACCGACGACGACCTGAGCGGGCATCATCGCCGCTACAGCGGACGAAGTCTGCGGCGCGTGGTCGAGGGCGCGGGGTTTGCGGTGGAGTACGCCACCCAGATTTTCTGGC
>ENA-ORBV01017711-ORBV01017711.1-microbial-mat-metagenome-genome-assembly--contig:-NODE-17711-length-10149-cov-4.669380_pt1 | contig 10149 bp, 8 predicted proteins | sample MGYA00237777_ERZ505514 | MGnify/ENA primary metagenome ERZ505514 (study PRJEB26160, sample SAMN06269048) | microbial mat metagenome | isolation source: Oligotrophic lake microbial mat | place... | reverse complement strand
CGCTCCGGTCTTGAAGAGCGGGGCATGGCCGAGCATGCGCCCGAGAAGTTCGCCAAGCGTGTCGCCGAGTCCTTCCGGTCCGACCGCACGGGCTTCGACCTCGGTCGGGCAGGCGATCTCCACTGCACCGACCCGGGCGCCGCTGATAGTGATGCAGCCGATGTCATCTGCCTATCTCGGGCTTGTTGATTCCATCAGACGCGAGGAGAGGTGCCGCCCGCAGTCAGCCCGTCGCCTCACCCAGAACGTTGCGCCGCCAGCGCCAGGATCCGCGCGGCGATGCCGTCCAACGGCACCACCTCGTCCACGCCGCCGGCGGCGATGGCCTCTTTGGGCATGCCGAAGACCACGCATGACGCCTCGTCCTGCGCGATGGTGGCGGCGCCCTGGTCGTGCATCAGGCGCATCGCGGTGGCGCCGTCGTGGCCCATGCCGGTCAGGATCACACCGATGGCGTTGCGTCCCGCGACCTCCGCCACCGAGCGGAACAGCACGTCGACCGCCGGCTTGAACAGGCCGACGCGCGGGCCGTCCTTCAAGCGCACCAGGTAGCGCGCGCCGGAACGGTCAAGCACCAGGTGGCGGTCGCCTGGGGCGATCAGCACGCGGCCGCTGGTGACGGCATCGCCATCGACCGCCTCGCGCACCTCGACCGCGCACAGGCTCGACAGGCGCGCGGCGAAGGCCTTGGTGAAACCGGCCGGCATGTGCTGGACGATGACCATCGGCGGGGCGCTGGCCGGCATGGCGGTAAGGATGGTCTCTAGCGCGGTGACGCCGCCGGTGGAGGAGCCGATCGCCACCACCTGATCGGTGGTGCGGAGCAGCGCCAGGCGTTCGACCGGTCTGACCGTCATCGCGGCGACGCGTGCGCTGGCGGCACGCCGCACCGCCGCCAGCAGGTCGCCGGTCATGCTGCCGAGGTCATAGGCCACGCCGGGTTTGCACAGCACCTCGACGGCGCCGGTGGCGAGCGCTTCGAGCGCGAGTTCGCTGCCTTCGGGCGTCAGCGAACTGACGATGATGGTGGGCGTCGGCCGCATCGACATGACCTTGCGCAGGAAGGTCACGCCATCCATCCGTGGCATCTCGATGTCGAGCGTCATCACATCGGGCTGTTCACGTATCAACAGGTCGCGGGCGATGAAGGGATCCGGCGCGGCGCCGACCACCTCAATGCCGGGCTGAAGACGGAGGAAGCCGGTCAGCACCTGGCGCACCACCGCCGAGTCATCGACCACCAGGACGCGGATGCTCATTTGCGGAACACCGCCGGACGCACGGTGGTGAAGGCATGATCAAGGCCGTGCAGGCTCTCGGCAGCTCCGATCAGCAGCAGGCCACCAGGCCGCAACAGCTCTTGGCAGGCGGTGACCAGGCGCTGTCGCACCGGAAGGTCGAAGTAGATCATCACGTTGCGGCAGAAGATCGCATCGAAGGGACCGCGCATGGGGAAGGGCGGCTTGGCCAGGTTGACGCGGTTGACCGTCAGCAGGCTGCGCAGACGCGCATCGACCTGCCAGCGCTCCGCCTGCGGCTGTAGCCAGCGTTGCTTCATCGCCTGCGGGATCGGCGCCACCGCGGCGGTGTCGTAGATCCCGTCGCGGCAGGCCGCGAGCGCGCGCGTGCTGATGTCGGTGGCGAGGATGGCGCAGTCGTGTTTGATGGCGCCGTTCTCGGCCAGCAGCATGGCCAGGCTGTAGGCCTCCATGCCGAGCGAGGCCGCGGCCGACCAGAAGCGGAAACGGCGACCGCCCTTGGCCAGCATCCGCCGGACCTCGTCGTCGACCGCCTGCAGGGCGGCCGGTTCGCGGAAGAAGCTGGTGGTGTTGGTGGTGATGGCATCGAGCAGGAACACCAGTTCGCCATGATCGCGGGCGATCAGGTCGAGGTAGGCCCCAAGGTCGGCGCAGCGGTGGTGGCGCATGCGATTTGCCAGGCGCGAGCTGACCAGGGTCTGCTTGTCGGGGCCGAGCTTGATGCCGCAACGCTCGTAGACCAGAGCGATCAAGCTTGCGTAATCATCAGCACTGAGCGCGTTATCGCTCACCGTCAGAAGCGACTGAAGTCGCCCTTGTGCTCCTTGGCCTCGTCATCGGTCAGCGGCAGCACCGCGGCGGGTCCGCGCTCGCCGTTGGCGCGCCGGGCCGGTGCATGCGCCTTGGCCACGACGGTGGGCCGCACCAGGGACGTATGCGGCGCTGGTGCCGGCGGTGGGACCTCGGCCGGGCTGCTGGCGCTGCCGCCCACCACCCCGCGCAGTTCGGCGATGCCGCTGAGCAGGGACTCGGCCTGCGCCTGCATCTCCTCGCTTGCGGCGGCCGACTGTTCGGCGTTGGCGGCGTTCTCCTGCGTCACCTTGTCCATCTGCGCCACGGCGGCGTTGATCTGACCGACCCCCCGCGACTGCTCGTCGCTGGCGGCGGCGACCTCGGCCGCCAGCTGGGCGACCTTGCGCACCGTTCCGACCAGCTTCTGGAAGCTGCCGACCACCTCCTGATCGAGAGTGCGTGCGAGGTACTCCTGCACCTGGCGGCTGACCTGGTGCACCCGCTCGGTGCTGGCGCGCGACTCGCGGATCAGGATCGAGGTGTTCTTGGCTTCCTCGGTCGAGCGCGCGGCGAGGTTGCGCACCTCGTCGGCGACCACCGCAAAACCGAGGCCGGCCTCGCCAGCGCGGGCGGCCTCGACCGCGGCGTTGAGCGCCAGCAGGTTGATCTGGATGGCGATGTCGTCGATCGATTCCACCACCTGCGTGGTCTTCTCGGTCGAGGCGCGGATGGCCTCGATGGCCTTGGCCAGCTCCAGCATCTGGGTGGCGACCTCGGTGGCGGCGCGGCGGGCGATGTTCTCGCCGCTCTCGCTGGCGGTGGTGGCCTCGCCGGCCAGGGCGTTGACCTGACGCGCGTTGTTGGCGTTCTGCCCGCAGGTGGCCGAGAGCTCCTCGAGCGAGGCGGTGGTCTCTTCCAGGCTGGCGGCCTGCTCGCTGGCGCCCTGGGCGATGCGTTGGGCGCCGGCGGCGACTTCGCTGGCGGCGGCGTTGACCTGCTCCGAGCCGGAGCCGAGCTGGGCGACCACGCGGTTGACCGGACGGATGATCGAACGACCGATCAGCCAGCAGCCGGCGATCAGCACGCAGACGGTGGCGATGACGCCGGCGATCAGAACGGCGCGGGCCTGATCGTCCATCGACCGCAACAATTCCTCGTTGCTCTTGATGCGCTTGCTGGTGGCTTCGACGACCTGGTCGAGGACCAACCGCTGGCCGATGTAGGCGGTGTCGACGGCCTTCAGCTTGGCAGCCGCCTGGGGTGCATCCTTGGCGTCGACGGCAGCGATGTAGGACTTGACCAGGGCGAAGACCTCGGCCCCCTTGTCACGTGCCGCCATCCGACGGGCATGGAGGACTTCGTTGGCGGATGCCTTGTCGACCCAGTTCTTCCAGGAGGCTTCGAATTCCCCCAGCATGTCCGCCTGCCTATTTGCCAGGGCCACCCGCTCACCGGTCTCGGCGTCCTCGTACTTGTGGGCCACGAGGGATATCTCCAAGGCATAGGCGGGCGGCGGATTCACGTCGGCGATCAGCGCTAGGTCGTCGACCATGTCGTTGTAGACCGGGCTGAAGACCTTGGCGCGGGCGTGCGAAGCCCAGGCCACGTAGGCTTGGCCGAGGACGCAGAGCGTGCCGACCAGCGCGAGAAGGATGAGACGACCGCGGATGCCGAACGACATGTGAGATCTTTCCAATGTATTGGATGAGATTGTTCAAGAGCGATGGTACCCGCGATTTCCCATCATCGCCAGGACGGCTACAGCGGCGCCAACCCGCCATCTCTACCACGGCGCGAAGTCGCGACGAAACCGACGAACAGTGGCGGATACCGCGCGCCACTCTCGCCTTCGTTTCCGTACGCCTTGTCGAAACGTGAGCGTGAGCCAACGCCGGATTTATTGGTTTTGAGCAGAGTTTTGCGGCTGGACCAGACCGCTGGCCGTTTGAGCGAGCAGGCGCGCCAGATCCAGGATCATCGCCACCTTGGTGCCGATGCGCGCCATGCCGGTGAGGTGGCTGCGATTGATGGTTCCGCCGAGATCGGGCGCGACGTTGATCATGTCCTTGGGGATGTCGAGCACCTCGGTGACCTGATCGACCAGCATGCCCATCACCACCGGGCCGTCAGCGCCTGGGATCAGCGCCACCACGATGCAGGTGCGCTTGGTCGGCGGCACCGTCGGCAGGCCCAGGCGGACGCGCAGGTCTACTACCGCCAGCACATGGCCACGCAGGTTGATGACCCCGCGTACATGCGCCGGCATGCGTGGCACCGGGGTGATCTCCTGCTGGCTGACGATCTCCTGCACGGTCAGGATAGGCACCACCAGCAGTTCAGATCCGAGCAGCATGCCCAGGTGCTTGTCGGCGGTGTTGCGCACGCGCTTGGCGCGTTTGCTGGCGGAGGGCGCGCCGGCAATGGGAGAGGCGGCGACCAGGCTCATGAGGATATTCCTTGGGGACGGGCGGTGACCAGGGCATGGGCGGCCCGGCGCAGTGCGGGCAAAAGGATGCGCGCGGCGGCCTCGCCCTGTCCGTGCAGGCGCAGGTCCTCTTTGTCGATGGTGTCGATCGCCCCGGCTTCAAGCACCTTGGCGCGCATCGCCGAGCCGGCCTTGGCGATGGTCGAGACCACCACCGTCGGGATCGGCTTGTACTGCATCAGGCGGCGCAGGAAGGCGAGGCCGTCCATCTTGGGCATGATCAAGTCGAGGCAGAGCACGTCGGGGTCGAGGTCGAGAATCCGTTCGCGCGCGGCGAAGGGATCCTCGGCTTCGCCGCAGACCACGAAATCCGCTGACTGGGCGATGATTTTCCCCAGCAGCTGACGCACCAGTGCCGAGTCGTCGATCACCAGCACGCGACAGCGTTCACCGGCACGGCGCGGGGGGCGTACGCATTCGACCGCCGAGGTGCCGCCCATGGTCTCGACCTGCACCTGGCCGCTGACGCTGTCGAGGCGGATGCGCCGGCCATGCGTGCCGCCGAGCACCTCCTGCACCACCGCGATGTGCAGGGCGGCGAGCACCTCGCGCGCCAACTCGCCGTTTTTCTGGCCGATGTCGCCGAGGATGGCGGCCGCAACCGTCACCTGCGCGCCGAGCACGGCGCCGCCGCCGAAGAGCCGCGCCTCGAGGTCGCCAGTCTTGGCGCCCGCCATGGTCGCCATGCGCACCAGCGCCGGAATGGCGCTGCGCCCGACCTTGCCGTCAGGCAGGCTGCCGATGGCTTCAGGCACCATGTAGTGGTTGAGCCCGCCCCAGTGGTGCCGGCGATCGAACAGCGTCACCGCCACGCACGAGCCGAGCAGGGTCGAAACGGTGGTCGGTTCGCGACAGAACGCCAGCTCGCCCGGCAGCAGGAAGATGTTCTCAGCCGGCACGGGCGCCATCCGGCACCAGCAGCGCGTCGGGATTGACGATCAGCGCCACCGCGCCATCGCCCATCATCGCGCCACCCAGGTAGAGGCTATCGGCCAGCGGCAAGCCGTTGAGCGGCCGCACCACGATCTTGCGCACGCCGATCACCTCGCTGACCAACAGGGCGATGCGGCCGCCCAGGCGATCGACACTGACGATGGTCTGGTCGTCGTCGCTCCCTGGGAGATCGAGCAGGGTGGCGAGCGACAGCAGCGGCATGGTCTCGTCATGCCGTTGCAGGAACTGGCCCGCATCCTGTCGGTACAGCCCAGGCAGGGTGTTGATGCCGGCGCCGCGCTTAAGGAAGGTCTCGCGCACGCGTTCGAGCGGCAGGGCAATCAGGTTCTTGCCGACCCGCACCAGGAAGGCAGGCACGATCTGAGTGGTGACGCCCTTGGGCAGGGTCAGGCGGAACTCGGTGCCCTCGCCGTCTTTGGTGCTGATCTGGATGGTGCCGCCGGCCTCGTCGATCATGCGTTTGACCACATCCATGCCGACGCCGCGGCCGCTGACATCGCTGACCACCTCGGCGGTCGACAGGCCCGAGGCGAAGATCAGGTTGATCAGGTCCTGCTCGACCAGCTCTACCCCAGGCTTCACCAGCCCCAGGCTTTCGCCCTTGGCGCGGATGCGATCGAGGTTGAGCCCGGCGCCATCGTCGCTGATGGTCAGCACCACCGCCCGACTGGTCTCTTCGATCACCACCAGCACGCGGCCTTCGCGCGGCTTGCCCGCCGCCAGGCGCTGCGCCGGCGTCTCGATGCCATGGTCGGCGGCGTTGCGCGTCATGTGCGTCAGTGGCGCGTCGATCAGCTCGACCAGGCTCTTGTCGATCTCGACGTCTTCGCCACGGAACTCGACCGCGATCTCCTTGCCTTTGGCCAGGGCGACGTCGCGCACGATGCGCGGCACCTTGGTCAGCTGCGGACGGATCGGCACCTTGCGGATCGACATGATGGCGACCTGGAGCTTGGTCGAGAGCTGGGCGAACGTGTCGTTGATGCGGCGGAAGTCGCGCGCCAGCGGCCCGGTGTTGCCCAGCGCCCGCACACGCGCCTGCAGGTGGTTGAACATGTCGCCGACCACCAGCAGTTCACCGACATAGCGCAGGAAGGTGTCGATGCGCGCCTCCGGCACGCGCACGGATTTGGCCTCGGTCTTGGCCTCGCCCTTACCGTCTCCCTTACGGAGGGTGTCGGTGCGCACCTCTTTCTTCGCCTCGGCGGCTGCCAGCGCTGCCGGCACGGCGGGCACCGCCATCGGCGCTGCACTCTGCAGGAACCCAGGCATGGTCGCCAGCTGCTCGATCTGCTGGGCGAGGAAATCGCGCAGGATCTCCGTGAAGCCAGCGGCGTCGATGCAGGTGCGCCAGGCGTCGAGCACTTCCGCAGCAATGCCACGCCCGCGTTCGTCGCCCGCCAGCGCCGGCAGTCTGCCCACCAGGTCGGCCATGCGCGTGACCGCGGTCGCATCCGGATCAGCCTGGAAGGCCGCCGCCACCAGGGTGCGCAACTCCTGCAGCGCCGGCACCAGTCCGGGCGGCTGCGCCTGCGTCGCCGCCACCGCGATGCCGAGGTCGCAGCGTACTTTCAGCAGCAGGGCATTGAGGGCCCCGCTGACTCCGGCATCGAGGGCGGAGCCCTGACGGGTGAGCCAGGCCTCGACCGAGCTGATTGCTTGGCGGAGCGGATCGCCGCCGCCGGCCTCGGTACCGCCGGCGGCCTCGTGCTGACGCGCGATGAGCGCTTCGAACTGCGCCGGGTCGTCGATCTCGGCACCCCCGGCCATCAGGCGTTCGACCATCGCCGTGAGGCCATCGAGGCCGGCGAGCAGAGTTGAGGTGATGGCTGGCGTGGCCACCAGACGGCCCTTGCGCACATGGTCGAGCACGGTCTCCATGTCGTGCGCCAGGCGCTTGATGGCCATGAAACCGAAGAACGCCGAGTTGCCCTTGAGCGAGTGCACCGGGCGGAAGATCGCCTCGACGATCGGCAGGTCGCCGGGGCTGCGCTCCAGCTCGACGAACAGCGCGGCGGCCTTCTCCAGGGTCTCATTGGTCTCGGCGAAGAACGACGCCAGCAGCTCCGGATCGTTGAGTGCATCGTTGATCGCATCGTTGCCCGCGTCGTTCATCCCCCGCTCCCCTGCTTCATGCGCCCGAGCTTGACCAAATGGCTGCGCCAGTCGTTCAGCACCCACGCCGCCTGTTCGATGCAGCGGTCAAGCTCGGCGCAGTCGCCGAGCGGCTTGGTGACAAAGCTGAAGGCGCCCTCGCGCAGGCAGGCCATGATCGCATCGAGGGTGACGTAGCTGGTCATGACGATGGCGCGGATCAGGGGCTGGTCCTGGCGTAGGCGCATCAGCAACTCATGGCCGTCCATGCCGGGCATCTGCAGGTCGGTGACCACGATGTCGTAACGTTTGCGGTCGATGGCGGAGAGCGCCTCGATGCCGTTGCCCGCATGATCGACGGCGTGGCCGAGCAGACTGAGGTGCCGGGTCACCACCTGACGGATGATCAGGTCGTCGTCGACCACCAGGATGGAGAGGGCCATGGTTCGCTCAGCTCGTGATCAGCTGCGCTTGGCGCAGCTCGCTGATCATCTGGTCGAGTTTTAGCGGTTTGACGAAGTAGAGGTCGGCCTGTTCGCGGAAGGCGCCCATGATGGTCGATTTGTCGTCCATCGCACTGGTCATGGCGATCTGCGAAGCCTTGACCACGGCGAACAGCTCCTCCAGGCGGCGGATGAGCTTGAGCGCCAACTTCCCGTCAAGGTCGGGCATCATGATGTCGAGGGTGATGAGGTCGTACGGCCTGCCCTCGGCCAGCGAACGCGCGACCTCGGCCACCGCCTGAATGCCGTCGACGGCATAGCTGACCGGGCCGTAGGGCTGCAGAGTGTGCTGCAGCACCGAGCGGCAGATCGGGTCATCGTCGACGATCAGGCTGCGCATGGCGGCACCATCCCTGTGACCCCTGCAGACAGTGCAGGAGCAACCTTTGAGTATGCCTCCGGATTGGCGGCCTGTCCAATCGCTGCTGCCTGGCGCTGAACCGGCTACTTGCCGGTGACCAGGGGATGGGCCGCAAGTGCCGGCAGGGCCTCATGCACGGCCTGTTCCAGAGCTTTGAGCAGGGAACCGACCTCGTCGAGCTTCTTGCCCCGCCCACGGTGTTCGAGGTGCTGGCACAGCGTCTGGACGCGGCGCAGGCCGATGGTGCCGGCGGAGCCCTTGAGCCGGTGGGCGGTGCGTCCGATGGTCAGCGCATCCCCGGCGGCGACCGCGGCGCGCAGTTCCGCGAGTGCCACGCCGGCGTCGCCGCGCATCATCTCGGCCACCGCGCGCAAGGTCTCGACGTCGGTGGCGGTGACCAGGCCTCGCAGGGCATCCTCATCGATGATCGCTTCGGCCTGCGGTGCCAGCGCCACCACCTGGGTCGAGGAATGTTTGCTGCTGCGCTGGTCGGCGCGGGTGATCGCGGCATCGAGGTCACTGGCCTTGATCGGCTTGGTGACGTAGTCATCCATGCCGGCGGCAAGGCAGCGTTCACGGTCCCCGGCCAGGGCATTGGCGGTCAGCGCGACGATGCGCGTGCGGCGCTGATTGCCCTCACGCGTGCGGATGGCGCTGGTGGCGGCGAAGCCGTCCATGACCGGCATCTGGCAATCCATGAACACCAGCTGGTAGTCTTGGCGGCTGAGCGCGTCCACCGCCTCCTGGCCGTTGGTGGCGATGTCGCAACGGCAGCCGAGCTTGCCCAGCATCATCACCGCTACCTGGAGGTTGACCGGATTGTCCTCTACCACCAGCACGCGGCGCAGTTCGCGCTGCTCGTCGAGCGAATGGCGGGTCACCAGCTCTGGCGCCGCGCCCGGCGGGCGGTCCTGCAGGCGGCAGGCCTGCTCAAACACCACCAGCAGGCAGTCGAAGAGCTGTTGGTGGCGTACCGGCTTGGTCAGCAGGCCGGCAATACCCGCCTCCCTGACTGCTCTGGCCAGGCCGCGATGCGCCGCTCCGACCAGCAGAACCAGGGGGACGCCCTGCAGGCGCGCCTCGCGCCCGAGCTGGTCGGCGAGCACCATGCCGCCGACCGCCTGATCGTGATCGAGCACCACCAGCGCCGGACGATTGAGCGCGGCTGCAGCAAGCGCTGCCGCCGCGTCGGGTGTCTCGTCGCAGATCATACCCCAGCCGATGAACTGTTCACGCAGCGCGCACCGCGCCGCCGCTGAGGGGCCGACCACTAGCACGCGGCGTCCGACTAGGCCGGCATGCTGGCCCTCCGCCTCGGCATCGGGGGCCAGATCGAGCGGGATGCGGCAGGTGAAGGTGGTGCCCTGGCCGGTCTGGGACTCCAGCTCGATGCCGCCCTCCATCAGCTGCACCAGGCGCTGGCAGATCACCAGGCCTAGGCCGGTGCCGCCATACTTGCGCGTCGTCGAGTTGTCGGCCTGCGAGAACGGCTTGAACAGGCGTTCTCGCGCCTGCGGCGGAATGCCGATACCGGTATCGCGCACGGCGATGGCGAGCCGCGGGCGGCCGACAACCGTGCCGGCGCCGGTGAGCGACAACACCACCTCGCCGCGCTCGGTGAACTTGATGGCGTTCCCCAGCAGGTTGAGCACCACCTGGCGCAGGCGGGTTGGATCGCCGATCAGGCGCGTCGGCACGTCG
>ENA-ORBV01017709-ORBV01017709.1-microbial-mat-metagenome-genome-assembly--contig:-NODE-17709-length-10149-cov-5.272141_pt1 | contig 10149 bp, 7 predicted proteins | sample MGYA00237777_ERZ505514 | MGnify/ENA primary metagenome ERZ505514 (study PRJEB26160, sample SAMN06269048) | microbial mat metagenome | isolation source: Oligotrophic lake microbial mat | place... | reverse complement strand
AGGTAGCGGCGATCATCAAAGGTGTGAGTTTTCAAACGGGCTCCACGCAGACAGAGATTTGTGGCTCGGGCAACAGCTACAAAGCATTTAATAGGATTCAGCAGACTGGCTTCGTTCCTCCATCGAATCTTGATTGATCCTATCACAGAAGTCTTTAGCTATTGCCTTCTGCGAAGCCTTAGCTGTTGGCAGGTCAATCAATCTCATCTCATCTCGTCTCGTCTCATCCAGCCAGCAACCAGCAACCCTCCCAGCAAGCATGATTGTCACACTCCTCAAGACACTCCTTGTCTGTGTTCTCGTTTTGGTCGCTTCCATTGTCCTCTTTCCTTATCCTACGGGACAATGGCTGGAGGAAGTCATCAACGTCCTTACCCAGTCGGCCCAGTACAATGCCAAGGTCTCGACCCGCCATGGCGTCTTGCTCCCAGTGACCAACGAAATTGAGAAGGATCCAGTGCCGCTTCAACTCCTTGCGGGAAGCATTCCAGATACCCTGGACGGGGTCTATTTACGTGTTGGGCCCAACGAATTGACGGGACATGCCCATGGGCGCATGTCTTATCATCTCTTTGACGGACATGGCATGATCCATGTCACGACTATCAAGGGAGGAAAAGCATGGCATACACGATCTTGGCTCAAGACGCCTCGATGGAGCATCGAACATGAGAAACAACGTGATGTCTTGGGGCGATTGGGGACCTTTTATATGCCATGGTTGCCCTTGAGACTCTTGGCCCAATGGATCAAACAACGTGCTTTTGGAATTCCCCCTCTGGAGTGCGGCCCTGCCAATACCAACATTCAACGGTGGCACGATGGACGGCTCTTTGCGCTCCACGAAGGTTCCCTTCCCTTTGAATTTTCCTTGATCGCCACGGATAACAACGCCGAGGCGTTTCGGGTGGAATCGATTGGCTACGAATCCTTTGGTGGACAATTGGACGAATCCGTCACGGCCCATCCCCGCATCGATCCCCAAAGTGGAGTCACGGTCTTTGCCTCGTACAATCCCAGTACGTATCGCTTTCCCGTCGGAGAAATTCAGGGACGACAATTGGTATCCTTTCAAAAAGTATTAGGACGACACCACGACAGTGACCTACAACACCAACCAGATAGTCAACGCACAGCCATTGGATGGGCACACGACGCCGCTGTCACACCTAATTATGTGATTATTCCCGATGGTGGATCCGTCTTTAGTATCAAGAATCTGGAAAAGAATGTCTTTATTGATTTGGCAAGCACCTTGGGGTTTACAGTGGTACCCCGCAACAACAACAACAACAACGCCACCACCAACGGCCAAGAACCTTTTGTCGTGACATCGGACCTTGCGTCTTCCATTGTCCACATTGCCACCGCTTGGGAGACGTCCGACAGCATTGTTGTGGCAGCACCTCAATCCAAAGACTTGAAAGGCATTCCTGTCCATAAAGATACCCTCCAATACAACCAATTTGTCATGTCCAAAATGACACTTCCCAAACATGGAGGCACCTTGACTTTGGAAACCATCGAATCGCCCGAGTGTTCCCCCGAATTTCCACGAATCAACCCTCGATTGGATGGCGGTTACCAAGTACGCTTTGCCTTCGCCTCGTGCATTGCCAAACCGGGGGATTCCCGGGAAGGAGCCGTCAACTTTTCCGGATGGGCCAAATTTGATTTCGAATTCATGCGTGTGGCAGCCTATATTCCCATTCCACAACCCTGGGTGGTGGGAGAAATGGCCCCCATTCCCAAACACCCCACGGGCGATCCTCGAACCGGAGGAAGTGCGGAGGAAGGAAGTGATGCCGTGTGGTTGATTGGGACCATGATCAACGTGGAGACGCTGGTGTCCCAAATTGTCATTTATGATGGAGAGGTACCCTCCGAGGAGCCAGTAGCAGTCTTGGGATCCTCGGAGCGCATTCCAGCAGGCTTTCATTCGCAATTCTACTATCGATCCGAGCTGCAATTGGAGAAACGCCAGAGTGGTGACCAAAGGTCTATGGATGATGACGCTGACAAAAACTCTGGGCCAGACGAATTGTAAAAGATTTGTGTCCCCATTGCCCTTGACATAAGAGTTGCACCGTCGGAACAAGCGAAGGTCTGAACAAGAGAAGGTCGTAGTTTCGTTTCGGAAGAAAAGCCGATAAGAAAAAAACCATTGGTGGGAACTTGCTAGGTCGATTTATTTATATCCTTTGGCCAAGGAATTGGAGGAGGCCCAGCAATCAATCTTTAGAAAACGAAAATAAATAAATATTGCCATTGAAAAGAAAGAAAACGGAGGACCAAAGGAAGTGCTCCAAGGTTATTGCTCCTTTGCATCGAACATCCGAGCTGCAAGAACCACAGTAACGAAGTGTAAGTTCATATGCAGCAGAGTTTGGTTGGATGCTGGCTGGCGTTGAACATACATTCTGGTAAGGATGGAAGATGAAATCAACGCTTGTCAAAAACGAATGAAACATAGGCTAAATCATCATAATGATCCAAAAGTACGCTTGGTTGGTCTTATGGAAACTAGAAGTTGTGCTGTGCGGGGGAGCACACTGATAGATAGGGTGGAACGAGAAGCTGATCTATTTTTTATGGCCGCAGCAGACATTATGGTGCATGAACATAGTTGGTCAAAAAGGAAAGATGATTCAGCTAATCAGTGATAAACGATAACAATCCATTTCATTTCTCTGTGTCTTGCACTTGCCATTCTCAAGGATATAATCAAGACGAGTTCAATGAATAATCAGCCAAAAAAATTAACCCACCCTGCCACGTCTTTGTTTTGTGTTTATTGTTTGGGATACGGCAATGGGCGTCCAGTTTCATCTAATTCTTGCCCACTATTGTTAGTATCTGGGATTCGTTGATATTCGGGAAGATAATGTCGGACCGACCACGTGGCGTAAGCAATGGCAGTTCCCATGACAATCAATACCCAAAACAAGATTTCGTAGATATTGGTTGCAGGTTCTGGTTGTTCTTGTCTTTCGTCATTGCTACTGCTAGTAGCATCCGCGGTAGCACTGGCGGACGGCGAAGGAGGAGGATCAAGGTCTGCCGATGCTGTACTAGCGGATTGTGCTGCTGCCGTGGCATCATCACTCACACCCGTTTCCAAGAGCTTGACGGCATTGATAACTCGAAGAGATGGATTGCTCTTGTCCTTTGGAATGTCCGAACAATGCGCCTCCAAATTCAAATAGGTGTGCATAGAATCTAACAAATTCTTGACACCCGGATCATGACAATTGGTGGCCACAATATCGACACTGGTAACACTACTCGATGTAGACAATGGAGGCAGGACATGGTCTTTCCACAGACTGGGAATTTCGTGAAGATTTTCCTCCCACAAAAGGATGCGCAATTTGCCACGAAGGTTGGCGGCAAACAAGGAATACACGCCTTGCCAAAAGCCCAGCATGGCCCCTCCTTCTGCTGCTGTATTGTCGTCGGTCTTCCAAAATTCGACAGGGCAATCCATACGCCGATCGACACCACAAAAGACCAGACCTTCCATCAAGGCACCTCCGAGGGTTGTTTCGGGGAGCGTCCAGGACGATGACAACAGTGATAATGGTGGTGATGGCTGTACTTTATCATCTGTTGGCTTGGTCGTTGGTGGAGGAGGCCATACTAATAACGCTGTATCTTTGGCAGTCTCATAATTGGTAATGGCCAAATACATGTCAAAGGACGAATTGGAAATATCCGCGTCCGGATACGAGTCCAACACACCCAATAACGAATCTACCACAAAGGGACACGAAAAAGAATCATCCACAATGGGAGGATGTTCGTAACACCGACCCATGACAATTTCTTTCAAGTAGGTGCTTTGACGTTGAGTCGTCATCGGCTGGACATTATTATGCTGATTATTCGCAGTGGTAGAAATGGCCGAGTGGCCCAACAAGGCCAGAATCGCCAGGGCGGTCAGCAGGATGCACCTCATGTTCTGGAATCAATTAAATGCAATTGAAGGGACTTCCTTTCTAGGCAATTGAATGGGCCAATCAATAATGAATCAATGAGGGTTGGACAAGCTTGTGGAATGGGGGGGGTCAAAATTAGTAGATTGCTAACTACCAGTAACAACTCGTGCGAAGAAGGAAAGGAGGAAGAAGTTGTTGCATGTCGTTCCCATCATTATTATTGATTGATTCCCATCTCGCCACCGTTTCATTCGTGGATATCATTGGATCTTTACCGGGCAGAAGGCCAGACAAATATTTGAAGACGCTCACCTTTCCTAAACCGTATTTTGTACGCACCATGGCTCCATTTTCTTATTACAGGGTACTATTAGGTTCGTACTGATAGTAGCTACAGTTTGATCTGGCTTTTGACCTCCAAGCAAGCCCGAGCATTCTTTGGCAAATTCGACGAGAATGCATCTGAAACTCTACTAGTGCTTAGATCGGTTGATTTTTTTCGTATTATTTAAAATTTATATCCTTCGCCGGTACACAAACACGAAACATTAATAATTCCCAAGAAGCGCGTGTTGAGCACACACATCCGCAGGTAACAGTAGAAACCAAAAAGTCTCTACAAACCATTCACAATGGCATTTTGAATGTCTTCCACGGTCACAAAGACTTCTTCGGGCGCAAATGCCGGGATACGCGAGCTTCCTGGACTCAGGAATTTCATGGGGCTCATACTGGCTCGGGAGGTCGAATCATCCCACAACTTTCTCTTTTTGAGTTCACTGCGGACACCGGTCAACAACAAATCGGCAATGTTGCCGTTGCGTTCCGTACGCCATTCGGGTTCGGTATTGGTACCAATCAATTCGGCCAAATAGGGAATGGTCACTCCCTCGGCAGGGACCAGTCCCTTTTCGTTGAGCTTGTGCATGAAAATGCGGGCAATTTGGACCGGAGATGGTTCCGGGAATTCCATGCGGGTCAAAAAGTGTGTCTTGAATCCAATGTCACTGGACAAAATGCGCTGCAAGTCCAGGGGGCTACCCGACAAGATGATCAAAGGATCGCCGGAAGGCAAGGCACGGGCCAATTCGCGCAAGGCGGCCGCTCCATGATCCCGTCCACGAGGCCGAGCACTGGAGGGCAAAAAGGTATAAGCTTCTTGGATAAACAAAACTCCGCCGGCGGCTTGTTCCAAGACTTGGCGTGTCTTAAAGACGGTCCGAGCTTCACTCTTGCGATCAATCAAGTCATCGCGCCCCTTGATTTCAATAAAGGTACGATTGCGCACCATGCCCATATCGTAGAGAATGGGTCCCAATACTTTGGCCAGGGTGCGTTTGCCACATCCAGGATTTCCCACAAAGGCCAAGTGTTTGGGGATGTTTTCACTCATGCGCTTGCCCTTGGCAGCTTGCATTTCCAAGGTTCTTCGCAATCCACGAATTTGGTGTTTGATGATATCCAATCCCACCACATTGGCCAAGGCTGTTTCGACGGGATCATCGGGAGGGCACAAGGAGTCTTCAATGACTTGGGCTTCCACTTCTTCATCGGAAACGTTGCGAGAGGCTGCAAATTCATCATTTTCACGAGCCGCCTCTTCCATGCCAGCCTTGCGTACCTGTAGTGACATTTGTATCACTCATTTCTTAGAAACAATGGCAGACAACGTAGGCAAACAACACAATATCACATATATAAGTACAGTAATACATACCTGATCCAACAAGGCATCCATACTGGTAATTTGGGCCGGATGCACTCCCGCCGAATACAAGGAATGGGGATGATGTTCTCGAATGTCCATCAACAAAGACAGGACAATTTCCAAATCATCGTGCATACCATCTTGGGCACTCAACAAGCGTGCCATTTCCTTTTCGGCTCGTTCGCATCGGGCCTTGGCACCTTGCAATACTTCATCGTCCGTGGGTGGAACCGTCTTGCCTTGCAACAAGGCGACGACATTGGGACTGGCCCCATCGGCAATGGCCAAATCGAGGGGTGTATTGTTGTCATTGTTTTTTTGTTGGGCTCCTTCGGGATAGGCATGATAGAGGGCCTCGACAACTTCTAGGGGAGCATTGTAATGGGCCGCATAATGCAACGGCAAATTGCCGTGATTGTTCTTTTGGGCGGCACCTTCGGGAAAGACTTTGAGCAAGAGCCGTTCCACATCGAGGGGACCCTTTTTCCAAGCGGTAAAATGCAGGGCCAAGTTGCCGTAATTGTTGGTCAAGGATGCCGCTTCGGGGTAGGCTTCCAAGAGGGCCTCTGTTTTTTTGAGAGGGTGATGGTCGGTTGGTTGGTTGGATGAATGGATTGTATCGTCATTGGTACAGTAGGCGCCAACGTATTAGGACAGGCATGACGTTATGGAATTGTTTAGGAAGCGAAGAAATGTTTGTCATAAAGTTAGTATGGTGAGATACAAGTCAAGGATCAAAATTGGTCATTGCTTCCATGTCATGGCATGCTCCATGCCTGAAGACGCAAAGGTAAAAAGAAGTACTGCTGTAGTACGTACCAGTCACTTCCAGTGGTGCGCGAAAGGAAGCAGCCGAGTGCAAGGGAAGATTGCCACGGTCGTTCTTGATGCGAGCTTCATGCCTATTCAAAATACAAATGGAAGGTTACCTGGTGTGAGTTACTTGGGTCTCGAGAGCCATCGTCTATGGACAGTAGTACTGTACTAGTCTGCACGCTTTTTGGATAGTGACTTACCTGGTGGCAGGATCTCTGGCCCTTGCAATGGCGGCCTTCCATCCTTTGGCCAAATCATGAATTTCCGAACCTCCTTTGGTGGAGTTTGATGGGGAAGCCATTGTATATTAATTTTGTATTGGTCTACTATTAGCTAGCTAGATTTTGAATTTAAGAAAGAAGTGAACACACTTCAATGCTACTACAAGCTAAATCGCCTCCGTTGTTGATGATGATGTGAGAGGATGAAAGAGCTACCACAGTAGTTCGCCTGTTGCAGTCAGTGTCGCGCTGCCAATTCTTAGTAGCTGTTGTTGTCTTCTCCTTGCTTGCAATGCGTGACTGTCACTTCCATCAGTTGCGGCGCTTGCTTGCAGATTAATAATTTCCCGAAATCAATGTATGTGCTTCGATCGCCAGGCAGGCCTTCGAAATGACAGTACTTAGGGCACAGATCCGTTTCGCGGGATGTTCAAACTACAATGCAGTGGGACATCCCTGTCTAACGGATAGATGGCTGGCGCTTTTTTCCGCCTTCTCGAAATCCATTGGTTCTTTGCTGCCAACCTTGATATCCGACGATGCCTGCATGGTGCGCTTGATGGCTCGTGTTACGAATGCATGCACCATCCACAGCGAGTGAGCGGCCTACTGTACTATCTAACTTTCTGTGGGTAGAAACCAAGGCCCAGAAACAGCATTGGAGTAATAGCTGTTGTCATCGGAATATATTGGCATCCAGCTACATATATATTAGACTACAAGCAGTAGCAGCACTAGTAGTACCTCGTGCCAGCAAGTCGCTCATCCAATCCTTCTATCTCTCGACTACTTCAATTATTTATAATTGATTGTTGTGTGTGGGTACATTTTTCGTCGCATCAATTCAATCCATCCATCAACAGTAAGGTTGATAGATAGCAATTGTTGCACCCTAGTAGTCGTAGTAGACAGTGCCTGTTTTGTTCGAAAGTTACTACTAGTAGGACTGTATCACCACCATGGCGGATACAGCAATGCACGAGCTGTGCAAAGGCTTCGGAGCTCTCTTGAGCCGAAGCAAGGTAAGTTTACTGTACTGGTACCCTTCTAGTAGGCAGAGAATTGTCACATCATACAACGTCATGTACATCTCTTTGTGATTGATTCCTCGCCTAAAATGCATGTCCATTGATTGGTTGGTGTTTGGAGGTGTGATGGCACCTGACATTGGAAATGAAAACTTTGTCAACTCACACCATTATTGTACTCTACTATTAAATATATGTATTCTATCCTCTTTTGTGTTTGAATTCCTGGAAATGATCCACCACAAAACCAACCTTCCCTCTCCCCTTCACAAAATAATGATCACTCCACTACCTTGCAATGCTGCACACACACACACACACTACACTCATAAAAACAGCACCCCAACTTTCCCGAAGAAGCCTCTCGCTTGAATGAACGTGGAAATCTTCCCTTGCATGCCGCCTGCAGTTTTCAAGCCGGTGCCGATGTGGTCGAGGTCCTCCTCAAGGCGTATCCCGGCGGAGCCTCCCAACCCAATGCGGCAGGCAATTTACCCATTCACCAGGCTGCCATGTGGCAAGCTCCCATTGAAACGGTGGAACTCTTGTTGATGCGTTATCCCGAAGGGGCTACCGTCCGCAATCAATATGGAAGTTTGCCTCTGCACATGGCGGCCTCCAATCAAGCATCCCCCGAAGTCGTTCGTTTGTTAATTGATTCCTACCCGGATGCCCTGCATTTACAAAATGACGATGGCATGACGCCCTTGGAATTGGCCTTGGCCGATGACAATGGGGGTGCCGGGGCCAATGACGCCGTCGTGGCCATGTTGGAAGGACGTCCCCCACCCCCGGAATTGTCGCGTCGTCAACAAGCCGACAAGTTCGAAGAGCGTGCCAATACCTTGGAACGGAAATTGGCCGATATGAAAGGTGGCAACAGTGGTGGACCCGGTGGCGGGAGTGGCATCGGTGGTCAAGATACCGATCTCAAATTGGCCTTGGCGGCCGTCCGTCGATTGGCCGATCGGTTCCCTCATGCTCTGTACAGTGCCGGATTGGATCCCAACGAATTGGAAATTGCCTTTTCGACGCACATGGAACAACAAGCCGCCCAAGGTGGGAATGCTGGATTGTTGTCGAGTGCGGCCGATAATAGCAAACACGCCGAGTTTATTCTCTTGAATGCCATTAAAAAGCGCAATGCCCCCGCCGATCCCAGTGTGGGAAATACGACGGGCGCCAATACGGAAACCGCCCGGACGGCAACGCCCGGTGGAGCTCCCAGAGATCGTGTCGAAGATTTGTTGTTTTCCATTGTCAGCTTGGAACACGTCAAGAGTCATGTACGTATCTCAGCTTCTACATATATGGTGGGATGTGGTTTTACTGTATGTTTTACTTATCCCTTCGTCTCCTTCGCTTCCACCACATACTACGACATAGGTCCGTGGATTGCGTCGTACGGCTGAAATTTGTGATTTGCGAGAGTCTCTTCTTCCCATGGCTCGTCCCGGACGTGTGGCAGCCACGCTGTCCCTCTTGCCACCAGCCTTGGCCGAAGACAATGGCCGCCCTCGTGTCTCTCCCATGGTCTTTGTCGGAAATCCAGGAGCAGGGAAGACCGCCGTCGCTCGTTTGTTGGCCAAGGTCTACCACGAATTGGGTCTTTTACGAAAGCCCAAATTTTTGGAAGTCGAGCGCATGGATTTGGTCGCTCGTGACAAGGAGACCACCGTCATCAAGACCCGGGAAGTCATTGAAGAAGCTCGCGGGGGTGTCCTCTTTATCGACGAGGCTTACTCTCTTGGTATGACCACCAAACGCAACAAATTGGACAATGGAAATCATGCCATTGCCGAAATTGTCCGGAGTATGGAAGAAGCCCAAGCCTCGGGAACCAAAAAGGGCACCCAACCAGATGTTACGTTCCCATTGATCATCATGGCTGGCTTTCCACTGGAGATGCAATCCTTTTTGGCCTTCCAGGACGGTCTGAGAAGGTGCTTTCCCTTGACGTTTGAATTCCCCGATTATACCTGTCTCGAGTTGGCTCGTATCTTTATGGATTTGGCCACCGCCAAGGGCTTTGACTTGGAGCCCGCCTTGACCGAGACAGTCATTGCAGGATTGCTTGAAGAGGAGACCAACGTCACTTGGCGTAGTGAACGCAACGGTCGAGTTAGTGAACAACTCCTCACGGGAGTCCGCACAGAAGTACGAAAGCGAATGCGACAAGCCCAATTTGAAGAAAATGACAACTTTGATCCTCAGATGATTATCCGATCGGACATGGAGAATGTCATTCGAAGCGACTTTAAGTAATTGGTCGATTCGAGTCATTGGGCTAGACTGCGAGAAAAATATGACCTAGAGAAAGCAAGAAATGGTGTGCCACTAGTGAAGTACGATCCACCGGCCTGAAGCTGCTGGTAACTTTTTACCACATTAAATATTATTAAAGTGTTTGTCTTTTGTGTTTCTTTTCCTGCTTTGCC
>ENA-ORBV01017708-ORBV01017708.1-microbial-mat-metagenome-genome-assembly--contig:-NODE-17708-length-10149-cov-7.724087_pt1 | contig 10149 bp, 8 predicted proteins | sample MGYA00237777_ERZ505514 | MGnify/ENA primary metagenome ERZ505514 (study PRJEB26160, sample SAMN06269048) | microbial mat metagenome | isolation source: Oligotrophic lake microbial mat | place... | reverse complement strand
TACACCTCTCTATTCGTCGGCAGCGTCAGATGTGTATAAGAGACAGACCGTCCACCGTCCTCCGTCCCCCGTCTATGATCTGCCCGCCGCAATCGCCTCGATCCAGGGCAGGTGCTCCTCGTAGTGGCCGAAGCTATTACCGGCGATGTACGTACCAACAGGGTTGCCCGTGTCGCTGGTGAAGGGCGCCACGTAGCGGTCGTGGGGCAGCTCCAGCTGCTCGTCGCTGAGGGCCGCCACGGCAGCCACCAAGCCCCCGTGGGCCGCTACAACTGCGGCGCGGGCCTCGCTCGCCGAGAGGTGGCGCTGCTGCACGGCGATCTGCTCGTTGAGCGTGTCGTAATCGAGGTCGGTGCTCGGAGGGGTGACATTGGCCAGGCCCATCGCGGCCCAACGATCCTCGCGGCGCAGCAGGGCGGCGACCCCGTCGGCCCAGGCGGCCAGGTGGGTCAGGTGATCGCGCACCGTCCAGCCTGCGGCATCGCGCAGCTCCGTCTGCTGGGCCTCGCTCAGCCGATCCAGGGCGGACAAAAACGGCGCCAGGCCCGCGTCCAGCTGGGCGCGCAGCTCGGCGGGGCCGCTGGGAGGAGGCGCTCGCTCGCTCATTGGTAGCTCCTGACTGTGCAGAGATTCGGCTCATGGTACAGCCAATTGCGGTTAGGCGCGATCCGCATTTGGTGATAGAATCAGCGCGAACACGCGCGCAGCGATGCGCCATCTAACAGGTGTGCCATGCAACTGATCGACCTCAGCCAGACACTCGGCCCCGACACGCCGCTCTTCAGCGACGCCTGGCCGCGCCCCACCATCACACCCTACCTGAGCCACGCCCAGTCGGCATTCAGCGGTCGCTACTCCGGTACGACCGTGGAGCTGAGCTTCGCCCAGTTTGTGACAAGCATAGGCACCTACCTCGACAGCCCGTTCCACTTCAACCCCAACGGCGCCACGATCGAGCGCCTCGACCTGCGCCAGCTGGTGCTGCCCGGCCTGCGCATCGACTGCCCAGCCGCCCAGCCGCGCCAGCCGCTCGGCCCCGAGCTGCTCGCCGGGCAGGATGTGGCGGGCAAGGCGGTGCTGCTCAACACCGGCTGGAGCAGCTACTGGGGCAAGCCGACCTACTTCGAGCATCCCTTCATCGGCGCCGAGCTTGCGCGGGCGCTGCGCGACCAGGGCGCGAAGCTGGTGGGCTGCGACTTTCTGGCCGCCGACGACCCGAACGACCCTCAGCGGCCCGCCCACGTGGCGCTGCTCAACGCCAACATCCTGATCGTCGAGAACCTGACGCAGCTCTCACTGCTGCCGCCAGGCCCCTTCATATTCCACGCCGCACCCGCCAGAGTCGTCGGCGCGGCGGCCTTCCCGGTGCGGGCGTATGCGGTTGTACAGGGCAAAGTGCTGAGTGCTGAGTGCTGAGTGCCGGGCAAAGTGCTGAGTGCTGAGTGCCGGGCAAAGTGCTGAGTGCTGAGTGCTGAGTGCTGAGTGCCGGACGGCATGACTTGCCACCGACAGGACTCAGCACTCAGCACTCGTTACTCAGCACTTGTTACTCGTGGGCGCCAACGTCCTCGCGGTAGCTGCGTCCAGGGAAGCTGATGCGCTCGGCGTTGAGCAGGGCGCGGCCGCGTGCGCCGGCCAGGGTGGCGCCGAGGGCCACAACCGTAGCGACATGCCCGCCCGTAACAGTGATCCCCGCCATGCTCGCCGCCCCGCCCGACAGCAGCGCGGCAAGGCCACCACCACCGCGCGACGCCGGGGTGTAGCGCAGCCCGCTGGGGTTCTGGGTCTGGTCGTGAAACACCAGCACGCCCGCGTCCACGTCGCTAAGGCCATGGAGCAGGCCACCCACCGGGAAGTGATGCGGGTAGCCCTGAGCCACCAGCCCAAGCGCCACGCTCGCCTCGTCGCGCCACTCCAGCGGCGGCAGCCGATCAAGGCGGCGGATGACGGCGGCCTCGATCAGCGGCACCAGATCGCTCACAAGGCGTGGCAGCACCACTTGGGCCTCCATGTCGCGCAGGCTACAGCGCAGCCCGGTTACGCGCGGGCCTTGGTCGGTGATCACGCAGTCTACGCCCAGAAAGCCCCAGTAGGGCATCTGCTCGCGGGCCAGGGCGGCCACGACGGGCTCCACGATGCGGCTGTGCAGGAAGGCGCCGAGCCGCTGGGTGTAGCCCGAGTTGCCCGTAACGGCGCCCATGCCAGGGGCGCGCGGGCTCTCCGGCTGGGGGCCAAGCTGATCGTAGAGACGCACGGGCAGCAGCGGCACCGCCGTGCTGCCGTCGGTGAGCGCGGAGAAGCTCACAGTGATGCCGGGGAGATACTCCTCGACGACCACGCCCACACCAGGCCCGCCTGCGGGCCGGTCGGCAAAGATCGTGCGCAGGGCCTCAAGCGCGGCGTAGCGATCCTGGTACATGCCCGCATCGTCCGTGTGGCTGTCGGCCTTGATGATCAGGGGCAGCGGCTGGGTGGCCAGATACCGCTCGGCCGTGGCGAGGTCGGCGCAGGCGCGCCCACGGGCCAGGGGCAGGCCGCTGCGCTCAAGGAAGGCGCGGGCGAAGCAGCGGCTGCGCTCGATCTGGGTGGCGCGCTGGGCCGGCCCGCACACCCCGATATGCATGGAGACGACCTCGTCGACCAGGCCGGCCATCAGCGGGCCGCCGTCGGCGGGCACGATCAGATCCACGCCCTCGGCGAAGGCCCAGCGCGCCACCTCGGCCGCGTCGGCGGGGTCGAGATCGACCCTGGGCGCCAGCTGGGTCGCCCCGCCATTCCCCGGCGCCACCAGCACCTCTGCCGAGGGGCTGCTGAACAGCTTCCAGACCAGCGCGTGGGCGCGGCCATCGCCGCCAAGCACGAGTATCTTCATGTGAGTGCTGAGTGCGCTATGCGCAAGTGCTGAGTGCTGAGTGCGCTGCGCGCGAGTGCTGAGCTTGGCGTGAGCGCTGCGTCGCTTCTGACATCTGATACTACCGGCAGGACTCAGCACTCAGCACTCAGCACTCAGCACTTCGTTGCTTCGCCGCCAACACCAGGTTCCTGAGCAGCATCGCGTTGGTGACGGGGCCGGTGCCGCCTGGCACGGGCGTGATGGCGCCGGCCACCTCGGCGACGGCGGCAAAATCCACGTCACCCACCAGGCTGCCGTCCTCGCGCACGTTGGTGCCAAAGTCTACCACCACGGCGCCGGGGCGGATCATGGCGGCGCTGATCAGGCCGGGGCGGCCAGCGGCCACGCAGACGATCTCGCACTCGCGCAGCACGGCGCCCAGGTCGGAGGTGCGCGAGTGGCAGACGGTCACGGTGGCGTCGGCGCGAATAAGCAGCTGGGCCATCGGGCCGCCCACAATGCTGCTCCGGCCCACCACGGCGGCCCGCCTGCCGCGCAGCTCCACCCCGGAGCGCCGCAGCAGCTCTATGCCGCCGGCGGGTGTGTTGGGCACAAAGCTGGGGCGGCCCTGGGCCAGCAGGCCGGCGCTTACCGGGTGGACGCCATCGACATCCTTGCGTGGGTCAAGCTGCATAATCGCCTGCGCGGCGGAGAGCCCGGCTGGCAGTGGCAGCTGGAGCAGCACACCGTCCACGGCGGGGTTGGCGCTGAGGGCTGCGATCAGCGCGTCGAGCGTGGCCTGGGCGCTGTCGGCGGGCAGCAGCGCGTGGCGAAAGGCGGCGCCCGCCGTCTCGCAGAGCTTGCTGATCGTGCGCACATAGCGCGTCGAGGAGGCGTCGCCCTCAACCTGGACTACAGCGAGGCCAGGGGCGCGGCCAAGCGCGGCGGTGAGCGCGGCGATCTCGGCCTGGGCCTCGGCGCGCAGGGTCTGGGCGAGCGCCTTGCCATCAAGGATGCGCGCTGTCACTGGTTGATACGGCCCCGCACAATCGCCACCACGCCCTCGGTCTCCTCGCCGAGGCCCACGCTGAGATCCTCGATCTGGGCGCGGATCTCGCGCACGTAGCGCTGATCCTCCAGGCCAGCGAGGTTGATCTCGACGTTCAGGATGGCGCTCTGCACGGTGGCGCGGGCGAGCACGGCAGCCACCCCGATGTCGCTTACGATCAGACGACCGACGTGCGAGGCGAGCGCGGTGCAGAGTGGCAGCACCTCGGCGGCGGCCTGGGCGGTGCGCAGCGGCACCTCAGCGGCGAGGCGCGTCACCTGCTGGATCGCAGCCTGGCGCGTGGCAGAGTCGGCCTCGGTGGTGCGGGGCAGCTTGTAGGCCGCAGACAACCGCCCAAAGACCGCGATGTCCTGCTCGGCGAGCTTCTGAAGCTCGTGCCGCAGCTGCTCGGCGCGCTCGTGAACTCGGCGCACCTCCTGCTCGATCTCCGCGAACTGCTTCTTGCCAACCGTAAAGGCGCAGACCATACTCACCAGACCGGCGGCCATGGCGCCGCTTACGGCCGCCACGCTGCCGCCGCCGGGCGTGGGCGCGCCCGAGGCCAGGGCGTCGAGGAACGCGCCGACGGGCTGGGTATCAAGGGGCTCAGCCATCTTCTGTAGCTCCTTCCTGAGATTAGGACAAGGTTTCAGCTTGCAGCTTGAGCGCACCCTGGCTCCAACTACGGCCATTATAGCAGAGCGGAGCAGCGCCCTGCGCTCGTGGTAGGGCTACGTCATGGTGGGCAGGCGGGCGCGTACACGCGCGCCGTGGGGCGGAAATCTGCGTCATCTGTGGATAAATGCCCGGTATGCTACACTGCCGCCCATGCACACCCTGATCTTCACCGGCCCCGCTGGCGCCGCCGCAACCGTCGCCGCCGCGACCGCCGCCGCCGCCGCCGCGGGCGGGGCGCGCACGCTCCTAGCCAGCATTGGGCCATCGCACCCGCTGGGCGCCCTCGTCGCAGCCGTCCCCGGCCCCGACCCGCAGCCTCTGGCGCCCCGGCTCGACGCCTGGCTGCTCGACCCGATCACCAACCTCGCCTCGCTCTGGGGCGCCCTGCCCGGCCTCGCCGGCGGCAAGGTCGTGGGCGACGAGCTGCCGCTTATCCCCGGCGGCGACCTGTTTCTCGCCGTCGCACGGCTGCGCACACTCGCCCCCAACTACGATCTGGCCTGCGTAGATGCAGGCCCGCCCGACGGCCTGCTGCGCGCCCTCGGTGTCCCCGACACGTTTCGCTGGATGGTCCGCCTGCTGCTTGGGCTCGACCGCGGGCCTGGCCGCTCCAGCGCCTCGGTTGCCCGCGCCATCATCCCCACCGGCCTCATCCCATTCCCAATGGAGTGGACCGGCAATCTCCAGGAGGCCCGCGTGCGCCTTGAGCAGCTGCGCGACGAGACGGTCGCGCCCGGCAATGCCAGCGTGCGCTACGTGCTGCGCCCCGACCGTGCCGGCCTTGAGGAGGCTCGCGTAGCATTGCCCGCTCTTCAGCTCTTCGGCCTGGCCGTAGAGCGCATCGTGGCCGGGCCACTGCTCCCCGCCGTCCCCGGCCTGGAAGCGCTGCGAGCCGAGGCCGACGCCACGCTCGCCGAGACCGCCGCCACTTGGCCCACACTCCCACTGCTGCGCCTCGCCGCCGCCGCCACCCCCGCTAGCCTCGCCGCCCTCGCCGCGCAGGGCGACGCTCTGTACGCCGACGTCTCGCCAATACCCGGCGCCGAGCTCGCAGCGCCGGTGCGCCTTGTCGGCCCGCCCGCGCCCGCTGTGGCCCTGGATCTGCCCGGCCTCCCGCGTGAGCAGCTCGGCCTCACGCTCAGCGGCGACGAGCTGATCGTGCGCGTTGGCCCCTACCGCCGCCACCTGCTACTCCCCGACGGCCTGCGCGGCGTGAGTGCCATCAAGGCCTCCAAGCAGGGCGATACGCTCCTGGTGCAGCCACGCGCCTGATACTACAACGAGACTTGTCATTCCTCGCTGCGCTCGGAATCTGACGGGAATGCCTCATAAGACTCCTCGCTGCGCTCAGAGTGACAAACGGTGCAACGCTTTGGGCTGCCTCCGCCCCCTGTTCCCTGTCCCTTGTCCCCTGTCCCCTTGCCTAAGCTATAATGGCCCGGTTTCGCGCTTGCACACGGAGGCATCGTGGCCGATAGATTGGTGCTGGGGATCGACCAGGGCGGGAGCGGTAGCCGCGCCGCCTTGCTCGATGAGACTGGCCGCGTCTGCGGCTACGGCTACCGCCCCATGGCCCGCCTCTACCCCCGGCCCGGCTGGGTTGAGCAGCGCCCCGCCGCCGTCGCCCGCAGCGTCCGCGAGGCGGTGGACGAAGCCATCGCCCGCGCCGGCTGCGACCCCGCCCAGATCATGGCCTGCGGCGTCACCTCGCAGCGCGACACCGTGTTTGCCTGGGATCGCCGCTCCGGCCGCGCCATCGGCAACGCCATCACCTGGCAGGATCTGCGCACCGCCCCGCTCGTCGAGGAGGCTGGCCGCTGGGAGCACGCCGCCGAGCGCCGCGCCCGCCTCGGCCAGTTCCCCGGCGCCTACTGCGCCGCTATGCATATGGCCTGGCGCATGCGCCACGACACGCCCTTCCGCCAGGCCGCCGAGTCTGGCCGCCTCGCCGTCTCGCTCTCGGCCGGCTGGGTTCTGCAAGCCCTCGGTCGCCCCGCCGAGCACGCCCTCGACTACTCGCTGCTCCAGGCCATGACGGTCTTCGACCCGCGCCGCCGCGCCCTCTGGGACGAGTGGGTCGATTTCCTCGGCCTCCCCCGCGCCGCGCTCCCCGCCGCGCGCCCTACGCTCCACCCCTTCGGCGAGCTCCATGTCGGCCAGCGCGCTATCCCCGTCACGGCCATGATCACCGACCAGCAGGCCGCCCTCTTTGGCTACGACTGCCACACCCGCGGCGAGGCCGCAGCCACCCACGGCACCGCCTCGTTTGTCAATGTCGTCGCCGGCCCCGAAGCCCCGCCCCAGGGTATCTGCAAGACCTACCTCGCCTGGGAGCTGGCGGGCCAGCCCGCCTATACACTTGAGGCGGACATGACCGTCACGGGCGCCGCCGTGCGCTGGCTCACCCAGATGCGCCTGATCCGCCGCGCCTCCGAGCTCGACGCCCTCGCCGCCGCCCAGCCCAGCAGCGATGGCGTGGTCTTTGTGCCCGCCTTCACCGGCCTCGGCGTGCCCAGCGAGGATCGCGGCGCGCGTGGCAGCATCCTCGGCATGACGCTCGGCACCACTCCTGGGCACCTCGCCCGCGCCTTCATGGAGTCGATCGGCTGCCAGCTGCGCGACATCCTCGACACCATGGAGCACGAGGGCGCCATGACGATCCGCGAGCTGCGCGTGGGCGGCGGCCTCTCCAACAGCGACCTCGCCTGCCAGGTGCAGGCCGACGTGGGCGGTGTGCGGATTGTGCGCGCCCCCGACACCGAGACGAGCGTGCGCGCCGCCGCACTGCTCGCCGGCCTCGGCGCCGGCCTCTGGCCCTCGCTCGCCGCCCTGCCCCGCCTGCTCAATGGTAGGGAGCGCGCCTTCGAGCCACACATGCGCCCCAGCGAGCGCGCCGAGATCCTTGGCCGCTGGCAGCGCGGCGTCGAGCGCGCCCGCGGCTGGGTGTAGCCACTCACCACTTGGGGACCACGTGGGAGCGCTCCCCGGCACACTTCTTGCCTACGCCATGCTTCGCCCGCACCCGATCCGACAAGCCCTGACAAGGAGAGCACCCGATGGGCGAGGAGCCGCGCCGCGCGAGCGACATTTTTGTTGTCTTGAACCCCGTTGCTGGCACCAGCAACCGCGATCAGGTGGTGGCTGCCATCGAGCAGCGCTTCGTCGCCGCCGGCCAGCGCCATACGATCTACGAGACGAGCGGCGAGCCCGGCGAGGACATCCCGGCGCTTGTGCGCCAGGCCATCGCCAACGGCGCCGACATGGTGGTAGCCGCAGGCGGCGATGGCACCGTCTCCCTCGTCGCCTCCGCCCTCACCGGCAGCAAGGTGCCGCTCGGCATTCTCCCGATTGGCACCGCCAACGTCTTCGCCCAGGTGCTCGGCCTGCCCGTCGACCTGAACGGCGCCGCCGATCTGTTGGCAGGCGAGTTCGTCACCCGCGCTGTGGATGGCATGCGCATCGGCGATCATCTCGGCGTGCTACACATCAGTGTGGGCATCACCTCACTCATGCAGCGCGACACCACGCGTGAGGCCAAGCGGCGCTTCGGGCGCCTCGCATACTTCTACACCGCCGCACGCTGGGCCTTCGGCTTCCAGCCCCGGCGCTTCAACATCGTGATCGACGGCCAGCGCCACCGGCTCAACGCCTCGCAGGTGCTGATCGCCAACGGCGGCGAGATGGGCCAGGCGCCCTTCACCTGGGGGCCTGATATCGCCCCCGACGACGGCGTGATCGATGTCTGCATCATCAACGCCAGCACGCTGCGCGATTACATGCTGGTCGGCTGGTCCACGCTCACGGGCCGCCACAGCCAGAACCACCGCCTGCGCTACTTTAAGGCCCGCCGCTCGATCTCGGTGAATACCAAGCGCGCGCTCCCCATCCAGCTCGATGGTGAACTGTTCGGCAAGACGCCTATGCAGGTGCAGGTAGTCCCGGCGGCCTTCCGCTGTGTGGTGGCCCCTGCCATCGCCCCCAAGAGCAGCACGGATGGGCCGCTCGCCAGCGTGCTGTCCGCCTTCAACGTCGGCGAGCCAGTGTCGCCCGTCGCCGCCGCCGAGGCCGCGCCCGTGGCGGCGACCCTGCGCACCAGGCTCAACCAGATCGAGGCGCCCGAGCAGGCCCGCCAGGTGGTCGATGAGCTGATCCGCGCAAGCGAGGGCGTGAAGGCGGTCGATGCCCAGCCGAACGGCAGCACCGACGACCCGGCAGCGGCTGTACAGCACGAGGCCCAGCGGCCGGGCACCGATGGTGTGGCCGGCACTATCCTGGAGACAGCGGCTCAGCTAAGTGCCGCCGAGGGCCAGACCCACGAGGCGCTCGCCCAGGCGGCCCAGGCGGCCACTAACCCCGAGCTCGCCAACATCGCCGACCCCGCGCTCAAGGGGCCGCTCGCACTGCTGCGGGCCGAGATGCTGCGCCGCATGCGGCCCTACCAATCCGTAGACACGCGCATCTTTCTGGCGATCAACGGCCTGCCCCACCCGCCCCTAGCGAACCAGGCCATGAGCGCCCTCACCAATGTGATGAACGCCGGCACAGGCTGGATCGTCGTGCTGGCATGCGCGGCCGTCGTGGATCGGCAGCGCGGGCTGCGCGCCATGCGCCAGGTGCCGCCGCCGCTCTGGCTCGCCACCATGGCCGTGGAGTTCCCGATCAAGTACTACTTCCGCCGCCGCCGCCCCTTCATCGATCTGGTCCAGGCCATCGCTGTGGGCAAAAAGCCTGGCACCTACTCCTTCCCCTCGGGCCACTCGGCCGCAAGCTTCGCCGGCGCCTGGCTGCTTTGCCGCCACTACCCGCGGCTCGCCCCGCTCTGGTACAGCGTCGCCGCCCTCGTCGGCTTCTCGCGGGTCTACCTCGGCGCCCATTACCCTGGCGATGTGCTCAGCGGCGCCGTGCTCGGCACGCTGCTCGCCGAGGGCGCACGGCGCGGCGTGGATGCGCTCGGTGGGTAGAGGGAGGCAGCGCCCCACAAGCCTCGTGCTATACTGCTTCCACCCCGGATAAGCAGCACATAGCGGAGGCAGCATGGCAAGGACTGCATTTCAGGCGGCGACGAACGGCTTCCCCTTCATTAACTCCTGGCAGATGAAGCAGGAGGAGCGCGTTCAGCTCCGCCAGACCCTCACTGGCGCCACGGGCCAGGCCGCCGGCTCCGTCGGCAACGACCCATTCGGCATGATCCGCGCTATGGTCACGCCACAGCTCGACGCCTGGATCGACGCTGCCCTGCCCGATTACTACGGCCTCTGCGGTGGCATGGCCTTCGCCGCCGCCGATCACTTCCGGCTCAATCGCCCCATCCCCCACGGCCTCGACCCTAACGTCACGCCTAACAGCGAGGACCCGATGGACAAGGCCCTGCGCGATTATCTCTGGAAGCGCCAGCTGGAGAGCCTTCAGCCCAACGCCCCCGTGCTGCTCTCCTGGATGATCATGCTGCACCTGCCTGTGCCCGGCGCCGGCCCTCGTTGGCTGAGCGACCGCACCCGCGAGCAGTTTAAGAACTGTCTCTTATACACATCTCGAGCCCACGAGACTAAGGCGAATCTCGTATGCCGTCTTCTGCTTGAAAAAAAAAAAA
>ENA-ORBV01017707-ORBV01017707.1-microbial-mat-metagenome-genome-assembly--contig:-NODE-17707-length-10150-cov-3.754194_pt1 | contig 10150 bp, 11 predicted proteins | sample MGYA00237777_ERZ505514 | MGnify/ENA primary metagenome ERZ505514 (study PRJEB26160, sample SAMN06269048) | microbial mat metagenome | isolation source: Oligotrophic lake microbial mat | place... | reverse complement strand
GAATCAGTTTGTGCCGGCCATCGGTCACGCCGTAATGTTCACACACTGCGTGCGTTCCCTTAAACCCCTCATAGTAGTGATAATAAAACGAGGTGCGCCAGTTCTTTAGCGGAATGCCTGCCAACAGTGGCACGAAGCTACGGCCCTGCATGTCGGTGGGGACATTGACTCCCGCGGCATCGAGAAACGTCTCCGCGAAGTCGACATTCGACACGATATGATCGTCCACCCCCCCCGGCTTGGTCACGCCCGGCCAGCACACCAAGAGCGGAGTGCGCAGCGATTCTTCGTACATAAAACGCTTGTCGAACCAGCCATGCTCGCCCAGATACATGCCTTGATCCGAGCAATAGACAACGATCGTATTCTCGGCCAGCCCGCTTTTATCCAGGTAATCGAGGACTTCGCCGACGCTGTCATCGACCGACGCGACGCAACTCAAATAATCCTGCATGTAACGCTGATACTTCCAGCGCGTCAGCTCTTTGTCCTGTAAGTCGCCCCCTTAAAACGGCTCGTTCTTCCGCAGATAACTTTTTTTCCAGGCCTTCTCTTGCGGGACGGTCATTCTATTGTAAAACCAATTGCGTTCTTGACTCTGTCGCTTGGTATTGAGGCGCGTCTGATCCCAAGCCTTGAGATCGGGACCGATAGTGACCATATGATCGGCAATCCGCATCTCAGCTTTCTTCGCCGCCGAAGCGCGGTGCTGGTAGTCATCGAACAAGGTTGCCGGCTCGGCAAATGTTGTCTCCGCATAGTCCCCCAAATGGCGCGGCGCGGGATCCCAAGGCCGATGTGGCGCTTTATGGTGCATCATGAGCAGAAAAGGCTTCTCACGATCCCGGCCATGTTCCAGCCAGGCCAAACTCTGTTCGGTGATAAGCTCCGTGGCGTAGCCGACCAACTCCACGGGCCCCAGCGACGAGATCATCCGCGGCTGATAATAGAAACCCTGACCTTGCAAAATCAGCCAGTGGTCGAAACCGGTTGGCATGGTTTCGGTGCCCAGATGCCATTTGCCAATGAGAGCCGTTTGGTAACCGGCTTGCTGCAAGAGTTTGGGGAACGTTTGCTGCTCAACGTCGAACTCTCGTTCATTCGAGTAGTGGCCATTCTTGTGGCTGTACTTGCCGGTGAGCAGGCACGCGCGGCTAGGGCCGCAAATGGAATTGGTGACATAGCAACGCTCAAACCGCATCCCCGTTGCCGCGATCCGATCGATATTCCGCGTCTTGTTGAGCTTCGATCCATAAGCCGAGATCGCCTGATAGGCATGATCGTCGGACATGATAAAGAGAATGTTCGGCTTGCCCGCCGCGGCATGGAGTGGGATGGCTGGCAACCCCACAAAAAGTACGGCGAACAGCAAAAACGAAATGCGTGGCATGATCGTCCCTCGAATCGCTCAATAACCGTCACATCAGGCGAATGCCTGTGGAGAAGCCGCCATTGTACGCGATTTTGAGAGAGTTTCGAGGAGTGTGGTCGCAAAATGACTCCGGAAAGACTTCGACATCGAGCTATCAACGAGAATCGTCACTAATTGAGATCAAGTGACGCCTTGAGTGCAGCGTCCACTTGCTGCATGAGAGGGCCGGTCAGCCGTCCGATCACACGTTGTACATCAGACAGAAGTTGGGTGGCGATGTTCTCGCACTTAACGGCCGAATTGTGCTTGAGACCGCTCTGCTGCCCATCCGGTGTCGACACATCGATCAACACTTGCGTAGGTTCTTTGCCAGCCAGCTTCGTATTGCTGGTAACCTGTACGAGAATCGTGTTGATGAGCCGAGCGTTGTTTTTGTCGTTCTGAATAACAACCGCCGGCCGTTGCTTACTCCCTGCAAAATTGAGAATGACGACGTCGCCGCGTTTAACCTTAATGGTTCGACTTGTTGTCTCCGTTGAGTTCGTCGTAAGCTTCCATGCCAGGGGCACCCCAACCTTCTGGATCGTCCAGCCAACCAGCGACACCGGCCCGCATCTCTTCGGCGGTCCACTCGCTGTCATCGTAAACGAGATTCTGCAACTTTTGTCGAGCGTCGATCGTCATCAGCACAATCGAGACGCCATGTGTTTCCTCCACATGCAGTTCACCAGCGAGTTGGAGTTGCTGGAGAATGTGTTCATCGAGTGTGACTTTGGCAATCATATTCAAATTATAGCACAACAGTCCGCGGCGATGCCAGAACAATCAGGCAAAGCCGCACGGGACTCGCTGGGGATGCCAATGGGTGCCTCACCGCTCGGCGGGTGATCGATTTGGCAATGTGGAGCTATCGACCACGCCGCTTTCGCTGGACAGCGAGCCGCTCCCCACGGTCTGGGCCTAACGTCAGCGGGATGCGGCCACCGGTCTACGATCCAAGACTGTAGCATGGTCTCATGGGCCGTGAATGCGTCTTTACCACACGGGACAGGATCCCATGCTACGACATAGCAGTCATTTCACCCCGGCCAAAATTGTGGCTGACCAGGTCTTGGCAATCTGCTAAACTACAGATAAGCCTATAGTATGGGAGTACAAGAGAGCCTCATCATCGAGATTATCCGAATCCGCTGAGAAAACAGGTCATGGCACATGATATATTTTGGGCTGTGAAAGAAGGCACGGTAGCTGATGTACGCGATGCGTGCCAGACTGCTACCGACGTGAACGCTGTCGACAGAGAGGGATGCACTGCGCTGTACCATGCTGTTGTCCAGCGCGACCTAGAAAAGGCTAAATTCTTATTAGAAAAAGGGGCCAGTCCAGTCGCCGTTGCCCTCGGACGGATGCACAGAAGCGCCTTCAATAAAGCCGCTGAACTTGGCTACCTGGAAGTTGTGGAGACTATCCTCAATGCGGGCATTCATCCAGATACGGTTGGTGAAGAAGACGCTCCTACCCCTTTGATGTATGCAGCGCTCAAAAACCGCGTGGAAGTCATGCAACTTCTTCTCAGCCGAGGTGCCAACCCTAACTACAAATCTGTTGATCGGCTGCGGCCCATCGACTACACGACTGGTATACCTAATTTGGAAGCCTATGAAATTCTCCTGCCGTTGACGGACCGCTGGTACCGGAAGACGGCCAAAAAGAATTTAGAACAAAGGCAATGGCTCAATGCACAGCGCGCAGCACAAAACATGCCAGAGAAAAAGGCTGAGCAGGAACGCAAGTACCAGGAATTCGTCGAAAAGCAAGAAAACGAAGGGACATTGACAGGAGAACTTCAAAGTCAGGAATTGAGCATACTGATGCCGATGGCAGGGTTCCGAGCGATATAGTCGGCAGCGGCTCGAACGGGGAGTTGGGTATCTGAGCGGAGACGGTGGATCGAGAGGGCGGCGTTGTTGATCGCCGCCAGGCAGGCGGAGAGACCGGGTCGCCGAGTATGGTGGCGATCCTCGTCCCACCAGCGATCCTTCAAGAAGTGGAGGCCGTTTTCTAGCCGCCAGTGGTCGCGGACATACCGCAACAGGTCCGCTGCCGTAACGCACTCGGGATCGAGACTCGACACGAAGTAGCGCACCTCGCGCGAGAGAACTTCTCCGTGGGGTGCGCGAACTTCGCGATCCACGCGCAGCGCTAGGCGGCAACCAGGCAGGTCGAGGACTTCGCGGATGTAGTCGGCATTGTCGAGATCGACCCACAAGCGACGCGTTTCTTCGAGGGCCCCCTTTTATTGGTCGACTGGGCGGCTGGCGGACGCTCGGTGGCTTGAGCAAAACAGTTTTCCAGCGCGTCGAGCGTATCTCCCTGATTGGCTTTCACTTGCAGCAAGTAGTCGCGACCGCGACTGCAGACCAACTCGGCCAAGGGACGCTGAGCGAAGATCGCATCCCCCGTGAACAGCCGCAACATCGGATAGGCTTCGAGCAGTTCTTCCAGATGGCGCCGCAGCAGCGTTGGTTCGTTGGTCTTCTCGGCCCCGGTCGACCATTGGCCGACGACCGCTTGCAGATCATGCACGAAGACGTTGAGCATATGGAGCGGATCGCCGTCGTCGTCGATTCCTTGCTTGGCCGTCTTGCCATCGACGGCCACCCCCCCCTCGGTCCTTTTGTCGGCCAGCACCGCTTGCATCCAGACGGAGAGAGCTGCTTGAAACTCAGCAACGCGACACTTGGCGAGGGTGCGGCTGATCGTCGTGGCGCAGGGTGGTTCTTGGCGGTCGAAGCCCAGCGGCCCCTGGAGTTGGTCCCAATGGACCTTCGCCCAGCGAACCAGCACCTCCATCTCGCGGATCCGCGCCAGCATCCCCAACAGCATCAGCACGACCATGCCGGCAAACGGATGCCGCACCCCACGCGCCGAACGCGGATCGTCCAATCGAGAAAAAACATCCAGCAATGTCGCCGCATGCATCCCAGGCTCCTTCCTACAGAAAAGAAGCCCCCTGCAGCCTTCAACTACGATGTTCCCACTCAAGAGGTTCGGAAAAAACGACTTTGCAGTTCTCCTGGCGAGCTAAGCTGCGTTTTACTCGATACGCCCATGGTACGCACGATTCTCGTGTCGGCGATTTTGGCCGGGAAAGAAGCGGGTTAATCGCGCATGCGGACAATTCTTGTTGCACGGACATCCCGACGCGGTTAGGTTGACTGTACGGGGTATTGCAGGCAGATTTTTTCGGGAGGCTTCATTATGTCGCTACGTCAACAGTTTCAAGCGATTTCCCTACTCACTGTCATGGTGCTCGGCAACCGTTCATGGGCCGCCTTTCCTGATACGATGGTCGCCTCTCTTAATTCCGCGGGGTTCATCACCGATGAGAATAACGACGGCGGCACCTGGGAAGGATCACTTGGTTCCGCCCTCTTCGGCATTCCCATCAACAACGACAGCTCGTTCTCGTTTATCGTCACGGGTTACCCTGACTTCAACTATGCTGGCGACCATGATGAGTCGGGGAACTATCACGTATACGTTGATATCTTCAATGACTTTGGTGAATTTGAAGAAACCATTGAGTACGACGCAACGCTCGCTTCCGGTGAGGTGCACCAGTTCTATCTGGATGGTTTCAACACCTTCTACAGCTACGACGTGATTATCGACAACACAGTAGGCGGGGCTTCCAATGACGGCGATTTTGATGGCGATGGCGACGTCGATGGCCGCGATTTTCTCCGCTGGCAGCGTGGCGATTCGCCATCTCCGTTTAGCGCCGCTGATTTAGCAGCGTGGCAAGCCGAATACGGACCTGGGCCACTTGGTGCGATGACTGCCGTGCCGGAGCCAGGAACTGCGCTGATTCTTGCCGCAATCGCTTGCGGTTTAGCGGCAGGCCGGTCCTCGCGTGTCGTGGATCGCTAAGCCGCGAGCGGCGTCAATTTTTCGTGAACTGCGAGAGGTCGGGCCCGTACTCATCGATGAGATGATCCTTGAGATTCCCCTGCACCGCTCGCGCGTTGAACGGCCGGCGTTCAGGGTCTTTCTCTAACAGTTGCATGATGACCTTTTCGAGCCACTCGGGGCAATCGACCCCCTGCTCACCCAAACTCTTGGGTTGGTCGTTAAGGTGTTGGCTCCACACTTGCGCGAAGTTGGCTCCCGAGAATGGCGGTCGGCCTGTGAGCATCTCGTACATCACGCAACCCAAAGAATAGAGGTCCGACTTGCCGGTGATCGCCTTGTCGCCGCAAATTTGCTCGGGCGACATGTAGGCATAAGTTCCCATCGTAACGCCCGTGTCGGTGATGTCGGCGTCATGGGTATCGCGGGCTATGCCGAAATCGCCCAACAGCAGCTTGCCGTCCTTGTCAAAAAACAAATTGCTGGTTTTGAGATCACGGTGGATGATGCCGTGGTTGTGGGCGTGTTGCAGGGCCGAGGCAATTTGCGCTGAGTAAGCTGCGGTCTGTTGCCAGGTGAGCGGGCCCTGTTTTTTGATACGTTCTTTAAGATTGCCACGATCCAAAAGCTGCATGGCATAGAAATATTGACCCTCCATCATGCCGCCACCGTAGTTGCGGACGATGTGCGGATGGTTAAGCCGCTCCATGATCGTGATTTCGCGCTGAAAGCGGTCCACGATGTTCTCGTCGTGGGAGATGTTGGGATGGAGGACTTTAATGGCCACTGGTTCGGCGATGTCGGGGCTTTCCGCGCGGTAGACCGTGCCGACCGTGCCGACACCCAAGGGTTCCAGCAGTTTGAAGGTTGCCGAAGTGGGCAAGAACTTCAGGTTGCGGCGGGGCGGCGGGGATGAGGAATCGGTCATCAGTAACGCTTGGGACTGGTTGGCGGATAAGCTGTCATGGCCGCTAGCAACCTGCTGGGGCACGAACATTCTCAACCCGCCGTTAATAAGCTGAGGGAATTGGACTAAATATAGGCCATTCAATCGTTTAGGGAAAATGCAGTCTCTCCCAACAATCCAGGGCGTAGTTGGTGTCGTGCCCTCGTTGGAAGCGTGCTTCGGCACTGTCATGCCATGAATTCGCGGCTCGGAACCGCACCATGATAAAATTTTGATACTACGGAAAGGGCCAGCGTCTAGCAGTCGGACGCCAATATTTCTACGATGGTGGTTTGCTCACAATAGGCAATTGTGAGCCGTAGGCGGCGCTTCCTATTTGACGATGTCTGGCGGATCTCTCTGCCCGATATCGAGGCGATAAACAAAGTTAGGAAATTGTTGTCGGTTGGTCTTCCGACCTACCGCGACCGCTCAGGTCATCAAGGAATGGCAACAACAATTTTCCGTAGGGACAAATCAAGTCACAAGGTTAATTTCGATTCAATCGAGGAGTCATCAGAAAGATGAGTTACAAGTTAGAGTACATTTGGTTGGACGGTTACAAGCCCGAGCCCAACATCCGTAGCAAGACCAAGATCGTCGACAGCGATCCCAAGAAGGTCGAAAATTGTCCCGGCTGGTCGTTCGATGGTAGCAGCACGCAACAGGCCGAAGGTCACAGTTCCGATTGCTTGTTGAAGCCAGTCCGTATCGTCAAAGATCCACAGCGCAAGAATGCCTCGCTCGTGATGTGCGAAGTCCTGAACGCTGACGGTTCGGTTCACTCCACGAACGGCCGTGGCACGTTTGAAGACGACCCCGATCTGTGGCTCGGCTTTGAGCAAGAATACACTATCATGAAGGATGCCCGCCCGTTGGGCTTTCCAACCGATGGCTATCCTGGTCCCCAAGGCCCCTACTACTGCTCGGTCGGCATCAAGAACTGCGTTGGTCGTGATCTTGTGGAAGATCATCTCGATGCTTGCCTCGAAGCCGGCCTCTCGGTCACGGGTATCAACGCCGAAGTGATGAAGGGTCAGTGGGAATACCAACTGTTTGGCAAAGGTGCCAAGCAGGCTTGCGACGACCTGTGGCTGAGCCGGTTCCTGATCTTCCGTACCTCGGAAAAGTACAACCTCACGATCGAGTTGCATCCCAAGCCGGTCAAGGGCGACTGGAACGGCAGCGGCATGCACACCAACTTCTCCACCACCCCGATTCGCGACAAGGGTGGCGAGGAATTGATCAAGGGGATCTGCGAAAAGTTCAGCAAGCGTCACAAGGAGCACATCGCTTCCTACGGTTCCGACAACGACCAACGCTTGACCGGTCTTCACGAAACCCAATCCATCCACAAGTTCAGCTACGGCGTCTCGGACCGCGGTTCTTCGATCCGCATCCCCATCGGCACCGTGCAGGGGGGTTGGAAGGGTTATCTGGAAGATCGCCGTCCCGCGTCGAATGCCGATCCCTACAAGGTGGTCCGCGAGATTCTCGCGACACTGCGTTCTTGATGGGCATTCGTAATCGACGCTAAGCAAATTGCTTACATGAAGCCCCTTTTGGCCGCTGGCCAGAAGGGGTTTTTTCTTGTATCGTGTCGTGTTGTTGTGGTCGCTAAATTGCTGTCATCCCGAGAGAGGCTCGCAGACCGAGGGATCTGGCCTGCACTATTCCAACGTATGGAAAACGTGCGAGGATTGAACCCAGATTCCTCAAGTCGCGGGACTCCTTTCGGAATGACACTTCTCAAAGGAACTATCCGTGATGATGACGCCTCAAGATGTGTTGGCTCTTTGCCGTGAGCGGGGTGTCCGCGCGGTGGACTTGCGGTTCATGGATTTCCCCGGCCTGTGGCAGCACTTCACCATTCCGGTCGAGAAGCTCGAAGAAGAGGTGTTTGAAGATGGCCTGGGTTTCGACGGTTCGAGCATTCGCGGTTGGCAGGCGATCAACGAGAGCGACATGCTGCTCGTCCCGCAACCCGAGACGGCCTTCATCGATCCGTTCACCGAGATCACCACGCTCTGCATGATCTGCAACATTCAAGACCCCATCACCCGCGAGGATTATACCCGCGATCCGCGGAACGTCGCCCGCAAGGCGGTCAATTATCTGAAGAGCACCGGCATTGCCGACACTTGTTTCATTGGTCCCGAGGCCGAGTTCTTCGTGTTCGACGACATTCGCTTCGATCAAGCTCCGCAGCACAGCTACTTTTTCATCGACAGCGATGAGGCCCAGTGGAATCGTGGTACCGATTACCGAGCGCAGGGCCGTGGCTCGAACTTAGGTTACAAGCTCCGGCACAAGGAAGGTTACTTCCCCGTGCCACCGGCTGATCAGCTCATGAATCTGCGCAATGAGATGATGATGACCATGATCGACTGCGGTCTCGACGTCGAAGCGCAACATCATGAGGTCGCCACGGCGGGTCAGTCGGAGATCGATCTCAAATATAATGATCTGGTGCAGATGGCCGACAACATGTGCTTGTACAAGTACATCATCAAGAACGTCGCGGCGAAGCATGGCAAAACGGTGACGTTCATGCCCAAACCGCTCTACGGCGATAATGGTTCGGGGATGCACACGCACATTTCGCTGTGGAAGGGTGGCCAACCCTTGTTTGCAGGCGGCGGCTATGCGGGACTCAGCGACGAAGCGCTTTACGCCATCGGTGGCATCCTCACCCACGCCCCCGCGATTTTGGCGTTCACGAATCCCACCACCAATAGCTACAAGCGGTTGGTCCCTGGCTACGAAGCCCCCGTGAATCTGGCGTACTCGCAGCGCAATCGCTCGGCAGCCTGTCGCATTCCGATGTACAGCCCCAGCCCCAAGGCGAAACGGATCGAATTCCGCTGTCCCGACCCGAGTTCGAATCCGTACCTCGCGTTTTCGGCACTGATGATGGCGGTTGTCGACGGCATTCAGAACAAAATCCATCCCGGGGAGCCGCTCGACAAAGATATCTATGATCTCGAACCGGAAGAACTGGCCAAAGTCTCCAGCACGCCGGGCTCACTAGGCGAAGCACTTGCGGCGTTGTCGCGCGACCACGAATTCCTCCTCCGCGGCGATGTGTTCACGCAGGACGTGATCAACACCTGGATTTCGTACAAGCAAAAGAACGAAGTCGAAGCGCTGGCATTGCGTCCGCATCCGTATGAGTTTTGTTTGTATTATGACATGTAGGCGAGTGACTAAATATTTAGCCCCGCCACTCGCGGCGGGTGAAAGCTGAAATTGACTCGGCCTTCGGGACAACCTACCCTTAAGGTATGGACTACCGCAGCAGCATCACCATCGAACCGGGCAAACGGGGCGGCAAACCTTGCATTCGCGGGATGAGGATGACGGTGGGTGATGTGCTCGATTATCTTGCTGGTGGGATGAGTGTTGAGGAGATACTCAGTGACTTTCCTGACCTCACACGCGAAGATATCTTTGCTTGCTTGTCTTACGCTGCTGATCGCGAGCGCAATATTTTAATGGTGCCGCCGCAGTGAAGAACACTGATTTTAAGGGGCTTTCTTTTCAACTGATTTGCGATTCTTATAGTTTTCGTATCTGTCAGTAAGAACGTAGACATACTCGCAAATCGCAGATGCGAAATCCAGAATGTCGCGTGCATCTTGTGCTTTGACTTGCTGACCACTCGCATGAGCCCCTATGTTTCGCTCTTGCCTTAATGAGTCTCCCCACTCAAATAAGCGACGGTCGATTATTCCACTATCGCGAAGTTCCTGGAGACCTTTGTGAAGCGATTTTTCGCTAGTATGGGCGACACACATGGCTTCCAATGTCCTTCCACACATTACTACGCATGCACTGTATGCACTAGAGCGGTTTTCATGTTGTTGTAGCGTTGATTCCTGCCGCTTGGAAGAAGCCTCGGCAGTCTTGTGCAGTCACGC
>ENA-ORBV01017706-ORBV01017706.1-microbial-mat-metagenome-genome-assembly--contig:-NODE-17706-length-10150-cov-4.368113_pt1 | contig 10150 bp, 9 predicted proteins | sample MGYA00237777_ERZ505514 | MGnify/ENA primary metagenome ERZ505514 (study PRJEB26160, sample SAMN06269048) | microbial mat metagenome | isolation source: Oligotrophic lake microbial mat | place... | reverse complement strand
GTACTTGGTGGAGTTACCGTGGGGCATGTTATTTTGCTGGTAGGACTTTTTATCTTCTCCAGTCGCCTATTTAATAATCCTAAAGAGCAGGTCACGATGCTGGAGTTAGGAATGTTTAACGTGCGTGGGATCGCTGATGGAAATGATCGAGGCGGCGGCGGAAACGGTATTGCGGCGCCCGTGGAAATCAAAAGGGCCCCCAAAGCGGAACCTGAACAAGCTGCGCCTGAGCCGAAGGTTCAGCCCACCATTCCCGAACCAACTCCCGCCGAACCTTCCGTGGTTCAGAACCCGGTGACTGCGCCGCAACCTGTCGTCACTCCAGTAGCTGAAATAAAAGCAGGGAACATTAAAATATCATCCGAGCCGAAAGTAGAAAAACCCGCTAATGTGCGTCCCGTGATCAAGGTTTCTGACAAGGTGATATCGAGGGGAGGCGCTGCTTCATCGAGCCCCACGCGGATCACGCCTTCTAACAAAGTGACAAAGCGTGGAGGTGAATCAACCGGTGCGGGGACGGACGCAAACCAAGATACGGAAAGCAAAGGCACGGGGATCATTGGGCCGGGTCAGGGCTCGGGAAATCGAGTGAACGGAGTGGGACAACGCCGTGGAACGCCTGCCGGGGTTACCGATGAAGGCGTCTATGGCGATCCAAACGGCGGCCATTCGGATCATTCGGAATACATGACCCATCTTCAAGTGAAAATGCAAAGTGCTTGGGAAGACCCCGGACAACCTATATCCAAAACGAATGTAAAACCATCCATCCAAATTCACATCTCACGTGATGGGCAAGTATCCGGGCATAAACTTGTGCGTAGTTCCGGTGATCCCATACTTGATGAAGCTGCACTTGCAGCCGCTAAACGGGTCGTTCAGGTTAAGGCACTGCCCCAAGGACTTGGCGACGATTCGGGTTATACGGTCCCTGTTGCTTTTGACAGGCAATAGAGTGTGGTTAGAGAAATATTAACAAACGTGAAACAAACTTTTGAAAGCATGATCAACCCCGTAGTTATTTATTATTTCCTTGCGCTTGGGGTTCACTTGGTTTGTCTGTAGGAACACTTTTTATATATGAAACACGCCTCGCTTCTTTGCTCATTACTTCTGACCTTCGGCATCTTTTGTTCGAGCCGTTTAGTTGCCCAAAGCGAAATTGTGGTGGACGTCCGAAGGACCCCGATTTCGGTTGAGATATCGGGATCGAACGGAGCGGAAGCCACCAAGGTTCTGGAACAGGATCTGAAAATCCATGGTTTCAATTTGGTCTCCGAGGGGAGCGGGAAGTTTGTGATCAAAGGAACCGCGGACGGTACTTCCGTTCAAGCGACAGTGACTGAGTCCGGTGGGAAATCGGTTTTGTCGGATACTTTTACTGGAGCCAACCTTCGCCAAGCCGCGCACAAACTCAATGATGCGGTTGTTAAAGTCGCTACCGGTGTAAACGGAATAGCCGCCACGCGGATTGCCTTTATCTCTGAACGAAGCGGTAAGAAGGAAGTTTATATGAGCGATTATGACGGGCACAACGTCCGCCAGATCACGACAGATGCCTCGATTAACGTGGGGCCTCGGTTTTCGAAAGACGGCCAATTTTTGGCTTACACCACTTACAAGAGCGGATACCCCACAGTGATGCTCAATCGCCTGTCGTCCCAAGACCGGAAACGCGTTGCCGCATTCGGTGGAACAAACACTGGCCCGGCCATATCTCCCGATAACGAAAAGATCGCGCTATCGATCAGCAAATACGGAAATCCCGAGCTCGCCGTGATTCCACTTTTAGGAGGGGAAGCCCAGCGCCTCACGAACACGCGCGGTGCTGAATCGTCCCCGAGCTGGTCCCCAGACGGGCGTCGGATTGTTTATGTTTCGGACGATCGAGGGTCGGTGCAGTTGTTCGTCATCGGGGCGGGCGGTGGCACTCCGGAGAAACTAGTGACCCCATCAAATTATAGTACGGAACCGGATTGGTCTCCCACAGGGAAAGATATTTCGTACACCATCCGTCAAGGCGGTAAATTCCAGGTTTCGGTTTACAACGTGGCATCTGGAAAATCTCGGCTGGTGACAAATGTGGGGGAAAACACCGATGCCGTTTGGGCTCCGAACGGGCGTCACCTCATTTTTACCCGAGGCAACGCTGGGCGGGGAAACCTTATTGTTCTTGACGTAGCCTCTGGCGAAACGCTACAAGTCACCCCAAATCTAGGCATTTGTTCCGAGCCAACATGGGCACCCTAGTGTGGGTCTTAAGCTAATCAGAACCCTCCATTAACGTTACGATTTATCAATGACATGAATATCAAGAATTTAGTTTTGTTAGGTTTAATATCACTCGTTGCCGGTTGCGCCAGCGACATGAAAAAAGACGATGGTTCAGCAGGTGGAAATGCGGGTTGGGAATCTTCCACAGGTTCGGATCTTCCCGATCCTAACGCTTTGGGCATTAAGGGCGATTTTGATCCCGAGCGCGACCTTGATTTTGATACGCTACGCTCTGACACGGTTTATTATGATTACGACAGGGCAACAGTAAAGGCCTCCGAACGTCCAAAACTCGAAGCTGTTGCGATTTATCTTAAGGCTAATCCAAAAGCCACATTGTACGTGGTTGGGCATTGTGACGTACGCGGTACGATGGAATACAATCGGACGCTCGGCGAAAAACGAGCTAACTCAGCCCGTGACTTTCTGATGGGCCAAGGAATCAATGGTAACCGCATCGGAACCTTGAGTTACGGATCTGAAAAACCTGCTGTCCAAGGGGACGGAGAAGATGCTTACGCAAAAAATCGTCGTTCCGAGTTTGGTCTCGTTAAAAAATAAGTAACCCCATGATTCACTCCCCTCTCATTGCAATAGGCATGCCTCAAGGTTACGAGTGGATCTTTATCCTGATTATTGTGGTTCTCCTTTTCGGTGCGCGAAAACTTCCGGACCTCGCCCGCGGCCTTGGCAAATCTATTTCTGAATTCAAAAAGGGAAAGCAAGAAGGCGACCTTGCCGATAAACAAGACCCCGATAAACTCGATAAGAATTAAGGGTTTAGCGCCCGCTGAATAGACTTTAAGAAGTAGGCCATTGATCTGCTTTGCACCACGATCCAAGAAAGCGACCTAGAGAAAATCGAGCTAACTCACGCATCGAACCCCACGCAATAAATGGGGGGTAAATCATTCGAAATTAATGACCACGTGTTACCTTGATCCAAGCTGGCCCAGAGGCTCCCTGTGGTGGAACCCATAATAAGGCATGTGCCAATTTTCCATCCTGAGGTACTCGACATTCATCCTTTACTGCAGGAACGCACCAAGCCATGTCGGCATCGTGCGGGTGCACGGCGAGGGCGAATCCGAACACCTAAGGCAAAACGTTTTCTATTTCTTTCCAAGTTTGCGCTCGGTCGCAAGATATAAAAATCCCATTATGATGTTGCACCCAAAAAACGTCCGGCTTCGCGGGCGACTGAACGAGCCGATGCACATCTTGCATGGCCGGGTTAAATTGCTGGTCAGGAGGGAGGTAAGCCGCGCGTAAACCTTTGCCTAGAAGCGTCCACGAATTTCCGGCATCCAATGTTTGCCACACGCCCCCCGTTGAAAGGCCTCCTCCAACACAGATTTGAGGGTGTGATCCCTTGCGCGTCGAAACCTTGCACCCTTTAGATGGCGTCCCAGATTCGATGTGAACTCAATACGCGGCATAACGTAGGGATAACAAAACTCTCCAGCCCATCTATTTGCGCGTTTTATTTTTTAAGCTTAGCGAGCTTTGGTTTAATCACCATCTGGCAATAGCCTTGGTTGGGGTTGTTCCGGTAATAATCCTGATGATAATCCTCCGCCAGATAGAACTTGGGCAATGGAACAATTTCGGTGACAACCGGGGTGGATAAAGTTTTTCCTTCGGCTGCACGAGAGATCTCAGCCACTTTTTTTTGCTCCTCGTTGTGGTACATGATGGTTGATCGGTATTGAGTGCCTGAATCGGCGCCCTGTCGGTTTAAGGTCGTGGGATCATGAATTTTCCAGAAAAAATCGAGGATCTGTGCATAGGTCACTTTAGCCGGGTCAAACTCAATCTGAACCACCTCAGCGTGGCCAGTGGTTCCAGAACAGACCGCTTTATAACCGGGGTTTTCAATTTTCCCACCCGCATATCCGGACGTAACAGCCTTTACACCGTCGAGCGTTTCAAAAGCAGCTTCAACGCACCAAAAACATCCACCCCCTAAAGTTGCTAATTCCGTTTTCATCACAGTATCCTTCGCTATAAGTAGATTTCCCAATCCCGCTAAAACCAAAATTAAAAGTAATTTCATTTAATTCATACCATCGTCTTGTTCCATTAGAAATGCAAACTGAGGTTGAATTCAAATATTTATTCTTCCGTTACCGATTCCAAGTGTTGCCAACCAAAAACGCCCACACCCGTGGTTACGACGAGAGTGTCGTTCGTGGTCATGCGGTCATAGGTACTTGTTCGAATATGTTGGTGTTCGACCAACGCCACCTTTTCAGGTGATTCCGCCCAGCCTGAGACAAACAAAACTCGCATGGTGTATCCATGTTCTGCCTGATATTCTTTTTTCTCGAGGACAGTGACTTTTCGTGCGACGAGTTTTCCGTTGGAAAATCCTCGATTCACCATCAACAAAAATCCCGCGCACACCGGGACGCACAGAAAATAGATCATCCCTGAGAAAAGAAAGCGGACCCCACGACTCATTTTGATTTTTGCGAGCCAACCTTTGATGAGCAGCACCGAAGGGATCATCGCGGTAAAAGCGCTCCACAGGAATAACGTGGGGAAGTGAAACTCCCAAATTCCAAATTTGCTGAACCCAATTCCCCATATACAAAAGGCCGGTATAATTAAAAGTGGGAACATTATGAGAGTGCGGTTCATATTTTTATCAAACTTGCTCTTTTTTAGAAGCGCGTTGGAGGAGGTAAAGGAAGAAGAGGCACCCCACAATACTGGTCACAATACCAATCGGAATTTCCGACCCAGGCAGAACTTTTCGGGCTAAAATGTCGGCGACTAAAAGTACAAAACCCCCACACAGGATTGAACTCGGAACCAAAACGCGATGATTCGGCCCCACCACCATTCGCATGAGATGAGGGACGATCAACCCCACGAACCCAATGGTCCCCGAGACGGCCACGGAGGCAGCGGTTAATAATGTCGCAATAACAAGAAGGGCAAATTTCGTTCTTTCCACGTTCACCCCTAAATGATGCGCAGCCTCATCACCCATCGATAAAATGTTGAGCTCGCCTTTCCAATAAAATGCGGCGGTCAATCCTACAATACTGTAGGGCACGAGGATCATTACGTGTTCCCAACGTTTATTTGCAAAACTCCCCATGAGCCAAGAGAGCATCCCGCGGAGTTCAAAACTTTCCAGTTGCAAAAGGAGCAATGTGGAAACGGCCTGCATAAACCCTCCTATGGCGAGTCCGGTCAAAAGCAACGTCGTCATTTGGACGCGCCCTTGGCGTGCAGATAAAAAATAGACGAGAAGCGTCACCCCTAAAGACCCTGCAAATGCAAAAATCGCAGCCAACCCAATCCCCCACCATTGCCCGTAAACATTCAGCCACAAAGCCAAAATGGCACCGGATGACGCGCCGGATGACGCCCCCACTACGTACGGATCTGCCATGGGATTATGAAAAAGAGCCTGCATGATCAACCCAGCCATCGCTAAACATGCGCCGGAAAAAACCGCCAGCAACAACCGAGGCAACCTTAGATTCCAGACGATGTTTAGGGTCACGTCGTCGACGAGCATCTGGCCGGTAATTTTTGATACTATCGCTTTTACAACATCTATGGGCGGGATCGAAACCGTCCCAATTCCGGCGCTCACTATGGCTGCACCCACGACGAGTATTCCCAAAACACAAAGCACGAATCCCTTTGGTTGGTATTCATGAGCGGGCACTTCGCGCTGACTCATGATTCATCTCCGGACTCGGCGGGTTTAGGTTTGTTTGGAAGGACAAGGGGTTGGCCGCTAACGGGGTTGTCCCTTACATAAACGAGCGTCCCGTAAACGGATTGCAAATTTTGGGCGGTCAAAACCTCGCGGGGCGCTCCCATAGTAAAAATTTTGCCAATCGATACCAGCATAAGTGCATCACAATACTCAGCCGCAAGGTTCAAATCGTGAGAAACACAAATGATCGCTTTTCCTTGGGTATGCGAAAGTCGTACGAGCAACTCGAAAATTGATTGTTGATGCGCCAAGTCGAGGTGCGCAGTGGGTTCGTCCAGAAGCATCACTGGGGTTTCCTGCGCCAGGGCCCGGGCAATCATGACCCGTTGTAACTCGCCGCTGCTGAGCTCATCAATCCTGCGTTTGGCAAGATGCGCCGTGTCTGTCGCCTCCAATGCGTTTTGTACTGACGTTTGGTGATTCCCTAAAATATCTTTGGGGAGGTGATGCGGGTGTCGCCCCATTTCTACGACTTCGCGCACGGAAAACGCAAAAGCGGGCTGTTCAATTTGGGGCACCACGGACATGTTCTCCGCGCGTTCGAGAGCTTTATACAAACTGAGGTGCCGACCCTTCAATAAAATGGTTCCCCCGGTTAAGGGAACAAGCCCAGTGAGGGTTTTGATCAATGTACTTTTACCAGATCCGTTGGGGCCTATGACCCCTAATAATGTACCGGACCGAACTTTAAATGAGATGTCGCGAATGACCTCTCGGGTTTTGTAACCCGACTTAATGTTTGTCGCTTCTAAAAGCGTGACTTGATCGTTCATTCATTTCCTTTTCGGTTATGAATAAATGATTCCATTGTTTCTAAGGCAAGGGCAATACGCGGACCTGGCCTTGATACTAGGTTTGCATCGAGAAGAAAAATTCGCCCGGTTTTTACTGCATCAACATTCCTCCATTGAGGGTCATTACGGAGTCGGTTCAATAACGTCTTTTTGTCCACTGGTTTTTTGCCAGCCTCATTTGTTGCGGTGAGTAGAATGACGTCTGGGTTATCTGAAACAATTTTTTCGAGCTGTATTTCCGCCCACGAAAAGCGGGCCTCGGCAGCAATGTTTTTGCCTCCTGCTAGTTCAATCATTTCGTGGATGTGACTCCCCGGTCCAACGGTGTAGAGGTTATCTAAGGAAAAGAGGAAGAGGACGCGCGGGCGATTGTGGTCCGAAAAATTTATATATCTCTGCAAGACTTCAACTTTGCGTTTCTCGAGATCGTGAGCAAGTGCTTCTGCTTTTTCGGAAGTGCCTGTCACCTTTCCTGCCAACCGAATATCTGCTACGGCTTCGGAATAGGATTTTGATTCCATTTTAATCACACGAATCCCCGAACGTTCCATTGACTCGATCATTTCAGTTCGGTTTCCCCGACCGGTAAAGATAACGTCTGGTTTAAGGGCCACGATTGTTTCCAAATCCGGATCCACGTAGGCTCCAACCTTTGGCAATTTTTTCGCATCCTTCGGGGTGTCGCAATAGGGGGTGACCGCAATTATTTGGCCCCCGGCTTCAATGGCAAAAAGTGTTTCGGTGACACTTGGAATCAAAGAAATAATCCGTTGCGGTTTTTTTTGAATCGTCACCGAGCGTTTCAAAGCATCGGTCACTGTAATCGGAAAGGTGTCCTCTGCAGCTAACGCACACGTAGCCGACCCAAAAAGCGCAATGATAAAAACTAACCCGTAGAAAGGCACCGTAGACATTAGGCACCCTCTGCTCACGGTGTCAGTTCAATTTTAACCAATGGGATATGTTCGCCTGCGCATGATTTCGATTTTGGAGAGAGTCGTGCTCAACTCTCTCCACTAGCAAGTTTAACTAGTGTGGTCCGTCAAACAGAACGTAACTTATCAAAGTTCGCACGGACCGCGTTTTCGATGATGTCAATTGCAGGTGCAATCCTATGGCGCAACCCCTTTGGGGTTGTGTGTCAGCCGGGCTTTACCCAGGGTTTCTCGCGGACGAGCAACCCTGGGCTTTGTGACGGAATCCCTTTGGGATTCTTCTTTTAGAGCTTGAGCTCTGCAGCAAGTCCCTTTGGGATTCTTTTTCAAAGCTCTGGGTTCTGCGACAAAATCCCTTTGGGATTCTTTTTCAAAGCCCTGAGTTCTGCGACAAAATCCCTTTGAGGGTATTTTCTGGAAATAGTAATGCCAATACCTTTAAACGCCACGATTGCCAGTAATTTATTCCACTCATAATAATGTGTGGGTTGTTCGCGAACCCTCGCGAACGAATCCCAAAGGGATTTCGTCACACAGCCCAGGGTTGCAAAGCTACCCTGGGTATTTGCGGTAAAAACCGCTCAACCCCAAAGGGGTTGCGTATCAATTTAAATGCAGGCTTACCCGCGAGTTCCGGTAACGAATCTCAGAGTTGCGCACCACACTAGGTTGACTATTTTCCCCGCAACGGCAAAACAGTTTTCCACCTTATGCCCACGTTTTCACAGGCTATTTAAGCCTTCCAAATAACGCCTAAAAAAGTTGCTCACTTGTCTTTTTGCGCGGGGCATTTGTATCGTTTTCTCGGCGTCGGCAAAATTATCCGTTACCTCGCTTCCCATGTTCTCAACAGCATTGCGTCGGATTTGCAATTTTATTTCCACCCCGCGAAATGAAGCGCATCAAGGTAAAACACCGAGGTCACGACCCAGTGACAAGACAGCCAAAAATACAAAACGATTAGCAGGATAGTGCATTTAAATTCAAATCAAAGATGTGAGTTTTTTGGTAATAAACAAACCAGGGAGACCAAATGCCATTAACGGATAATCAGTTGTTCACATTTCATGAATTAGGTTGGGTTGTTGTCAAACGTGTGCTTGACCAGGCCACAGTTCGGAAAATCAAAGAAGAAATTGCCGATGCTCACGAAAGGTTCGCACGGCCGGACGCGCCTCAAATCCCAAATGTATCATGCTCATGGGAGCCGCACGTGCCAAAGGATCAGCCTAAAAAAATTGAACAGTTAATGGGTGGGCAGATCATATCGCCAACGCTTAACCAAGTGCTGCGCCGGACGGATGTTCTCGATATGGTTGAACAAATTCTCGGACCAGAAATCGAACTCTTTCACTCTAAGTTTTTGATGAAAGCTCCAAATGTGGGGTCTGGGAAATTTCCATGGCACCAGGATTACGGGTATTGGCATTTTAGTGAAAAGGTTCCTGCACAGTTGAATTGTGCTTTTGCTATTGATGATCAAACGATAGAAAACGGATGTTTGCACTACGTTCCCGGTAGCCATAAAGATGGATTGCGCGAGCATTTAAACTTTAAAGCGGAATCATTTGCTTGGGGGTTATCAACAGACTTTAAAGCGTTTAAAGCTGTTCCTGTGGAATATGAAGCGGGTGATATCTGTTTCTTTGGATCATTGGTGATCCACGGTTCCGAACCGAATAACACACAAAGCAGTGCCACGTTTAATACAACGGCTTATTGTGTTCCAACGTCACACGGTGATCCGGCGTTTAAGTATGAAACCCTTCGCACACGAACAGAAAAATGGGGAGCTGCATTGGCATAAGCGACAGACACTGACATTCAAGTTTTAAAAGGAGGGATGCAATTCTGTGTCCCTCCTTTTTTCTTATGAATATACAATTGCGATTCTCCGCCATTGGCCTTTAGTTACGGCAATTGATGGCTCTTCATGTGGTTTTACCAACAGTAACTCAGCGCCGCTCCGCGATGCGGCGGCTCAACTGGATTTCGGTTTTCCCCGCGTTGATGATGGTTGCTTTTCAGCCCCAGTTCATGACCGGATTCCTTTTACGGCATGGCGCAGACGATTTTGCGATAGGCGTGATGAGTGCGGCGGGGGCACTGGCAATGGCGATGCAGATTCCGGGGGTTTGGTTTATCCAACGCTACGGGCAGCTCCGTAAAAACTTATTGAGATTTTCGATTCTTCAGAGATTAGCTCTGATGGGTGTTGGTTTATTGGGAATTGCCATGAGCCTATGGGGATGGGGATCCATGACCGCCTTGTTGGTATTGATTGTGATTGCGAATGCCCTAACGGGAATAGTCATAGTCCTTTGGTTGTATTTTCTATCTGAACTCGTCATCAGCGAGGAGACAGGCCGGTTTTTCGCCCAGCGCAGCATTATCATCAATGGTGT
>ENA-ORBV01017705-ORBV01017705.1-microbial-mat-metagenome-genome-assembly--contig:-NODE-17705-length-10150-cov-5.760250_pt1 | contig 10150 bp, 7 predicted proteins | sample MGYA00237777_ERZ505514 | MGnify/ENA primary metagenome ERZ505514 (study PRJEB26160, sample SAMN06269048) | microbial mat metagenome | isolation source: Oligotrophic lake microbial mat | place... | reverse complement strand
GATCCATCGGGGCGTCGAGGCGGACGTCACCGGTGTTGAGCGCAGCGAGCGACTGCACGACGTCGACCGAGAGGCCGGTGAGCTGCGCGAGCTCCTCGGGCATCGGCTCGCGGCGAAGCTTCTGCCGGAGGATCTCCGAGGCCTTGATGATGCGCGAGAGGTCGGCGGTGCGGTTGAGCGGCACGCGGACCGTACGCCCCTGTCGCGCGAGCGACGAGAGAATCGCCTGACGGATCCACCACACGGCGTACGAGATGAACTTGACGCCCTGGTCCGGGTCGAACTTCCGGGCCGCGGTGAGCAGACCGACGTTGCCCTCGCCGATCAGGTCGATCAAGGGGAGGCCGCGGTTCTGGTATTTCTTCGCCACGGAGATGACGAAGCGGAGATTGCGCTTCACCAGCTCCTGCAAGGCGTCCTGGTCGCCGGCGCGAATCTTCCGCGCGACCTCGATCTCCTCATTCCCCTTGAGCAGCGGGTAGGTGGAGACCTCGTAGAGGTACTGGTCCAAGATGTCGCGCTCCGGCTCGCTGGGCGCGATCCCAGCGGGGGCGGTGCGGCGCTTACGCTTTTTGACTTCAGTGGCCATGACTATAAATCCTGGGCGGGTCGAGCGGCCCGGCGGAATTCGAGTGGGTGGAGCGAGACCTAATGTACTTCTTTCCGCTTCTGGCGCCAGTCTGGGAGCTTGACCCGTGATATACTCCCAGATAGCTTCATCGGTTCCTGTTGGACGCGCAGAGTCGATCGGACGGTACTGCAGGGGGTACCACGGTCCGGCCTGGTGTGAACGGGGGCGTAGCTCAGTTGGGAGAGCGCTTGAATGGCATTCAAGAGGTCAGGGGTTCGATTCCCCTCGTCTCCACTCCCCGCTTCGTATGTGTCGGCATGGGCGGTCGTGGATGGTAGGAAACTCGGGGTCGATTCTCTGGCCTCGTGCTGCGGGAATAGCTCAGTTGGTAGAGCACAACCTTGCCAAGGTTGGGGTCGCGGGTTCGAGTCCCGTTTCCCGCTCTGTCGCTAGCAGTATCGGCGACTGATGTTCAACGCTTGACGCCGTGGGAACGTTGAGGCACGGCGATGGGTACTGCGGGCCGTTAGCTCAGTTGGTTAGAGCGCCACGTTGACATCGTGGAGGTCACAAGTTCGAGTCTTGTACGGCCCATTCGCCTCACGGGTAATACTCGTGGGGCGTTTTTTCTCCCCACCGCCCTGCGATCCACTTCGGGATCCCACGTCATCCTCTTCAAGACCACGACCGATGCTCTCTTCGCTCCGTCGTCCCGCCCTGATTGCGGTCGCCGCCCTCACCGCGGCCCTCACCGCGACCCTCTCCCCCCGCCTCGCCGCCGCTCAGGGCTCCGAGTGCCCAGTGGATCTCTACCAGCCGACCCAGCTCGCCCAGGCGGCGGTCTTCATTCAGCAGGCCGCAGTCGCGACCGAAGGCGCCGTCGCCGCAAAGGCACTTCGCGATGCCGCCAATTTCCTGAAGGACGAGCGGCGTTTCGCCTCCAACCCGACCGGGTTGACCTTCGCGAAGGGGCAGCTGTTGATCCTCTGGCTGCATCAGGATCCCGCCCCCGTCGAAATGACCCAGTTCGACCTGAACCTGGGCCGCGATCGCACCGCCAGAATCAATCTCCTGCACGCCGCCGACTCCTTGCTCACGATCGTCGAAACGGCGCACCCGTCGTGTGCCACCGAACTCGACAAGTGGCGGCAGTCGCGCCCATGGAACACGCGGATCAGCGAGACCTATCGGTTACTCGGTTCCGGCGCGATCGACTCCGCCGAGGTGTACGCGAAGGAAGCGTACATGCTCGACCGTCGCTCGCCGTTCATCTACAACGCCTTTGCGCAGATCGCGATGAAGCGCAATCAGACGGACGAGATGTTCCGTCAGCTCGACAAGGCGATCGATCTCGCCTCGCGCGACACCGCGTTGGTCGAGACCGCGCGGCAGCTCAGGACGCAGTACGCGGGCACGTTGCAAGAGACGGCGATGACCGAGACAGATCAGGCGGTGCGGAACCCGAAGCTCGCCCGTGCCGCGCGCATGTATCTCGCGATCGGCGCCGAGGATCCGACCTCCAGGGACGGCCCGGCGTATTACTCGTCCGCACTCGACGTTGCGATGCTCATTCAGGATCAGGCGCTGATCGGCGAGATCCTGAACCCGATGCTCGAGGATCCAACCCCGTTCCCGGACCTCACGCTCCTGCTCGGCGCCGAGACCTCGCGCCTGCTTGGCAAGTCCGACAACGCCATAGCACTCTACAAGTCGGCGCTCGCCAAGAACCCGAACATCCGCGACGCCAACTACTTCCTCTCCTACCTGCTCCTTGAGGCGAAGAAGCCGGCCGAGACGACCGCGCTGCTCGAGCGGCTCGTGTCGATCGATCCGGGGAACCCGGACAACGTGATGATGCAGACGATGGCCGTGCGCCAAGTGGCCGAGGCCGAGCGTGACACGCGAAAGCGGGCGGAGCTGATCCGCCAGGTGAATGCCCTGATGGCCCGCGAGGCCGCGATCCCGTATCGCGTGCAGATCGTGCGCTTCGAGCGTCGGGCGGAAGGGGCGGCCTGGAGCGGAACGGTGGAGAACCGTTCGAACGCCGCCAAGACCTACACGCTCGACGTGGCGTTCCTGGACACCGAGGGGAACGTGCTGGAGACGCAGTCGGTGACGACGCCGGCGGCGGCGGCGAACGCGACGGTCGCGTTCGAGGTGACCGCGGTCCAGGCGGGCATCGTGGCGTGGAAGTACGTGCTGAAGTGAGGAAGATTGGGGGGCCGGTCGCGTTGACGGCCCCCCTCTGGCTCACTATCTTTGGGATTCCTTTGGAAACGCTGGCTGGAACGGCGCGACTGGGGCGGTAGGCGCTCGTAGCTCAATTGGATAGAGCATCTGACTACGGATCAGAAGGTTGGGGGTTCGAGTCCCTCCGGGCGCATTCGGTAGGACTGCGGTGGAAGGATGGAGGCTGAAGGAATGCAGGTTCGGGGCGTAGCTTAGCCCGGTAGAGCGCCTGCTTCGGGAGCAGGAGGTCGCTGGTTCGAATCCAGTCGCCCCGACTGACATATACTGGAACAGAGGGGGCGCCGATTGCGATCGGTGCCTCCTTTTGTTTATTCCCCCGAGGTTGTGAACGCGCGTCGCCGCGGCCAACTTCCCTGTTCACTTCCACCAATCAACACGACAGCCATGCGACACGCGTTCATGTACCACGGCGGACTCGAGCGTAACCATCCCGCGCTCGTACCCGGCGCAACCACCTTCACCGGAACCGACGGCAAGGCCCACGAGCTCCCCGCGTGGCCCGAGAGCGCGTATCTCCGCTTCGGCTACATGGAAAAGGCCGGGAAGAAGTTCTGCGTCGTGCGTGTGTCGGACGGCACGTCCGACGTCGTGCTCAACAACGAGTTGGTGATCGAGCCGGGGCGCCATGTCGGGTTCGGCGTCCGGTTCAGCCCCGAGCCGACCATGGTCGAGGACGACTCGGTCGTGCTCACCCTGCTTGAGGACCTGATCAAGCGCAACTCGGAGCATCCGAGTGATTTGTTGGCCGTGCGTGATCGCTTCAAGAAGTTGATGGCGAAGTAGGTCGGGCGGTGCACGGCGGGGGGCCACGGCGCTGGCGGCGCCGTGGACCCCCGCCGCGCTAGTTTCTGGCATGCCTATTCTGCGTCGGTTCCTGCTCTGCACCGCGATCCCAGTGGCCCTGCTGCTCCCCGCACCGGTATCCGCGCAGTCTCCGGCGGCCGTGCGCGCGTACGACGTCCGTATCCTGCGCGACACCTTTGGCGTGGCGCACGTGCGGGGGCGCACGGATGCCGACGCCGCGTATGGCCTCGCATGGGCCCACGCCGAGGACGACTTCGGCAATATCGAACAGATTCTGCTGGCCACGCGCGGCTACGCGGGACGAGCCTTCGGCAAGGCCGGCGCGGCATCGGACTTTCTCCTGGCCTTCCTCGATGCGCGCGCCACCGCGGAGGCGCGCTACGCCACCGATCTCGACGACCCCACCCGCGCGCTCCTCACGGGCTACGCCGACGGGCTGAACGCGTGGGCCGCGGCGAACCCGCAGGACCTGCGCCGCGAAACGCGCGCGATTCTGCCCATCACCCCGCAGGACGTCGTCACGGGCTTCGTGCTGACCTCCCCGCTCTTCTTCGGACTCGACGGCATCCTCTCGGCGTTGCTCGAAGACGAAGCCTTCCCCGCCCCGCTCCCCGAAGAGCGCGGCTCGAACGCCTTCGTCGTGACCCCGGCCCGCGCGGGAGATGGGGTCACGCGTCTCTTCTCGAACTCGCATCAGCCGTGGACGGGGCCGCTCGCGTGGTACGAGATCTCCGTGCACAGCGACGAGGGCTGGGACTTCGCCGGCGCGCTCTTTCCGGGGTCACCGGTGCCGCTGCTCGGGCACAACCGGACGCTCGGATGGACGAACACGGTGAATGCCCCCGATCTCGCCGATGTGTATCGGCTGACCGTCCGCGATTCCGCCGGCGCGATGTGGTATCGCATGGACGGCGCCTGGAAGCCGCTGGTGCGCGAGGAGGCGAAGCTGCGCGTGCGCGTGGCGGGGCTCGTGCTGCCGGTGAAGCGCGAGTTCTTCCGCAGCGAACATGGGCCGGTGTTGAAGACCGAGCGCGGCTACTTCGCCGTGCGCTATGCCGGCATCGGCGATGCCCGCCAAGTGATGGCGTACTACCGGCTCACGAAGGCCCGGACGCATGCCGAGTGGCGCGCGGCGCTCGCGCTACAGAGCATCCCGGCGACGAACTTCATCTACGCCGATGCCACCGGGCGGATTGACTACGTCTACAACGGGCTCTTTCCGCGTCGGCGCAGCGGCTTCGACTGGAGCGGGATCGTGCCGGGCGATACGAGCGCGACGCTCTGGAATGGTTACGTGCCGTTCGATTCGATTCCGAAGCTGCTGGATCCGCCAAGCGGGTTCATCGTGAACGCGAACAACACGCCGTTCCGCGCCACGGCGCACGCCGATGACCTGCGCCCCGCGGACTTCCCGGAGTGGATGGGCATCGAGCCGCAGATGACCAACCGCGCGGTGCGCGCCCTCGACCTGCTGACGCCGATGTCGCGGATCACGCGCGACTCGTTGCTGCGAGTGAAGTACGATGCCGGCTATTCGCGTGGCTCATGGATGGGCGCGCGCTGGCGCGCGGCACTCGCAACCGACACCACGGGAGACGCCCGCGCGGCCGCGGCCGTGCGGCTACTCGCCACCTGGGATGGTGTGCTCGCGGATGATCGTCCGGCGGCGGCGCTCGGGGCGCGCATTGCCGGCGACTGGGTCTCGGCGAAGTACGGCCGGTACCCCGCGCCGGCGGCGGATGTCTCGCTACGCGAGGCGGCGCGGGACCTGCAGCGCACCTTCGGGCGCATGGACCCGCCGCTGAGCACCGTGATGCGGATGCGCTTCAACGGCCGCGACCTCCCGATCGGCAATGGCGGTTCGGACGTGCTGCGCGCCGTGCACGCGGCGCGCGACCGTGACGGACGGTACGTCGGGCGGGCGGGAGATTCGTTCATCATGCTTGTGGAGTGGGACGGCTCGGGCGCGGTCCGCTCGGAGAGCATCCAGCCCTTCGGGACGGCGAGTGGGCGGCCAGGCTCGCGCCACGCGACGGATCAGATGGAGCTCTTCGCCACCAATCGTCTCAAGCCGGTCCCCTTCACCGAAGCGGCACAGCGGGCGATGCTCGAGCGCGAGTATCGGCCTGGTAGCGCCCCACTCTCCGACCCGCGGGTTCCCTGATGCGTCGTCCTCTGTTGCTCGCCGCTGCGGCGGTCTTCTTCGTCTACATCCAATACTCGGGCTATCTCTGGATGCGCGAGCATGGGCCGATCGGTGCGGCATTGACGCATGCGTGGGAGACGCTGATGCGCGATCCCCTCGTGCTGATGGCCTGGAATGACATGGCGATCTTCACGGCGCTCGTGCTCATCTGGTTCTGGCGCGAGCTCAAGGCCACCGGGCGCTCGATGCTCTGGTGGTGGGCCACGCTGCTGGGCGGATGCCCGGCGCTGCTGGTGTATCTGGCGCTGCGGGAACCGACGCCGACGTCGGGCACTACGGCCGGAGCGTCTCGCCCGGGCTGAGCACACGGAAGCGTTCGGGCGGCAGCGCACGGGCGGCCAACGCGCGCGCGAGCGCACGCGGGGGTTCGTCGAGCGACTCATCCGAGAGCGGAAAGGTGCCCCAGTGCACGCCGATGGCCGCGGCGGCGCGCACATCCAGCATGACTTGCACCGCCTCCTCAGGATTCACGTGCTGCGCGCGCATGAACCAGCGCGGCTCGTACGCGCCGATGCCAATGGCGGCGAGATCGAAGTGGCCGAACTGCGCCCCGATCCGCGCGGGATCATCGGAGTAGCCGAGATCGCCGGAGTACCAGAAGCGATGCGTCGAATGGACCATAGCCCAACTTCCCCAGAGCGTATCGTTGCGACGGAGCGGGGTGCGGCTCGACCAGTGCTGCACGGGGAGAAAGTGAAACTCCACGCCATTGGGGCCTCGCCAGTGTTCGTCCCACGCAAAGGCCCGCACGCGAGATCCCGGCACGACGCGCGCGAACCAGGCGTCGAGCCCCTGCGGCACGAGAAACTGCGGCGGACCGCCGGGCTGTCGCTGCACCGCACGCACCGACGCGACGTCGAGATGATCGTAGTGACTGTGCGAGATCACCACGACGTCGATGTGCGGCAACGTCGAGGGCAGGAGCCCCGGCGGCTGATGTCGCCGCGGTCCGAACGGGGGCACCGGCGAGATGACGCGACTGAAGACGGGATCTACGAGGACGTTGAGTCCGCCGATCTGCTTCAGGAACGAGGCATGCCCAATCCAGGTGAAACTCGGCCGCTCGCGATTCGCGTGCAGGAACTCGAGGTCTGGCGCGACCGTGGTGATGGGCGTGTCCGGTGGACGCGGCAAGCGGCGCCACGCGCGGGCAAAGGCCCACTTCGGGACGCCGCTGGGGTCGACGCTGACGCCGGAACGATTGGAGAACATCAGCGCCGTCGACGCCTTAGGGCGTCGGTACGACCTTGCCGTCGTCGCCGATCGTCACGAGCTGATCGCGCTCGACGCGGATCGACGACGAGGTGCGACGCCCAAGCACTTCCCACGAGAGCTCGACGGTCTGCCCCGGTGGCAAGTCGCAGAGCACCCAGTCGCCGCGGTTGCTGGTGATAACCTCGCGGCTTTCATCGCGCCAGAGCGGAATCTCCCCGCCGACGTCCACGGCGAAGCGCCAGGTGGCGCGGACGCGCGCACCGGAAACGGGGCGACCATCAAGGGTCAGACGGCCGCGCGCAGCTCCCACCGTGGTGCGCAACACGCGCTCAGTGCAGGCGGCACGAATCGGGCCGTCGGGAGGCGGCGCATCGACCGCGTCCTGCACGTAGATGCGACGTGTGCCCTCGAGCAATGCGGTCGTGCGCCACGCGAGGAACTCATGCCCCATCACCTCGGCTGAGAGCAGGCGTGCGCGGTCCTGCGAGCGGATCGTCTCGAGTTCCTGATAGCCGACCTGCGGGAAGCGGATGTACCAGTCGGCGGCGAGCCAGGTGCCGCCAGTGGCACGGGCGAAGGTCATGCGACCACCGCCAAGGCGCAGGTCCTCGTCGGCGCTGAGCCCCTGGTACAGATAGCTCACCGAGCTCAACTCGAGCGTGGCAACGTTCAGGTTGATCTCCCCGGTGATGTCGATGTAGTCCCGACGACGCTGCTTCGGGGCGAAGCCAATGGCGAAAACGCCGGCGTTGCCCTCGCGCGCCGTGAAGCAGTACGACTCCGCAAACCAGGGAGAGAGGAGCGCCGCCACATCGAGACCGCGGAAGAGTCGGTCCTGGCCTGCCTTTACCACGTAGCCTGAGCGCTGGAGCTCCGACTGCACCGGCGTACCGAAGGCGGACATCGGATTGCCGGCGCGCCGACTGATGGTGAAGCGGGCGGTATCACGACCGTTGGGACCGAGCCGATGATCCGTGACGGCCCAGCGTGCGGTGACACCCTGGCGCGCCGCGGCGAGTTGGGAAGCCGTGAGCGCCTTGTACATCTCGTCCATCAGGAGGCGCACATAGCGCTGCGTCTCGGGAGAGCCGCCGCAGGTGCTGGGCGGGATTGCGCCACGCGCGGGCAACGACACGACTCTGGTGCCCGCCACGGGGTCGAGCGATACCGCCTCGCCGCCGGAGATCACGCGTTCGAGCACCACGGTGGGTGCGAATCCGACGCGTTGCACTTCGATGCGCCACAATGCGGAACGCGGTAAGGGGAGGGCATAGCGGCCTTCATCGCTCGTGACCACACGCACGATCTCTGCGCCGGTGGAGTCCTTCGCCACGACAAGAATGCCGCCGCCCCCGGGTGCATCGCCGACGAGTTTGACCGTGCCCGCAACCCGTTGCGCTGCAAGAGCGGTCGGGGCGACGAGCGTGAACAACGCAAAGAGCGCACCGAGGAGCGCAACGGAACGGGCGCGCGAGATCATCATCACTTGGTCTTGGGCTGGAAGGTCATTTTGCCGTCCACCCACTCGAACTTCAGGGCGGCGGCGGTTTCAATTGCACTGATCGCGTCTTTTGTGGACCCGAGCTCTACGTCAAGGGAGATCGGCGTCTCAAGCATGGTGGAATCCAGCACAGCGACATCCATGCCGTACCAGCGCCAGAGCGACTGGACGACGTCCTTCAGCGGTTGATTGTTAAGGACGAGGCGGGACGTGGTCCACGAGAGTTCCTGCGCGACCCGCGCCGGCAAGACCTCCACTCCCGACGCGGCGCGGTCAATGACGAGTGCCTCGCCGGCCGCGAGCGTGACGGACTCACCCCCGACGCTCACGCTGACCTCGCCGCTGTCGGCGCGTACCATGCGGGTGCCCTCGTCGGCGTAGTCCCGCACGGTGAAGCCACCGCCATTGGTGGTGACCGCGACCTCGCCGAGGCGGGCATCGAAGGGCCGGGTCCCGCCGGCGGTGACTGAGAACGATGCCGTGCCATTCACCCGGAGGGTGCGGTACTCGCCCCCGAACCCCTTCACGATCGTCAGGCGAGACTCGGGGCCGATGCGCGCGACGGACTGATCGCCGAGCGTGACGGATCCAATCTGTCCCGCGCGCGTGTCTACCGTCTGGGCGTCGGCCCCGCCGAGCATCTGTTCGATGACTCCGGCGTGACTGCGCTTGGAGAACCAGGCCGCTCCGACGAGTGCAACGATGGTCGCCAAGGTGATGATGATGGCGGGGGTCTTCCACGAGTCGGGCTTGGTGACGGTGTTGATGTGTTCAGCGACGCCATGCGAGCTCGCCGCACGACGACGCTTCGCCGCGGTGGCGGCATCGACGACCGGTTTGTGGATTTCCGTCGTAATCTCGTTCCAGATGGTGTCGACCGATGGCGCCGCGTGCGTCGGCGGCGTGTGAACGCCCTCGACCTTCTCGAACCGGTGGACGGCCGCCATGCGGGCCCGCACGGCGCGCGCACGATGCCGGAGTTCCTCGTTGAAGAACGCCTCGACTTCCGCGGCGGAGTGGAAGCCGTCGCGTTCCTCCCAGAACTCGCGGACCGTGGCGACCAGCAGCTTCGGCGCGGCGGCATCCTCGCCCTTCAGACGCACCAACGCGGTGTCGAGAATCCACGCGTAGTTGTCGCGAAAGATCTTTTCGAGGGCCTGCTCGCTGCCGGCGTTGAGCCCGGCGATAGTGGCCGCGTCGACGGGCGCGAAGGTGGAGGACATCTGGTGAATCCTCGGTGCGAGGGTCGGTGTGGTGGTCGGTGCTGTGGTCAGTACTGTGGTCGGTACTGTGGTCGGTACTGTGGTCGGTACTTTCGAAGGGAGCGGTGACGGGCGATCTCCGCTACTATAACTGGCGGAGCCGCCCTTTCGCATCCCCGAGAACACCGAAGAGGAGCGCCGCGGGGCTTTCTCCCAACGCGCCGCGAAAAGGTTCCCGTCGCCGACTCGTGCCGCGACCTACCCCGCGGGGCGGCGCCGACGTAGCTTTCGCGGTCTGCGTGAGTAGCTCAGCTGGATAGAGCGCTGCCCTCCGGAGGCAGAGGTCGTGGGTTCGAATCCCGCCTTGCGCATTTCCCTCCCCCCGTCGCGCCCCTCCCCTT
>ENA-ORBV01017704-ORBV01017704.1-microbial-mat-metagenome-genome-assembly--contig:-NODE-17704-length-10150-cov-6.692048_pt1 | contig 10150 bp, 5 predicted proteins | sample MGYA00237777_ERZ505514 | MGnify/ENA primary metagenome ERZ505514 (study PRJEB26160, sample SAMN06269048) | microbial mat metagenome | isolation source: Oligotrophic lake microbial mat | place... | reverse complement strand
GGTGGTAAAAGAAGTCATTAAATATGCCAAAGAATACACGTCCAAGTTGAACTTGACATTTGACACAAGGACAATCACAGTGAGTGCAATGTCTGGTGTTGCAGCCGTGTCGATTGGAGGAGAAACTACGCACTCAGTAGCTGCATTCAACAGGGCAATTGCATCGGATGATGTGTCCTGGGCAAATGCACGGTTGCTAATTATCGATGAGGTGTCTTTGATGAACACTAAAGACGTTGATAAGTTGGATGAGAATCTCAGAACACTGACAAGAAATTACAGCACTCTGTTTGGTGGGTTACACATTCTTTTCTGTGGTGACTTTCGGCAATTGGAACCAGTCACCGGAAACCCTCTCTACTCTCATTTGCATGCTGACAAAAAATGGGTCACATCCATAAATAGCTATGTAGAGTTGGCTGGCCTCCATCGGTTCAAAGATGACCCAGAATGGGGGGAAATCTTGAAAAGAATTAGGAACGATGAGTACACCCAGCATGACATTGATGCAATTAATAAATGCGTCATTGGTCCAGAGAGGCCAATTCCTGAAAATGCAGCTTACTGTGTTTATGGAAATGCAGACAGAACGGCAATTAATGCTGGTGCCTTTAGCAATGCACTTAAGGCACACTGGAAATCATCTAATGCTTTACCTGAGAACATGCTAGTGGTGAAAGCTGGAAACATGGTGCGTCAGAAAAAGTCTGGGAAAAAGTTTCCCCTTGGAGAGAACGACAAGCACTATTTGTTGGAGAACTGCGGGGACCAAAGAGTCAAAGCCAAAGTGATGGGAAAAAATGGTCACTTCGTGGATCTCATGCTAAAACTGCACTACCGAATTCCACTCATGCTAGTGACAAATGACGATGTGCCTAATGGACACGCTAATGGAACAAGAAGTGGAAGGTTATGACCGTTGTGTCTTCCTTCATAGCAGTGCACATTTTGCAAAACACGCGAAATCGTCTGTCCATGGTTTACTCGTGACCCAGTACATTTAATACCATGTCTACGTGTTTTCTACGTAATCACGAGTAGACGGCCGTGCCATGCACCTTTTAAACACGACCCTCGCTCGTTAATCGCTCAAACGTGAAGCAAAATCAGCATCAACTGAAGCAGTCACATCAAATCAACAAAGGGAATTACAATAATAAATTCGTAATCGAGGTACTGAACAACAAACCATGCTGAGCCCAACACACCATGTCAGCAACACACCATCGCCGTCAAGTCGGGTGAACATGGACGAATTTGTGAACTCTTGGTCGCCCGAGGAAGTTCGAAAACAGCGTGACGACACCGGGCACGGCAATATGAAGGTTCGCTCGTTGAATGGTAATACACGTTGCCTCCGGGGAGGTGATTGGATTACTTCTGGGCCTGGATTCTGTACATTGGCTGTCGCCTGGAAGGAGCACGGAGACAAGCAGTACGGTTTGACGGTAGCACATGTCTTTACTTCTTACAATCTCCCCAGAGGATCTTCTGTGTGGGCTGTGGACTCGGACGAACCCCTTCCTGCAACAGGAAAGTACAGAACCATCAAGATTGGAAACCTCGTATCCATCGATTTTGCGACGGATTCTGCAGTCTTTGAAATCTTCCCGAATATCAAGATTGATCCACTTGCTGTGGCTTTGTCAAGTGGCGATGACAAGATTGTCAAAATCAAACACCCTTCACCATGCACGCCTATTCCGGAAGAAGTGCCATTCGGATCACAACTTGTTATGTATGGGGCCGCTCGTCGTGGAATGATTGGTGTCCGAGTTCCACCAAGGGGGGAAAATGTCTGTGACATGTCGAGATTCTGGTCAACTCAGTCATATGACAACGAAGGCAGCATGGAACCCACAGGCCAAACAAAGCTTACCTTTTCTGGTGACTGTGGTGCGCTGACCATTGACGCCCAGGGACGCCCATGGAGCATGCACACGACAATTCAAGGCGTTCCGGGTAATAATCCAACAACGTGGACATCCCATGGAGCCATGTTCTGTAAGGTGGTCGACGCCCATGCTTTCTATTTTGGACACATGCCGAATGTCGGAGGCTCTAATCCGTCGTCCCATTCCCAGCAATCTTCTTCGGCAAGCATTTCCAACGAGGGCCTCGCCTTCTCTATTTTGCTGACTGGATGCTTTGATCCAAAGGCTGGGCGCGTTCCTCCGGTGGAGTTTGAAAATGAGGCTCCAAACGGTGCTTTCTTTCGTGAGGTTTGCCCTGCGTCGCGCATTCCAGTGGAATTTGAGGACGACAACGATGGAACAGACGAGAAGAAGACCGAGTCAAATTGATTGACTGATAGTCCATCTACGCGCTATTACATTCAGTTTTCCTCTTGGCTCGCTATTTGGAGCCTATTTGGAAGGGAACGAAACAGGCGAACTTGTTCTATCGCGATAGCCATAACTGTCGTTCAGTCACGGCAACTCGTGACTGTACTTGGTACGCGCATCGACGTGTATCTTGTACCAATCCCACGTAGACTATCTTTTTCAGAAGACGCACATATTCGCCATAAGATTCCCTTCCAAGCCGTCACTGCAACTAAAAAAAAAGTCCACATATCAACCTACATTTAAAAGTCTAGTCTACTAGTAGGTACTAGACCTAAACTTAACTACTAGACTAGCTAGCATACATACTATAATGTATACTCCTCTTGCCAGGAACACGCAAGAAATAGCTGAATGGACAGAACATGCATACGGCGAGGAAGCCAAACTGCATTGAAGATAACTTGGACTAGGAGGAAAAATCGTTGTGCTGGCGACCTGTGAGAACCGTAATGGAGCTACCAGGGGGGTCCGGAAACATGCTACTAAGCTTGCACAGTTCTAAGCCTACTAGGAAATCAATCTATAAGAATTTTAAATGTTTGTTTCTATTTCATCATCATCACCGTTCGTGACTTTCATGGACGAAAAAATATCCGTTGATCATTCTACAAACCATTGCATCTGACTCAAATCATTTTTTTCTCTCTTCTTCTTTCTATATTCATTCTAAAACCACTCCTTCTGGGACCTCATATTGACAGCTAAAAAGTTTTGATTGGTTCGAATGATCCGCATTTCTTCGTCCAAATATAGAATTTCAAATTGACCAAACGGCGCCGTCAAGGGTCCTCGCAATTCCAGTGGATTGTTGCGCAATATTCCCTCCAAGAGTCCTTCCCGTGCAATATCGTCTTGAACATTCTTATTGTTGGCGTTGTCTGCTTCGCTAACATCATTGATGGGCACTATGGTTGCTGGCGGTGCTACGAAATCAATGCCTACCAACTCCAAATTCACCTTCATGGGTTGTTGTGGTAAAGCCGTGGCCTTGACACAAACCTTTTGCAAAATACGAGAATCCGAATTGCCCACAAATGGCAAGGGCAATTGATCCGCCCAATCGGGTCGTTGCCATTCAATCACATTTTTGATCAAGGGTGGAGTGCATTCTTGCCCAATGCGGCCCAATTTGGCCGTGGCCAAGGGATTCCAACTCGTATCCAAGGATGTAATGTCGGGAGCATCGGTATAAATCAAATCCCATTTTCCAGTCAAGGATACAGCCGGAGTTGCAGATGATGTTGTTGTCGTGTCTTTGGTAGAATAATAGGGTGCTGCTGGATCTTGGGTGGGGTTGAATTTTGCCAACTTTTCAATAATATCACGAGCCCGTTTCTTTTGCGATGGAGTCGACTTGAAACCTTTATTGGTTTCTTGGGCCAAAGTGAGCAATTCATCGCGCAATCGAATGGCTTCGGGATCCGTGACAGACGACAAAATGGGCGTGGCTTCGACAAATCTTGGTGGTGGCGAGGTGGTGTCTTCTTCTTCCATGGCAGTCGCAGTGCTGCTACTGCTTATGTCGTCGTTATCGTCCTCGACGGCACTCCTCAAAACCACAGGCGACGACGACGACGATGAGAATGGCGCGTGCCATGTCGTAGTGCAAGAATTTTGATCGTTTGGGGAGTGATTCTTCTTCGCGGTAGTAGTAATACTGTTGACGCCAAGGGTAAATCCTTGACACATTGACGACGACGACGACAGCATCATAATAGAGATGCCTACGAGGATCATTGGCCTCAAAAATCGGTCATTCGAGAATCGTGTCATTGTTGTGGGAAAGGTAGCATACAGACAGCTAAAAGCTATTATGGCTGGTGCTCTCTACTTGCAGATGTATTGTAAACTTGGTTTGTTTTGAATAATAATTATGAGAACAAGGCGAAGAACCAAGGTTGGGAAATCACAGTACTAGCTAGCTAGCTAGTAGAGTAGTAAAACAGTTGCTACATAAATCTTTTCTTTCGAACTTTCCGCCACTTTGCGTGACTGAATCAGCGTCAATCACGCAGAAGTAAAGAGAGGATTTACTAGCTGCTAGCTAGCTAGCTAGCTAGCTAGCTAGTAGCTATTGTACTGTGCTACTGTAGGAGCAGCTACTTTTATGCATGTACTATTCTACTACTAGTACTATCTAGAGTAGACTATTCGTAGAACCTCCGTCATCAGTACCGTAGCCCCCGATCACACTTGCCTGCTTCCGCAAACCAGCTAATGCGACTATAACAACCTTTCTACGACTGATGTGTTTGATCCTTTCAATACGTTCAAATTGGAGGCAAATATCGTTGCATTGCTTCGCTTCGCTCGGGAGGTGACTATGGTGGGTATCTGCAAGGTGTGCTACTACTCTATGCCAACTGGAAATAGAGTTGGGTCGAGATCCGCCTATTCAGCAAGTTTGATTGTGTCAACAACACCATTCCCACGCATGTAGCACTGGCAGGACCTAAAATCATCACTGAAGACCAGAGTGCAAAGATTGTTGTCCCTTTTGCTGGGCACCACGCCATCTACCCGACAGTCCACAACAAGCCAGGCATCTGCCACTACTTCCCTGTATTTGCCAGGAATACGATTGAGATGTTCCCTCCGGCCTTTTGCATCACGAAGGAGCTCCAAGGCCCACTTCTTTCCATTCTTGATGTAAAAATCCAACTCTCCAGTGACAACTTTTCCATCAATCATCGCTTGTGTACCAAGCTCTGGAATGATTCGATACGATACAGGTAGTAAAGATGCAATTGCCTCATGGAAAAGCTGCTGGTATACAGCCTCTTTCGGACTTTGCACCACTCCATCCTTTGTTGAGCTTGCTACTCGGAGTCGACGAGCCGAAGTTCTTTCAGTGGCCCGAACAATTAGATCGTCTAACGATACAGGAATATCTGTACCGGATGAGGCTCGGGGGAATACCTTGTTGTAGTAGAATCTCTCTGCAATAGGACTCGTAAATCGGCCCGATTCTGTCAAGACCCCTGCCTTGACCAGCTTAGTCACAGTGTCACCAGGCTGGCGCTCTTCGTCTCCCTTGTCGTCTCCCATGTCAGCTTGATAGGCTTGGACAAGTGCATCCAAGATGACAAGGCGTTGGTTCTCGTTCATCCTCTGCACGGGGAAGCAACGTTCCAGCAAGGCAAAAGGGGTATGCTCGATGAATTGTAACAAAGCATCATTTTCTGACACTGTCCCACCCCCGCTTTGCCTGTCCGCTGTTTCAGAGAGATAAACAATGCGATTCATCCCAATGGTAAACGCGGCAGCGTTGCCATTGGTAACATAATAGAGTCTCTCAAAATAATCACTCCAATCAGCGTGCATGCAGCGGCGGCGGTAAAGATTTCTAGCTTCTTCTTTTTGCAACCGCAAGTCGATCAGACCAAGACGTTTCTCGTTTTTGAAACAGATTGGCGAATCACTCGCATTTGAAAGGTAGTATGTTGCGAAAACAACAACAATGATTTTTGTCTTCCCAAATTCCTTCGAAATTTCTTGCTTATTTTTGGTAACATGCTCCCAGAATTCCTCAAACTCTTCACCGTAAAGTCTCTGTGCATCGTCAAAGAGAAGCCATACTTCCGACATGCCAACTGATTTTCCGCTCAATTTAAAGTCGTCAAGTGATACCTCAGTTTTCCGCTGAACGTAGTCGAACAAATTGGTAATCTTTCCCACTGACGCTGGCCGCAGTCGATAGCCCCTGATCGATTCGCCCTTGTCGCTATCATCTTCCTCCTTCAGTTTTTGTTGAATCAACTGCGACAGAGCTGTTTTACCGGTTCCAGGGGGCGAGCCGACGACTAAAAAGCGGCCTTGCCTGGCAGTAGCAATTGCGTTGGAAACTAAACCTTCGCGATGAATGTACGTTTCGGGTTCATCTTCGTTAATGCCATTCAAATCCCATGTTCGCCCTTTTCGTCTTTTTTTTCTAATAGGGGAAGTGAACGCTTGAACCGATACTGCTGATTCTTTTGAACCGGCCGATGCAAACGGCTTGATATCCAATGCATCTTCATCGCTGCTCATGGTCCGCATTCATGATTGGCCTTGTTGAGTGGAGTATTGTTATTTCAATTTACTTGTAGACTACCAGGCACACTCGGTTGTGCACATCATCAGCGGTGTCGATGCACATCACCATTACACACGCTGCTTTGCTGCCGGGGTCTGGCCGTCGCGCAGCACCATCCGTTGGAAGTGGTCCGTTTCAGTTCTTTCACGCACATCTCCACATGCAATGCGACGTGAACGACGTACAGACGTTTACGGGACATACTGACTATCACTGACAGCCTCCTTTGGCACAAAAATGAGCCACTTCCATGCTCTTTGGGCCACCCCATCTCCATTTCTTGCTGCCACTACTAGTACTAGTATTTCCTCCATCGGTGAGCAATGGCAAGGAATGGTTGCGCTGTCCTGACGTGATCATAATCGTATATGTCAACTGATTTGCCTTTTCTTTCCAGTCATTGGTGGCCAATTGTGGGAACAAATGAAACCCAAGGACCGCCTCTAACTGGGACCACGGTACCAGATAGTCCTGCAAAGACCGTCTCTTGTTTTTGTTGCTAGCATTGTTGTCAACATAGTCTTGATTGGGAATGACAAAGCAGGCAAACTTGCAAATTGTGCGTTCGTGGGGATGCCTTGGAATGGCCACTACGACTTTGAAAAAATGAGTGGGTACCGATACCAGGGTTGGCGGCGTTCCTAGTGCAGGATATCGTACTTCAAATTGTTTTTCTCCCGTTTGTCGAGTCGGCATCCAAAGGGGGCCCGAGACAACGTACGTGTCGGCATGTTCATTGTCTTGGGCCATCTTTTGCGTCCATCGTTCCAGTTGTGCCCAAATGGTGCCATTCATGGAATGATTTTGGGGAGAAATGTTGCACATGTTGAAGGTATCATTGACTTGCTCTTGGCTCAAATGCATGTAATTGCTGGCCGCTGCCAAATGACCTCGGTCATACCCTGATTTGTGATAATGCGAGACTCGGGATCGAAACTCTTCGGGCAGGGATTTTTCTTCATAAAAGTTGATGCGCTTCACTTTCATGGCGCTACTATTATTGTTGTCGCTTTGCTGTTGCAGTGCTTTGCCTGGCTTTGGCACGAGGTGTTCCAAGACGTAGAGAGGATTTCTGGTGCGAGTATCAAAGGCGATTTCCATACTGCTGTTGGGCCGAAAAATATAGATGGGTGGTGCAGGGGATAATCCATCGAAGGAAGATGATGATTTATTGTTGGTATCATTGTTGCATTGACTCTGCTTCAAAGAAACGCCAAGCATGCCTACCGCAAAGAGCATGGAGGAAGCATTGGGTTGACCAATGCTCCACAAGATCCGACTGCTGTTCATACTTTTAAAAATTGCTCTGCTCAAGCACCCTTTCCTTCAACTTGCGCGAAAATATCCTGTTAATATTAGTTGTCCTTAAAACGACTCGCCGATTGCTTGGTAAACAAAACACCTAGGAAAGCCCAAATATTGACGGGGGTTTACCATGGAATAACAGCTAGGGATAAGGCAGGCGATGTCCACAGTCATCAAGGAGCTGCTGGGAACAGCATTCAATGACTTGAAATGAATCGAGGAGTACAGTCGCCAACGACTTTCAGCACAGTAGTATGCTTCAACCGTTCAGACGCTAGCTCCTTGACTTTCGGTCCTTCAGTGGTCGCAACCGCCACGGCTGGCTTCTTCTTCTCCGACCCTTGAGCAAGCCGAAGCACTACTTGTACTAGCTAGATCAATACTCGGATACCCTGTTGTACAGTAGTCCAAATGGCGCTCGAGCTTTTCTCTTAGCAGCGATCCATCGACTTCAAGATTTCTTCGGTTCTTCCCCATCCATGATTGATTGACTCATTCTGTCCCAGGGTTTCGCGTGAATGACGCACATCTACTCTGCGCGTTCCTGCGCCTAACTAACTAGGTTAGCTAGAATGACTGGCCCTTTTTTGATCAAAAAGGGGCCGTACAGGAAGTTGTGCAGAATTTGACTTAATATGATTGAACCGCTTGATCGATCGACCTGGTTATCGTGGCGCAGGTACAATATAGATTTCATGGCAATCAAATGAATGGTAGCGAAAGCACCAACGGTCGCATGGATGAAAATCGTGGATACCTTTCGTAGATTTGAAGATCATGTGTCAAGTACAATGCAAACGCGGTTCGCTAGCGTGTCCACTCCCGTACGTATCGTGTCCATGTCGTGTTTAAATTTCTGTACTATATTCAGCGACCAAGATTCAGGCGTGGAAACGCATGTATCTCGGGGCAGGTAAGGCAGTATCTGACGACGATTTGACACGAAAGAACCGTTTGGCGCTACTCGTAGAAGTTATCAGTACCTGGTACCGTATCTTCCTCTCTTTCCTCCATTCCGAGCGAGGACCGTTTTTTGCTCATTTTCTTTTTGATTGCAGTAAATCGCTACTAGTACAGACATAATCACCAATAATTTACATCACCATGCCCTCTAAAGTCAACGGCGTAGACGTCGGTGCTCTGGTTGCCACAGTGGGTGCCATTGCCGAGGATGGCAACGTTGGAAAGTTTGAATTTCGCGGCAAGACGGTTTGGAAACAAGGCGCTCAGGTGGAAACGACCTTTACGGGTCACAAGCAATCCGGCAAGGATACTACTCGTGAAACGCCTCATGTTTGGAAAGGTGATGAACCGACGGGTTTGTTGGGTACTGGAATGGCCCAAGGACCGACCGATACTCTTCTACATGCCATGTCGCATTGTGTGACTGTCACGACGGCCTATCATGGCGCGGCGCGTGGAATCCCAATTACTGCAATGACGGTCAAAGCCACGGGACACTTGGATCTGCAGGGCTTTCTTGGTCTGAATCCGAAAAAGCGAGCTGGATTTCGGGAAATTCATCTGCAAATGCACATTGATTCTCCTGCGGAAACCAAGGATATTTACGATCTTTATCGGTTTGCACAGGGCCATTCGCCCATTTGTATGACAGTCCGAAACCCGGTCAAGATTGACTTTGACTACGATGTGGATGTGGTGGATGAGGAAGATTCGTACAAGCCAGAGGAAGATGATCGCCACGGCGTCAGTTTCAAGGGAGTTTGTGATACCGTCCAAGCAGTCAAGGAAGATCCTGCCAAGATGGGACCCGCCCGCTTCTTTTCAGAGACTGAATGGAAAGGAGGAGCCCAAGTTGAGTCGACCTTTTCCAAGTTTGAGCATCCTCTTGGAAACGTGCAAGAGCGAAATGAGCCCATTAAGCTTGTGGGCGACGAACCCATTGTTCTCTTAGGCAAAGATTCTGGCCCAGGTCCTACCGAAACCGTGTTGCATGGTGTTGGAAATTGCATGTCGGTTGGAAGCTCCTACTTTTCGGCTGCCGAGGGAATCAAATTGAAAGAGTTTTCCATTGACTTTGATGGCGATGTTGATCTACAGGGCTTCTCGGATGTCAATGATTCTGTCACACCTGGATACTCGGCGATTCGTGCCAAAATGCGGGCCCGTGCCTCTGGTTGTACCAAGGAGAAATTGATGGAATTTTGCAAGATGCTCCCTAATCGCAGTCCCATTTGCGACTCTGTCGCCAATCCAGTCCATGTCACCTTTGGATTGACTCACAATGGCAAGGAGGTGTCTGCTCTGGAGTAAGGTTCTTCCTCTTGGAACGGATAAATGCTGCGTGTAGCAAGAAACACATCCAAAACCACATGATATCGAACAACGTAGGCCTCGAGAAGATTGCTTTGATGCTTGTGAAACTTCTTCTTTATATCTGTCTCTTATACACATCTGACGC
>ENA-ORBV01017703-ORBV01017703.1-microbial-mat-metagenome-genome-assembly--contig:-NODE-17703-length-10151-cov-3.433790_pt1 | contig 10151 bp, 12 predicted proteins | sample MGYA00237777_ERZ505514 | MGnify/ENA primary metagenome ERZ505514 (study PRJEB26160, sample SAMN06269048) | microbial mat metagenome | isolation source: Oligotrophic lake microbial mat | place... | reverse complement strand
AGCTCGTACACGTGGTTCGACAACGCCCACGAGTTCCGCGTGTCCCCGTGGAACAACGACTCTGTCCTGGACGGCAGCGGCGAGGTGTTCTACGTGCGCAGTGAAGATGACGGCAAGGTGTGGTGCCCCATGCCTCAACCGCGCATCGGAATGGGCTCGTACGTCGTGCGTCACGGTTTCGGTTACAGTATCTGGGAGCATGTTGAGGAGGGCATCCGGACGCACACCACTGTATTCGTTCCACCCAACGAACCCATCAAAGTGGTGTTGGTCAAGGTTCAGAACTTCAGCGGTCGACCTCGCGATCTCAGCGTTACATCGTTCGTGGAGTTCTGTCTGGGTGAGCTGCGTGAGGCGAATCAGCATCACATCGTGACAGACTCCCTGGTCACTGGAGACTCGACCGCCATTTTGGCCAGCAACCCGTACAACATTGATTTCCACTTCTACACGGCCTTCCAGATGGTGGTTGGGCACAAGTGCACCTTTACTGCGGATCGAGGCGAGTTCATCGGCTTCAACCGCACGTTGGGCAATCCGGTGGCCATGGAGAAGTCACACCTCAGTGGTCGTGTGGGCTCAGCTCTGGACCCCTGTGCGGCTCTGCAGGTCAAGTTCACACTGCAACACGGTCAAGCTGTTGAGGTGCCCTTCGTGTTGGGCGCAGGCCGTACACTGGTGCATGCTAAGGATATCTGCGAACGCATTCGCAGTGGGTTGATCGTGCACGAGTTGCTGATGAACACGCGCTTGTACTGGCAAGAGATCCTCGGTGCCATTCGCGTGGAGACACCTGATCCCACTGTGAACCTGCTGTCCAACGGCTGGCTGCTGTACCAGACCATCTGTTGTCGCATGTTCGCTCGCAGCGGGTTCTACCAGTCGGGTGGCGCGTACGGTTTCCGTGATCAGCTTCAAGACTCCATGGCTGCCGCTCACGTGGCTCCACAGCTGCTGCGCAAGCAGATTTTGGCCAGCTGTGCGCATCAGTTTGAAGAAGGCGATGTGTTCCATTGGTGGCATCCTCACAGGTTCGATACGCATCTCTGTTGGATAACGTACGTGTCAGTTGCTGAATTTGTTTTTTGTCCTTGAATATTTTTTTCAAAATCACAGTGACCGCGGCACCAGGACGTGGTTCTCAGATGATTACCTGTTCTTGCCGCTCGCTGTATGCCATTACTTGGATCTGACCAACGAGTTCAAGCTACTGGATGATGTAGTGCCGTTCGCCACCGGTGTGCCCCGTCCCAAAGTGGGAGAAGAAAGTGTGTTTGATCGCGCGCGTGTGTCAGACAAGGCGGTGTCCGTGTACGAGCACTGCAAGCGGGCCATCCAGTACGGTTGGCAGTACGGTGCACACGGTCTGCCCTTGATCCGCGTTGGTGACTGGTGCGACGGTATGAACATGGTCGGTATCCAGCACAAGGGTGAATCCGTGTGGGTGGGTTTCTTCATCCACTATGTCATGGAGCAGTTCCTGGTGCACGCTACGCGCATGAATGATCAGGCCTTCATCACGGACTGCAATCAGCATATGGAGAAGCTGCGGTCGAACCTCGCGGAGAACGCTTGGGATGGTGAGTGGTATATCCGCGCCTTCTACGACAACGGCAAGCCGCTGGGCTCCAAGGTCTGCGATGAAGCCAAGATTGATTCTTTGCCCCAAAGCTGGGCCGTCATCAGTGGTGTAGGTGATCCCGATCGCGCCAAGCGTGCGTTAGACAGTGTGGATCGGTTGCTTGTTCGACGTCAACCGCACTTGCGTCTGATTCAGCTGCTCGACCCGCCTTTCGAGCATACGACGCAAGAGCCCGGTTACATTAAGTCCTACGCAGCCGGTATCCGTGAGAACGGTGCTCAGTACACTCACGCTGCCCTATGGGTTATCTGGGCCTATTCCATGCTGGGTGACAGTCCCAAGGCGTGGGAGCTGCTTGACCTGATCAACCCCATCAATCACACGCAAGACGATTCCGATCTGTATCGATACCGAGGAGAGCCGTACGTGATGGCCGCTGACGTGTACATCCGCGAGGGTCATGAAGGTCAGGCCGGCTGGACCTGGTACACCGGTTCGGCTGGATGGTGTTACCGCTTGGTGCTGGAGCAGTTGCTAGGTAGGTTATCTTTGGCGCATTCCGAGTTTATGGACTGTGTTTTGATGGAGCTACTGTTGCGTTGTGATGGTTAGGTGTGAAGCGTCGTGGGGACGCGCTCTTGCTCGACCCTCAGCCTCGTGCTGACTGGAAAGAGTTCAAAGTCCAGTACCGCTATGGTGCGAGCACTTACAAACTAATGTTCCTAAGGAAGCGCGCTACCGGTTCTGGCCATACGCTGAACGAGATGGTGTCCCCGGTTCGCAAGCTGGGCAGTCCTCTCACACTGATTCTGGATGACGCAGAGAGCTGGGAAGGCAATCGATTGCCGCTCATTGACGATGGTCAGCCACACGACGTGAAGATCTTGTTTTGAGCGTTTCGTTCTGTACGCGATGTTTTGTAACCGCGTTGGTAAATACAACATAGTCGAACAACACACTTGTACTCACAGGCTGCTCAGAATCTGGTTTGAACGCACCGGGAGATTAGCTGGCAACTAGACCGGAATTGGGGAGGGGCTGTCGAAGAAAGTTCCTGAACTTGTTGGACCTGAAGATCTGAGAGATCTCTTGACGTTTTTGCAAGTCCTTTGTTGTTTCAAACACTAGAAAATGGCGTCCACTGCGCGCACTGAGGAGCAATGCAAGGAGTACTTCGATGCTCCTGACGTATTTGAAAGGAAAATCGATCAATTGGTGGCGTGGGTGCGAGCAAGCAAGCACATGATTGCGTTCACTGGCGCGGGAATCAGCACGTCTGCTGGTATCCCCGACTTCCGATCTGGCTTGAATACCGTATTGGAGACCGGAGCAGGTGCTTGGACGTTGCGAGCAGCGATGGCGGAAGATGCTTCTTCTGCATTGTTGAAGCAGAATTTGGCCAAACAGCGAGCGCTCAAAGTGGGCACCCTCAACGCCATCCCCACACCGACGCACATGGCTTTGGTGGAGTTGCAGAAACAAGGGTACTTGAAGTTTCTCATCAGTCAAAACACCGACGGCTTGCATCGTCGCAGTGGATTTCCGCCTGAGCATCTAGCCGAGTTGCACGGCAATTCGAACCTGGAGCAGTGCGAGTCCTGCCACAAAGAGTACCTTCGGGATTTCCATTGTCGCGCACGCAATATCGGCGTTCATGAGCACCGAACTGGTCGACATTGCGCCAGCTGTAATGGATTTCTGCGAGATACGATCATCAATTTTGGTGAGTCGTTGCCGGAGAAGCCTTTGACCGAAGCGTTCGGGAATTCAGACGACGCTGATCTGTGCCTCGCGATGGGCAGCAGCTTGACGGTACTCTCCCATTGCTGTTGCGATGCATATGTTTAAACTTCGACTTATGAGACGTCTTCACGCTTTGTCGCTACGTTCAGGTTACTCCAGCGGCCTCATGTGCCGAAATGGTGGGCCAACGTGGATTGGTACACAAAAAGGCTCGCTTGGTCATTGTGAATCTGCAAGCCACCCCATTGGATCCACTCGCCAAACTCCGAATCAATGCTAAAACGGACGACGTTATGAAGCGTTTGATGGAGAAGCTGCAGCTGCCAATCCCGCCATTCAAGTTGCGACGATATGCGTGCGTGCATTACGACGTTGCCGTCCCCGCTGGAGTTATCGAAAAGAAAACGGAGGCAAAGGGTCAAAAACCGACCAATCAGGCTGTTATCAGCACCGTAATCAGCAGCTGCGACAGTGATGGCACACCGTACACGTTGTTCACAAAGGTTGGCTCATCACTGCGACTGCCCTCGGGGATCCACGACGCACCACCCGTGGTCAATCCGCAACAGAACGCCGAGTTTTCGTTCGCTGTCCCAGCGAATGAGGTGGACCTCGCAGGTCAGGATGCCAAGCAGGCTGACAACCCGGTCAAGGCTCCGGAGCTTACGTATGAGCTGCACTTCGCTGGGCATTACGGCGAGCCGCCTGTTCAGGTTACTCTACGGGTAATCAACAAAAGCGCAGATCACCGATTGGTGTTAGAGTACGATCCGTTAACGCGCGAGTGGGCGTGGCATGATTCAGCAGCAATCAAGTCGGCTAATGGTGCAGGCGTCTAGGTGATTGCTTGGAAGTACAAGTGCTTGGAAGTACAGTTTACTCTTTTTTGTCGTATTCCTCCAAACAAGACACAATCCAAAGAACACGAAAAAACTACCGGTTCATTCACCCAAACTGCGCTATACACAAAACACAAAATATCCGATGAGACCCATTTGCGTGAAACAAAAGCAACGGGAACGTGCCGCAAGCATCGAGCGAAAAGTCAAATCAGGAACCACACGACAGCCGTCTTACAATGAATGTGATACAATGACAGCTCTACCAGCTGCTCGTCTGCAACACTGCAGGTTGTCAACAGATGCTGCTGATACTAGCTTGGCTCCGCCTCCAAAGCTGCAGTCAGCTGGCCTTCTTTTGACTGCGACCTCGACGACGCTCGTCGTATGTCCTCGAGCAGTGCCTTGGCCTGAGCGTCATTGAAGAGCCTCATCCCTTCTGTCTTGATGAAAGCCGCAATCTGGACCACTGCGAGAGCACACTCCAGGGATTGCTCCAATAACTCAATCAGCTTAGCTGGGCCCGCCGAGACGGCCTCGACGACGATTTCCGGTCGATCCAGATTTGCGGGCCGTTCGGACAGAGTGTGCGTGAACGTGTAGTGATAGCAGGTCAGGCGGATGTCGAACTTGCGGGCAAAAGTCAAGTTGTTGAACACCGACTCGGCGTTGTCCTTGCGATCATCACAAAAAACGATTTCTTTTGGCAGCGGCGTGCTGCTACTCTGGACGTACTCTTGAAATTGTTCCGCAGAAAGCTTGGAATCGCGACTAATGCTGTGTCGAACTTCCCCCGCAGATTTGGCATCAGCGTCCGGGAACACATGGTCCCGGTAGACGACATTCTGCAGAAATCGGTTCAAAACCGTGCCCTTCTCCACGGCGTTGGTATAGATCACGCCATTCATGTACACTGCTTGCGTTTCCGGATCTTGCAGAGACAGCTTCGAAGGCAGCGGGCAGTTCACCGTGAGATCGAGGCCGAAATGTGACAGCATATCATCCGTATCTTCTGCAGACGTAGCGTATCGAGCAGTAAGACCGAGGACCCAGACACCCTCGTCTTGTAATGCTTTGATCGTGTCCTTCGTACGATTGCCTTCGCACAAGATTTTGCGGCAGATCATCAGGCGACACCTCTGATAAAGCTGTTCTCGGAAGTCTTTGGGCATTGCACTGCTCTCACAGAACGCTTCAAAGGCTTGTAAACCACCACGCGTAAGCATAACGCAGTTCTGAGGAGTCATCACCAAAGTCTCATCTGTATCATGCAAGCACAAGGATCCACAAGCGAAAAGACGATGTCAGAATCGGCAGACGTCACAGTCGTCACGACAGATGCGCAGTGCGGAGCAGTGCGACGCATATCAAAGCACTAGCCTTACCGATGTCGACCACGCAAACAGTGCCTTTCCGCTTGTGTTGATGCAGAATGTCGATCGTCTCCATGGAAAGCAGACGATTCATCGCGTCAGCATTGCTGAGCCCTGAATCTGAAGAGTTGCAACCAACCCGATCTGTGTCCATTTCGTCCGTACTCATGTCCGCCACCGTATCGACAACTTCGTGACAAGTCAAATCAACCAGAGTATCTGACGCCATTGTAGTTGACGTCGAATGTGATACTGAGATGTCAGCCGCAAGATCGTCTCTCTTGCTTTCCCGCAGCGATGACGACGAACGTTCGTGCAGTTTATACAGATATTGACGAAAAGATCGAAAACGGAAGCCAGGCAAGGGCCTTGAAATCAGCGGAGCAGATGTGTAGAATTCCGCGTGTACCGGACGCCGAGCACCATCAGTGGAGAGCGTGTTTGAAAGCCAGGATGTTGCGTGCCACATGACGCATTCATCACAGAGCACACTGTCGAGCCCTCAGTGTGGTGCGCTACCTCTTGAGGTTGGTCGGTTTTACCGGCTCGACTGCTCGCGATTCTTTCACTTGAACGCGCAGCGGTCTGGTCGAGCAAATCATAAAATCGCAAGGGCATGTAGAACACCTTCTCAAACACGCGAAGTCGATCGAAGAACACTTTCTCGCGCACGTGCAATCTCACCAACGCCAATGTATAATAGTTGCAAGGACAGTGAGCCATCAGCGAGCTGATTCTACGGCAAGCCCTGCAAGGACTGCCCCACGCCGTAGGTTCTGATGTTATATGCCGGATGCTTTGCTCACCACGCGCGTCCACTAACATGTTCGAAATTCGTTTGTTAGGCACGATGCGGTTCGCTGCACTGTTGGCAGCATGCGTCATTGCGCTTCAGTTGACGGCCGTGTATGCAGGTAATTATCTCCAAAGCATAACATCAAAGAAATGACCACGGTTGTTGACGCAAATGTCAATCGTATATTGGTAACAGGAGTGCAATGTGGCGTTAAAAGCTGCCCTCTCGACAACGGTGTCTGCTGCGGCAGCGCAACCTGCTGCCCTTCCGGCACTGCTTGCACCAACGACAACCCACCGTTATGCCACCCGGTGGCTTTTGGTTCCCCGAAGCCAAATGCAGAGCTTGTTCGACGCTTGCACACGATCAAGGTGTGTTTGTTTGTGAAATCGATTGGTTGTGGAGACCTTCTGATCGTATTCGTCTTGGCCAGTCGAAAGTCGCTCAGCTAGAAGGCAATGCGGAATTCAGTGGATCCAGACCAACGCATCAGGAAGTTGTTGACCTTCAGCAGCAGATAGGTCTTCTTGAATCAACCCCAACGGTACGTCGTACTCGCATCCGTGGTCGCTGGCCAATATGTAATTTGCAGTCGTCTTTCAGGCTGACTGCAGTTCCTGTACCGCATCGTCAAAGTCCTCCAGTGGTTCATCGGGCACCAGCGACGGATCGTCGTCTCGTTCCGGGTCGTCGTCTGACTCGGACTCAGATTCGGAAAACTCCTCTAGCCAAGGCTCATCATCGTTCTCTGAGTCATCCATGGGTCCTGGAGGCGTCTTGTCCAGCTCGTCGTTAGCTAGTGACAGCAACAGCGAAAGTTCGTTGTCGTCGCAAGTGTTGTCTGTTCTCAGTTCAGCCGCTTCCGGCAGCGTGTCCACGTCTGAATCCTCTTCCTTGCTTTCTTCGCTGTCGCAATCGCTGGCCAGCTCTGCTGAATCCAGCAGTGGCTCGGTGAGCAGTGAGCTGAGCAGCGCGTCAACTCTGAGTTCCGCTTTGGCTACTGCGTTGAGCTCTCTGTCCGCATCTGGTGAAAGCTCCATCTCCACGTCACGATTGTCCTCAATGCTGAAATCTCTGAGTTCTGGGTCGTCTTCCAGTAGCATCGAATCGAGCTTGAGCAAGCTGCTCTCGAGCGAAAGTGGGTCGAGCAGTTCCAGCGGGTCTAGCTCGTCCGCTCTGTCGTCACTTGTCAGTTCCCTATCGGCTTCCGCAAGTGAGTCTTCACTGGCCAAGAGTCAGCTGCAATCCGTGCTGAGCGCGCTGTCCGGCTCATCCAGTTCTCAAGAATCCAGCACAGCCCAATCTACATCTCAGTTGTCATCGGTCCTCTCGTCGCTCAGCAAATGCGAATCTCAATCTGGTTCGTCAAAGGGATGCTTGTCTGCATCAGAATCCTCTGCACTTGTTTCCTCCCTGTCAACTTTGCTGAGCTCTGCATCCCAGAGCAGTGGCAGCTCATCATCAAGCTCCGGCTCGTCAAGCTCCGGATCCAGCTCGTCGAGCTCCGGTTCTGGCTCCAGCGAAAGCTCGTCTCTTGTATCCAAGCTGATCTCATCGCTACTATCCAGCAGCGGTAGCAGCTCTAGCTCCGGCTCTTCGGTTTCTTCTTCGGCTGCCAGCGAAAGCTCGTCGCTAGTGTCGAAGCTGATCTCCTCCCTGCTATCGTCTTCTAGCAGTGGCAGCAGCTCCTCCGGAACCAGCTCGTCTGCAAGCTCTTCGGGCGTTTCTAGCTCCGAGTTAGCGTCGAAACTTGCATCGCTACTGTCGAGCTCGAGCTCCTCATCCGAAAGCAGCTCCGCCATTTCCAGTCTTATGTCCTCTCTGCTGAGCTCTGTCAAATCTTCTTCTGGATCCAGCAGCTCTAGCGGCTCTGAGTCCAGCAGTGCATCTCAACTCTCGAGTGCACTATCGTCTGTGCTGAGTTCATCGTCTCTATCTGAGAGCAGCAAATCCTCCGCTATCTCGGCGATTCTGTCCGCATTGTCTTCTTCCTCGAGCACTGCCGGATCTTCTTCTGGCTCGTCTTCTTCGGCAGATAGCTCGTCGCTGTCATCTTTGTTGAACTCTCTGTCATCAGTTTTGTCTCAGTCATCGCTGTCGAGCAGCGAGTCCAGTGCCTTGATTTCGTCGCTGTCTTCGAGCTTGAGCAAGTCGAGTTCCTCTGAATCGTCTGAGCTGATGTCAAAGTTGATCAGTGCTCTATCGTCGACGTCTGGTTCCGTATCTGGAGACTCCGTCCCATCATCTTCTTCAGGATCGAGTGAGTCCTCTCAGGAAGTGGATTTGATCAAAGTTCATCAGCTGAAGCACAAGATTCGTCAGCTGGAAAAAGCCTTCAAGTGTGAACAGCCCTGTGAAAATCTTCCCGAGTCAGCAGAGCTCGCAATGAACTATTTGAAGGTAACACACCATGCAACAGTTTCGTCCGACTTGGTGCATTGACGGATGCTAAATTTATTATTTACCAGAAACGACTGGCGGACGTGCAGCTTGGTTTGTCTAATACCGACCAAGCGAAGACCGCAAAGGAGTTCATTCGTAATGCGTTCATCGTCGCTCGCAACAAGAAACGGGACAGACAACAACAAGCGCTTGAAGCGAAGAAAAACGAGGACGAGAGTGAGGATTGCAAGAGCTCGTCCAACAGCGGCAGCAGCAACAATTGCTGATAATCACAACGTTCCAAATGATTCGTGAACCAATATCACATCTAACAAATCAGCGAGTTCAGGCTTTCTTCTTCTTCTTGCTGGTGCAACAGTACATGTAGGCTACGGGATTGATGTAAGATAGGACCATCCATGCTGTTTGCAGAACCGCTTTGGTGAGTCCCACCGAATGCTTAACGACTTCCACGCCAGGAGTGCCAGCTCGAGGTCGCAGTTTTGGAGACGGATTGGCGATCTCCCGGGGAGAGTAGCTGTACGTGCTTTCCTCGCTGTCTGATTTCGAGCCATAGCGCTTGAGAAAGCCTTTGACTGCGGAGCTGAGGGCGCTGTACTCGCTCTTGGCATCTGCGACGGAGGCCTTTACCAGCTTGGTTTTCTGATGGACAATGCTGCGCAACTCCCAAGTCGGTCCAACTGAGATGTTCATCATCAGATATTTCATTTGTGAGAGGAACACAAAGATAAGCTCATGTACCACATGCGCACTTACCGTTCAGCGACTCTTTGCTATAACCACGATCCAGATTGCGACGGACGTACTCGTCATAATCGCGAATGATCTGCACGATGAGATCAGACGTAGAGATTCCTTCGGTGCGCTGTGTTTCAAGGAATTTGCCCAAGCGCTTGACTCCTCCATAAACGTCACCCCCGTTCTCGGCAGTTCCAGTGGTGTCAGAGTAAGGGATAGCATCGTGGGCGACGAAGTCAATGTCGTACTTCCGCAGAAAGTCCTCGGTAATAACCCACGGTGCATCAGGCACCACTTGGTCCACCCATTTGCAGTGAGCAACAGACTCACAGCGCAGTTGGTGATTCATTACAAGCTTGCCCTTGAACTTCTGAGTCATCTCATCGTCACAAACGCCCACCAGAAGGTGCACTTTGGTGGGGTCATTCAGTGAATGCTTCGCTTGTTTCAACATGTTCATGTGACCAAGATGGAAGAGATCGAATATACCGTCGCAGTATACCCGATACACACGCCCTGACTTGTCAGCTTTGGCAGCTGCTACAGCTGCACGAGATTTCACCATTGAAGGATCTTCAGGAATCTTAGATGGCGCTGGCACAGCCGTCTTGGATTCGGAGTCTGGTGCTGCTGCTTTGGACGCCTTAGAAGCGCCATTTCCAGCGACGGGATCAGCC
>ENA-ORBV01017702-ORBV01017702.1-microbial-mat-metagenome-genome-assembly--contig:-NODE-17702-length-10152-cov-3.706898_pt1 | contig 10152 bp, 9 predicted proteins | sample MGYA00237777_ERZ505514 | MGnify/ENA primary metagenome ERZ505514 (study PRJEB26160, sample SAMN06269048) | microbial mat metagenome | isolation source: Oligotrophic lake microbial mat | place... | reverse complement strand
ACGTTGATTTACTTCGAGTTCGACGCCGGCGTATTGTTCTGGCTCGTGGATCGTTCGCAGCGTGGTCGTGAATCCGTCGGTCGTACCGAGGTACGGATAGTTCCGCCGCACCGCGAGATCCGGCCGCGCGGCGTTGAGCGCCGCATGCCAGGCGTCGCAAAACGCGACTTCCGTCGGCGACTTCGGATCATACAGCAAGCCGATATCCGCGTTGCGCACTTCGCCATCGAGCACCGGCGTGAAACTATGCACCGATAAGTGCAGCACCCGCCGCTCGTCATGCACCAGGTCACGGATCTCCTTTTCCACCGCCGTGCGATAGGGCTCGAAATAAGCCCAGACCAACGCGTCGACCGTGCCCTCGTCAAGCGATTCCGTGATCTCCGATAAATGCCCTTCCTTGCGGAACGTGCGATTCAAATCGCAGAGCAGTCGAGTCGTCGTCGAGAAGTGCAGCGGCCAGTTGCCGACTTTCGCGAAGCGGCGCGCCAATTCCAGCGCGCCGGGATCATAGCCACGATGCGTGCTTAGCAACTCCTCGTGCCCGGCGAACAGCGCGGCGAACTCCTTCGGAACCTCGTTCCCGCCGTGCTCGCAGGTGACGACCACGGAATCAAACATCGCCATCGAACATCTCACCGGTCGCTAGGTTGTCGCACAGTCGGCCATACACGTCCGCGAGTCGGCCGCGCGACGGAGTTTCACCCGTTGCTCGCAAGATGCGCCGCGCCAAGGGGCCCCCATTGAGGATCGTCTCCAGCGCCTCACGCACCGGCGCATCGAGCTGTTCGCGGACATTCGTGCGCTCCGCCAATGCGTGCCAAACTTCGCCAGCCGTCAGTCCTTCCTGCTCCGGCAACCCGAACAATGGGGCATAACCCGGCATCGCGATCCGAGCCTGATCTCCTGCTTGCGCGACGCTCCGCAGCAATTCGGCAAGTGGCGCGGTCGCGACGGCCTGCTGCTCGGCCTGCGACGACCAACGCTCGTCTACCAATGCCTTGAGCACGGCGACGATCAGTTTCACGACCGCCAAATCAGCGGCCGGGCATTCGGCGATATCCAACACGCGGATTTCGATCGCGCCACGCGAGAATCGCGCGATCGCCCCGCGCGCATTCAGAAACTCGTCGCGTAGAATTCCCTCTGGATCGTGCGGTGCGATGTCGGCGTAGATGCGCTGAAAAATCTGGCGATCGTACTCGGCCTCGGTGAACGCCGGCTCGGGCACTACCGCGCCGGAAATCGACGGAATCTTGGCCGCGTTCGTGCGATAGGCCTCCAGGCGATAATCCAGAAACCCGCTGTTGCGGCATTCGACGATCGGAGAGCTGGCCGAAAGCGCCGGCAGAATCGGCAGCAACACGCGAATCGCCGCGTGCAATCGCCCGAACTCCTCGTCATTGGCGAACGGCAGGTTCACATGCACGCTTTGCAAGTTCGACCAGCCGTGGCCCGGGCAGCCGAATATCCGATCAAACGCTTCGTACACCGCGTTGTAATCGTGCGGCCAGAGTCGCGTCTCTGTCGCGGGGTTCATCCAGGGATGCATCGCCGAGGGCATCAACCGCGCGCCGAACGAGGCGAGATGTTCGTTGATCTTGCGGACCGACGCCTGAAACTGCGCCGCCAACCCCGCGAGCGATTCCGCCGGCCCGTTCGTCTTGAGCTCAATGACGTGCAGGACCAACTCGTTCGACCAGGCGACCGGGCCGAGTTCGACGTCCGAGACGATCTCGCCTGCCTGCGCGGCCAGCAATTGATCGGCGATCGGTCGCACGTCGAGCGACTCGGCGTCGACGATCATGTATTCCAACTCAACGCCGTAGCCGGCGAAGAGGCCAAGTTTTCGATCCATCGAGATTTGGCTCACCACGGAGTCACGGAGGCACGGAGGGGATCACGGGGAGGTCAAGAATGGCGTCGATAGTATTGCAGCATAGTCTCCTTTCGCTCCGCGAAAGGCCCGGCCTTTCGCGGAGCGAAAGGAGACTATGCCTCGGCGAATTGCCGGCTTCGCCTTGTCGGCGCTACTTTGCGGCGGCGACCAACGAGGCGATCTTTTCGACTGCGCCGGCGAGGGGGAGCATTTCGGCTTCTTTTTTCGTGCGCCATTTTAATTCGAGTTGCCCGTCCTTGAGGCCGCGATCGCCAATTACAACACGCAGCGGAATGCCGACCAGATCGCCGTCTTTGAACTTCACACCCGGGCGCTGATCGCGATCGTCCAGCAACACGTCGACGCCCTGGGCAAGAAGTTCATCGTGCAGTTGCTCGGCGACTTTCATCACTTCGGGGTCGGAGGCCTTGATCGGGCAGATCAGCACTTCGTACGGCGCGAGCGCCATCGGCCAGATAATGCCATCGGCGTCGTGCTGCGTTTCGATCAGCGCGGCGATGATGCGGTTCACGCCGATGCCGTAGCACCCCATGATGATCGTGCGAAGCTGTTCCTTCTCGTCGGAGAACCGCGCTTCGAGGGCATCACTGTATTTCGTGCCGAGCTTGAACACGTGCCCGACTTCGATCGCATGGCGCAAAGCCAGCTTGCCGGCACACTTCGGGCAGGGATCGTCGGCGTCCGCGTTGCGCAAGTCCGCAAAGTGATCGACGGTGTAGTCGCGCGTCAGATTCGCGCCGACGTAGTGCTTGTCCTGCTCATTGCCGCCGACGACCGCATTGCGCAGCGCGGCGACATCGTGGTCGGCCCAGCGTGGAATCTCCAAGCCTACTGGCCCGGCGAATCCAACCGGAGCGCCGGTCACGCGTTGAATCACCTCCGGCGTGGCAAGTTCGACCGATTTCGCGCCGAGTGCCCGGCGAATTTTCCCTTCGTTCGCCTCATGGTCGCCGCGCAGCAACACCGCGACGGGTTGCCCGTCGGCTTCGTAGATCATCGTCTTGATCATCTGCCGCGGCTTGCATTTCAAGAGCTTGCTGACTTGCTCGATGCTGGTCGTGCCGGGCGTATCGAGTTTCGTGAGCGGCTTCAAATCGCCCGGCTCGGCTTTCACGGTGCGATCGCCGGTGTCCGCCCGTTCCAAGTTGGCGGCGTATCCGCACGAAGCACAATGGACGACGCGATCTTCGCCGTTGTCGGCGACGACCATGAACTCGTGGCTGGCGTCGCCGCCGATGGGTCCGCTCTCGGCCTCAACCGGCAGATACTGCAAGCCGCAGCGCTCGAAGATCCGGCAATATGCCGCGTACATCTTGTCGTAGCTAGCGTTGAGCCCCTCGACCGAGGTGTCGAAGCTATAGGCGTCCTTCATCAGGAACTCGCTGGTCCGCAGAATGCCGAACCGCGGGCGTTCCTCGTTGCGGAACTTGGTTTGAATCTGATACAGCGTGAGCGGCAGTTGCCGATAGCTGGAGACGTGTTTGGCCACGAGATCGGTGACGACCTCTTCGTGCGTCGGCCCGAGCGCGACATGCACTTGCCGGCCAGCGCGGTTGAGCTTGAAGTTGATCAGCACGTTGCCGAACGCGGCCACGCGACCGGTGCGTTCCCAGAGTTGAATCGGCGTGAGCGCCGACATCAGCAACTCGACGGCCCCGGCGCGGTCCATCTCCTCGCGCACAATCCGCTCCGCTTTCTTGAGCGCCCGCAGCCCGAGCGGCAAATAGGTATACGCGCCCGCCATCACCTGGCCAATCAAGCCGGCGCGGAGCATCAACACATGGCTGGGGATTTCGGCCCCCTCGGGCAATTCCTTGAGGGTCGGGATCAACGTCTGAGACCAACGCACCGGGGGGCATCCTTTCGTTCGGGAAAGGTAGCAGTATGCAGGATGAACGCCACGCCGGGGAGGGCTATCCGGCTGGCTGGATGGAAGCGAAGCATGGCAAGCCGTCTTGCCTGAAGCGCCCCGCCGAGAGGTATAATAGCCCTGGAGACGTTCAACTCGCGGAGGGCTATGGCATGATGAAGAAATTACGCGGGGTGGTGCATGGGCGGACGGTGGAATTGGAGTCCGATCTCGGGATGGCGGACGGCGAAGTCGTCGACGTGATCGTATCTAGCCCCCGGCCAAAGCCGACACGCGAGGGGATTATGCGCGTGGCCGGCGCCCTAGCTGACGATCCGGAGTGGGATCAAATCATGGAAGAAATCTATCTGGCGCGCAAAGGTATCTACCGTCAGGCGTCACAAGAAAAATGAAATTTCTACTCGACACGGATATTTGCTCTGCGGTGATGCGTCGGCCGGCCGCGCTTTCGCATCGCTTCTTCCAGTACGGCATGGAAAATATCGCCATTTCGACGGTCACGCTCGCGGAACTTTCCGCAGGAGCATATCAGCGAGCCGACCCACAGAGGTTGCTGCGCTTGATCGACGATTTGCGATCGGAGATACGCGTGCTTGCCTTTGACGCACAAGCCGCTGAGGTCTACGGCTATCACTGTGGCCGGCTTGCGCGAAGAGGGCTTACCGCACCACAATTCGATTTGATGATCGCGGCCGTCGCCCTAGCACACGACTTAACTCTTGTCACGCACAATACGGCCGACTTCGAGCGGATACCGAACTTGCGCATAGAAGACTGGCTTAGTTCGTAGCCGCGACCTCTTCGACTTCGCCGCATTCCCCATCCTCGTTGCGGTCCGGTCAGTTGAGGCCGTTGGGCCGGCAGTTGTTCGCGACGCGGATGATCCCACCGGCCGCACTCCGAACGATTGACAATTAGTTTGACTTCGGTCTTCGCGCCGGTAGACTGCGAAGGACTTCCAGGGCGGGCTGGCGGTTGTTCCCTCGCTGAGGGCGGCGCAAGCTCGCGAGTTTTCTTACCAGAGGTACATCGATGCGACGGTCCGCGCTCCCCCTATTGGCTGTGATGTTGGCGTCCGTGCTGAATTCCCCGTTACGCGCCGACGACAAAGCGATGGCGATCCTGGACAAGGCCATTGCGGCCGCCGGCGGGGCGGAAAACCTCGCCAAGTTGAAGGCGGCGTCGTGGAAAGCCGAGGGGACGCTCAACTTTGGCGGCAACGAAAGCGAGTTCACCACCAGTGGCACGACGGCCGGACCGGACAAGTTGCGAACCGAATTCGAAGGGAATTTTGGCGGCAATCCGTTTAAGGCCGTCACGGTCATCGTCGGCGACAAGGGCTGGCGGAATTTCGCCGGCATGTCCTCGGAGTTGGACGCCAATGACCTGGCGAACGAAAAGCGGAATTTCTACCTCTCCTGGACGCCGGTAGCGCTGTTGCCGTTGAAGTACGCGGCGTTTCAGCTTGAATCGGCCGGCGAAGAGAAGGTAGGCGATAAGACGACCGACGTCCTCAAGATCACTGGTCCCGACAAGAAGGACTTCAAGCTGTACATTGACCGGGAGTCGGGCTTGCCGGTGAAGCAAGTGGCGAACGTGATCGGCTTCATGGGCGAAGAGGCCGAGCAGGAAACTACTTACGGCGAGTTCAAGAGTTTTGGCGACATCAAGCGATCGTCGCTGGTGGAGATTTCGCGCGACGGTCAAAGGATCATCAAACAGACGGTGACCGAGTTCAAGGCGCTCGACAAGGTCGACGAGGCGACCTTCACGGAACCGAAATAGCCGTCGCGTGAGGCGAGATTGCCAGCGTCAACGCGAAAAGTTGCGGCTGTTACGGAACTTCGACTCGGGAAAAAGTCGCGCTGCTTCAGCCAATTCTGATTCGCTGAGGAAGTTCTTGTTCCAGGCGGGAGTGGAGCGCTCGCCAAACACCCAGAGTAGTTCCGGCACGTTCGCGGGATTTCGGTCTGGTGTGTACATCATCGCCGCCGGGTGTTCATGTCAGAAACGCCCGGCGGTCGCCGATCCGCCTCCAACTGTACGCGATCCAAGAGAGCAACAAGGCCCAAACGCCCACGACGATCAGTAAGGACCGAAGGCGGAATCGAAGTCTCGGTTTAGACGCTAGACTTGACATAGCCGAGTGTCCTCTTCCGCGAGGCAAAATCGCAACCGCTTAATTCTTCTCCGCCGCCCCTTGCCCATCGGCCGGATTGAGATGCCGGCGTAGAAACCGGGCGCGTTCGATGTTGCGGTCGGCTGTGCTGAGCTCCGCGCCGCTGATCTTTTGCAGGTGCGCCGGTTGCGTGTAGATGAAGAGCTTGTTGACCGTGGGGATTTCCAGGTCGCGGATCAGGCCGAGGTTGATGCCCATCCGCACGCTGGATAGCAGCATCATGGTTTCTTCGGAACTGATCGTCTGCGCTGTGCGCAGAATGCCGTAGGCCCGGCTCACGCGGTCGTGCAGGTTCTCGTGGCTTTCCTTGACGAGGAAGTCGCGGGCTTTGCGCTCGTAGTCGATGATCGTCGGCACGACGTCGCCGACTTGCTTCACTAAGTCGTCTTCCGAACGCCCCAGCGTGATCTGATTGCTGATCTGGTAGAAATCTCCCATCGCCTGCGAACCTTCGCCGTAAAGGCCGCGCACAGCGAGGTTGATCTTCTGCAATGATCGGAACAGCTTTTCGAGTTGCCGTGTGATCACCAACGCCGGCAAGTGCAGCATCACGCTCACGCGCATGCCGGTGCCGACGTTCGTCGGGCACGCGGTCAAATAGCCAAACTGCTCGCTGAAGGCGTAGGTCACGCCGCTTTCGATGACATCATCGACCTGGCGAATCTGATCCCACGCCGCCTGCAAGCTCAGCCCGCTGTGCAACACCTGAATCCGCAAATGATCTTCTTCGTTGATCATCAGACTGACTTGCTCGCGCACGTCGATCGCCACGCCGCGGGCGCCTTCGGCCTCGGCGTGTTCGCGGCTAATCAGATGCCGCTCGACCAGAAACTGGCGATCCAGGCCCGCCATCTGATCGACGCTTAGGTACAGCAACTCGCCCGACTTTTGCATGCCCAACACGTGGTTGCGCAACGTGCGTTCAATTTCAGCGCGATCGGCCGTCGTGGCTTTCGTCACAAACGGAAATTCAGCCAGGTTACGCGCGAGGCGCACCCGGCTGCTGATGACGATATCGGACTCGGGACCTTCGCCCCGCAGCCATTCGCCGCTCGACTTAGCCAGATCTTCCAGTTCCACGAACATATTCCAGTTTGGTAAACCGCCGGCGATTGCTCGCCACGGTCAGTGCCTGCCCCGTGAGCTACTTCGACTTATCCTTCCGTCGCCGCCGCCTTGCCCTCGATGCGACGAATCTCGTCGCGAAGGTGCGACGCCTTTTCGTATTCCTCGCGCCGCACGGCTTCCGACATCTCGCGCCGGAGGCGAATTAAATCAGTTTGACGATCGGTGCCGCCTTGCAGCTTCTGCGGACGACGGCCCGTGTGTTCCGTTTCGCCGTGCACGTTCAGCAACAGCGGCTCCAGTTCCTTAGCGAAGAACACGTAGTCATGCGGACAGCCAAGCCGGCCCTTACTGCGGAATTCGTAAAACGTGATTCCGCACACCGGGCACGCCCGTTGATCGAGCTTGGCCAACTCTTCCGCCGTCTTGCCGACTTCCAATTGTTGCGAAAACAGATTGGACAGTCCCGACGCGGGTTGCGGCTCCGCCTCGGTTTGCGTGAGATACTCGCGCGCGCAAGCCTCGCAGAGGTGCAGTTCCTGGTGCTGGCCGCTGGCCAACTCCGTGATATGGAAGGTGGCCGGTTTTTCGCAACGCTGACACTTCATCGCCGCCTCCGACCGATCGGTGAAAGCGCAAGACTGCGCGCCTGATTTCCTCGCTTCGCCAGTGGGATTCTAGCAATGGCGCGGGGGGTGTCAAGGATTGAGCACGACGCGGGACAGCGTCCTAAATCCAAGCGATCCCAAGGGATACGCGCCCGAGGCGATGTTGCTTCGCTGCTTGTTGCGTTAACAGGTCCAGGATCCAATGATGGCACTCGCCGAGCGCCGGAGATAGAATTCCAGGAACCTAGATTTTTTACTCACTCATCGCCGAATTCGCTCATGACTCGCTCCGTCTGGTTGCCGTGCCTGGGATTTCTGCTCATCTTGTTCCCCTCGTTCGCTAGGGCGCAGGAAAACAGCCGCGTACTTCAACTGATGGCGTCCGCCGAAAAGGCCCTCGACGCCGGGGAAACGACCACTGCGTTACGGCTTACGGACGACGCCCTCGGCATTACGCCACAGAACGCGGAACTGCTCGCCTTCCGTGCGCGCGTGCTGGCGGCCACGCATGACTACGCCGGCGCGATCAGCGACGCCGACCAGGTCGTCAAAATGGCGCCCAAATGGGTCGCCGCCTATGACTCCCGGGGAAGCTTCCGCTTCATGGCGGGAGACTTCACCGGTTCGCTGGAGGATTTCGACAAGTCGATCGAACTGCGGCCCAAGAGTGCGGCGGAACATTGGCAACGGGGCATTTCCCTGTATTACGCCGGCAAGTACGAGGCCGGACGCGATCAATTCGCCGCCTACCAAACCTTGGACGGCTCCGACGTCGAGAACGCCGTCTGGCACTATCTCTGCAATATCAAGCTGGTCGGCAAGGACCAGGCGAGGCAGGAAATTCCCGCCACAAAGTTGGATCGCCGCGTCCCCTTGATGAAGGTTTACGCGCTCTTCAAAGCGGAAACCACGGTCGAAGACGTAGTCCGCGCCGCGCAAGATGTGGGCAAAACCGAAGAGGAAAGTCGCACCCGCAACTTCTATGCGAACCTGTACCTAGGGCTTTATTACGTCACCGAAGACCAACCGGGCAAAGCCCTGGAACATTTGAAAGCCGCTTCGATCCCAGCTCACGAAAAGTCTGGCTACATGTGGCACGTGGCCCGCATTCATGCTGGGCTGCTGGAAAAAGAAGTGGCCGACGAGACGACCGCGAAACCCTAACGCAATGCCCGAGCTGCCGGACATCGTCGTCTACATTGAAGCGCTCGAGCAGCGCATCGTCGGCGAACCACTGGAACGCTTGCGACTCCACTCACCCTTTTTGCTGCGGACTTTCGAACCGCCCCCCGAATCCTTCCACAGCCGCCAGGTGCGGGCGATACGCCGGATCGGCAAGCGAATTGCCATCGGGTTCGACGAAGAACTGTGGATCGTCCTGCACCTGATGATCGCCGGCAGACTGCATTGGAAACCGCCCGGCGCCAAACTCTCCGGCAAGTTCCAACTCGCCGCCTTCGACTTTCCCACCGGCACCTTGTTGCTCACCGAGGCCGGCGCCAAACGTAGGGCGTCGTTGCACCTGGAGCAAGGCGAAGCGGCCGTTGCACGCCATGACCCTGGCGGACTCGAAGTGCTGACCGCCACGCGCGACGAATTCGCCGCCCGGTTGCAGGCCAAGAACCACACGCTCAAACGTGCCTTGACCGATCCCGCGATCTTCAGCGGCATCGGGAACGCCTATTCCGACGAAATTCTCCATCGGGCCCGGCTCAGCCCGTTTCTTTTGTCCCAGAAACTGTCGGGCGACCAAATCGATCGCTTACACGCAGCGATCGGCGAAGTCTTGCAGGAATGGATCGCGCGACTGCGGATCGAGACGGGAGGCCAGTTCCCAGAACACGTCACCGCCTTTCGACCGGAAATGGCCGTCCACGGCCGGTTTGGGAAGCCCTGCCCCGTCTGCGGCGCGCCCGTGCAACGCATCCGCTACGCCGAGAATGAAACGAATTACTGCCCTGGTTGCCAGTCCGGCGGCCAGGTCCTCGCGGACCGCTCGCTCTCCCGGCTACTTAAAGACGCTTGGCCAAAGCGTTTAGAGGATTTATAGCCCGGCGGAGCTCGCCGAACCCTCGCAAAGGCCTCATCGCAAGTGGCCTATCCGGTTGGTCAGGACCGGGGTAGGATTGATGGATTATCTCGGATTCAGAGGCCTGGCTACAGGAAGTTATGCGTCGCGAAGACATTCGAAACATCGCCATCATCGCCCACGTCGACCACGGCAAGACCTCGCTCGTGGATTGTTTGCTCCGTCAAAGCGGCGAATATCGCGCCAGCCAAGTGAGCGGAGACTGCATTCTCGATTCCAACGACCTGGAACGGGAACGCGGCATCACGATTCTGGCCAAGAACATTTCACTCCACTACAAGGGAGTGAAGATCAATATCATTGACACGCCGGGACACGCCGACTTTGGCGGCGAAGTGGAGCGTGTATTGCGGATGGCGGACGGCGCCCTGGTACTGGTCGACTCTGCCGAAGGTCCCATGCCGCAGACGCGGTTCGTGCTCTCCAAGGCGCTGGAATGCG
>ENA-ORBV01017701-ORBV01017701.1-microbial-mat-metagenome-genome-assembly--contig:-NODE-17701-length-10152-cov-4.738759_pt1 | contig 10152 bp, 10 predicted proteins | sample MGYA00237777_ERZ505514 | MGnify/ENA primary metagenome ERZ505514 (study PRJEB26160, sample SAMN06269048) | microbial mat metagenome | isolation source: Oligotrophic lake microbial mat | place... | reverse complement strand
TCATGCGCCCGCCTTTGCCGGCATTCGCTCCGCCAACGCCAAAACCAAAAGCGCCGCAGCCACCACCCGCGGCCCGCCCAACGGCAGCCGATCGTGAATCTCATCCGTCAACACGCACGCGGCCTCCCCGTCCGGCTCGATCCGGTGCCGGTGTTCCCATGTGGCAAAGGGCCCGCTCAACAGCACGTCCCGAAACTGCTGCCCCGCGACGTAGTCCCGGTGCTCGATCTCCCACTTCGCCCACACCGGTCCGATCTTGGTCCGCAGCGAAACGCGCGCCCCGTCGCGAATCCCGCCCACGTGGCGCGTCATCTCTACGCGCTCCCACGGCTGACACGGACACAACCGCGCAAAAACCCCCGCCCGCTCGTGCCAGGCAAACACCTCCGCCGCCGGCCGTGCAATCCGCACACCCCGCTTGAAAACTCCGTCAGCCACGGGTGCCTCCATTCTTGCGCATCCGGCACGCATCCGAGCAAAACTTCACTTCGTCCCAAACCTTCTCCCATTTTTTCCGCCACGTAAACGGCCGCCCACACCTCACGCAGGGCTTCGTCGGGAGATCGGATTTTTTGCGCATCTTCGGCATCGTTCACCCCTCGCCCCTAAAGCGCCAAAAGTCCACCCGCCGCCGCGGGTGTTCCGCCATTTCCCTTGATCGCCATGGCCCGCGTTTGAATCGCCGTTCGATCCGCCGGCTTGAGCCGGGCCAGGTTTTTTACCTGCAACGCCATCCGCTGATTCTTCGCGAGCAACGCCTCGTGTCGCAGCAGAAAATCCCAATACAGCGTTGTGAACGGACACGCCTCTGCCCCCACCGATTGCGCCGGATCGAACCGACACCCCGCGCAGTAGTTGCTCATGCGGTCGATATACTTTCCCGTCGCCGCATACGGCTTCGAGGCCATGATGCCGCCATCGCCGTACTGCGACATGCCGAGCGTGTTCGGCAACTCGACCCACTCGACCGCATCCACGTAGACCGCCAGATACCACGCATGGACTTGCTGCGGCTCCACCCCGAGCAGCAGCGCATAAAGCCCCGTCACCATCAGCCGCTGGATATGATGGGCGTAGCCGTGCTCCAAGGTCTGCCCGATGCTCTGCCGCAGACAGTTCATCTCGCACTTTCCGGTCCAGTAAAACTCCGGCAATTTTTCCCGCGCCTCCAGCGCGTTCATTCCGACGTAGCGCGGCATGTGGTGCCAATAAATTCCCCTCACATACTCCCGCCATCCGAGGATCTGGCGGATGAATCCCTCCGCGCTGGCGAGGGGCACCTTCCCCTCGCGATACGCCCCCTCCGCCGCCGCCACGACTTCGCGCGGGTTGAGCAACTTCAAGTTCATCGCCGCCGAAATCCGCGCATGAAACAGCCACGGTTCCTCCGTCCACATCGCATCCTGAAATTGCCCGAAGTGGGGCAACCGGTGTTCGATAAAATCCCGCAACGTCGCCCGCGCATCCTCCGGCGTCACCGGCCAGGAGAAAGCCTTGAGCTCTCCCGGATGGCTCGCGAACTGCTTTTCCACCAGCGCCAGCACCGCCCGTGTGATCGCATCGGGCTTGGTCAAGACCGGCGCGCGCAGCTTCTCCGCCTTGGGCCCGCCCTGCTTGAAACTCCCGCGATTGGCGGGGTCGAAATTCCACTGCCCTCCCTCCGGCTCTCCATTCTTGTCGAGCAACACGCGGTGCTTTCGCCGGACCTCCCGATAAAAAAACTCCATCCGCAGCATCTTCCGGCCCTCCGCGTGCGCCGCGAAATCCGCCCGGGTTTGATAGAAGTGCAGGTCGTCCCGCACCTCCAGCGGCAGCTTCGCCGCCTTCGCCGCCGCCGTCATCGCCTCCTGCACCCGCCACTCGCCCGCCTCCGTCATGATCAACCGTTCCGGCTTCAGCCTCGCCACCGCGCGCGCCAACTCCCCCGCCAGCGTCTGCGTGTTCCCGGCCGCGTCGAGTTCCGTGTAATCGACCCGCCGCTCCAGTTTTTTCTGCGCTTCGCGAAAGTGCCGCATCGCCGCCAGGAAAACCGCGATCCGGGGCTGGCTCGTCCAGACGTGCTCCGATTCCGCCGCCACCTCCGCCATCCAGATCGCGTCCCGTTTCGGATCGAAGCCGTCGAGCGCCGCCGACTCCGCGTCGAGTTGATCCCCGAGCACCAGCACAAGCGAACGCACCGCTTTCGCCGCGCTCATCGCGTCGCCTTCGCTTCGCCGGCCGTGGTAAAATCCGTCGCCAGCCAGATGGGGGGGTCGTTCACTTCGTTCATGGGGCAGAGGGTTGGTTGGGCTTGAGGGGAAAGATGGAAACATCAACCGGGAGCGCGGCGAGCCCGGGCCCCGGTCTGCCGTTCAGGCGGAATCCGGCGCACAACCCCGAGGCACGCCGCCCCCTCAAACGTATCGACATGAAGGCCACGCGGCAGAGTCGCCTAAACCGCACCCGGATCGACGATCCAGTGCGCAAAAAGCTATCGATTCCAACGCTGCCGCCCGACCGCCCGGCCGGCGGGTAGCCGGCGCAGGTCGGACCGCTGCGCGAAGGTCGGCGACCGGCTGGCGAACGGGGACGGCAGGGACGCTTTTCAGTCAACCGAGTCATACCGTCCGGAGCTGGGCGCGATTCAACACGGGGGTGCGCCAGGCGAGTATGGCCTTGGCCCACCGAAGTCACCGGGCCGGGAACTGCAAAACGACGGAGAAATCCGGGCGTGAACGGTGCGTCCCAATCAACGGCGCGGGGCGAGGCCGGCGGATCAACGGTCATGGCGGAGGCAATCAAGGCAGTCAGGAAAAGAAAACTCTTCGTTCGGAAAGGGTCATGAAAACGTAGTCTCGGAAGCGCAGACCGGGGCGGCTTCTTATTCCTGCGGCGAGGTCGCTGGATTCTCTCTCCGCCCTGGATGAATCGTGGGAATCCTCGAACTGGGACAGCAAGCTCATTAAGGGAGGACGACGGTTTTGGCCGGAACGAGGGAGACGAGTCCGCCGCAGCAGGCAAGGAAGGCGAGGAGGAAGCGAAATTTCGTGGAAACCAGTGGGATGTTTTCTTTCCAGCGAAACCGCCGCCTGATTGGCTCTGGCTTCGACACTATTACGCGAGTATGCGTTCGGCGGATGCATCCAACCTGGGCTCCACGAGAACTTGACAGGCGGATAATTCAGAACACCTTCCGGCCAACCTACCGCCAAACGACGCCAACAAGAATTTTTTCAACCACCCAAATTCTCCAACGTTTGATTGAGCCAATTCTCCAATGTTCAAGAAATTCTCGTTAACCGACAAATTATTGTTCATCGCCGCATTCCTTTCCCTCATCTTTTCGGAAATCATCTATTTCCAAGGTCAGAAACAGGATGCGATCTTCGTGGGAATTTGGGTGCCAACAATACTCGCTTTTGGAATCTATTTGAAACTGATCGGCACCACGAAGAATGAGTGACTTAATACCCTATTTTGCATCGCTCATCATGGTCCTGTTTGGTATCGCCTTCTGGGCGGCCCTTCAGGTGATGAAGAAGTTGGACAAATGATCCTTCGGTGCGTCCGGACACTTGCCAACGGATTGGAAATTCGATTTTCGACGCGGGCTGCGTCTGCCAGGGAACGGTCGAGCAACTCGTGCGCCTGACGCACTGGAGGTCCCCTGAGCGGGTTGGGTTACGACGCTTGGCCTTGGAGGTGGCGCTTCAGCCGCAGGAGGATTGGCTGCAGGAATTGGGTGTCCGCAGGCTTCCGGACACCCTAGGGTGGCGCTCTTGAACTTCGCCCTGATCCTTTTCTCCGCCCTGTCCTTTCTCGGATACGGCGCGGCGTGCTTTCTGTCGACCTACCTCAAGAGGGAGTTCGACCGCTACTGCCTTGGATCGCAGCGCGCGCTGGTCGGCGCATTGCAATTGGGTGCGGCCATCGGTTTGATCGCTGGCCTGCACCAACCGTGGATTGGGCGCGCTGCGTCGGGCGGGCTTGCCCTAATGATGCTGGCCGCAGTCGGTGTCCGAATCAAAATCAAAGACACCCTGCCCCAGACGACACCAGCGTTGCTCTATCTGGCACTAAATGCCTATCTCTGTTTGGCAGCGTTCTGACCAACCCGTTCACTCCAGCAGCGCAATGGCGGCGCACATCGCGAGCACGGCAATGGAGGGCAGCGCTTTCTTGACCGGATCTTTCACTTTGAGGTGCATGACGAACGCTCCCAGCATGAGCACTCCGAGGCCGATGGCCGCCGGCCGCGCCACGGGGTGGAGCCAAAGGGCGGTCAGGAGGGCAAGGGCCAGCCCCACCTTGAGCACGCCGACCACGCACATGAACCAGAAGGGCAGCCCGTAGGTGGCGAATTCCTCGCGCAGGGTCTTCGCGCCACCGCCGCGAAACGGCGTCGCCTGGCCCGAGCGAAGCAGCCAGACGTTCAGGATTCCCAGGGCGACGGTCAGCTGCAAAGCAATGAGGATGTAGTGCATGGCGAACGGGGGGAATAGGCTCGACCTGGTCGGCCAAGCTGAGTCCAGAAGACTTCGCGACGTCGGTGGCCGCAAGCAGCGAATTTCCGATTTGGCGACGCCGTCGTCGGACAGGTTCGACGCGACCCGATCCGGGCCAATGGCCGGGGGTGCACGCTTTCCGGGAAACGCCAGTGCGCGGGCAGGGCAGCGCACTGGCGTTTCCGAACGGACTACATCCGGGCCGGCTCCGCGCCCGAGCACCGTCCTGGCGAAGCCGGGGGGAACCACGAAGCCGACAATCAGCGTGTTGTCGCCGGCACCGACAGCGGCCCGAGATCGATTGATAGGGTCAGGTAACAGGAGTGGCAGAAACAGAAAACGTGCTGCGCAAGCGGCAAAGTGTGACAATGAAAACTGCCATGAAAACCTATACTGGGTTCGACTATCACAAGCGCTATTCGGCGGCCTGCACGGTAGATGGGCAGGGCAACAAAAGACATCTTCTGCAATCAGGGCAAAGCCTGGATGAAACGGGCTGCACTGCCCTCTGCTGATCGCAAACTGCTCGATGATGATCTGGCACTGCACGCCGAGCTCCAGTCGCAGATCGACTCGTTGGAGCAGATGATCGTCGCTGAAAGTGCCCAGAGCCCATTGGCGAGCCGACTGCAGACACTGCCTGGTGTGGGCAAAATCCTCGCACCGGTGATCGCGTTGGAGATCGATACGATTGGCCGGTTCAACACCGCCGACAAGCTGTGCGCCTACGCTGGTCTGGTGCCCACCACCCACGCGTCCGGGGGCAAGATCTCGCACGGTCGCATGCTGCCGTTCTGCAACCGGTGGCTGAAGTGGGCGTTCGTCGAAGCGGCCTGGGTGGCGGTGGGGTGCTCCGACTACTTTGGTACCTTCTACCGCAAGCAACGCGCTCGCGGCAAGAAGGCCAACGAAGCCATCACCATCACCGCCCGGCGCATGGCAAAAATCGCTTGGAAAATGCTCAAGGAAGAGCGAGACTACGCCTCTCAGGTTCCAGCCCGAAAGGGCATCATCAAAACACTTTCCCCGGCCGCTCTCAGTAAGGACTGACGATTCCCTTCGTGGAATGCGTCTTGGGTCAGAATAGAGGGCCGGGGATCTGATTTATTACCATGCCGGAGGCGCGATGCCTGCCGCTGAGAGAAGTGTGATCGCGGAATCTTTGTTCAACCCAGCAGACAGTGGCTGCCGCTCGATAACGCGCGGTCCGCAAGAGCCTTGCCCGACAATGCCAAAAGGACCCCGCAGGACGCCTTGTAGTTAACCTTAAAATACGACAGATAAGACGTAAAACACCTTTTGACATCTGTTACTCAGAGAAGTCCTTACTTTTCAACCAAACGCCTGCCGCCCCACTATAAGTCAAGAAGTAAGGACTGACCCCATTTTGAACCCGTTCGGCCGATCACCGGCCGTGCTCGAAGCCTACCTCGGAATCAAAAATCCGCTCTCCACGGGTATCCTCTCCGCTAAGATCCGCGAGCAAATTGCCCTCGCGGTCGCCAAGACCAACACCTGCGACTACTGTCTCGCCGCCCACAGCCTCAACGCCAGAAGCGCGGGCCGTTCGACGGACGAGATCGCCGACGCGCGCCGGATTCAGGTGAGCGAGCCAAAGACGAATGCGCTCCTAAAATTCGCGACTGCGGTCGTGGAATCCCGGGGCCTCACCTCCGACGACACGTTCGCAGCGATGCGTTCTGCCGGAGCCACCGACGCCGAGATCGTCGCCCATGTCGTCCTGCGCCCGGTCTTTTTCGTTTTCATCACTGTAAGGTCCGCGCGGCGACTCCGTCTCCCGGGTGATTCCATCATGAACACCCACTGCTGCTCCAAACCCCGCTCCCGCGGGCCCCAACCCTACCGCCGTCCCCTCGGGACGTCCCTGCGATGGCACTTCGCCGTCGCTTTCAACCGTGCCCGCCGGCGGTTCCAACCGCACACCCCCTCCGCTCAACCGCAACTTCCCAACTCCCACCTGTCATGAGACCTTCTCTCCTCCCCCGTTTCGCGGCGACCACGCTGGCCGCCGTGCTCTTCCTTGGTTTCGGATACGCGCGCGCCGCCGCCGCGGATGTCGCCGTTTCCGCACCGCCGGAGCCGCCCGCTATTCCCGTCGTGCGCGCCGAATTGCAGACGTCGCCGGACGTGCTTCCGTTCACCGGCCGCATCGAGGCCGCGCAGCGCGTCGAGCTTCGGCCGCGTGTCTCCGGTCCGATCATTGCCATTAAATTTGAAGAAGGCGCGGTGGTCACCGCCGGCGCGACCCTCTTTACGATCGACTCGCGTCCTTACCGTGCGCGGCGCGATCAGGCCGCCGCTCAGCTGTCGCGCGCCGAGGCCGAATCGACTCTGGCCCACCAGGAGCTGATTCGCACCCGTGAGCTTCGCACCAGCTCGGCGGTTTCCGCAGAGGAACTCGACCGCCGCACTGCCACCGCGACCGCCGCGATGGCCGGGGTGGTCGCCGCGAGCGCCGTCCTTGCCGCCGCGGAACTTGACCTCGAGTTCACCGAAGTGCGGGCGCCCATCACGGGCCGCGTCGGCCGCGCCCTGCTCACCGTCGGCAATCTCGCCACCGCAGACGCGACCGTGCTCACCTCGCTCGTCTCTCACGACGTGATGCACGCGCGTTTCTCGGTGGACGAGGCAACCTACCAACGGCTCCGCGCCAACACCGGCTCGACCGTGAAGGCCCACATCAGCGTCGCCGGCCAGGCCCGGGAATTTCAAGCGACCGTCGATTACCTCGGCCATCGCATCGACGCGGCGACCGGCACCGCGGAAGTCCGCGCCACCGTCGACCGCGCGGCCGATTTGCTCGCCGACGGCATGTTCGCGCGAGTCAACCTCCAGCTTCCCGCCACCGTCGCCAGCGTGCTCGTTCCCGAGGTCGCGCTCGGCGCCGAACAGGGCAGCCGCTACGTGCTCGTGGCCGATGCCACCGGCAAGCTCGCGCAACGCCGCGTGACGCTCGGCCAGCGCGTCGGCACCCAGCGCGCCATTGTCTCGGGCGTCACGCCGGGCGAAACGGTCGTCGCCGCCGGCCTCCAGTTTCTCAGGCCCGGCATGACGATCCGCCCACTCACACCACCGGCGGCGAAGTCCGACCCGCTTGCGTCCGGCCAGGAATAATCGCCACAGACCGCTTGCTTGCCACGCCATGAAATTCACCGACTTCTTCATCCGCCGGCCGATCTTCGCCATCGTGCTGTCGCTCCTCATCATAATCGCCGGCGCGCTCGCGCTCGTCCGGTTGCCGCTGAGCGAGTATCCGCGCGTCGCCCCGACCACCGTCGCCGTCCGCGCCACCTATCCCGGTGCGAGTCCCGAGACGATCGCGTCCACCGTCGCCGCGCCGCTCGAACAGGAAATCAACGGCGTGCCCGGCATGCTCTACGCCAGTTCGCAAGCCGACACCTCCGGCCGGATGACGCTCACCGTCACCTTCGCCGAAAACGTCGATCCCGATCTCGCACAGATCAACGTACAGAACCGCGTCGCCCGCGCGCTGCCGCGTCTGCCCGCGGAAGTGCAGGCCCTCGCAGTCGTCACCGAGAAGACGTCGCCTGACATGCTTATGGTCGTGCACCTGGTCTCGCCGGACGGCCGCTTCGACGCCCTTCACCTCACCAACTACGCCATCCTCTCGGTCCGCGACGAACTTCAGCGGCTGCCCGGCGTCGGCGACGTTGTTGCGTGGGGCGCGGGTGAATATGCGATGCGCATCTGGCTCGATCCGGCAAAACTCGCCGCGCGTGCGCTCACCGCCGGTGACGTCATCGCCGCCATCCGCGACCAAAACGTCCAGGTCGCCGCCGGCGCGCTCGGCGAAAGTCCGCAAGGTGGCGCGCCGTTTCAAGTCTCGCTCAAAGCGCCGGCGCGCCTCGCGAGCACCGAGGAATTTGCCGACATTGTCGTGAAGTCCGGCACCGACGGCCAGCTCACGCGCCTCCGCGAGGTGGCCCGCGTCGAACTCGGCGCCAGCGGCTACGCGCTGCGCAGCCTCCTCGACAATCGCGAGGCCACCGGTATCCAGATCAATCAGGCACCGGGCGCGAGCGCGCTCGCGGTGTCCGCCGCCGTCCGCGCGAAGATGGCCGAACTCCAGCGCTCGTTCCCCGAGGGCATCGACTACCGGATCGCCTACGATCCCACGCTCTTCGTGCGCGCGTCGCTGCGCTCCGTGATCACGACGCTCTTCGAAGCGGTCGCGCTGGTCGTCATCGTCGTCGTCTTGTTCCTCCAGTCGTGGCGCGCCTCGCTGATCCCGCTCGCCGCCGTGCCCGTCTCGATCGTCGGCACGTTCGCGGCGATGCACGCGCTCGGCTTCTCGCTCAACACGCTATCGCTCTTCGGCCTCGTCCTGGCCATCGGCATCGTGGTGGACGACGCGATCGTCGTCGTCGAAAACGTCGAGCGCCACCTCGACCGCGGCCTCGACCGCGTGGAGGCGGCGCGTCTCGCGATGCGCGAAGTAACCGGGCCGATCCTCGCAACGATGTTCGTGCTCGTGGCCGTGTTTGTGCCGACCGCGTTCCTCAGCGGCCTGACCGGCCAGTTTTATCGCCAGTTTGCCCTCACGATCGCGATCTCCACTGTCATCTCCGCGGTCAACTCGCTAACTCTGAGCCCAGCGCTCGCCGCGACGATTCTCCGTCCGCCCGCGGCCGCCGGGAGCTCAAAAAGCGGATTCTTCGCCCGCTGGGCGGCTCGCTTCTTCGGCGGCTTCAACCGCTTCGTCGAACGCACGACCGGCCGCTACGTCGGCGCGGTGAGCCGCTTCCTGCGCGTCGGCGCGATCGGCGGCGCGCTCTACGTCGGGCTCGTCGCCCTCACGTGGCTCGGCTTCGCGCGCACGCCGTTCGGCTTCGTTCCGGCGCAGGACAAATATTATCTCGTCGGCATCGTGCAGCTGCCCGACGGCGCCTCGCTCGACCGCACCGAGGCGTCGGTGCGGCAGGTAACGGACATTCTCCTCGCCGAGCCCGGCGTTGAAAACGTCGTCGCGTTTCCCGGCCTCTCGATCTCCGGCTTCGCCAATCTGCCGAATGCCGGCGTCGTGTTCGCGATCCTCAAGCCGTTCGAACAACGTCGCTCGCCCGGCCTCTCCGCCGGCGCAATCGCCGGCCAGGTCAACCAGAAGCTCCGCGGCGTGCACGACGGATTTGCCGCGATCTTTCCGCCGCCACCCGTGCCCGGCCTCGGCGCGATCGGCGGCTTCAAGCTGCAGGTGCAGGATCGCTCCGGCCAGGGTTACGCCGCGCTGCACGCGGCGACGGAAAAACTTCTCACCGCCGCCCGCGCCCGCCCGGAGCTGACCGGCCTGTTCACCAGTTTTCAGGTCAACGCCCCGCAGCTCCGCCTCGACGTCGATCGCGACAAGGCCAAATCGCACCACCTCGCCCTCGCCGATGTCTACCAGGCACTGCAGGCCAATCTCGGCTCCTACTACGTCAACGACGTTACGCTCTTTGATCGCAGCTACCGCGTGTTCGTGCAGTCCGATGCGCCGTTCCGCGCCGATGAATCCACGCTGCGCCTCCTGCAAACGCGCAACGCCGCCGGCCAGCTCGTGCCGCTGACGACGGTCGTCCGCGCCGACTACACGACCGGCCCCGATCGCGTGATCCGCTACAACGCGTTTCCGTCCGCCGACATCAACGGC
>ENA-ORBV01017700-ORBV01017700.1-microbial-mat-metagenome-genome-assembly--contig:-NODE-17700-length-10153-cov-4.609667_pt1 | contig 10153 bp, 11 predicted proteins | sample MGYA00237777_ERZ505514 | MGnify/ENA primary metagenome ERZ505514 (study PRJEB26160, sample SAMN06269048) | microbial mat metagenome | isolation source: Oligotrophic lake microbial mat | place... | reverse complement strand
ATTTATATACCGCTTTAATTAAATCTAAATCATCAAGCAGGGAGTCTTTAAAACTTTCAGACCAAAGCTTTAAAGAAGAGGGCATGGCTTTTTGCATATGAGTGTATCCTGGCATTTCGATATTTCCATATTTTTTTGAAAATAGTTGAAACCCTTGAACCAACCCTAATATTTGTTTCTGAATTTCGGATAATTTATCTTTGCTGAATAATCTAATTGCAGTTAATATTTGGTCGTTTCGGCTTCTGCCAGTATGGATTTTCTTACCAACATCTCCATACTTTTCAGTTAGATAATTTTCTATTTTAGTATGAACATCTTCGTCACCAAACTTTAATTTAAAAGAGCCTTTTTTGTCTAAATCTAAAATTTCCTTTAAACCTTTCTCTATTTTTTTTATTTCATCGAAGTTTAATATTCCGATTTTGTAAAGCGTCTTTGCATGGGCAATTGAACCTTGAATATCGTATTTCAAGAGTTTTTGATCCAAAAGAAGATCATCCTTTGTTTCAAAGGTTTCAATAAATTCATTTAGTTTTCCGTTTTCTTTTTGCCAAAGTTTTTTCATAGTTTCTTTCTAGACTTTTTTCACAAGAAAAAAGCCCTTGTGAGGTTATTATGTTTTTCTGGATTCCGCATTAAATGCGGAATGACATAATGAACTCACAAGGGCCTTTAAATTTGGCGGTGCCACCTTGTACTATAATTCAAAAAAATCCCGCCTTACAGCGAGATGTCAGAGAATTACCTTATTCTTGACATGCTCCGTTGCCGACACATGTTACTGTCTTTTACGGTTTCGTCTCCGTGTTCTATTTTGAGAACCAGCTCCTTCCGCGCGACTGGAAGTACAAACGCATTTAATATTTAGTTGTATAGATATATTATCACGATTTTTAAAATTTGCAATACCCTAACTATAGGACTTTTTAATTATACCGCAGCTGCTGCGTACATTCTAAGTGGAATCCCACCACTACAGTTAAAGAGTGCTAAATTTTAGCAACTCTAACATCTTCTCCTGAGGAGTTAAATATCCCAAACACTTCCTGGGAGTATGGTTTAAAATCCATTCAATCTGTTTAATCCTGGTTTTTGAAACAGTATCTAAACTCTGTCCTTTAGGAATGAATCTTCTAATCCTTTTGTTCATGTTCTCCACTCCACCTTTTTCCCAGCTATGGTAGGCATGACAGAAATACATTGTGAGTTTCAAATCATGTGATATTTGTTGATGTTGTGAGTTTTCTGACCCATTGTCAGTAGTCAGAGTTAACCTTGCTTGTTGTGGGAATATCCTCAGTCTTCTGATGAGGGCGTCTTTTTTGGTGACTGCCAGTCTGTTGTGGAGTTTTGAAAGTATGGTATATCTGGATAATCTTTCAATGGTCACTGACAGGGCAGTACTGTCAGTTGTTTTACCTCCTAAGTTGTCTGTTTCCCAATCACCAACTCTGTCTCTTAAACTCACGACCTCAGGCCTTAAATCAATTGATATTGAGCCTGGGATCTTGGAATCTCTCTGGATTGTCCTGCCTCCTTTCTTCATCCTCTTCTTTCTTTGACAGGTTAAGAGTTGCCAAAGTTTGTATCTTTTAGCACTCTTTGAGTAAATGTATTGGTAAATTGTTTCAGTATTAATTGATTTTCCTGGGATTTCTAAAGGTAGTTTTCCGCTGATTTGTTCAGGAGTCCAAAACCAAGGCTTTCTTAAATGTACTCTGACATACAGAAATATCTCCACCTCTTTTAAAGGAGCTTTCTGTCTTTGTTTAAGGCTTCTTTTTGTGGCTTTCTCATGAGCTAACCCAGGCAGATATTCCTGTTTAAAATACTCATGTGACCTTTTGCCTTTACCTGTTTTGTTAATCTTTAACTCATCTGACAGAGAAGTATGATCTCTGCCTAATCTTCGACCAATTTCCCTTAAACTAACTTTTTCTTTTCTCCAGCCATACAAAAGTTCACGCTCCATCAAACTTAAATGTTTAAATTTACCCAACCGTAATCACCACCTTCCTTAAGCAGTCAATTGTACCTAAGTGGTGGGATTCGTTTTAGAACTTAAGGCTAAAATCACCCTTCGTCCCTTTTTATGGAAAGATCTACTAGACTAAGTACAAACAGAAGAACCTTTATAGCAGGCGTTCTTGCAGTAGGAGCAAGAACCTTAATGCCACCATCAGGTATCCGCGCGCAAGGCCCTTCAGAACAACCATCCCTACCTATTCCTGCATTCGCCCCTAAACCACCAACCACCTCTGAAGAACTCTTATTAGATGATTGCAAAGTAATGAAACCTGTTAGCTTCTACAATCTGACCGGACAAACTATGGCTAATGGACAGACCATGGATCCTGATCGGTATACCGCAGCTATACCAATGGATCCTTACCTGGAAGAAGGTGAAAAGATTGGAGACCATATCAGGCTTACTGATCCTGAAACTAAAAAAGTTGTGCTTGTCGAAATTACTGATCGGGGCTTAATGCGAGCACCTCCGTACAAGGATAAGTATGTCGATGTTTCTGAGGGGGTTGCCAGAGATATGGGATGGACAACAGAAGGAGTCAAGTCACTCTGCTACAAGGTTATAAAGAGAGCTTACTCTAGGTAATCGCGCAGCTTCTTCGCCCTTGTTGGGTGTTTCAATTTTCTAACAGCTTTGGCCTCAATTTGTCTAATTCGCTCACGAGTTACCCCGAACTCCCTACCAACCTCTTCCAACGTCCTCTGCTTACCATCCTCTAAACCAAACCTTAGTTGCAAAACTCTTTTCTCTCTCGGAGATAATGTATCCAAAACCTCATCCAAATGATCTTTAAGTAATTCGCGTGTCGCCTGCTCATCAGGTTTAAGTCCAGGGGCTTCAATAAAGTCACCCAATTGCGAATCATCCTCATCCCCTACCGGTGTCGCCAAAGAAGTAGGCTCCTGTGAAACTTTAACAATCTCCCGCGCTTTACTTGGCTCAATTCCCAAAGCTTCAGCCACCTCTTCAGGTGCCGGCTCACGTCCCAACTCCTGCATCATTCTTCTCTGGGTTCTATTGAATCTATTAATAGTCTCAACCATATGTACTGGAATACGAATTGTTCGTGCTTGGTCTGCTATCGCCCGGGTTATCGCCTGACGAATCCACCAGGTCGCGTATGTCGAAAACTTATACCCACGTCTCCAATCGTACTTCTCAACCGCCCTCATCAGTCCAATATTCCCTTCTTCAATCAAATCCAACAGACTCATACCTCGTCCAACATATTTCTTAGCAATTGACACAACCAATCTCAAATTGGCTGAAATTAATTTATGCTTAGCAGACATTTTACCTTCCTCAACTTGCTTAGCTAGTTCAATCTCCTGAGGCGCGGTTAAAAGAGCTACTTTTCCTATATCTCTTAAGTATTGACGAACCGGATCAGTCACCGCTCCCTCATCCAAAGCTGCCAGAACTTCCAATTCTCTCTCCAAGTCAGAAGTTGCCTTCACTTCATCAGGTTCCTCAGCAGTTGTCTCAAAAACATCAATCCCCAACTCAATTAATTTAAGATAAAAATTATCAAGCTCCTCTAATACCTCCTCCGGCTTAGGAAAAACCTGCAGAATTTCTTCCTGCGTCACAAATCCCCGGTCTTTTCCAAGTTTAATTAACTTTTTATCATCAAGAACTACTGGTTTAGATTGTCTTTTGGCCATAATAACTTCCTTCGGAAGTAAATCTCCAAGTGTCCAATACACAAGTTATCCAAAACGAATTTGGCACTTGTTATTTGTTTCTTGGTACTTATATTTTGGGGATAAGAAAGAGAGCATTGGCAATAGCTGTCGTCCCCAAGTTCGCGCAGCTTTGTCAGCTTCATTTGAAGCGTAATCTAAGTATTCTACCCTATAGCCAAGGCAAGAACAAGAGCTAATTTATCATTATTTAACAATTTAGCAATTTAGCAATTTGTACTTAAAAATCCTACAAATTTTTTAGTTTCACAGACAAGTCCCTGAATCTCTTATTAAGTGTGCCCAAACTATCTTCCTTCCCAAACTCCTGAGCATTCTTGATCTGCAGGCTCAATTTCTCAAGGGAAGCCTTGATCAACATCTTTTTTAAAGCTGAAATAACTAAATCCAACTCCTTTTGCCAAGTGAATTTATCCCGCAACTTATCATCAATTTCCAGTAAATACAGCCTGTCAGTCAATTCCACAAATTCAGCAGGCAAGGTCTTAATAAATTCCCCTATCTTAAACTCCTCTGATTTAAAAGAAATCGAATCCAAGAATAAAACGAGTAACACATATACCTGCTTTAACTCTTCCTGAGTAAATAGTGTTTCCGGAAAATTAGGTATAAAAGTCACATCTGCCGGTTGATGCAAAAGTAACGCAATCAAATACTGCTCCAACATATCCCGTCTGTCATAAACTATTTTTATAACCGGCCTCTTGTCCTCTTCTGGTGCCTTACTTTGAGAATTGGCAAAAGCCAATTTTTTGTAGCTTTGAGGTCCGACAGTTTTCTCATATTTCAAAAGCTCTTCCCTCACAAAATCATCCTTAACCGTCAAAAAAGCCGATAACTTCTCAATATAATGCTCCCGCGTTATAGGGTCAGAAATTTTAGTCCAAATCGGCAACAGTTCACTTAAAATCTCCCGCTTCCCCGCAGCCTGCTTCGGACTAAACCTCACCCCAACCGACTTCAGGTAATAATCATAAATTGGAATCGCCTCCTCGGCCGCTTTCTCCCATAACTTAGGATCAGATTTAATAAGCTCCGCCGGATCCTTAACCCCCTCAAAATCAATAACCTTAATATTAAGTCCCGCCTTATCAGCAATCTCAATCCCTCGCCGTGCCGCCACATCCCCCGCCAAATCGGTATCAAAACAAAGTAAAATCGTTGAAGCATATTTCTTTAGTTCCTCAACCTGCGCCTCAGTCAAAGCCGTTCCTTTAGACGCAATAATATTCTTAACTCCAGCCTGATAAGACATCAAAAAATCCATCTCCCCCTCAACAATAATCACCTCATTCTTTTCCTTAATCGTGCCCTTTGTTAAATTAAGCCCAAGCAAAAACCGCCCCTTATCAAATAACTTCGTTTGCGGACTATTAATATATTTAGGCAACTCATCCCCCAAAACCCTGCCTGAAAAACCTAGAACCCGGCTTCTAACGTCTCTCAGTGGAAACATAATCCTCCCCCGAAACCTGTCATAACCCCCTTGACTCGATTCCACTATTAATCCCGACTCAGTTAATTCCTGCTGTGTAAATCCTCTTTTCCTTAAAAACCTGACTAAAGTCTCCCAATTCTGTGGCGCATATCCAATGCTAAATTCTTTAATCGTCTCCGGCGTCAACCCGCGTTTTAATAAGTACTCAAGCGCCTTCTTCCCAACTTTATTCTCAGTTAATAAATAATTATAAAACTGCGCCGCTTTCAGGTTAATCTCATAAAGCCTGTCAACAGTATTATCCTTGGCCTTACCCATTTTCTTCAAAACCACTCCCGCTCTTTGAGCCAAAATCTCCAGAGCATCCTTAAACTCCAAACTCTCCTTCTCCATCACAAATTTAAAAATATCCCCGCCCTTCTGACACCCAAAACAATGCCAGATCTGTCTCTCCGGAGACACCATAAACGAAGGTGATTTTTCCTGATGAAACGGACAATTTGCTTTAAAATTAATACCCGCCTTTTTTAAAGGCAAATATTCCGAAACCAGGTCAACAATATTAATTTTAGCTTTGATTAAGTCTAGGTCATCCATAGATTCAGGGGATAGCGTATAGCGTATAGCGTATAGCGCGTAGTTAAACCAAAAAAGTTTGTGAATAACTAAACCCTCCACCCTTTACCTAAACGCTCGATTGTGGCCAAATAGTACCCCAAATTAGCCGGGGAGGCAAATTCTAAGGTTTAGATCCTAAAGATTCTCTTAAGAGATTCTTTAGGATCGCAGCGCAGCGAGAACCGCAAGAATCTCTTAAGAGATTCTTACTATTATTTTACTCAGCGTTAAGAAAAGTTCGCTAGAATAAGTTTTAAAGGAGGTACAGATATGCCATACATACTAGGCTGGTTACTGGGTGTTCCACTCACAGTACTCGCCCTAATCTGGTTAGTAACCCAGATATTCTAAATATTGGTTACCTACCTATATAACAAAAAATAACCGCGGGTATAAAGCCCGCGGTTTTCTTTCTCAAATATTAATTCTTGACCTTCGGGTTTATTTAGGGTAAATTTATTAAATGCAACAGACTCAGTTGCAGTATCCAAATAAAAGCCACCGCAAAACTATAGTAATCCCACCAGAAAATACTCTGTTGGCTGAACTAATAGGGATATTATTCGGAGATGGAGGAATTGGTAATAATTGGCAAATCGTTATCTCTCTAAATTCCGTTGCAGACTTGAAATACTCATCTTATGTCTCTGATCTATTTGACAAGTTATTTCATATAAAACCTGGCATTCGAAAAAGACCCAACCAAAATACTCTTGTTCTTGTTTATTCAAGTATGAATCTGCTCGACTTCCTGTTCTCTAAGGGAATTGTTAGGGGAAATAAAATCCGTCAGGAATTTGATATTCCCCGGTGGATAAAAACTAATCCTATGTATAAGATAGCCTTTGTGCGAGGACTCGTAGACACTGATGGCTGTCTTTATATTCACCAGCATAAAGTTAATGGTAAGTTGTATAAAAATTTAGGCTTATGTTATACCAGTTACTCACCCCCGCTCTTAACTTCAGTTGCTACAATTTTTAATGAATTTGGTATAAAATCACACGTAACAAACCGAGGGAGAAGCATCTATTTATATAGCTACAGGTCAGTGTTAAAATACCTGGATACTTTTGGTTCCTCAAACTCCAGGATTTTAAAAAAGTATGACCAGTGGAGAGGTCGCTTAGTGGTCTAGAGCGCGGGCCTGGAAAGCTCGTGTATCGCAAGGTACCGAGGGTTCGAATCCCTCCCTCTCCGCCCATTCTTATGGAATACAAATTTTGTCCTAAATGCGGCAGTGAAGCAGAAAAAAAATCTCCCAACCTTTTAATCTGCAAAAATTGCACTTATAACTTCTATATTAACCCTGCCCCCACCAACGCCATTATCTTAGAGAATGAAGCAGGCGAAATCCTTCTGGTAAAAAGAAAATTCGAACCTAAAAAAGGCTTTCTGGATTTGCCTGGGGGTTTTGTCGAAATTGGTGAATCAATGGAAGATTCCACATTCAGAGAGGTTAAAGAAGAACTGGGTATCGATATAAAAAAAGTTACCTACTTTAATTCTTACCCGGATGATTATTTATACCAGGGGATAAACGTTAAAACTCTCGGCTTAACTCTTACCGGAAAAATCGAAGGCGAACCCAAACTAACCCCATCAGATGACGTTGAAGAAGCTACTTTCTACCAAAAAGACAAAATACCTATGGATAAAATAGCTTTCAACAGTATTAAGCAGGCCTTACTGGACTATCTTAAGCAGCAATAAAAATTCCTTATTCCCCGCTCCCCCCAAAATTGGCGACTCAATATCATGCTCAATCCCAAAGCCTAAAGCTCTAATTTTTCCTTCGACCAGTTCTTTCACCTCGGGAAGCTTCTCCTCTCTCAAAACCCCTTTAACTAAATCTGCTTTCTCAGCCTCATAATGCGGCTTCAAAAGCGCAACAATACTCCCCTCCCGCTTCAAAAATTTCTTAACAACTTTTAACACCAGCTCCAGCCTGGTCCATCCGGCATCAATTGTTATCAAATCAACCTTCTCCCCCTCTCCTGAGGGAGAGGGTTGGGATGAGGTGGGGATGGGCAATTCTTCTAAATGCAAAATATTAGTCCGCTCCATAACCACCACCCGCGGATCATTTCTCAAAGTCCAGGCCAATTCCCCATATGCCGTATCCAAAGCAAAAACTTTCGCAGCCCCATTCTGCAACAAGCAATCAACAAACCCCCCAGTCGACGACCCCACGTCCAATACAATCTTATCCTTAGCCTCAATCTGAAAAGTTTCAATCGCCTGTTGAAGTTTTAACCCACCGCGGGAGACAAATTTATTGTCCATGTATTTTCAATGCTCTTTCCAAAAACTCGCGATCCTTTTTAAAAGTCAAAACCTCCATGGCTTCCTTAGGCTCAAACCATTTAACCTCTAAAACTTCCAGTTCCTGAGGTTGTATCTCCCCGGATCTATATCTTAAAAGGTAATAAACAACCGACTTTAGAATCTTCTCCCCACTCCTTGAAAATATATACTGCGATTCCCCCAACTTCGCGACAATAAACGTTCTAATCTTAGTCTCCTCCCTAATCTCCCGTATAGCCGCCGCCTCACTTTTTTCCCCAGGCTCAATATGCCCCTTAGGAAATCCCCAATAAGCTTTACTAGGGTCCCGAAGCGCCGCATTTCTGATCATCAAAACTTTCCCTTCATGCAACACAATACCGCCAGCCGAATATTCTCTTTTCATAATTTAAACCATTTCCTTTCTGAGCTTCCCAAAATCGCTAAAGCGATTTTGAAGAGGAGGAGTAGCGGAGAGTTTGCACTTTCGCAAGAAAGTCAAACTCATGAGCAAACTCCGACGAGCGGTGGGGGTGGGATTTGAACCCACGATACCTTGCGGTATACAAGTTTTCGAAACATGCGCACTAGGCCACTATGCGACCCCACCCCAAAATAAATGCGCCCTTGGCGGGACTCGAACCCACAACCTCAACATCCGCAATGTTGTGCACTATCCAATTGTGCTACAAGAGCTGGTATAAGGTGTAGATTATACTTTAAGAATGAGTTTGAAACAATTTGAGTTAAGAAATTTTAACCCAACCATATTGCGGAAGAAAATCTCGGTATCTGTTTAAATGTTTTGGATTGCTGAATCTTATCTCATTAACATATCTACTCACCTGTTCTTTTCCACACAAATAAATTGTCCTTCCTGAACTCGCCACTCTAAATCCTAATCGCATAAAGAGCTTTATCACAGAAACTCGCAAGGGTTTCGAGGCTGAGCAAAAAGAGATACCTATTGATCTATATTCTCGACCGTCTCTTTCTCTCCGAACTTTTCTATGGACACAACCATCTGTATCTATTAGCCCTCTTACACAAGCCATAATGTAGGCCTCACTCTGTAAAACCCATAAAGGAATATCAATGCTCTGCTCAATTTTATTGCCTTCAACTAAACCAAGTTTTATGAGGTTTTTAGTTAAATTAACTCCTGAAATACGAATTCTTACCGCGTCTTTCTTCAAAGGATAAGAGATGCTACCCGTCACTCTAAATAGTTTTTTAATTAATTGAATAATGTATGGTACATACTCATGGTCCGTTGAATTACCTAGAGTGATTGAAATTTGGGTTCTGGAGATACATCCATCTCCTAACATTATTCCGACAAACTCAGCTAAGTCCTCTGAGTAATCTGGGTAAATAAACTTATTGGCAGAATTTCTCCCCCCTTTTTTTTACTTCCTTCAAGCGTCCAGAATTTTCCATCTTGCCTCTCTACGCTGGCTTTTCCGCCTTAAACCAATCTCCAATTTTCCGGCAATAATTGAAACTCCTTTACAGAGAAGCCGCTAATTTCAGATAATTTGTCGAATATTTCTTTAGGAAGAAGTCTTCTACATTTATACCAATTCTCAAAAGTTTTAGGATTTACTAGCAGAAATCTTGCCAGACCATTCCAACTCAACCCTAAATGCTCCTGAGCAGCTAAGCAAAGGTTATATTGAACATCACAAGGAATTAATACTCTAGCCAATTTTAGCCCTTACTACCTAATATAACCCGAAAATTAATCTACTGTCAATATTACTTTTGTGGAGTCTCAAGCGGAAAATTCTTCTGGAGTGATTCACTCCATTTCTCAAGAGTCGACTTAGGCGCAATTTCATGAAACGGCAAATAATGCGCCACAATTCTCTGTAACTGATCCTGAGGCGTATTCCCCATCACCAGCATCAACAACCCGGGAAATCTAAATTTAGTTAAAATATTTAATATCTTCAACCCTTCCTTCTCCGAAAACCAGAATGAATCTAACTCCTCCCAATGATAAAAATGCTGTCTCTTATACACATCTCCGAGCCCACGAGACTAAGGCGAATCTCGTATGCCGTCTTCTGCTTG